>LAHS01002216.1_pt1 | contig 11987 bp, 9 predicted proteins | sample 329651 | NCBI WGS metagenome assembly LAHS01 (sample SAMN03275699, study PRJNA271635) | activated sludge metagenome | isolation source: sample C-1 Sludge from hydrolytic chamber (first chamber) of Anaerobic... | reverse complement strand
TCCCAAGGGAGGGGAGAAGCGCGTGGGGAGTTAGGAGTGTTGAGTTAGGAATTAGAAGTTAGGAGCGAAAAGTTACGACTGCTGCTCTCCCCTCCCTTGGGAGGGGTCGGGGGTGGGCCGTTAGGAGCGAAAAGTTACGACTGCTGTCCTCCCCTCCCTTGGGAGGGGTCGGGGGTGGGCTTCACGGGCAGGTGTAACAATCGGGAGCTTATCCTCGTCTTTGCAAATGTAACGATAAAATATCAGGACAATGAAAAGACTCATATTATCTATGGTGCTGGCAGTAGTGGCGCTCTGCACCTCCGCACAGAATGCCACACAGGCACGGAAGATACTCGACCAGACGGCAAAGACACTTGCGGCAGGTGGCGGAGTATCGGCTAACTTCCGCGTTTCGGGCTCCAAGCTTAGCGCACAGTCGGGCACCATCGCCATCAAGGGCAACCGGTTTTATGCCAGGACGGGTGCAGCCGTGGTGTGGTTTAACGGCAAGACGCAGTGGAGCTACCTCAAATCGACCAATGAGGTGAACGTCACCACGCCTACCGAGGCGCAGCGCATGAAGATGAATCCTTACACCTTCATCACGATGTATAAGAACGGTTACACCCTCGGCGTGACGCCTCAGGGCGGCAGCTATCGGGTGCACATGAAGGCACAGAATGCCGCACGCTCGGTGCAGGAGGTGTATCTCACCGTCAGCAAGACGACGCACGTGCCGAGTATGATCAAGATGCGCGAGGGCTCGAAGTGGACCACCATCAGCATTTCCAACTTCCGCAGCAAGCGTCTGCCCGACACGATGTTCAGCTTCAATGCCAAAGACTACCCCACTGCCGAGGTGATCGACCTGCGGTAAAATACAGTTTATAGCATGACAGACTCTTTCCCCTCGCGCGTTGCGCCCCCGGCAGGACAGCCCGCCAAGCTGGTTTCCCATCTGGACAGTTACTCGCTGCTCCGCCCCAACCTTACGCTGCTGCAGCTGTTGCGCCGGCACCGCAGGCTGGCAGAGCACCGCGATCCGATGTTTGAGGCCAATAAGGCGGCGAAATGGGTGGTGGGAGTGTCGATGACTTTTGCGATACTCTATCTCATTCTCATCGCCATTCTGCTGTCGTTGGACGCCAACGACACCCACGGGTACACGCGCCTCGAGTTTATCATGGGCATCTTACCCTTTATCCTTCTCTTAGATTTCTGGTCGCGGTTCCTCATGCAGCAGACGCCGGCGCAGCTCATCAGGCCCTACGTGCTGCTGCCCATACCCCGTTATGCCTGTATCGACGGATTCATTCTGACCTCGCTCTTCACCTGGGGCAACACCATTTGGGGCGTGATGCTGTTGCCTTTCTGCATCATGTCGGTAGTGTTCAGCTACGGACTGTGGGCGAGCCTGTCGGTACTCCTCCTTTATTACATCATCATTCTGGCCAACAGCCAGGCTTATAGCATCGTCAGGACGCTGACCATCGGCAACATGCTGTGGTGGATCCTGCCGCTGTCGGTGAGTGCTTTGCTCGTCTCGCCCTGGATCTTCGGCAGTTTCAGCACCATGTTCAGGCTGTATGCCCACCTCGGCTCGGGGCTGGAGGGCGGAAATCTGCTGCCACATCTCGGGGCGTTGCTGCTGTTGGGCGTAATGGTGGCGGTAAATCGGCGACTGCAATACGCCAATGTGATGAACGAACTGGGCAGGACGGAGAAGCCCGAGAAGGTGCATGTGGTGAAATATGCTTTCCTCGAGCACTATGGAGAGCTGGGCGAATACCTCAAACTTGAGGTCAAGTTGCTCACGCGCAACAAGAATCCGCGTAAGCAGCTGATCACGGCCACAGTGGCGGTAGTGGTGATCAGTGGCTTGGTTACAGGTACGGACATATATGATACGAACTTCATGACCAACTTCTGGTGCATCTACAACTTCGTGATCTATGCGGCGATGATCCTGCTGCGGGTTATGAGTTTTGAGGGAAACTATATCGACGTGCTGATGGTGCATAAGGAGAATATCCTCAAGCTGCTTACGGCGAAGTATTACTTCTTCACCCTCATTCTCATCTTGCCGTTTATCCTGATGCTCCCCATGGTGTTCATGGGTAAGTGGGAACCGCTGATGCTCGTCTCCTATGCGCTCTATACGGCAGGCTTCCAGCATTTCATGATCATGCAGTCGGCCGTTTACAACAACAAGGCCATGCCGCTGAACGAGAAGTTTATAGGTAAGGGTGGGGTGGAAAACAACTATGTGCAGATAGCCGAGGGACTGGCCGTGTTCTTCGTTCCCATGCTGCTGGTTAACATTCTGGAGGCCTTTCTTGCCCCCACTATCGCCTGGACCGTCATGATGATCATCGGTATCGTGTTTGTGTTGGCCCATCGTCTCTGGCTCCGCAACATCTATAACCGGCTGATGGCACGGCGTTATCAGAATCTGGAATCGTTTCATGCGTAACGGGGAAGTCCTCGTTCGGTAGTGTATGGAAACAGAAAAAGGTCGGCAGGACGTAATGTCCTGCCGACCTTTTGCGTTTTGTTTGGTGGCTGAAGGGTTAATCCCAGCTCTTGCTCCTGATCTCCTCCAGTGCTTTTATCCAGTCGGTATCGAGCGAGAAGGGTGTAGCAAATTTAGGATTATCGACGTAAGCCTGCACGAGATCTCTGTCCATATCGTTGAAGAAACTGTTGTTCAGGCTCGCATTTTTGAATCGCGTCACGGCCACTTCCTTTTTCTGCTTGCTGTTGCCGGCTTCGGAAAGGCGCTGGAAGTAAAGCCCGATAAATTCGGTCATCGCCATGGTTTGCTGTCCCAGCTGCTTCTCGGTGAAGGTGCTGTCGTCGTTAGCCTTATAGAGCATATACTCGATGGCGTCCCACTTGAACGAGGCGATCTTTCGCTCGTCCATAGTCTTCGATTTGTCGTTTTTGATAGCAAGAAAATTCCTCTGCATGTTCTTCACTTCGTTGAAGATGGCCTGCGCGTGCATGTTGACGGCGCAGGAGAGCAGAAGGAGTAATGATAAGATGATTTTTTTCATATTCTTTTTAATCTGATTTTATTGCCGGAGAAAGTGTGTTCTCTGCTTCAGCCTGAATCATCGTGGCTGGGTCGAGTCACCTTCCTGTCATTTCTGGTGGGTCTTTCTCATACGGACAGCGTTCGTTTCAGCTCTATGTGGTGATCGATGCACGCCGGGAGTTCGTTGTCATAGTGTGTCACCATGATGAGAGTCTTGTTCTGTCGCTGGCAGAAGGTGTCGATGATGTCCTTCGCCAGACGGCGGTTGCGATTGTCGAGGCCGTGGAGCGGCTCATCGAGAATGAGCAGCTCGGGATCTTTCACGAATGCCCTCGCTAATAATACCAGACGCTGTTCTCCGCTCGAAAGTTTCATGAAAGTGCGATTTTCTAATTCTTTAACACCGAAAATGCCCATCCAGAAGCGGCAGATGGCGTATTCGTCCTCGTGAGGACGCACGTAGAGCCCGATGCTGTCCTTGAGCCCACTCGCCACGATCTGTATGGCGGGGAGGTCGCGCTTGTAGGCACGGTGCATCTCGGGCGAGACATACCCGATGTGCTTCTTGATGTCCCAGATGCTCTCGCCCGTGCCGCGTGGCTGGTCGAAGAGCGTGATGTCGCAGGCATAGCTCTGCGGATTGTCGGCGCAGACGAGGCTCAGCAGCGTCGATTTTCCAGCTCCGTTCTGTCCGCGCAGCGCCCAGTGTTCGCCGTTGCAGACCGTCCAGTCGAGATCTTTCAGGATCGTCCGGCTGCCGTAGCGTATGGAAACCTGGTGCATCTCCACCACCTTGTGGGTATGATACTCATGGTTTTTATAGGGCAGGTCGAGTATGGCCCGACGCGTCTCGGGCGTGATGACATGCTCGGGAGCACCACGGTGTGCAGCGAGATAATCGTCAAGGGTCTGCTTCGGCAGCACTCTCTGGTCGCGGACCTCCACCACATGGGTGATGAAGGGTGGTATGTCGTCGGTCTTCGAGAGCACGAGTATGATCTGGATCGTCAGCTCATGGGCGATGGTGGTCAGCAGTTGGCGCAGCTGATCGCGTGTGGCGGCATCGAGCCCGATGAACGGGTTGTCCATGATGAGCACGCGGGGAGTGTGGAGGAGCGTCTCGGCGAGCTTAAACTTGCGCAGCTCTCCGCTCGAGAGCATGGGTGTGGGCTTGTGGAGTTGCTGGTCGAGGCCGAAGGTGTCGTAGAGCCGTCGCTGCAGCCTGCGGCGTTCGGGGGTATCGGCACCCACACGGAGGAATGCCTCCTCGAGCTTCTGTCCCACGGTCGGGGTGTCGTCGTCCATCTCCGTACGGTTCCACCGTTGCTGCAGATAATAGGTCTTGTCGCTGTCGCCTCCGTAGGCATCGAGGAACGAAATGTAACGGATATTCTCTGAAACGAGGTTGCTCCGGCTTGGCGAAAAGTCGTATTCGGGATCATGGAAGAGCAGCGGATAGCGTCCCGTGATGATGTTCACGAGTTGTGTCTTGCCACTGGCGTTAGGGCCTACGATCGCCATCTGCTCATCGCTGCATAGGCAGAAATCGACAGGTTCGGCCATACGCCATTGGGGCATGCGCGGCACGCCGTCGGAGATGGTGATGACTGGGTGTTTCACCGCTTTCCCCACGGCTGTTGTTGCCTGTTGGGTGGAAGTGGCGAGACTATCGGAAGATTGACGATTTGTTTCCATCATGTTTTTTAATATTGGCTCTATAACACCTCACGTGAGGACTTTTCACGAACGAAGTGAGTAAATCGGTACTGCGATTCAGCATTAACGGCGTTGCGAATAAGTATTAATCGCGTTGCGAATAAGCATTAATCGCGATGCGAATAAGTATTAATCGCGAGACCGAAAATATGAATCGCGATGCCGCGGCAAGCATCGTTTTATCCACATGATATGTTATGGTACTCTGAGTTTTGTCTTTTCATCTCTCCTCCTGCTACGTAAGTCGAAGAGAGCCAAAGGTTTAGGGGAAAAGATAGGTCGCTATCCCCTTATCTTATCCGCATTTCTTTTGGCAAAGTCGGCCCATGACCCGTAGTGCGTGGCATCGGTCTGGGGCCTCGACGACTGCAGGAAATGACAGTAAGCAGCACCGAGGGCATCGGTGGCGTCCATGAAATGGGGCATGTCGGCGGTAGAGATGTGCAGTATGCGCTGCAACATTCCGGCCACCTGCTCCTTGGAAGCCTGCCCCTGTCCGGTAATGGCCATCTTGATCTTCAGCGGTGCATACTCGTGAATGAAGATGTCGCGATGTATCGCTGCCGCGATGGCGACACCCTGAGCACGTCCGAGCTTGATGAGCGACTGCACGTTCTTGCTGTAGAACGGCGACTCGATGGCCATCTCGTCGGGGTGATAGGCGTCGATGATGCCCAGCACACGTTCGAAGATCTTGCCCAGCTTGAGGTAGGGATCAGACAGCTTGCGCATGTCGATGACACCCAGTGCCACCATCTCAGCCTTGTTGCCCACCACGCGCAGCACGCCGTAGCCCATGACATTGGTGCCAGGGTCTATACCGAGAATGATGCGCTCAGCGCGAGGATTGATGGGGTTGGACATGGAGGGAGATATTGATTCGGGTTGTTTTGAGCACTGCTATGTACCGGTTCGTGCTTCGGGCATTACCTGTCTATATAGGGGTTGTGGGCCACTTCCTCGCCGATGGTCGTGGCCTCGCCGTGTCCGGGGTAGATGCGTATGTCGTCGGGCATCTGCGAGATCATGCGGAGGCTCTGTATCAGCAGGAACATCGATCCGCCGGGGAGGTCGGACCGGCCGATGCTGCCCTTGAAGAGCGTGTCGCCGGAGAAGGCCACACGCTCCTCCTCACAGTAGAAGAACACGCCGCCGGGAGTGTGGCCGGGCGTTTCGATCAGCGTGAACTGGTGACTGCCGAAGGTGATGACATCGTCGGCATGCAGATATTTGCCTACGTCGGCAAACTGCTCTGCACCAGCCTGAAGCCCCAGCAGGGCAGCGGCCTGCTGGGGCAGGACCTGCATGAGCCGCTCGTCGGCAGCGTGGACTTCGACCTTGAGCCCCCAGTTTTCGGCCACAAACTTGTTGCCGATGTTGTGGTCCACGTGTCCGTGGGTGGCGATGAGGTGCACGGGGTGCAGGTCATTGTCGGAGACATACTGCCTGATGGCCTGTAGCTCGGTGTCGTAGAAGGCACCACAGTCGATGATGACGGCCTCGCGGGTTTCGTCGCTCACGATGTAGCAGTTTTCCTGCAGCATGTTGCAGGTGAAGCGTTGTATCTGAAGCATAATGTTTATTTTAGGGAGAGGATCGGAGTTTCTGCTTCGGCAGACGAGGTGATGAGGCGAACCCCCGACAGCCTACTCTCCACATACTCGTCTTTTATTGCTGTTTGTGTCGAATATGATAGGAGCATTTTTTGTTCTTCCCCGTCAATCGTCTTGTTGCGTCTGCGACACCAGATTCTATCGGAAGAACGCGACCAAACTCTTTCACGTAACCCACATTGTCCTGTGGCAGGTTTGTGTATGGAGCCCTGAGGCATCTCCCCTCCCTTGGGAGGGGGCAGGGGTGGGCTTCCCTTACAGTGGCAGATACACCACCTTCTTATCCTCAAACCACTCGTCGTGGAAGAATCCGGTGATGTCTTCCAGTTCCACATAGCGCTCGTAAGGCCTGATTTCGGAGGTAAGGTCGCCGCCCTTGAGTACGATCAGTCCGTTAGGCAGGGCGTTGCGCTGACTCTTGGAAATATTCTTGGAGATGATCTTCACGAGTTTGGGCAGGGGCATGACGGCCCGCGACACGACGAAGTGGAAGCGGTCGTGCTCCTCTTCGGCGCGGCGATGGAAGGCCTCCACGTTCTCAAGACCTATCGCTTTGGCTATCTCGCCAGCCACACGAACCTTTTTCCCGATGCTGTCGATGAGGCGGAACTGGCACTCCGGAAACATGATGGCCAGAGGTATGCCGGGGAATCCGCCACCCGTACCGATGTCGAGAATGTGCGTGCCGGGCTGGAAATGCGTAAACTTGGCGATGGCAAGCGAGTGGAGCACGTGGTGCAGATACAGATTGTCGATGTCCTTGCGCGAGATAACGTTGATCTTGGCGTTCCAGTCGCGGTAGAGAGCATCGAGCGCATCTATCTGCTCACGCTGTCGGGGTGTGAGGTCAGGAAAATAATTGAAGATGTCTGATTTATCCATTGTGCAGCAAAGTTACGAATAAATTGTCGTAACTTTGTGGCCAAACAACGATTATTATGATAAAAGCAGCCTTATTTGACCTCGATGGCGTGGTGCTCGACACCGAGACACAATACACACAGTTTTGGGGTTCGCAGTGCCTCCGCTACTATCCCAACATGCCGGGACTGGAGCAGAAGATCAAGGGCATGACGCTGGTGCAGATCTTTAATGCCTATTTCCCCGATGCCATGCAGCAGCGCACCATCAAGTCGGCACTCGATGTCTTCGAGGAGCGCATGAGTTACGAGTATATCCCGGGTTTCGAAGCCTTTGTCAGCGATCTGCGTGCCCGCGGCATCGGGACGGCCGTGGTGACGAGCAGCAATCGGCCTAAGATGGAGAGCGTGTATCGTAAGCGCCCGGATCTGAAGGCCTATTTCGATCATATTCTCACGAGTGAGGACTTCGAGCGCAGCAAACCTGACCCCGACTGCTATCTCAGGGCGGCGGCCGCGTTCGGCGTGAGCCCGTCGGAGTGTGTGGGATTTGAGGACAGCATCAACGGCCTGAAATCTGTGCGGGCAGCTCATATCTTTACCGTGGGACTGGCCACTACCAATCCTCGTGAGCGCGTGGAGCCGTTGAGCGATGTGGTCGTCGATGACTTTACGCAGCTAAGCGCAGCCGGATTGCTGACGATGGCAGAATTATAAAGAGAAATTCAGCCAAAAGCCGTTTACACATCATGTGCAGACGGCTTAAAAAAGTTCTTTTATTTATGAAGTACACCGAATCTTAGAAAGATGCGGTATGTAGTTCTTATTTTATAATGTAGAGGTTACAAGTTCTTCCCCCATTTTCTTTATGGCATTTTGTATCTTTTCTTTCGTTTTTTCTCCAGCGAAAGCCATACCCACCTTATACTGTCGCATTTTACTTTCATTTATTCCTGCGACCTTAGCAAACTTGCTGATATTTATCCAATCAAAGAAATTAAAGAAAGCCTCCAAATCATACTTGTAAGTAATAGTTATATTCTTATATCGTTCGGGCAATTCCCCATGTTCATGGATATATTCTTCTTGTGCCTCTTTTATTACAGCCTTAAAATCAGCTTTTGCCTCCTCCACGCTGCTGCCAAATCCTCCAAGGCAGAAATTACCAATTTCCTCATTACAGATAATGGAGTAATTTCCGTCTTCTGCTTTTTCGATGATGCCTATTATTCTCATAATCGTCTTTTTTCGTTACACATATTAAAAAGCAGGAAAGTTTAAATCCCCGCTTGTCGTTTGATCTGCTTAAAGGTGGAGGGGGCGACTTCCTGGCTATCGTGTCGTGCCACTGGGAACTTCTTGCCCGTAATAGGTGAATACCAAATGTCGTGATTGCCACCACTATGATCACATACACATCCCCTTTTGCGCAAAATCCTTTTTAATTCTGAATATTTCATAATCTCAAGGAACTTCTGTCAAGTACAAAAATAACATAAATGCAACTATCTTCCAAATCTTTACAGTAACATTTCTGCAACTTTAACACTTGTGGCATTGCTACATAAAAAAAGATCCGAAGCCCAGCGGCTTCGGATCTTTTGGTTTATAAGGGTTTCTTTATGCCTCCTCAAGGCTCCAGTCTTCCTTGCTCTTGCGAACATACGACTGGTAGCGCAGTTTGGCCATCTGCTCAGCAGCTGTGAAGAGCTCCTCAGCCTCGTCAGGATAAGCCTTGGCTACTGAAGAGTAGCGCACCTCACCCATGAGGAAGTCGCGGAAGTCGGCCCAGTTAGGAGCCTTGCTGTCGAGCTGGAACGGGTTCTTGCCCTGCTCGGCGAGCTGGGGATCGAAACGCCACAGGTGCCAGTAACCGCACTCTACGGCGAGCTGCTCCTCACGCTGTGAGGTTCCCATAGAACGCTTCATCTTTTTCGTACCCTTGATACCGTGGTTGATACAGGGAGCGTAGGCGATGACGAGTGATGGGCCTGGATAAGCCTCGGCCTCGCGGATAGCCTTCAGCGTCTGTGCCTGGTCGGCACCCATAGCCACCTGAGCTACATATACATAGCCGTAGGTAGCCTGCATCAGTCCGAGATCCTTCTTGCGGATACGCTTGCCTGAAGCAGCAAACTGTGCGATGGCACCCAGAGGCGTTGACTTAGACGACTGACCGCCGGTATTGGAGTAAACCTCGGTATCGAGTACGAGGATATTCACGTCCTCACCTGTTGACAGTACGTGGTCGAGACCACCGTAACCGATGTCGTAGGAGGCACCGTCACCACCGATGATCCACTGGCTGCGCTTCACGAGGTAGTGATCCAGTGTCTTCAGCTCGGCGCAGATGGGGCATCCGCCCTCGGCACCCTTAGCGATCAGCGGCTTGAGCTCTGCGGCAGCTTCCTTGGAAGCGTCGGCATCGTTCTTGCCTGCGATCCACTTCTCGGCAGCAGCCTTGAAGTCGGCGGGAGTGTCTTCCTTAGCCATCAGCTCGTTGAGCAGCACGGTAATGCGCTCGCGCATCTTCTTGTTGCCCAGTGCCATACCCAGACCGAACTCGCAGAAGTCCTCGAACAGGGAGTTGTCGAAGGCAGGACCCTGACCCTGAGCGTTGGTGGTGTAGGGAGTAGAAGGAACAGAAGCTGAATAGATAGAAGAGCAACCTGTAGCATTGGCGATCATCTCGCGGTCGCCGAAGAGCTGGGAGATGAGCTTCACATAGGGAGTCTCACCGCAACCTGCACAGGCACCTGAGAACTCGAACAGCGGCTTGGCAAACTGAGAGTTCTTAGGACTCTGCTTGATGTTGACGAGATCCTGCTTCGACTTCACGTTGTTTGCCATATACAGCCAGTTCTTAGCTTCCTGCTGCATCTTAGGATCGTCCACGTTGAGGGGCACCATCTTCAGGGCCTTCATCGTCTCACCGGTCTCCTTGTTCTTCTTACCGGGACATACATCGGCACAGTTGCCGCAGCCCAGACAGTCGAGAACGGAGACCTGAATACGGAACTGCATGCCCTTGAGCTCCTTGGGAGCTACCACGGCGAGCGTCTTCACGTCGCCGGCACCGGCAAGCTCCTGCTCGTCGAGCACGAACGGACGGATAGTGGCGTGAGGACAAACGAAGGCACACTTGTTACACTGGATACAGTTGTCGGAGTTCCACTGGGGTACGAAGGCAGCCACGCCGCGCTTCTCCCACTGAGAGGTGCCGTTCTGCCAGGTACCATCGACGGTGTCATATTTTACGAAGTCGGAAACCTTCAGCAGGTCACCGGCCTGAGCGTTCATAGGCCGAACGAGCTCGTTGACGAATGCGGGTGCACCGTCGTCAACAGGCTTCTCGTCTTCGAGATTGGCCCATGCGGGATCTACGGCGAGCTCCTTGTACTCACCGCCGCGGTCAACGGCAGCATAGTTCAGCTTCACCACGTCCTCACCCTTCTTGCCATACGACTTCACGATGAATGCCTTCATCTGCTCTACGGCGAGGTCAGTAGGAATGACCTGGGTGATACGGAAGAATGCCGACTGCAGGATGGTGTTGGTGCGGTTGCCCAGTCCGATCTCCTGACCGATCTTGGTGGCGTTGATATAGTAAACCTTGATATTGTGCTTAGCGAAGTAGCGCTTCACCTTGTTAGGCATGAAGTTCACCAGCTCCTCACCGTCGAAGATGGTGTTGAGCAGGAACGTACCGTTGTCGCGCAGGCCACGGGTCACGTCATACATGTGCAGGTAAGCCTGAACGTGGCAAGCCACGAAGTTAGGCGTGTTGACCTGATAGGTGGAGTGGATAGGCTCGTCGCCGAAACGCAGATGAGAGCAGGTGAAACCACCCGACTTCTTGGAGTCGTAAGAGAAGTAAGCCTGGCAGTACTTGTCGGTGTTGTTACCGATGATCTGTACCGAGTTCTTGTTGGCACCCACGGTACCGTCAGAGCCCAGACCGTAGAACTTGGCCTCGTAGAGGGAGTCGCCGCCCATAGGGATCTCCTCTACCTCGGGCAGAGAGGTGAAGGTCACGTCGTCTACGATACCCACGGTGAAGTGGTTCTTGGGCATAGGCAGCTCAAGATTGTTGAATACTGCGATGATCTTGGCTGGCGTAGTGTCTGACGAACCGAGACCATAGCGACCGCCGACGATCAGCGGCTTGCGTGGATCCTCATAGAGGGCCGACTTCACATCGAGGTACAGCGGTTCGCCCTCTGCGCCCGGCTCCTTGGTGCGGTCGAGCACGGCGATACGCTTAACGGTGTCGGGGATAGCCTTGCGGATAGCCTCCACAGAGAACGGACGGTACAGGTGTACGGCCACCATACCTACCTTCTTGCCCTGCTTCACGAGGTAATCGATGGCCTCGCGGGCAGCCTCGGTGGCAGAACCCATGAGCACGATGATGTTCTCGGCATCTTTGGCACCGTAGTAGTTGAACAGATGGTACTCACGGCCGGTGATGGCAGAGATCTTCTCCAGATAGCTCTCTACTACCTCGGGAATGTTCTCGTAGTACTTGTTGCTGGCCTCACGGTGTGTGAAGAATGTCTCGGGGTTCTCGGCGGTACCACGTGTCACGGGGCGCTCGGGTGAGAGTGCACGGTCGCGGAAGCGCTTGATGTCCTCGGGATCGATGAGCTTGGCGATCTCGTCCTGATCGATGGCCTCGATCTTGTGGTACTCATGCGAGGTACGGAAGCCGTCGAAGAAGTTGACGAAGGGCACTGATGTCTTCAGCGTAGCGAGGTGAGGCACGGCGGTGAGGTCCAT
>LAHS01006872.1_pt1 | contig 12021 bp, 9 predicted proteins | sample 329651 | NCBI WGS metagenome assembly LAHS01 (sample SAMN03275699, study PRJNA271635) | activated sludge metagenome | isolation source: sample C-1 Sludge from hydrolytic chamber (first chamber) of Anaerobic... | reverse complement strand
AAAATAATATTCGTTATTTTTAACCGCATAACCGGTCGTTTTATATATATTTTCGCCTGTGCATATAATTTGATTTAGGGATATTTTTTGATACTCCGCGGGAAGGATAATATCTCCTGCGTAATTTTTAAGTCCCCATTTTGTCGAAATGATTTGGGTTTCCTCGTCGGTTTCTTGAGTATAATAGCTATAGCATCCGTAAAACGGTTCGTAAAAATCCGAAATCACAACTCGGTTTCCGCTTTTATCATAGCGGTAAGCAACCGTTGTATTTTCATCTATAAACTTTACGGCTACCGCGTAATTATCAAAATACGGATAAACCAAATAAAATTCAAATGGAATAATAATTTCGCCCTTAAGATTTACCGCGCCGTAAAATTCCTCAGTTTCGCTGTAAATTTTTTGCATAACTACCATTTCAGAGTGCAGCATAACGTCGTAATAATTGCCCTCCAAATTTAAATATTCTTTTCCGTTTTTATCGTACACTTTAAGGCTTCCGTTCTTTACAAGCTGCTCGGCGGGATCGATAAGCGAGGGTTCGTCGGATACGTCTTCGGAGCTTTCGTAATCACCGTTAAGATTTCTTGCCATAACGTCAAAGGGAATTCCGTAGCCGTCAACGTATAAAAGCGGAACTTTAACGTTCATATTGATTTGAGTCCCCTCTTCGTCCAAAAAAATGGTAGTCATTGTACCGTCTTCTCCTGCTGAAAAAGCTTGGGATAGACCGTTTGAGGTAGCGCCCAGTAACATTCCTTGTTCGATGTAATAACGGTAAGCGTGTTTGCTTGCGACGAGCGCAATCGCTTCGTTACTATTAAAAACTATCAAATTATCGTTAGCCGCATTGTAAATATTCGAGACAAAAGAAACGCTGCTTTCCGTTCCCGATGTAAAGTCCAAATCCAATTCGCTATAGAAGAAATGACCGTTTCCGAGGTATTGAAAATCCAATATAAGGTTTGTATTCATCGTACCATTTTCGATGCTTTCGGTGTATCCCTTAGCGACAAAAGAACGAACTCTTTTTAAAAAACCGTTTGCTTGTATATTTTTTGAATCAAAAAGGCTGATAACCTGCAAATCTCCGCTTACGCTTGTAACCCCTGCCCAAAAATATCCGTCCGCAAAGTTTACAGCCGATGCGGTAGGAGCTTCGATTGAATAAAGATAGGTTCCGCTTTTATCGTATATAGCTATAAAGGTATCGGAATTGCCTATTGTTCCGTTAGGATTTCCGCCTACGGCAAGGATAAATTCTCCGTTTAAAATCGCAAGGTCGTCCGCGGAAGTATGGCAAAATTCAATAATCGTTTCCGTTCTTCCGTACTCTTGACTTTTAAAGCGGACAATTCCGTATTGTCCTTTTTTATTTGAAACAAGAGCAAGACTTTCGGATACCCACGCAAGGGAAATAAACTCGTTATATATGGGATCGATAAGCAATCCGTCCGCAGACGCAAGACCGTAATATGTTTTCTTTTTTCCTTCGTCTGTTCCCTCTGCGGAAATAACGTAGTAGCCTACCGAATCGACTTCATATTCTATAGTGTAATTACTTGGAAGAGCTGCCGATATTTTTAAATTTTCGGCGCTAAGGAGCGGAGTGCTTTTATACTGCCTAAAATACTTCAAATACGATTCATCGCCTATATCGTCCGGCTCGCCGCTGCAGCAGGAAATCAGCGATAACATAAGCGCCGCCAAAAGCAATACGGTAATTAATCGTAAAATCCTTGTTTTCATACCCGCATTATACCCTTTAGAGGTTTTATAGTCAACCAAGCTAGTCTTTCATTCCTTCCGTTTCGACAATATAAGCAACTCCGTCTTCGTCGTTTGAGGGCGCTATTAAATCGGCATACTGCTTAAGTTCCTTACTTGCATTTTTTACCGCGACGCCAAGTCCTGCGTATTCAAGCATTTTATAATCGTTTAGCGAGTCTCCTATGCAGATTACTTCTTTTTGGTCGATACCGTATTTATCGGCAATCCATTTCACTCCTACGCCTTTATTTGCTTGCGGAGAAATAATTTCGATAATCCACTTTTTGCTTGTTGTAATAAATACTTCGGGAAATACTTCCTTTAATTCTGTCATAAACTCCTTTATTTTTTCAGGTTCGTCCATAACAAGAATTTTTATCAGCCCTTCGCCCGTTTTACTTACGTAATTTGAAAGCGGTTCTTTGTTTTCGTAAAAATTCACGCCCACAAGTTTAGAATACGCCACACTGTAAGCGTTGCTTTTTTCTATTAAAAATCTTCCTTCTTCGTAGATATGTACGAGCTTTTTTTTGCTTTCCAAATATTTAAGAATTTTTACGCTTGTAATATTATCAATCAAAATTTTATTGACGACATTTCCGCTTTCGGCATCTGCAATCATCGCTCCTTGATAACAAACAAATTCACCATTAAGATTAAGTTCCTTACAGGCAGGTAAAATCCCTTCTTTCATTCGCCCTGTTGCAATTATAAATTTACCGCCCTTTGCTTGATATTTTGCTACTGCGGTTTTTAATCTTTCGCTTACGCTTAAATCGTCGTGCGCTATAGTATCATCAAAATCGGCTGCTATAAGTTTATATTTCATTTTTTTCCTCGTGAAAGTATTTGTATATATTTTTTGCAAGTTCCCCGCCTATTCCCTTGGCTTTTTGAAGGTCGTTTAAGGATGCTTCTTTAATTGCGTTTATAGATTTAAAGGTTTCAAATAAGGATTTTATTTTTTCCTTTCCTATGCCTTCTATTTTTAAAAGTATACTTTCGGTCTGCTTTTTTGCCCGAAGTTCTCTATGGAAGGTTATCGCAAAACGGTGCGCCTCGTCTCTTACTCTTTGAATTAAGGAAAGAGCAAGGCTGTTCCTCGGTAAAATTACAGGCTCGCGCCGTTCGGGAAAGAAAACTTCTTCTTCCCTTTTTGCAAGCCCTATTAGTTCTATATTAAAACCGCTGTCGTGCATTGCTTCCATAGCGGAAGACACTTGCCCTTTGCCTCCGTCAACGATAATTAAATCGGGGGTTTCCGAAAAACTTTCGTCTTTTGAATTTTTAAGCTCGTAAAGCCGTCTAATAAGAACCTCTTGCATAGAGGCAAAATCGTTTGCTCCTTCGACGGTCTTGATTTTAAAACGGCGGTAGTGTTTTTTTGCGCGCTCTCCCGACTTAAAAACCACCATAGAAGCTACCTTATTTGTTCCGCTGATATTAGAAATATCAAAGCATTCAATACGGCTCGGAAGCTTTTTTAAAGAAAGAAGTTCTTTAAGCTGAGTAACTGCGTGGCGGGTAAGTTCTTCTTTTCTTTCGATTTTCTCTATTGATTTTTCAAGATAATCGCAGGCGTTTTTATAAGCCATATCGACAAGTTGTCCTCTAACGCCTCTCTCTGCAATAATAATTTTTACCTTTTTTTGGGAAAAGTTAAAAAGCATGTCTTCAACTGCGCTTACCTCTTCGATTTCTTGACCGATTACTATTTCGTCACAGTTGACGCCGTTGTTTTTATAAAATTGGACGATAAACGAAACCAAAGAATCAGAGGAAGAAAAACCTCCGTCTTCGGAAGTAAAATTTTCTCCGCCCAAAATTTTTCCGTCCCTTACGACAAGCATTGATATTGCGCCGTATAATCCGTCCGATGCATATGAAAATACGTCAAGATTAAAATCCTTCGGATAGGCGGAAATTTGCTTTCTCGTAATTTTTTCAAGCTTTTTAAGTTCGTCCCTATAGTGCATAGCAAGCTCAAACTCCAGATCTTCTGCTGATTTATCCATCTTTTCGGTCAAGATTTTTTCGACTTCTTTCGATTCTCCGCTTAAAAAATCCATTACTTTTTTTAATTCTAAGGCGTACTCTTCTTCGCTTATAAAACCGGCGCATGGGGCAAAACATCTTTTAATATGAAAGTTTAAGCAGGGCTTTTGAGGATTTTTAATTTTTGATAAATCGGTATTGCATTCTCTTAAACAAAAAGCGGAATTTACTATTTCCAATATTTCTTTTATAGAAATACCCACCATATACGGTCCGTAATATTTGGCTCCGTCAGGTTTAAGCTTCCTTACAATTGTTAGCCTCGGGAATTTTTCTTTTAAATCAATCCTGATGAAAGGATAATTTTTATCGTCTTTTAAAAGGATGTTATACCTTGGCTGATATTTTTTTATCAGGTTGTTTTCAAGGACTAAAGCGTCAATTTCGCTTTTGGTTATAATATAACGGAAATCCGCAATTTTTGTAAGCATAATAGCGGTTTTTTCTGTTTTTACACCTGCGTTAAAGTAACTTTTTACGCGGTTTTTTAAATTTTTTGCCTTGCCAACGTAAATTATTTCGCCGCCCTCTGACAGCATTAGGTAAACACCGCTATTACTTGGCAATCCTTTTATTTTTTCTTCAAGCATAATATTAGTATATAAATAAAAAACAATATTGACAAGCAATAGTTTACAGTGCTATTCTTGTATTTAGGATTTTGAACGGAGGTCTAATAATGAATATAAGCAGTGATATTAAGCAATCCGCAGTCGACTATTCCATAAATTCAATATCGTATATCTGCACGGAAATCGGAGGCAGAGCATCAGGCTCTCCCGAAGAAAAAAAAGCGCAGGAATGGATGGCAGAGGAACTTAAAACAAATAATTGGGCAGACGAAGTTAAGATAGAGGAATTCAAAGTTGCAAGCAAGGCCTTTTTAAGCTACACAAAATTTGTACCTCTTCTCGTTATTCTTACCATTGCAATAGCCTTTGTAGACTTGATAACCAAAAACGTCAATTTCGTCGGAAAGGTTATTTCCATCGTTATTATCGTAGGTTGTTTACTTTCCGTAGTTTTAGAATTCGGAATGTATAAACAGTTTTTGGATCCCCTGTTTAAAAAGACTATGAGCCATAACGTAATCGGCATCAAAAAACCGGAAGACGAAACAAAACGCCGTATTATTTTCTCCGGTCACTGCGATTCTTCTTACGAATGGACACTTTTTAGAAAAGGCGGAATGCCTTTATTTATCGGAGCAGTAGCTTATTCGATTATTGGCGCACTTGCTATGATAGGTTTATATATCGCGGCGATTATCGTTCCCGATGTAATAGCGCTATACTATATTCCCTTTGCTTTCGTTCCCGGTTTTATTCTTCTTTATTTCTTCTGCAATTACGAATTTGTAGTTCCCGGTGCAAACGATAACTTAACCGGAGCCCTTTGCGCTATGTCCGTTCTTAAATGCCTTAAAGAAAGCGGCATCGCTCTTAAAAACACCGAAGTTCAATGCCTGCTTACAGGTAGCGAAGAAGCAGGGCTTCGCGGTGCTAAAGCTTGGGTAAAAAAACACGCAAATGAAGATAAAGATATCGAAACGGTATTTATCGGACTTGAAACACTTAGAGATAACGATTTTATGTCGGTATACGTTCGCGACCTTTCCGGCATGGTAAAGCATAGCGATAAAGCAGTTAAACTTCTTGACAAAGCCGCACTCGGTTTGGAAGGAAAAGTTCTTCCCCACGCTTCGGTTTACGTCGGAGCTTCCGATGCAGCAGCGCTTACTCAAGCGGGTATGCATGCTACTTGCTTAGCGTCTATGGATCCCGCACCCGCAAGATATTATCATACAAGAGAAGACAACGAAAAAAATATGGATGCCGATTGCTTTAAGAGAGGATTGGATATGGCTCTCGCCGCCCTTGATATTTTTGACAAAGAAGGTCTTGAATAAAAAGATAAAACTGTTGTTTAGGGGCGTCTATTCAGGCGCCCTTTTTTTATTTTACGCACTCAAAATCTTTAATTTATCGAAAAAAAACAGTTGCTAATTTATATATAATTTGCTATATTTATTAAGCTAAACAAATGCCCTCATAGTCTAGTGGCCTAGGACGCTGGCCTCTCACGCCGGTATCTGGGGTTCGAATCCCCATGGGGGTGCCAAAAATCGTCGCTGTTGCGACGATTTGCATTTTTAAGGATATTTATGAACGAATCTCTACAAAAGGATTTAACTAAAGGCAGTGTGATTAAGCAATTGATAGTCTTTGCTTTGCCTTTTTTACTTTCCAATTTTATTCAAGCTCTATACAACGTTGCGGATATGATAATTGTCGCGCGCTTTACAGGAACCGCTGCAGCAAGCGGAGTTGGTCAAGGCGGTCAAATAACCCTTCTTGTTACCAATGCAGTCCTTGGACTTGGGCTTGGCGGAACCGTTCTTTTATCTCAATATTTCGGAGCAAAAAACACCCAAGCCGTAAAAGAAACTATAGGAACACTTTATACCGTCTTTTTTATTGCCGCAATTTTTTTAACTTTGCTTATGGTATTGCTCGCCGGTCCGATTTTAAAGCTTACAAAGGTTGCGCCCGAAGTTTTTTCGGATGCAAAAATTTACGTTCAAATATGTATGGCGGGTAATCTATTCGTTTTTGGCTATAACGGAGTCAGCGCTGTGCTTCGCGGTCTTGGCGACAGCAAAAGCCCTCTTATTTTCGTGAGCATTGCTTGCGTTATCAATATCTTTTTAGATTTGCTTTTAGTAGCTTATTTTAAGATGGGCGCCGCGGGTGCTGCGATAGCAACAATCGCATCTCAAGCCTTAAGCCTTGCCTTTTCGGTGATTTTTTTAATAAAAAAGAAATTTCTTTTTGATTTTAAACTTAAATCTTTTAAAATCAATAAGGAAAAATTAAAATATATTTTTATTATCGGAACACCTACCGCAATCAATAACGTAATTGTCAACATTTCTTTTATCGCCCTTACCTTTTTAATTAATATAATCGGCGGAGATAATGCGGTTTACACCTCCGCAGCCTCCACTATGGCGGGAAAATTCAACGGGTTTGCCATTTTGCCTGCAATAGCGATATCATCTGCGATTTCTTCGATGTCCGCGCAAAATATCGGAGCGGGACAATTAGAGCGCGCAAAAAAAACTATGTATACGGGCTTAATTTTTTCAATATGTTTGGGCGCTGTTATGACGCTTATTACCATGCTTTTCCCAGATCAAATTTATATGCTTTTTGGAGCGGACGAAAACGTAATTGAACACGGTAGAGAATATCTTAGATATTTTTGCTTTGAATATATCGCAGTAGCGTTTACATTCTCATTTATGGGACTTATAAACGGCTCCGGCCATACTAGAACTTCAATGATAGTTAGTATATGCTCTTCTTTGCTTATTAGGATTCCTCTTGCTTATCTGCTTGGATTTACCGCAAATTTAGGAATGAAAGGAATTGGTCTTGCAATACCTCTTGCCACTCTAGGAAGCGCAGTAATCGGCTTAATTTATATAGCAAGCGGAAGATGGAAAAAGAAAAAAATCGGAGCGGTTTTTGAAAATAATAATTAGTCAGAATAAACTAACGTTCCCCCCAAAAAAAAATTATTTTACCCTTTTATAATTTCCGCTTAAACTGCCCAAAAGCATTTCAAAAGGCATATCGCCTTTTTTTAATCCAAAGCCAATATCCGTTTCGATTAATTCAAAAATCACGCTGTCTTCGCTTCTGCCAACGTAAGCGTAACTTATAATTGAACCTGCCGATTTAAAGCTTGAACTTTGCAACACCTTAAGTCCCTCTTTTTCACACTCGCTTATCGCTTTACTTAGGCTTTTCACGTTATACATAATGTGATGAATGCCCTCTCCGTGTTTTTTTAAAAATTCAGTGTAAATATTCGATTCGCCCTTCGTTTCGATAAGCTCCAGTTTAGTCGCGCCCTTTCCTCCAAAATAAAGTGTAACGTTGCTTTGCCTGTTTTCGCCTTTATATAAAAGGGTAATCGGCGAGGGAGAAGCCAGTCGGTACCACTTTTTTATTCCCATAAGACGAGAGTATCTTTCTTTTGCTTCCTCGATATTTTCTACAACGATTCCTATGTGATTGGGTTTATTAAGTTTCATATTTTATAACCTTATCCTTCTTAAAATTTCTCCCACTTTTGCGTGGATTAAAAGAGTTGCTTTACTGTCAAGCGGAGTTTCGGCTGAGTTTATCATTACAAGATTTTTTCCTTTGTAATAATTTATAAGCCCTGCTGCCGGATAAACCGAAAGAGAAGTGCCAGCAACAATCAGCATATCCGCTTCCGAGACAGCTTTTACCGCAGCCTTTAGAGTATTTTCAGATAAACTTTCCTCATATAAAACGACGTCCGGCTTTATTATTCCTCCGCAGTCGCAATATGGAATATCCGAGGAATTTATTATTTCTTTTAGGCTGTATTTTTTGTTGCACTTCACACAGTAATTATTCAGTATCGAGCCGTGCAGCTCCAAAACGTTTTTACTGCCTGCTTTCTGATGAAGTCCGTCAATATTTTGCGTAATGACAGCTTTCAATTTTCCCATCTTTTCCATATCGGCAAGCCTTAGGTGCGCACCGTTTGGCTGCGCCCAGGAATTTATCATTTTTTCACGGTAAAATTTAAAAAACACATCGGGCTTTTTAGAAAAGCAAGTATGGCTTAAAATAAATTCGGGTGGATAATCGTAATTTTTTGAATATAATCCGTCTTCGCTTCTAAAATCGGGAATACCGCTTTCGGTAGACACTCCCGCTCCGCCGAAAAAAACTATGCTGCTAGACTCCGCTACAAGACGGTTAAGTTCGTTTATTTGTTCAGTTATTGATTCTGCTTCCTTCATAATTTACACTAAAATCCGTTTCTTTTAATGGTACGTTATTTTCAAAAAGATTTTGAAAAGCGGAAATATAGTATAAAGCATCACCCTTTGAGCGGTCAAACATTTCGTCAAACGTTTCCGTTGTGCGCTCTTCTTCATTGAAAACCTTTTTCCATCCGTCGCGGTTTAGATTTAAAAAATCTTTGTCTTTTGGAAGACTAAGCGGTCTTACGGCGGTCGAAAGCAAGTGGTCCATCTTTACTAATTTTTCAAGTTTAAAAAGCAAATTTATATGAAAATCGTTTTTTCGCCTGTTATGAACAGCCGTTAAAAATAATGCGGTATTAGTAAAACAACTCATAACCCTTTTTTCGGTTAAAGTCTTTTTATCAAAAACGGGGGCTATTGCGTCAACATAAAGCTTAGAAATATTTTTGCGCGTTAGGGTATCCGTTTTAATAAGTTTAGAAGCCCTCGTTTTGTGATTTTTTAATTTTAACTTTTCTTCAATCACGTAAGTATCCAACCCTACTTCATGCAGTCTATGAAGATGAGGATGCCAGTTTTCTTCATACATAGGGGGTAATTTTTCGTGAACATAGAAGTTAACGTATGCATGCCCATTTTTGTCAAGAGAGTAATGGGTTAAATATCCGAGAAGATATGCGTGTACCGTTTCGCTGTAATTTTCTTTTAAGTACTTTTCACAAGAGTTGTACATTTCGTAAACTTTTCCGTCCTGCATATCGTTTCCGAAACGTCTTAAGGAAGGATCCTTTGAAAGCGCAAAAGCAAACATAAGATCAGGTCCCATCGAGCCAACCGAGTAAGCTTGCTTATTTCGATTGATAATACCCTTTAATTTCTCATCGAGCATTTTTTCTACTTCCCAAGCGAAGCAGTAGTGAGTGGCAAAATTAGGCATGATTTCTCCTATTTATCGTTAATGATTACTCCTCTTTCAACTCTTTGCTTAGCTAGCTCTTCCATAATCATTTTCTTTTTATCGCCTACTATATCGTAGAATAATACAGGTATGGCGCAAAGAAGCATACTGATTCCGGGTGCAAGTGAAACAAGTGCAAACATACCGAATCTGATTTCGTTGCTAACAACCGTGGGATTAATTGAGCCCGCGTCTGCTACTATCTTTGCAGGATCTATGGCAAAGCCGATATAAACTAAAACAATCAAAGCGGTAGCGACTGCGTTTCCGAGTTTATTGACAAAAGATTGGCAAGCCGAACCAAGACCGGTTTCTCTGTGACCGGTTTTCCATTCCATATAGTCCAAGCAATCTCCTATCATAACGTAAGAAGTGATATTGAGAACTCCTAAAGGTATGCTGGAAATAATGATAAACGGTATACAAGCCCAAAAGCTTACAAACCATCCCATTACCATCATAAGTGCGCTTGAGAAAAAGCCTAATATGCACGTTGTTATAACGATTTGTTTATAATTATAGCGTTTATAAAAAAACGGCATCATAAGCATCGCTCCGAACATTCCTACTGCTGAGCAAGCGGTAAATACGGTAGATACTGTAGTTCTGCTGCTGCTAATGGCTGCGGTCACCGCCTCTTGACTAAGTCCTACAAGGGAGGGTCCTACGTAAAAAGAATATCTTGCAACGTGAATAGCCCCTGCCTGAACAAGATATCTTCCGCTTGCAAGTACTCCCATAAGCACTACGAGCATCAAAGGTTTGCATGTAAAAAGACGTTTTAGCGTGCCGCCGGATCGTTCGGTCTTTAATTTTTTTGGCATGATAACTCTTTCTTTTGTGGTAAAGAAGCAAGTAACGAAAATCGCACCGCCGACTATAGCGCAGAAAAGAGCGATAATCATATATTGAAGCTTATCGAACTCTACTCCGGATTTTGTAGTCATATAAGGAAGCGCAAAACCTAAAACAAGATATAGAACCATAGGAATTGCAGAGCCGATGCCGTTAATCGTTTTACCAAACGATATTGTGCTTGCTCTTTCCTTTTCGTTAGGAGTCATGGCGTTAGGAAGACTCCAAAAAGGAACGTCGCTAACCGTATAAATCATACCCCACAATACGTAAGTTACGGAGGCGTAAATCATAAGCTGAGTTTGGTTAAAGCTTTCGGGCTTATAAAACATCAAAAAGGTAAGGATTGCAACGGGAATCGGCGTAAACAAAACATAAGGCTTAAATTTGCCGAGTTTTGAAGAACAACGGTCTGCAATCATTCCCATCATAGGATCGTTAATCGCATCCCAAACACGTGCAAGTAACATAAGTAAAAAAACGAATACGGCAGGAAGCATAGCTACGTTTAAATAAAATTCGCTTATGTAGCTTGACATAATAGCGTATATCATGCCTTGTCCGCCGGCCGCAACACCGTATACTAAAAGCTCTTTTTTTGAAAGATATTTTTTTGAAGCTGAATCGGTTTGAGAAGAAGTTGCAGTAGATTGCTCGGAAGATTTTAAATCGTTTTCGTCCATTTTTTCTCCTAAAGTTATTTAATCAAACAATGATATTATACATTACGGTAAATAGCTTGTAAATAGTCAAATTTCTATAAAATACCGTTAAAAATTGATATTGACCAAGCTTTATAAAAAAAGTATAATGTAATTATTATTTATGGGCAGGTTAATATGAATAAAATTAAAACATTTATGAAAGAACATCAAAATATATATCAGCTTATTAAATTCACACTGATAAGCTGTATCGCAGCAGTTGTGGAAATCGGTACCGTCAATCTTTTGGGATTGCTCTTAAAGCCCTATTCACAACCGGTCGATTGGTTTATTTTTAAATATACTGCCGAAAACGGCGGACTGGGCACTATGGTTGCGTTTTTAGTATCCACATCGGTTGCGCAATTCGTATCGTACATAACCAACAGAAAAGCAACCTTTCACGCAGATAACAATCAAGTCTTTGCGGTTACGGTTTATTTAATAATGGTAGTTTGTATTATTCTTATCCAAACATGGGCAGGACCGGTTATTACTATTGCCCTAAATAAATCCATTCCCAACTATGCGCTATGTTTAAATATAAGCAAATTCAGTCTGATGTTTTTAACCTTTATATTCGTTTTTGTAATGGATAAATTTGTAATAATGCGCAAAACCGGTAAAAACGCAAAAAGCGAACCCTTAGAAGTTGCTAAACAAACTGATGAGACAGCAGTTTTAGAAGTTGCTGCAGGCGAAGAGGAAAAGATAATCAAAGCGTAAAATAAAGTTTAAAAGTTTGTTTTTACAACTTACTTGCTCGCAAAGTATATCCTCGTCATTGCGAGGAGTGAAACGCGGGGTCCCCGAAAAAATCGGTACGAGCTTTTTGGGGTAATCGCGGCAATCCAGACTTCAAA
>LAHS01000677.1_pt1 | contig 12021 bp, 6 predicted proteins | sample 329651 | NCBI WGS metagenome assembly LAHS01 (sample SAMN03275699, study PRJNA271635) | activated sludge metagenome | isolation source: sample C-1 Sludge from hydrolytic chamber (first chamber) of Anaerobic... | reverse complement strand
TGAAGATTCGTGGAGGTTATGGCGAACTAGGAAATCAGGAAATTAGCAATTACCAATTTGCTGCAGTTGTAACTACAAGTATCAACTACCCAAATTCTGATGGTGGTGTTCTTCAGGGTGCTTTTCCAAAGTATTTTGCCAATCCTGATATTAAGTGGGAGTCGACTTCTATGACAAATATTGGTCTAGACTTCTTGGCACTTAACAACAGATTAAGTTTGACTATGGATTATTATGTCAAGAACACTAGTGACATTTTGCTGGCTGTGCCCATTCCAGTGTCAACAGGTGCAGCTAATAGCCCTGTTCGTAATGCAGGTAAGATCCGCAATAGAGGTTTCGAATTCAATATAGGCTGGCGCGACAATATTGGCAAAGACTGGAGCTATAGTGCCAATTTCCTGGGTACATTTAATAAGAACAAAGTCGTAGCAATGGGTTCAGAATCCCAATTTATCACTGGTGGACAGATTCACGGCGGTTCTTTTACAACGAAGACCCTGAAAGGATATCCTATCGGCGGTTTCTGGTTGATTCCCACTGATGGATATTTCAACAGTATGGAAGAGGTTCAGGAATATAATAAGAATGGCGTGTTGATACAACCAAGTGCTCAACCTGGTGACATCAAGTTCAAAGATGTAAATGGTGATGGCACAATAAATGATGAAGACCGCGTATATTGCGGAAGTCCATTCCCTGATTTCACCTACTCTTTCAATGGCTCAGTGAGTTACAAGAATTTTGATATGAGTTTCACTTTGCAAGGCGTAGTGGGCAACAAAATTTACAATGCTACACGCCTGGAGCTCTCAAATGTGACGCGGGGTACGAACTATCTGACTGATGTGCTTGACTATTGGACAGAAGACCATCATAATGCCAAATCACCACGTTTGGTGTGGACAGACCCAAATCAAAACTCACGCTCAGAGAGTAATCGCTTCCTCGAGAGTGGCACGTATCTACGCCTTCGCACTTTGCAGTTTGGTTATACGTTACCACAGAATCTGATTCCATTCATCAATTCGGCAAGGATATATATTGATATGGATAATCTGTTTACAATTACTCCATATTCAGGTTATAGTCCTGATGTTAATGCTTCGAATGTATATGAACGTGGATTTGATGAGTTCATCTACCCCAACAATCGTACATTTATGTTGGGAGTAAATGTTACTTTCTAATAATTTCAACAATTCTAAGACAATGAAAAAGATTAATATATCTATTTGGGGGACTGTTTTAGCAGCAGGTATTCTGACGGGTATGTCTTCATGCAGTGACCAGTTGGAACAGGTAAACCCTAACAATTCCACTGAGACTACTTTCTGGAATACAGAGAAGGACTTCGACAAGGCTTTGACAGCATGCTATGCACCACTCAGGGATCCTTTGGATGGTGGTTACTATGGCGATCGGTCTATTATGATTCGTAATGCCAGAGCAGATGATATTGATTACCGTAACGACCTCAGTGAAGTGTATCAAGCATACAACTTTACTAATTCAAACGGTAATAACCTCGTTAAGAATATGTTCTATCAATTCTATAGTGGGCTTTATCGTGTGAACAGCATGATGGAAAAAATCGAAGAGAAGAAAGATGTGCTTAGTGCTGAATTCATTTCCAATGCTAAAGCTGAATGTCAATTCTTGCGTGCACTGTACCTCTTCAATCTGGGTAAGGAGTTTAAGGATGCTCCTTTACGCTTGACGGCATCTCAGAAATCCGAAGATTTCCCGTTGGCGAAATCATCACAAAAGGAGATCTGGGATCAGGCTATCAAAGATCTTGGAGAAGCAGCTCCAAATCTTCCGCTTACACCTACAGTGAAGGGCAAACCCACGAGAGGCGCTGCTTATGCTCTGATGGGTAAGATATATCTGTACGAGAACGAGTTCGACAAGTCTATATCTATTCTGGAACCTTTGACCAAAGCTCCTTATTCCTACAAGCTTTGTAAGGATTTCCGCTGGAATTGCGATGCCGACCATGAATGGAATTCTGAGAGTATCTTTGAAGTTCCGGTTGAAGATGTAGGTGGCACAAATGTATGGAGCAGCGAAGAAAGTAGTACATGCTTTGGAACTACACGCGCAGAAGAGTTCGCTGCACCCGAAGTGGGTGGATGGTACGAAGCTACTCCAACAGCGCAGATGATGAAAATCATGACTGAGGAAAAAGATAAGGATGGCAACTATGACTATCGAGCCCGCGTATCTGTGGCCTGGGATTATGATGGTTGCATGTATTATCTCAGACCATTCCGTGAGGTATTCTCTAAAGAGAGGTGGAATACTACATGGATTCTGAGATATCAGAATTGGGATAAGGATAAAATCGAAGATCCTACCCCTAAATCATTAATAAACGAACGCGTGCTTCGTTATGATGGTGTGCTATTGGAATTGGCTGAGTGTTATTTACGCAGTGCAGCAAATCAAAATCTTCAGAAGGCAGTTTCGTATATCAACATGATCCGTGAACGTGCAAATCTTAAGGATTACGATGGCGCTATGACGCAAGACGCAATATTTAAAGATCTTGTTCACCAACGTGCAATAGAATTCTTTGTAGAAGGTGAACGATTCTACGACCTTGTTCGTTGGGGCCTTCTTGAAGAGACAATCAAGACAAGTAGTGATATAAGATACAAACAGTTGGAAACAGGTAAGACAGGGAATACGAATAAGTATTATTATTTCCCGATTCCTTCCGCAGAATTGGAGACTAACCCTCTCTGTTCGGCAAGTGAAGGTTGGTAAGCAATAAATAGGTATTAGGGATAATAGTTTATGTGCCAGGCATACGCTCATGGGTAGCATCGTGATGCGATTCTCATGAGTGGTGCCTGGCTTTTATAATTTTGATACGTATCATAAAGTATCGGGTATATTATAGAAAATGGTTATCAGAATATTTTCCTACTTTTGTAGCAAACGATTATCTATAAATCATATGTATCAAAATAGTCTAAAGGGGAACCTTTGTGTGATGTTCCTGCTAGTGGGATTGCTCATGATGCTCTCTCAACCCTTGCTAGCGGGAGCAGAACTGCCGATGAGGAATTTCACAATTGCCGCTCAGGGCAGAGCTGCCACAATAGTCTGCTCTACTAATGAGTGGCCGGGTGTGCGGCGGACAGTAGGTGACCTGCGCGACGACGTGCATCGAGTGAGTGGTGTCATGCCAGAGGTGAAGCTTTGCAAGAATATCAAAGACATTCCATTGGGTGCCATCATTGCGGGAACACTGGGTCGCAACCCGTGGGTAGAGCGACTGGCAAGACGCCATGGCCTTTCTGTGGACAGCATTCGCGGAAAGTGGGAGTCGTACATTGTAGCGGTGACGACAGACGGCGTTCTCATAGTGGGCAGTGACCGTCGTGCCACCATCTATGGCATCTACGATATCTCTGAACGCATAGGTGTATCGCCCTGGTATTGGTGGGCAGATGTCCCCGTGCGCCATCAGGACACCGTAACTCTCGCTGTTGGCATGCACCTTCAGTCTTCGCCTGCAGTGAAATTTCGTGGTATCTTCATCAATGACGAGTGGCCTTCGTTTGGCACGTGGTCGGAGAAACATTTCGGGGGAATGAACAGCAAGATGTACTGCCATCTCTTTGAATTGCTCCTGCGTCTCCATGCCAACTATCTTTGGCCTGCTATGTGGGGAACTAATTTCAATGAGGATGACCCCTTGAACCCGAAGCTCGCTGATGAGTATGGCATCGTGATGGGCACCTCTCATCATGAGCCGATGATGCGCTCACACAATGAGTATACCTCCCGTAGAGAGAAGGTGGGACCATGGGACTATGCTACCAACAAGAAGCGTATAGACCACTTCTTCCTCGATGGCATGGTGCGGAATAAACACTATGACAACCTCGTGACCATTGGCATGCGCGGTGATGGTGACGTGGCTATGGGCAAAGGTGACGACACCGAGAATATGCAGACATTGCAGGATGTCATTCATGGACAGAGGAGTATTATTAAGAAGATTTACGGACGTGAAGATGCCGTTCCCCAGTTGTGGGCCATCTTCACGGAGGTGCAACGCTACTACGACCGTGGCTTCCGTGTTCCCGACGATGTGACGTTGCTCTTCTGCGACAACAACTGGGGGTATATCCGCCGCGCAGGAAATTCCGAGATACGTTCACGAAAAGGTGGTGCAGGACTCTACTACCATATCGATATGAATGGTGGCCCATGGAACGACAGGTGGATCAACACCTCACCCATCCCCAAACTGCGAGAACAGTTGGAACTTGCCTACCGCTCGGGGCTCGACAGAATATGGATTATCAATGTGGGCGACTTGAAACCTAAAGAGTTGCCCATCGACTTCATCATGCATTACGCCTGGAACCCCAGTGCTGTGCAGGCAGGAGACGAAGGACGGTGGCTGCGCAACTTCTCTAGCAACATCTTCGGGGAAGAACTTGCCGACAGTGTTGCCGATATCCTTACGCGCTATCCCAAGTATAACCTTTGGAGGAAGATTGAGACTGAGATACCCGGACTTTATGACGTAGAGCGTGGCGAGGCGAAGCAGCTATACCAACTCTGGCAGGAGCTGAAGGAAAAGACCATCCGGCTGGAAAAGCGTGTTCCTGCAGAGATGAAAGACGCATTCTATCAGCTTGTCTACTATCCAGCCGTGGCCTCTGCTGGTGCCCATCAGATCTATGTTGATGCAGGCTATTACGGGTATCTTGCCGCCCGGGGCGACAGCACTGCCTTGCGCTATAAAGCCGATGCCGAGCGACTCTTCATGAAAGATCAGGAACTTGCTGGCCATTACAATAAGGGTATGAAGGAAGGCAAATGGGATGGAATGATGCTCGACAAAAAGCTGGGTTACACACATTGGTATATGCCCGATGCCGATAGTCTGCCTGCCATGTTCCGTGAGCCTATTGCTGAACGCCAGCAAACAGAGCGGAAGGCGGTGGAGATGTGGAACGCCTTGCCAGAGGTGGCAATCCTTGCCACTGCCTACACACGCAATGTTCCCTCCATTACACATTTCTGGCGGTCACTGCCTGATCTGGGACGTTATGATGGCTGTATGGGTTCGTCGGATGTCATGGCACCCAGCGATACTACTGCGTCAGCACCCCATCTGGAATACACCATTACGCAGCCACAGGACACTGCGCTCGTCATTGCACTGGGCATCCTTCCCACACAGGATATCTATCCCCAACGAGGACTTCGCATTGGTGTGAGCATCGATGGCGGGCAAATGCACATCCTCGATGCCCGCAGAGGACTGGTGGATACTTTCGGTGAATACACCACCGATCATATCATGCTGAATCCTATTCTGAGACCACTCCCATCCATCAGCCATCTGTCGCTCTCAGGATGGGACCAAGAATGCCATCAACAAAAGCAAATGCGCAACGAAGTGTTCGACGATCTTCGGTGGCTAGACATCACATTCCCCACTGTGGCAAAAGGCAACCACACGCTGCAGGTGTACCTCATCGACCCGGAGATTGCGCTGGAACAGATTGTGGTGAACCCAGACAATCACAATTACTCCTATTTCCGCTGGGTGAAATAAAAAACCAATACGCTATCGAAAGATGAAAACAATAAACTATAAGATAAGAATCCGACTATCTATTATCTCTTTGTTATTCATATTCCTGCTGCCCCTCTCGGCACAGCGGAAGGTGAGCCTTATCAATAATGGCTGGAAGTTCTCAATCGGTGATGCTCCCCAGGCGCAACGCCTGGATTTCGATGATAGCAGCTGGCACAGGGTGGGGTTGCCGCACTCGTTCAGTATACCCTATTTCGAGTCGAAGCAGTTCTACGTAGGATACGGATGGTACAGAAAGACGCTGTCATTCACTCCTGAAGAACTGAAGGACAAGAGCATTATGCTTGCTTTCGACGGCGTATTCCAGGAAACCGAGGTATATGTGAACGGTCGACTGGCGGGCAGCCATCGTGGAGGATATACAGGCTTTTGCATTCCCATCACTACGCAGTTGCACGTAGGTGAGAATCTCATTGCTGTGCGAGTGAACAACCTCTGGCGTGCCGACCTTGCTCCTCGTGCTGGTGAACATACTTTCAGCGGTGGCATCTATCGGGATGTAAGGTTGGTTATTACGGATAAGACCCACATTGCCTGGTGTGGACAATGGCTGTCCTCGCCTGATCTGGAGACGAACCATGGAACGGCGGCTCATGTGCAAATAGAAGCAGACATCATCAATGCTTCGGACGAGACGAGCAGGGTTATGGTCATCTCCGATGTGCTGGATGCCAGCGGCAAAGTGGTGGCTACAGCAAAGTCAATGGCTACCATTGGGGCGAGAGGGAAGACCACTTTACGGGATGTATCTTCGGTAGTAAAGCGCCCCAAGCTTTGGTCACCCGATGCCCCTTATCTTTATCAAGTGAGGACCCGCGTGATGAAGGGCAGACAAATATGTGATGAGGTAGAATCGGAATATGGCTTCCGATGGGTGCGCTGGACTGCCGACCACGGCTTCTTCCTCAATGGCAGGCATGTGTATCTCCGCGGTGCCAATGTGCATCAGGACCAGGCAGGGTGGGGCGATGCCATGTGCGACTCTGCTGCCTGGCGTGACGTGAAGATGGTGAAGGATGCGGGGCTCAATTTCATCCGCGGCTCACACTATCCCCATTCTCCCGCCTTTGTGCATGCCTGCAATATGCTGGGAGTGATGTTCTGGTCGGAGGCACCTTTCTGGGGTACATATGGCGACATGAAAGATGGCTACTGGACAGCGAGTGCCTATCCCGTCAACCCTGCAGATACTACTTCTTTCGATGAGAATACCATCCGGCAACTGCAGGAGATGATAGCCATTCACCGCAACAGTCCGTCCATCATAGCCTGGAGCATGTGCAATGAGGTGTTTTTCACGGCGGACGGAACGCTCCCCGGAGTGCGGCGCTTGCTTAAGAAGATGGTGAATGCCACTCATGCCGCCGATACAACACGCCCTGCCGCTATCGGCGGTTGTCAGCGCCCCACCGAGGGTGACCGCTTGGATAAGCTCGGCGACGTGGCAGGATATAATGGCGACGGTGCTACCATCAAGGCATTCATCGACCCAGGTATCCCAAATATGGTCACGGAGTATGGCAGCACCATCGATGTAAGACCAGGCAAGTATGCTCCGGGATGGGGCGATCTGGAGAAAGGCCATGCCTATCGGGGAGTGGAATGGCGCAGCGGACAAGCTATCTGGTGTGCCTTCGACCATGGCACACTGGCAACTGGTGACTTCGGACGGATGGGATTCATCGACTATCAGCGACTGCCCAAGCGACGTTGGTACTGGTATCGTAATGAATATCTGGGTGTTGCACCACCCGCATGGCCGAAACCGGGCACACCTGCGAAGCTCGCTCTCAAGGCAAGCAAGACCACAGGTGTCAAGGCAGACGGTACAGAGGATGTGCAACTCGTAGTCACGGTGCTCGATGCCCACGACAATGAAATAAGCAATTGCCCTGATGTGACGCTCCGCAGGGTCTGCGGTCCGGGAGAATTTCCTACAGGAAACAGCATCACCTTCCGTGACAGTTCTGATATCTATATCCGTGACGGCAAGGCAGCCATCAACTATCGGTCCTACTATGCTGGTCAGACGGTTATAGAGGCTACCTCACCAGGTCTGCAACCTGCACGTCTCACGCTCACCTTCCTCGGCGACAGCGCGTATGTTGAGGGCATGACACCACCCACCGAAGACCGTCCTTATGTGAGATTCACCAACGTGAAGGCGAAGGAAATCCTCTGGCATGGAAAGGGTAATCCCACCTTCTCCTCATCCATGCTTGTCAACCATCTGGCTTCCATGGCTGCCGATGGCGACTCCGCCACTTACTGGAGAAGTGATGCCAAAGATAAATCGCCAGTCTTCACCATCGACCTGGAACGCTACATCAACTTAGGAGTGCTCAGCTTGACCTTCCCTCAGATACCTGAAGGAAAGATAGCCGTCAGCACATCAGCAACAGGAGAAAGTTGGGAACAACTGGAAGTCCCTATCATACGAGCTACCCATTATGCTCGTGACTTCTCATCCCTCCACCGTGAGGTACGCTTCATCCGCCTCTCCTTCTCTCATTCCCAGGCTGCTCTCTCTGAGATCTCAGTGAGCGATGCCAAAATGTGAAATAGAACTTACCGACGCCTAATAATATTCAGAATGAAACACATTAGCCAAGAGGAGATTGCGAAAAAACTCGGAATAGCCGTTTCCACAGTATCTAGGGCACTCACGGGGAAACCTGGAGTAAGCGATACACTGCGTGAGCAAATAAAAGGCATGGCAAGGGAGAACAACTACCGTCCGAATCCCTTTGCCCGCAGTCTGCGCTTCGATACGCCAAGCATCATCGGGGTGATCGTGCCCGATATCGCCACCTATTTCTATTCGAATATATTGAAGAGCATCGAGCGTACTGCCCAACAGAATGGTTATTTCTGTATTTTGATGACATCAAATGAGCATTTGGATGAAGAGAAACGTGCCATCAATAACCTGATGAGCCTACATGTGGAAGGCATCATCATCTGTCTCTCGCAGGAGTCCAAGGATAGCAGTCATCTGAAAGAACTCGTGGAGCAGCATGTGCCACTGGTGCTCTACGACCGAGTGGGCGATGACAGAACGTTTTCTACCGTCACCATCAACGATGCTGCCTCAGCTCGTAAGGCTACAAACTATATGATAGAACGTGGTGCACGTCGCGTGGCTTACCTCGGTGGTGCCAACTATCTCAACGTTGTGGCTAATCGTAAGCACGGATATCTGGAGGCACTGCGAGACCACCACATGAAGATTGACCCACAGCTAGTGGCATGCCATGAGATAGACTACAACACTGGGCTGGTGGACACCTTGGAATTGCTCAGCCTCCCCGACCCTCCCGATGCCATTCTGGGAATGAACGACACGCTCACCTTCGCGGCGATGGAAGCCATCAAGAGCCGCAGGCTGAGCATACCCGACGATGTACAGCTGATAGGCTATACAGACGAGAAACATGCCAAATACGTGGAACCCAAGCTCACAGCCGTACGACATAATACGAGTATGATAGGTCAGCGCGCCTGCGAAATATTGCTGGACCAAATAAACGGTAACTTCAAGCCCCAGCACATCGTCGTGGAAACGCATCTGGAGATAAGAGGAAGCACGAAATAAGCAATGGTTTGCGTACAATCTATTGGCCTGCTGAAAAGACTGAAATAAGTATTAGTCTAACTTTGTAGTAAGAAAAAATTAAAGTACAAAATATGGAATATCGAAAACTGGGGGATACGGGACTGTCCCTCTCGACCATTGGACTGGGTTGCTCTTCGCTTGGTGGCGTCTTCCATTCTTTCAATGAGGAGCGCGGCATCAGCACCGTTGTTGAGGCAATAGCAGCGGGTATCAACTATCTGGATGTCTCACCTTATTATGGCTATACTAAGGCTGAGACGGTACTGGGTAAGGCTCTGACACTGATTCCAAGAAATAAATACTTTCTCTCCACAAAGGTGGGTCGCTACGGCAAGGATGGTCACAACACCTGGGACTACAGTGCCGAGCGCGTCACACGCAGCGTCTACGAGAGTATGGACCGCCTCCACATCGACTATATCGACCTCGTGTTTGTCCACGACATTGAGTTCTCAGACCTCCATCAGGTAGCTACCGAGACACTGCCAGCCTTGCACGAGCTGAAGCGCAAGGGCGTCATTGGGCACGTGGGGTGCACCGACCTCCAGCTGGAAAACCTCCGTTGGGTGGTGGAGCACACCCCCGATGGCACCGTGGAGGCTGTGCTGAACTTTTGCCACTACTGTCTGAACGATGACAAACTCCTCGACTTCCTCGACTTCTTCGAGGCACATCACATGGGCGTGATCAATGCCTCACCCTTCGCTATGGGACTGCTCACGCAGCGTGGCGTACCCGACTGGCACCCTGCACCAAAGCCGCTCGTGGATGCCTGCCAGCGCGCGGAGAAAATCTGTGAGGAGCACCACTACCCCATAGAGAAACTTGCCATGCAGTTTGCTGCGTCGTGCCCGCGCATCACCAGCACCGTCTTCAGCACCACCAATCCCGACAACCTGCAGCGGAACCTGCAGTACGTCGACGAGACGATGGATGAGGAGCTGCTGCGACTTGTGGTGAATACTATAGGTGATCAACGTCGAGTATCATGGAAGAATACATAAAAATCGTAGATGCCCATGCACATCTCTGGCTCCATCAGGACACCATCGTTGATGGCAAACCTGTGAAGGAGATGGCGAATGGCAGAGCAATGTTCATGGGCGAGGAGCGGCAGATGCTGCCGCCCTTCATCATCGATGGAAGGAACTCTGCGGAGGTGTTCCTCTCCAATATGAACTATGCTCGTGTCTCTGCTGCTGTCATCACTCAGGAATTTATCGATGGGCAGCAGAATGATTATCTGCGTGTCGTAGCGCAACGTTATCCCACACGCTTCTTCGTCTTCGGAATGCCCGAGTGGCGCCATCCGGGTTTTCTGGAAGAAACCCGAAGACTTCTTGACGAAGGTTTCAAAGGCATCAAGCTTTCCGCTGCACGCCTCATCGACCATTCTGGGAGAATAAGGATGGACTCTCCAGAGATGCTGGGCACCTTCCACCTGATGGAAGAGCGCGGAGCAATACTCGGCATTGAGCTCGCCGAGGGCACCACGCAGCTGACTGAGATGGAGCATATCATAAGTGAGTGTCCACACCTCATCATCGTGATCGGACATTTCGGAATGGTCACGCGCCCCGGTTGGCAAGAGCAGATAAAGCTCGGCCGTCACCCCAACGTATTCATTGAGAGTGGAGGCATCACCTGGCTCTTCAACGATGAGTTCTATCCCTTTCCTTCCGCCATGCGCGCCATCAGGGAGGCCATCGACATGGTAGGAGTAGAGAAGCTGATGTGGGGCTCCGACTATCCACGCACCATCACTGCCATCACCTATAAGATGTCCTATGACTTCATACTCAAGAGCTCTCTGCTAAACATTGCGGAGAAACGGGCTTTCTTCTCGGAGAATGCCACAAGGCTATTTGGCTTCAAGGATCTCGTGGAACTTCCATATATTAAAAACATGTCAGAATGAAAAAACACAGCACACGATATGCATTGGTCGTGATCTATGCGCTTTTCTTCCTCTGGGCAATAAGCAGCAACCTGTTGCCCACGATGATCCGCCAGATCATGAAGACCTGTGAGCTCGATCCGTTCCTCGCATCGTTCACGGAATCGGCTTACTGGCTTGCCTATTTCATCTTCCCCATCCCCATAGCGGCATTCATGAAACGCTATGGCTACAAGGCAGGCATCATCCTTGGACTACTCGTGGCTGCCACAGGAGGGTTGCTCTTCTTCCCCGCTGCAAACCTGAACTCTTACATCGTCTATCTCGCCATCTTCTTCCTCATAGCTACGGGCATGTGCTTCCTCGAGACGGCGGCGAATCCCTACGTCACCATCCTCGGTGATCCACATACCGCCACACAACGCCTAAACCTCGCACAGTCGTTCAATGGTCTGGGCGCTTTCGTATCGGCAATGTTCCTGAGCAAGCTGGTTCTGAGCGGATACCAATATACTCGCGAGACGCTGCCTGCATCATGGCCGGGCGGCTGGCAGGGTTACATCCACTCGGAAGCCATCCAGATGCGCACGCCTTATCTGCTTCTGGCTTCAGTCCTCATCGTCATGGCACTCGTGGTGTGGGTAACGCATCTCCCCGCTGCCGATGAACAAGCCAATGGCAAACATAGCGGCACAAGCAAGCTCATCAACTTCGGGGTGCTCCGTAGAAGCCATCTGCGCTGGGGAGTCATCGCACAGTTCTTTTACAATGGCGGACAGACAGCACTCAACAGCCTCTTCCTCGTCTATTGCTGTGTCTATGCAAGCATCAGTGAATCCACTGCCACGACCCTCTTCGGCATCTATATGTTTGCCT
>LAHS01000155.1_pt1 | contig 12081 bp, 13 predicted proteins | sample 329651 | NCBI WGS metagenome assembly LAHS01 (sample SAMN03275699, study PRJNA271635) | activated sludge metagenome | isolation source: sample C-1 Sludge from hydrolytic chamber (first chamber) of Anaerobic... | reverse complement strand
TTCTTTGGACAGTAGTGAATTAAATCTATTAATCCTAATGATAACCCACCAAGAATTGTGAAGACATATATAATCGATGTGTCACATGTTTCATTGTGCCTTCGGTAAAAGCGATATATTACATAATGTACGGTATAATAAAAATCTATCATCTTTTATATTATTTATTCCAAAAATCTAAATCATTATATGGAAAATCCACTCGAAACTGGCTTTGTTGCCCTATGTAAAGTGGTCCACAAGGAGTTAGTGCACATCTGACATGTTAAAATGTTCATCATTCTTCCTTTTAGCTGTTCTTTTTTCCTACGCCATTGTCAGTAATTGTTTTTTGCAAATATAAACATTATTTTTGATGTGGCAAGCGTTTTAATTTTTTTTACTTGCATTTTCCGGAGAGATTCTCCTTCAAGTTCTATCCTGATGGCCTGATGCACGGTTCTGTCCATGACGGCATTGGCCACGGTCTTGTCGGCAATGGTGTCGCAGCATCCTTGTACCGGCATCTGTGAGGTAATGAGGGTTGGTATTCTTTCATGGTCCATGATGTTCTTGAGTTGATTTCCGACCTGAAAGGCCGCAAGCTGACAACGAGGTGTTTGGCAGATTTCTTGCTACTCAGGGAACCATCTACCACATCAACGGTCAGCAAACAGTTGCCCTCAAAGGCAATACGGCAACGACTATATGTACTGCCGGGCAGTGATGGCAGCCGTGTCAAACAGCAAGCTAACCTTTACGCAGCAAGGTGTACGTTATAAAGATGAATATCAAAAGGTAAACGGGCAGTGGTATATCAAGAACCGCATATCAAAATTGATGTGGGTAGATACGAAGGAGATTCCATCAATGAGAGAGCATTTACAATGCAAGAAATAGTATCTCACAGCAATACTGAAAGGATAATTTATCTCTGTTCCGTGCTGTGTATAGATTTCCGAGAGTGAACCAAGAAAAGAGGAAAATGCAATGGAATTTCATAACATTGCGTATAGGTTTTATTGTATGACCAAGACAGAACGCAAGACATGGTCCTACCCGATTTAACCGATGATTCAGCAAGTAAATACTATTTTATCAGAAACTATTCAACTACATTGTTCTTTCGTGTAATTTGTTAATTCATCGTTAAATTACGATAAATGCAACTCTGGTTTAAATATTATTCTTATTTTTGCACTATGAAAGCAAAAATACTAATAATTTGCACGGGCAACAGCTGCAGAAGTCAGATAGCAGAAGCCTATTTGAGCAAGTTTGACAAAGAAATGACTGTCAGGTCGGCAGGGACAGTACCGGCAAAATGCGTGAATCCCTATGCCGTGAAAGTCTTGCAGGAAGATGGTATTGACATTTCAGACAGAACGCCCCATGATATACGTGAATATCTTGATGAGACATGGGATTATGTCATAACGGTTTGCGGAGGAGCCAAGGAGAATTGTCCTGCTTTCTTTGGTCATGTTAGCCAGCAGTTGCACATGGGCTTTGACGACCCAGCAGAGGCTTCTGACACAGAGAAATTGCAGGTGTTTCGCAGAGTACGCGATGAGATTAAGAGTAGATTTCAAACTTTCTATAATCACATAAATATGGCTCATGATGGAAGCAAAGAGACAGTATAGTATTAAGGATGAGCAGATTGCCAGATTCTGCAAGGCACTTGGGCATCCTGCTCGCATTGCCATCATGAATTTTCTGGCGGAGCAAGACCAATGTTATTTCGGAGATATTCATGAGGAACTGCCCATTGCCCAGGCAACCGTGAGCCAGCATCTGCAGGAACTGAAGAATGCCGGTCTTATCAAGGGAACCATCGAAGTGCCCAGGGTGAAGTATTGCATAGATTTAGAGAATTGGACTTATGCCAAAGAATTAATTGGAGGATTTTTTGATAAGGTTGTAAAAAAGCCTTCGGCCGGGTGTAAATAAGAACCTCTGCAGGTGGATGCGTGATTGCTCCGCCTATAGTTTAATCTTAATCTATCGTATATTTACGATTAATAATTAAAAGAAAAAAATATGGATTTCAAAAGAGTAATGAGCGTCAAGGTGTTGGGTTCAGGTTGTAGCCGTTGCAAGAAGACGCTGGAAGTTGTCAACAAGGTAGTGAAAGAAAATAATGTCGCTGCTGATGTAGAGTATGTAACCGACATGATGAAGGTCATGGAGTACAATGTGATGTCAATGCCGGCAGTAGTGGTGGATGGCAAAGTGAAAATCAAAGGCACTATCCCATCCGAGACAGAAGTGAAAGCAGCATTAGGCCTCTAAGGTAAAAACAAAATCATTAATAACAGGAAACAAGTAAAACATGAAACAACTTCTGATTTGTTGGTCGATGTTATTTTACGATGTTGCTGTTTACAACAACATCATGCTTTGCAGACTGAAACTATCCGCAGCAAGAGAAAGAGACAATAGTTACAACAGCAAACAGGGTTGGGTTTCTTATTATTAGAGCAAGCTGTTAAAAATAAAAAATAATGATACAACATTTTGCCGATTGGCTCGTATATGATTTGATGGGATTTGAAGCCTCAACCCAGTTTGGCTCTGCCCTCAATTTCTTTTTTTACGACAGCATCAAGATTTTACTTCTGCTGTTTGTCATCAGCTTTATTATGGGTATAGTAAATGCTTATTTCCCTATAGAGCGCTTACGTAATTATCTTGCTAGCCATCGTCTTTTTGGACTGCAGTATCTGCTGGCATCGGTCTTTGGAGCTGTCACGCCCTTCTGCTCGTGTTCCAGCATACCACTGTTCATCGGTTTTGTCAAGGGTGGCATTCCATTGGGCGTAACTTTTGCTTTTCTCATCACCTCACCATTAGTGAATGAGGTTGCTGTTGCCATGTTCTTAGGCACATTTGGTCTGAAGATTACCATCATCTATGTAATGAGTGGCATATTACTTGGCGTATTAGGTGGTGTTGTTCTTGGCCGCATGCAGTTAGAGGGATTGCTTTCAGACTGGGTTGTTCAACTACAGCAGCAATCCAACGGACAGAGCGAAACATGGGAATCAGAACATATCAATTTCTCTCATCGTCTGCCTGTCATCCTACATGAAGCATGGGGCATAGTGCGAGGCGTGCTCATATATGTGCTCGTCGGTATTGCTATCGGAGCCGGCATGCACGGATATGTGCCCGAGGGATTCTTCGAGGAATTTATGTCAGCTAACAATCTCTTGGCTGTTCCGGCAGCTGTAGTGCTGGCCGTCCCGATGTATGCCAATGCCGCAGGAATAGTTCCGGTAATAGAAGTGTTTGTAGCCAAAGGCATTCCGCTTGGCACTGCAATAGCCTTTATGATGGCCGTTGTAGGTTTATCACTGCCGGAGGCAACCTTATTGAAGAAAGTGATGACATGGAAACTTATCGGAATTTTCTTTGGTACTATCACTCTTTTCATCATCCTGTCCGGATACCTATTCAATGTTATATTGTGATACAGTTCTTTATCTACATTAGCATATCTGTCATTTCAAATGGCAGCAGGTTTCTTCTGAAGACTGTATGAAGGAGAGTTCGGAATAAGAAAGTAGTTTAAGAAATTGCAGGAGTGGAATATCACGGCTAATCTGTCATGAGGAGCTGGCGACTGTGAAGATGGTGCTTTGTCTTTGATGCAGGGCAATCTGAATGACGAATTTGGTTTAAAGCAAGTTACAGTTATAAGAAGCATTCCTCTGGTCTCCGGTTCTGTTAGCCTTCTTCCCAACTTTCCAGGACAGCGCTTACTTATCGTAAAAGTTGGTTAGCTTGCCGTTTGACACGGCTGCCATCACTACCTGGCAGTAGCATATAGTCGTTACCGTATTGCCATTGAGGGTAACTGTTTGCTGACCGTTGATGTGGCAGATGGCTCCCTGAGCAGCAAGAAATCTGCCAAACACCTCGTTATCAGCTTGTGGTCTTTCAGGTCGGAAATCATCTCAAGGACATCATGGAGCATGAAAGAATATCAACCCTCATTGCCTCGCAGATACCTGTACAGGGATGGTACGATGCCATTGCCGACAAGACCGTGGCAGACGCCCTCATGGACAGAATCGTGCATCAGGCCATCAGGATAGAACTTGAAGGAGAATCTCTCCGGAAAATGCAAGTGAAAAAGAATTAAAACGCTTGCCACATCAAAAATAATGTTTATATTTGCAAAAAACAATTACTGACAATGGCGTAGGAAAAAAGAACAACTCAAAGGAAGAATGAGGAACATTTTAACATATCAGATGTGCAGTAACTTGGGTGGACCACTTTGCGTAGGTCAACCGGGCCAGTTTCGAGTGGATTTTCCATATTATCGCTCAATGGGACTAGTGTGATGAACTTAATAATTGCACGCTATCACAAATTTTCAATAAGTTTTTCTACCTATGGTCCTGGTGCCCTGAATTTTCCAGTTTTTCTAATCTTATAAACATAAACAGAATCAAATTTGCCTTTTTGGTATTCTGCGATAAGTGGGATACGTTTATCGAAATATAGATTATCGTGTTTTTTAGTAAGATATGGAGAATGTTTTAATATTTTAATCTTCTTCATATATGATATTACATAATCATAGTTCGTAAAATCCATTTTTTTTGAAAGATTGGATATATACTTATCTTCATACCCTGTTAATCCTGCTTTTTGACACGATTGTTTGCGGTAAAAATCAACTAAACAAAAATGCATTCTCTTTTTACTATCAATATAATCAATACCTTTAGGGTAACAATTATGAAATTTTGGGAGACTTGTTACATATTCAAATGGAACTACTCGTTCATAATTGTAGTATATTACTATTGATATAAGGGCAAAAACAACTATGATTAAACTTAAAAGATATTTCATGTCTTGTTCTTTTATTGGCCAAGCTACAAAAATGTAGCTCGACCTGTTCTACTACTTCATTCCTCCAGTACGATAATAAAGTGGAATTACAGGCTCTTTATAAGTAGTTTTAGGTTGTTCTCCCATATAATCCCAATGATTTTTCCAAGGATATTGCGGTATTGGGTCTTTGGTCAACCAATTATAATTTACGCTCGCACGAGTTCCTCGAACTGTTTTAAACTTAAATTGTTCATAAAATCTTTTCATTAAAGTTTTACGAGAACCTTTTAATTCCATCTGTGAAGTACTATTTGATTTACAAGTATTCAAATTTAATTGAGCATTTCTTATATTTCCTAAAGGTTGGGGTAAATCCTTGACATTTGTTGCTGCTGTTCCAGACTTATTTGTTCGTCCATTATCTGTTGCCGTAATATACTGGAAAATCCACTCGAAACTGGCCCGGTTGACCTACGCAAAGTGGTCCACCCAAGTTACTGCACATCTGATATGTTAAAATGTTCCTCATTCTTCCTTTGAGTTGTTCTTTTTTCCTACGCCATTGTCAGTAATTGTTTTTTGCAAATATAAACATTAGTTGCAACATGGCAAGCGTTTTAATTCTTTTTCACTTGCGTTTTTCTAAGAGACTTTCCATGGAGTTCTATCCTGATGGCCTGATGCACGGTTCTGTCCACGACGGCATTGGCCACGGTCTTGTCGGCAATGGTGTCGTAGCATCATTGTACCGGCATCTGTGAGGTAATGAGGGTTGGTATTCTTTCATAATCCATGATGTTCTTGAGACGATTTCCGACCTGAAAGGCTGCAAGCAGATAGCCGAGGTGATTGGCAGATTTCTTGCTGCTCAGGGAACCATCTACCACATCAACGGTCAGCAAACAGTTGCCCTCAAAGGCAATACGGCAACGACTATATGTACTGCCGGGCAGTGACGGCAGCCGTGTCAAACGGCAAGCTAACCAACTTTTACGCCGAGTAAGTGTGCTGTCCGTGAAAGTTTGTGTATATTTGCATTCATCTAAACAATGATGAGATGAGAAGAAACTGGATGTTATGCTTATGCTCATGGCTGCTTGTTGCATGTGGTACGGGCCAGCTGACGGAAGACCAACGCATGCTGGAACAGATACGGAAAGATGTTGGCTTTCGGCTGGACTCGCTGCAGCGAATTGATGAATGCAGTTGGAGTTTCGCTTCTGATGCAGTTATCCCTGCTGCGCCCGACTATGAGCTAAAGCCCGACGGAAGCCTGTGGGTGTACCGAGCCATCCTGGCCGAGCCGTTCTGCGCCCAGCACGAAGAGGTTGTGTGGCGTAACTTTTATAAGATGCCAGATTCTGTCATGGCGGAAGCGTTGTCGGCAGAGTATGGCCGGCGTATCGGCATCTATCATTACGACTTGGCTCTGAAGAACCGCCTGGAACAGATTTTTGAACGCGATCAGTACGGGCGCATGCAGTGGACGTTGAGCCGCGGTTCGCAGCGGGAGGAAACGCCCCGAGAGGCTCTGCTGAGGCTCCGTGCCGCACGGATTGACTCGCTGAACCAGTTGGAAGTCAGCCGAATTCTCTCCCAACAAGGTTTCCCCAGCAAGGACAGGGTGGGCGGTTTTGCCCGCGAAGCCGTGTGGATAGTCGTACAGCATGCCGGCCTCGGGATGCAGAAAGCCTGCCTCCCCATTTTGGAGCAGGCTGCCGCAGCGGGCAATCTGGAGCCTACCGCCGTTGCTGCATTGCACAACCGTATTGACGTGAGGGAAGGCCTACCGCAGAAATACGGCACACAGAGAGGCAGCGATGGCAAGCTCTGCCGCCTCTTGGATAAGAAGATGGTGAACCAATGGCGGCAAGAAGTGGGCCTGCCGCCTATCTAACTCTACTACTACATCACCCGCCACGATCTGCAGCAGCGCGACTTCTCGCACGTGAGGGTTGAGATGCAGAGCTTTTAGACCGTTTGCAGTAAAACCCAGTTGGCCGCACTATTCATGATGACGGTGCTGGTGCTGGTGTCCTTCTCCGCCGTGGTGGTCGTGATGGCAGTTGCTGTCGCCATAAACGATGGAACCGTTGAGGTATTGTTCCAGCAGTTCGTCAATGCCTATGGCGGGTGCTCCGCCGTGCACTTGTATGCCCAGCTGGTTGAGCATGTTAACGGCTCCGCTGCCCAGTCCGCCACAGAGTACGTCGGTGCAGTTATGAGAGGCGATGAAACGTGGCAGCGAACCGTGCTCGTGTGGGGGTGCGGTGAGCGTAAGAGTTTCGGTAACAGCGTTGTTCTCTATCGTAACAACAGTAACTTGGGGCGCCTGGCCGAAGTGCTGGCAAAGTTTGCCGTCGGCCGTGGGAATGGCAATTTTCTGGTTCATGACTTTAATATTGTTTTTTTGTTCTTGATAATCGGCAAAGTCGGCGTTGCCACCCGAAATGCTGATGGGTCTTCCCTCCACCAGCGCCTTGGCCATGTTTTGGCGGGCGCTGTTATAAATTCGGGTGAGCGTAGGGCGCGATACGTTCATCGCAGTTGCAGCCTCGGCTTGCTGCATGCCCACGTAATCGAGTAGGCGGATGGTTTCGTATTCGTCAAGTCCCAGTATTACGGGCTGGCGACGCATGCAGCTTCTCCCGAAGGGCTTGAATCCTGCTGCTTCCGGGGCAGCCATTACTTGGCGGCTCTGTTTGGGTCTGGGCATGTTGCAGTTGGTTGTTTGAGGGTTTGCTACGGCAAATATACAACATAGTTATGAACTTTGGTTCATTACAGACAATTTTATAACTTTATTTAATAATTGAACATTTGTTCATAATATACACCTCCGGAGGTTAAGTAAACCGTCAAGTTGGCAAGATATTGATGTTATTGTGGTACTAAGAACTCTTATCAGGTAAATAAAACTCCCAAAACTTGTCTGTTTGCCAATAAGTTTTTATATTTGCGGTGATTTGGGTAAACCGAGTCACTATATCGTTAGACAAAGAAAGAAGCATTATGCTTATTGGTGAATTGGAAACCTGAAAAACTTTTAAACGAGCACAACGGTGGCATAGAGGTTCTCACGCATAGGCGCGGGCTGCTATTACTGCATTTGTGCTAAGGGCTTTCTCAAGGCTTTCAATCCATGCGTGGGCATAGTTGGTTCCACGCTTCTTTAGCTTAAACAAATAACAGCCGCCGTGAAGTTGCGGTGCAATGAAGAAAATACGACCATGAAACGGGAAACAAAATTCAGACTGTTGGCAGTACTGCTGTTGGCTGCTCTGCTGCTTACAGCATGCAGTGGGAGCGACAGTGAGGGTACGGCTGAACAGCCTACAGTGAAACAGAACGTACGCGGAACTATTGAGAAAGGTCCTTTCGTACAAGGTTCAAAGGTAACGCTTTACGATCTTGACAATCAGCTGGCGCAAACCGGCAAGAGCTACTCTACCAACACGCGGAGCGACCTTGGTGATTTTGATTTCGGGAATGCCGTCGAATTGTCGAGCCGATATGCGGAGTTAGAGACCAGCGGCTTCTTTTACAACGAATGCGACAGTTCTTTGTCCAAGGCGCAAATCACGCTCAAGGCGCTTGCCGATGTCTCCGGCAAGAGCAAAGTAAATGTAAATCTGCTTACGCACTTGGAGTACGCCCGCGTAAAATACCTCGTCAGCGGCGGCAAGTCGTTTGCTGATGCCAAGAAGCAGGCCGAACGTGAGCTACTCAAAGTTTTCGCTATTACCGACGAAATAGCCACTCCGGAGAGCGTCTCTATAACTGATGGCGATAAAGATGCAAGCATTCTGTTGGCCATCTCGTCCGTTATGCTTTACAACAAGAGCGAAGCGGAGTTTTCGGAGTTTATCTCCAAGTTCTCAATCGACTTTGAGTCAGACGGCATTATTAATGATACCAACATCCGCACCGAAATCAAGGAGGGGCAGAAAAACTGCCATCCCGCTCGCATTGCCCATGCCATGAAGCGGTTCTATGCCGAAAAGGGCAGCGTTGTTGATGTGGGTGACTTCTCTCCTTACGTTGACTTTAACGGCGATGGGGTTATTGATAAAGAAGACGGTGAGATGTTCGAAACATTTCCTGTAGATAGTTCTGTAGCTGAAACTTTCTGGAATGACCAGACAAATGTGCAGGCATACGTTAACAGTATGTATCAGCAGGCCATGCAGTACATGGAAACCCAGCAGGAGCTTGAAGCCGTGCGGCTGGGTATAACAAAAGGTTTGGTTATTGAACCTGATACCCGGCAGGTGGCCGCTGCATGGTCTGCAGGCTACGAGGCCATCAATAGGGGCAGCCTGTTGCTGTCCCGGCTGCCGGAGGAAGCTACGTTCGATACGGCTCCCTACGTACATCAAGCAAAGGCAATCGTAGCCTTCGTTTATTACAATATGGCCATGTCGTGGGGTAATATTCCTCTTGTAAAGCCGGATGCTGGTATGCTCGATGAGCTCAATCAGTGCGATGCCGCCACCGTTTACGCCTATTGTGACGAGTTGCTCCGTGACGCTGCCCCCACTGCCACGCAGCAAGACATGGTCAATAAAGACTTTGTAACAGCGTTGTCTGCCGAAATAGCGTTGGCTAAGGGCAATAAGACAGAAGCAGACAAGTTGCTCGCTGCCCTTCCTGCAACCGATATCTTCTCTTTTAAAACGCAGGATAAAGCCATCGGTATCTATACAGCCGATTACATCCTACAGCTCAAGACCGCAGCTTCTGCCGACGGTTGGCTGAAGCGCGGAGCCGTTTACGGCACGTGGGCTGCGCTGAAGCGGCTGGGTAAGGCCGTCGAGCTGACGGGTATCAGCGAGCATGAACTGCTGCTGCCCATCCCCTCTGGCGAGCTGGCCAAGAGTTTCAATCTGCACCAGAACCCAGGATATAGCAGATAAAGCGAAGTCCAGTCCTTTGCTAATGTACTCCATAGCAGACGTTGACAACGAGCTTTTGTTCGGCTATAGCGGCACGCTCTACTTCTACATCACCCGCCACGACCTGCAGCAGCGCGACTTCTCGCACGTGAGATTTGAGATGCAGAGCTTTTGAACCATCGTGCGCTCCGTTCGTGGAGGCACCAGACTGCGCCCTGCACGTACCAGGCAGAAAATGCGGTCATAACTTGTGGTGTTGTCAAGAAAACGCTATATTTGCAATATTTCTGGCGAATTGGGGCTCAGCCCCTTTACTCCGGCGCCCGTGCAGTAGGCTGCGGTGCCCGCTGCTTGCCATCTGTATTTGTTTGTAAACTGCTATTTAGCAATCTATTAGCTATGGAATTGAATTTTCACCAAATTGCCATTATCGCCCTGGCCACCCTGCTCTTCGGCGTGTTGGGCGTGCGTTACTACCGTAGAAGGAAGCAGGCAAGGCTGCCGCTCGATGGCGACAACCCCCATCAGAGCCACACTTTGTATTATTATCCGTCCTCATTTTGGCAGTTCTTGTGGCCGTTTTTGCGCCATTTCATCGTGGGCAGCTGGCAATCTTGCCTGCTGTGCTGGGCTGTTCTCGTCATGCTTGCCCTTGGGGGCATAGAGGCAGCTATCCTTCCGCTGCTGTGCTTGCTGGTGTTTTACGGCAGGCAGATGTACCTCGGCTGTACAACGTATAAGAACATGCACAAACTCGGCATCTTTAATCTGTTCCTGCCGGATGGCGTATGCACCGCAGTGAGCCCGGCAGACATCGACCGCCCCGACGATGCCGAGTACATCTCAAAGCGCACACTCGATGACTTTGCCGTCTGCAGCTTCGTTCCCTGGGAACAGGTAACGGCCGTCCACGTTTTCGACGATATGGTGGCGGTGGAGTCGGAGGAAGATATGCTGCTCTTTTTCCCCTCCGGTCCCGATGAAATGGACGATATTCGGCGCTCCGTGGCGCCCTGCTTCAAGAAAGTGAAGGCCGAGATGCACCTGCTTAACCTGGATGAGGCCAAGCACGAAATGGAAGAAGACGCCTCGCTGGCGCTCTACCTCTCGCCTTACGATCCTGACGACAAAGAGCGGCCCGAGGTGACTTCGCAGACCGGCGGACAGCCCAACATGCCGCCCGGTGTAGACTGGCCGCTGCACAACGGGCAGCCCATGAGCTTCCTGATGCAGGTGCGCATCAGCGAAGGAGCAGCCGATGCGAAGACGGAAGATGAACTCAGCCCGCTCGGCAGGCAAGGTATGCTCTACTTCTTTGCCGACCTCAAGACCGCTGACCGGGCCGACCAGCAGTCGTACCGGGTGCTTTTCGTGCCCGAGGAGGGCGACTACGCCCCGCGGCCTTTCCCCGACGAGCTTACAACTGCATTCCGGTTCGAAGGTATCCCGCTCGTTCTTAACCAGGGATTGGGTTTCCTCGACCCCGGCACTTACGACTACCGCTACTGCGACCCGGCAATATCAAAGGCCACCTACGATACGGTAGTGAACGAATACCTTGCCGATTTCCCGATAGTAGTGGGCCACATGTTCGGCGGCGGGCAGTGGGTTGAGCGGTCGTCTTTTGGTCATGTAGAGGGTCTGGAAGCAGAAGGCAGCTTCCTGCTGTTGCAGCTTCAGGGCTTCGAAGCCGAGGAGGGGCTGCATCCCTTGCAGCTTGGCAGGCCGCAGTCGCGCATGTTCTTCTACATCAAAAAGGCCGACCTCGAGCAGTGCAACTTCTCCCGCGTACTGGTAGACTGGCAGTAATCGCCCTTTGCCCGTTTCTTCCTCCGCAGCCGCCCGTTACCCACAGGCTTGCTGCTGTGGGTGAAAGACAGCGTAACAGCGAATTGTTCTTGCTGCTGTTGGGGGTTAAAGACAGAGTAACAGAGTAAGTTTTTCGCTGCTGCTGGGGCTTAAAGACAGAGTAACAGAGTAAGTTTTTTACTGCTGTTGGGGCTTAAAGACAGAGTAACAGAGTATTATTTTAGCTGCTTGAGTTATCAAATGGGTGGGGGACTGTTGAAAGAACGGACTGCAGTACCAACGGGTCAAACCAGTATCCTCCCCTTAGAAAGGGGAGGATACCAGTTAGCCTTTTGGCACTCTTTTGCTTGCTTATTTCTGTAAACAATCAACCCTATAGCAGTAGAAAAGTTACTCTGTTATTCTGTCTTTGAAAATCAACGGCAGGTCAATTTGTAGTCTGTTAAAAATTAATAAGTTATAAATGGGAATGCAAAAGGTGCCGTTCAAGAGGTTTGAATGGCGTGATCAAGCCCCTTGAAGATATCCTTCAAGGGGCTTGAAG
>LAHS01000908.1_pt1 | contig 12127 bp, 13 predicted proteins | sample 329651 | NCBI WGS metagenome assembly LAHS01 (sample SAMN03275699, study PRJNA271635) | activated sludge metagenome | isolation source: sample C-1 Sludge from hydrolytic chamber (first chamber) of Anaerobic... | reverse complement strand
TCTCTTTTGTCCCAGCCTCTTGTCTTGTATATAAATAGATAAACTGTAATTGTGTATGTTTCGTTCAGGTATTTTGACTAGTTTTTAACAATTTTGCATCAATTCTAAAAAAAATTAAAAAATCATGTTAGGAAACCTAACATCTTTGTTGACAGTGAATTTTTTTCGTTATATGATAAGCGGGTATTGGGGGGGACTTAAATGAGTCGTGAAATTAGACGAACTATGCCGTTATTATCCATGAGTATCGTGATGCAATTGACCGAGCTTTCGGCACGCCAAATTCGTTATTATGAAGAACACCATTTAATTGAGCCACACCGAACAGAAGGCAATCGTCGTATGTTTTCATTAAATGACGTCGATATACTTCTTGAAATAAAAGATTACTTGGAGCAGGGCATGAATATGGCGAAGATTAAAAAAATATTTGCCAAAAAATCAGATTCTGTTGCCGCTGAAGAACCAGATTTAACCGACACAGAATTACGTCGGATTATGCGCGAAGAAATGCGTCAAGCGCAGCGCATGCAAAAATCATCCATCCGACGTGGGGATTTATCCCGATTCTATTAAAATAAATACGAAATGGTTCAAATTACAATCAGTTTATTATTTTTTTAGTAGGGTAGGGTAATGATATAAGCAAGACAATTTATAGGAGTGTGGAAAACTGTGGGTAAATACACAAAAGACGACATCAAGCGTTTAATCGAGGAGAAAAATGTAAGTTTCATTCGTTTACAATTTACGGATATTCTAGGTACTATTAAAAACGTTGAAATTCCTGTTAGTCAACTAGACAAAGCACTAGAAAACAAAATGATGTTCGATGGCTCATCCATTGAAGGCTTCGTGCGTATTGAAGAATCGGATATGTATTTATATCCTGATTTAGATTCTTTCGTAGTGTTCCCTTGGACTTCAGAAAAAGGGAAAGTAGCACGTTTCATCTGTGACGTATACACTGCAAAAGGCGAACCATTCGCTGGTGACCCACGTAACAACTTAAAACGTATCCTTAAAAAAATGGAAGATATGGGCTTCACAAGCTTCAACTTAGGACCTGAGCCAGAATTCTTCTTATTCAAATTAGATGCAAAAGGTGAACCTACATTAGAAGTAAATGACCACGGTGGTTATTTTGACTTAGCGCCTACAGATTTAGGTGAAAACTGTCGTCGTGATATCGTGTTAGAGCTTGAAGAAATGGGCTTTGAAATCGAAGCTTCACACCATGAAGTAGCACCAGGTCAACATGAAATCGACTTTAAATATGCAGATGCTATTACAGCTTGTGACAACATCCAAACATTCAAACTAGTTGTTAAAACAATTGCACGTAAACACGGCCTACATGCTACATTTATGCCAAAACCATTGTTTGGTGAAGCAGGCTCTGGTATGCACTTCAACGTATCTTTATTTAAAGGTAAAGAAAATGCATTTTACGATGAATCTACAGAGCTAGGTCTTTCTGAAACAGCAATGCAATTTATGGCAGGTGTTCTTGCACACGTACAAGGATTCACAGCTGTAACAAACCCAACAGTAAACTCTTATAAGCGTTTAGTTCCAGGTTATGAAGCGCCATGTTATGTTGCATGGTCTGCACAAAACCGTTCACCACTTATTCGTATTCCATCTGCACGTGGACTTTCAACTCGTGTAGAAGTACGTTCAGTGGATCCTTCAGCAAACCCATATTTAGCGATGGCTGTTATTTTAGAAGCGGGTCTAGAAGGTATCCGTCAACAATTAACGCCACCAGCAGCGATTAACCGCAATATCTATGTAATGACAGAAGAAGAGCGCAAAGCAAATGGTATTGCGAATTTACCACCAGCACTTGACGATGCGTTAACATTACTTGCACAAGACAAAGTGGCTCAATCAGCTTTAGGTGAACACATTTACGCAAACTTCAAAGAAGCAAAAGAAATCGAGTTCGATATGTACCGTACAACCGTACACCAATGGGAACGCGACCAATATTTAAAAATGTATTAATCAAAAAAACGTTGGAGCTCATGGGCTCCAACGTTTTTTTTTGCCCACAAATCCTTTTGTCAAACCCACAGCTATTTTGACACTCCTAAAATATAGTTATTAATTATTTTAAAAAAACATTTTTGTCAATTATTGAATAATAACCAAATATTTTTTAAAATTTTTTTATGGATGAAAGGAGCATTGACTGTGCAAATAACCAAATTTTTTCATAAGCTACCGAAAGAAAGTAAGAATTCAATTTACTTATATAACTTTAAAAGAGTATTAAATAAAGATGTGAAAATTATACAAAATTCTAGAAGACGTTCCATTGTTTTTGAGGATAAAGAAAATGAAATGATATTAAAGAAGTTATTACCTGAAGGAAAAGGTGATAATGATATTTGTGCGCTGTTGGAGTTACATGATAGTCCATATTTTCCTAAAATGTTCGCTTATAAAAAAAGAGATTACTTATTTATAGAAAAAGCAAAAGGTAAAACACTTCTGGAGATGCTAAAAGAAGGTATAAGTTTGGAAGAATTAAGAAAAATTCTTAATCAATTGATTAAAGCCAAAAAAGAAATGATGAGTGTTAATCGATATGATTTTGATTTTAAACTAGAACATATCTATTGGGATAAACAAAAAGAAATAATCAAGTGGATCGATTTAGGTGTTTGTGTAAAAATGCCAATGGAGTATTCTGAAGAAGAAAAAAATAGAAGAATTGAACAATGTATCATAAAAGTAAAATTAAAATTTTTATTTTATGGCTATGATTTATTTAACGAGATGAATAGGTAGTGCCCATGGGGAGCTATACGCTATAAAAAGCATTGGAGTTATTAACTGCAATGCTTTTTTGTTGCGCAATGGATTGTAAGCTGCTGTTATTCACTTTTTGAAATGTTAAAAACATGCAATCCCTACTTCACAGTTTGGACAAATAATAAAAATTAATGATAGCTAGCTATATGTATTCATTGCAAAGTAAACGGTATTTTTGTAGAATTACACTCACGGTTTAATTAAACTACTTAAATTAAACTATTTTGTTTAGATTATAAATAGACTAGGTGTTCGTAGAAAGGAAGTACTAATTTAATGAAGTTTAAAGAATTTTTAAAAACGAAAGGTGCCAAGGGCTCTATTTTTATGGGGATCTTTTATGCTGTATGTATGTTAGGTATCTTCCTACCAGGTTACACAGCGATACCTGGCAATATTGATGCATTACCGATTGCGATAATTAATGATGATAAAGGGGAATATGGTGCTCAAATAGCTGATAGCTTAACAGAACAGCTTCCATTTAAGGATATTCAAACAGATATTACTAATAAAGAGGCATTAAAAGATTTAGAGGAAAACGACTTAGCATTAGTCGTTCATATTCCAGAGACATTTTCTGCTGATTTACAAAAAGGAGATGTTTCATCAAGCATTGATTTCTCCATTAACGAAGCAAGTGCAACCGCTGTATCATCCTCTATGCAACAAATTGTTATGCAACTAAATGAGCAACTAAGTGCACAGTTTTCACAACAAACAGCGCAAGGGATTTTAATGAACTTACATTTACCACAAGAGCAAGCAGCCAAATTAGCAGAGCAAATTGAAAATAGCTATGTAGGAAATATCGAGACAATGAATGATGTGCCAGACGGTATGCATAACAATATGCTGCCAATGTTCTTAACGATGGCGCTTTATGTAGGTGCTATGATTGGCGCCATGCAATTAGTAGGAGTGTTTAAAGCAAATCGTGGGAAAGCAACGAAAACACGTTTATTCGTTTATATGCAATTAACAGCAATACTAATTGGTATTTTGGCTGGGCTCGTATCAACGGGTATGTCATTTGCTATCAATGATTTATCGGGGACGGATGTATTCCTCCAAATATTGGGTCAACAAATTTTAATTTATTGGGCATGCTTTAACTTCAATGCGGTTGTTGTATTATTAATTGGGGAAGCAGGAATGATTTTAAACATTCCAATTTTATTAATTCAGACAATCGCTAACGGTGCAACAATATCTCGTGAAATGATGTATTTACCGTATGAGTGGATTAGCCATATTTCACCAATGTATTATTCTGTTCAAGCATACTTTAGCAATATTTTTGGTAGTATTAGTGCCACACCTTTTATTTTAGGATTAACAACAGTTGGATTTGTAGCGATGGTTATAAATGTGCTGATCGTTTGGATGCTTCATAAACCACTACCAATAACTGTAGAAAAATAGAGCAAAGAAATAAGTGCTTAAATTCTGATGAAGTAAATCATTAGTTTTGATAAAATGGAACTAATATTTGCCTAAGGAGCTGAAATAATGGCAATTCAAATTTTCATTCTTAGCAAGCTTATGGAAGAAGATAATTATCCTTATAATTTAAAAAAACAAATCTCTGAATTACAGTCTCTTGACTCAATTAATGGTTTAACGGAAAGTAAGTTATACTATCATTTTGAATCGTTAGCGAAGCAAGGACTAATCGAGACGAAAGAAGTTATAAAAGAAGACAATCGACCAGATAAGCACGTTTTTGCTATAACGGAAAAAGGACGCGAAGCCTTGCCAAAAAAGATTTATAAATCGCTTGAAAATGCAAACACAATTGGTGATATGGTTATTGGTTTAGCCAATATGAAACATGTTGACCGCGATCGGGTTATTCATATTTTAGAAAAAAAGTTAAACGCGATGCATTCAAAATGGGACAATCTCTTTAATTCAGATAGACAACAGTTTATGAAACCAGGAGTAGAAGTGCTAGCTGAATTTGTTAGCGATTATGCGAATTTTAGAATACAGGGCTCCATACAATACTTAGAAAGACTAATTGAGCATGTCCGAAAAGGAGAAATATAAAAGAAAAAGACTATTTGCAATGATTGTAAATAGTCTTTTTTTGCGCTTATTTATTCAATTGGATTTTTCCCGCAAATCAGTAAGGGATTATTATATAATTGAATGATAAGTGCTAACGAAAGGGGAAAATGCAGCTCTTATCTGGCAATTCCAATAGAAAGCTTAATAAGATTTCTTTTTAGCAATTACTTGATGTGTTATCAGCAAATACTTATTAAAAAATACGAAAATATACTGACAATAAAATTTATAACTAAGGTTATAGTAATTTTTTATGTCCAAATTATGATAATAGTTTTGCTTTTTAATAATTATATAGGCCTTTGACAATATTGCTTTTACAATAACTTTAAATATATACAAATAAATTGTAAAATAAAATGATATATGTGTTTTAATAGATTAAGAAATATGCGTCTTTTAACTTAAGTAATAGCTAGTCAAAATACATAAATAGGAGTAAAAGAAGACCATGAAATCAAGACAGTTAAGGCTAAAGCATTTAATAATGGGTTTAGCAATGGCAGCGTTTTTTTTCACAAGCATCGGTAGCATATGGAGTGGTTATCGTATGAATGTGGATTCCATCAAGGAAAATTCACTTGAAACAAATCGTGTATATGCTCAAAAATTGGCAACTACCGCAAGTGCCTACTTAGAAGAAGCCTTTCAAATTTTAGGTTACAGCGCAGATCATATGGAATCAATTATGGGCGATGAAGCAGCATTGGATAAAGAAACAGACCGATTGAAAATGCAAAATAATATGTTTAACTCCGTTATAGTATCGAATGCGGATGGTCTAGTACTGTCAGTTTCACCACCTTCTGTAGATGTAAAAGGAAAGTATTTGACCTCTGTAGGAGGGAAAGAGGCGTTATCCAAAAAAACGCCTCTCGTATCGAAACCATATAAAGGGATTACAGGGAGACTTATTATTTTTATCTCGTATCCTATATTTTCAGCGCAGAACGAATACTTAGGAATGGTAGCAGGTACAATTTATTTAAAAGAACATAATGTATTTAATTTGCTGTTAGGGGAGCATTATTATAATGACGGTTCTTATGTGTTTGTAGTAGATGCAGATGGACGTATTATCTACCATCAAGATCCAAGTCGTATCAATGATGTTGTAATGGAAAATAAAGTAGTGAAAGCAGTAATATCAGGAAAAAATGGTGCACAGCAAGTCACGAATACGAAAAATATTGAAATGTTGGCTGGATATAGTGTAGTACCGATAACTGGTTGGGGTGTCATTTCTCAACGACCATTAGAAGTAGCGCTAGAGCCTTCGTTTGATCGAGTACAGGAAGTAGCGATTAATGCAATACCGCTTATGCTGTTGTCGATTTTTGTTTTATTATGGACCGCAGCGCGAATTGCCCGCCCGTTGCAGCAGCTGGCAACATTAACAGAAGAGAGCTTAGATTCCAGAAGTGTTGAAGGGTTAAAGTCCGTACGCAGTTGGTATTTTGAAGCATATTATTTAAAGAGTGCACTTATTCGAAGTTTGTCCTTTTTGCAAGGGCAAGTTTCCTATTTTAAAGATCAGTCGACAACCGACCCTTTAACTGGGGTAACAAACCGACGAACAATGGATGCTACGCTATCTGAATGGGAGAAAAATCAATTGATGCATTCAATTATTTTACTCGATTTGGATCATTTCAAGAGCGTCAACGATACCTATGGCCATGCAATGGGAGATAAAGTACTACAATATTTAGCTCAAAAAATGAAAGCAGTGGCACGTGAAAACGATATTTGTTGTCGTTATGGCGGTGAGGAATTTATCATTCTATTACCTAATACGACTGTTAAAGAAGCAGTAATTGTAGCGGAAAATTTAAGACAACAGTTAGCAAATTCGAATAGTCCTTGTGGTCGTCCAGTAACGCTATCAGCGGGAGTGGCAGAGTATCCTAAAATGGCTAGTACAACAGAAGCATTAATTGAAGCGGCAGATGGAGCATTGTATCTTGCTAAGCAAGCAGGTCGGAACCAAGTAAAAACAGCAGGCGAAAAATAATGTGGTCTATTTAAGAAAAGCGATGAGACATCAAGTGTCTCATCGCATATAAATTAATACCCCATGCCCATATGTTTATGGTGACCCATATGTTGTTGTGGCATATGGCAGTGATTATGTGGCATACCACATAGTGTATGATTTTCACAGCATTCATTTACTACGTTCTCTGTGCAAGGGAAGTAGTATTGATGATCGATGATATGTTTGTTCACTGTTGTAATATGTGCTGGTTGAACGTGTGGTACAACTGTATGAATGTAATTTGTGCGTACATATTGCTCTGGCGGTAAAAATTGTGGTGGGTCAAATTGTGTTGGCATTGTTTGTGGTGGGCAGCATTGTGGTCCTCTTCCATGGTGACGCTTACGATTAAACATGTTATTACCTCCTGTTTTGATAAGTTGTGGTTCATAATTAACATATGAGATGTAAGACTAAATGGTCTATTTGTATGCCTATTAAGGGCTAGTTAAATCTCTTAAACGCCCCAATAGCATGAATTTTCTTGCCCCTGTGATGTTAATTTGAAAAAGTAATTTGGTGAAATGTCAAAAAGGGATTTAGGCTATTTGTTATTTTTACGAATAGTATTACTTTGTAAACAGCAAAAGAAACGAAGATCCTCCTGTTAAATAAAAGTTTCATGAAGACGAATAAAGGATAGTTCTGAAGCCAAGCTATTGGCAAGAACAATCCTTTAATTTTATATTTATATAAATTAAAAAAGAATTCAAAATTGTTTGAGTGACAGGCACCGTTATTTATACCATTGTTCATCAAAATCCAGCTGTAACGCTTTACCAAAGGCTAAACCAAACTGAATAAAACCTCTACCTCTAGCCGTGATAATCCTACCATCCTGAACGATTAGTTCATCGGAGTGATAGCGAAGATCAAAAACACCCAATTGTTTCATGCCTTCAAGTGGTAAACCAACTGTATAGTATTTATTCTTTAGTACACCTGCCTTGGCTAAAAGATAAGGGGAGCTTGAAATACTAGCTATGACTGCGCCTTGTGAATCCAATGTCTGAATAAAATATAATAATTCTTGCTCATCTACTAATGTTCCAATATCCATGCAGCCAGGTAATAAGAGACTATCAATCTCCTCTATATTAATATCGCTTAATTGCCTATCGGCTAGACAAGTTAAACCAGATTCGCCCATAATCTTCTGATGATTTAAGCCAACCGTTACGATAGGTTTTTTCCCTTGCATTAATATGGATAATGCTACACTTAATTCATATTCACTGAATTGTGGATATAAAAGTACGGCAGTTTTTTTCATTTTTATCCTCTCTTTTCAATGTGTCATATCTATTAGGAACGGTTGAAATCGTGTAAAGGACTGCTACTTCGAAGTGATTGTACCGATGCCTTTTTCTTAACGCGTCTCCATAAAAATAACAAATAAACAAATAATACAATGATGATAAGATACGCTGTTAGCATGGAACTTTCTGCATTTCCCATAAAATTAAAGAAATTATTGAAACCATGGAAGGTAATCGTCAAAATAATAGATTGACCATCGATAATAAGTAACGATAGAACGAGACCTACAAGAAGGGCATAAATAATTTGTATAACGGTATCTTCGAGCGATTGCCCCCCAATAAGCTGCAATGCATGTGTCACGCCAAAAAGAATGCTCGAAAGCGAAATAACAGTAAAAGTTCCTTTAGATAATAATAAGCGAAGTAAGATGCCTCTAAAAATGGTTTCTTCAATAAAGGCAACAACAAACATTTGCATGAAAAACATGAGTAATAAATCACTAATAGAATCGAAATTCAAACCTTTTGTACCAAATAAAATAATACATAATACGAAAATTAGGGGTAAGTAGACAAATATATTTCCGATATTAATCGGAATAAAGAAGTAATGACGCCATTTCTTTTTTGCCGTTATATAAAGAACGAGAGCGATTGCTAAAGGAATCAATATAGCAAACTGCCAAAACGGATTAGAAGGTTGTTGAATGGAAACGTAAGCCCCATTTGCAACATAAAAAAGTATAAGAAGCAGTTCTATACCTACAATTTTTATAACAATCTTTTTCATTTTGTCGATCCCTTCAAGGTTTTATGCTGGCATTGCCGGAGCTCTTCGTAATGCACTTGAGATGACGATATAAATAATAATAATCATCACTAATAAGCTACCGATTATTTGCAAAGTGGAGGCTTTCGATAATGTCATAAAAAGAGGTGAGTACCATCCGAAAATTACCATCATTATCGGAATCAAAGCCATTATTCCAATAAAACTGTAACCACCTAATGTGCCGAAGCGATAAAAGACGACATTTAAAAGCAGGCTTGAGATTAAACAAAGTAGTAGTAACACGGTATCTATCGCCATTGTCTGAAAAAATGAGTCTGAACTGCTAAAAAAGAAGAGAGGGTGAATAATGACCATGTTTTGATAATCTAATAGATTTGATAGAAAAGTAATCATTTTATGTGTACAGGCAATTATAAATGCACCAATAAGGCTCCAAACGATGAAAAATAAGCCTACGTTCCAAACATACTGCATACGGCTTAAGCCAAGCTTTAAAAAATAAGGCAATGTTTTATTTAAAATTTTGGCCCCCATCGTACTATAAAAAATATAGACAGGTATAGAGATGGTCATAGCAAAAGTAATATATTGCCCAAAAAAGGTATCGATGAAAAATGACAGTAGGACGATGGCAAATAAAATGCACCAAAAAATAATATTACTTTTTTTATAGCTTTGAAAGAATACATATAAGCTACCTTGTACTGTTTTCATTTTACTAACCTCTCTTTCTGCTGTTTACTTAAATACACTAATAGGTCTTGTAAAGATACATTTTCTAATGAAATATTTTCACCTTCGATTGCACGACCGTGGGCATAGACAACGGCCGTCATATCATGCATAAAAATATGCTTGTGAATGACTTCTAAGTCTTGTATTGCGCGTTCAACTTCCGGAACATTTCCTTTTACTGCAACAATATACTGATCCCATTGCTCCGCCGTTTTTTGCAGCAATAGCTCACCTTCTTGCAAAATTAGGATTTCTTCGAACAATTCACTGGCTTCATCTATTAAATGTGTCGATAAAAGGAATAGCCTCGGTTGTTCTATTTGTTGATCAATTAGTAAATCATAAAATGTATTGCGTGCAGCTACGTCTAAGCCAATATAGGGCTCATCGAAAATGGTAATTGCTGCATGACTTGCAAACCCCGTAATAATACCGAGTGCAGATACCATCCCTTTCGATAAATTGCGCACTTTATCTTTAGGGTTAAGGGCAAACACTTGAAGAAGCTCATTTGCAAGTTCTTCATCCCATTTTGGATAGAAAAAACGATTAGCTTTTAAACATTGTGCGACCGTCATATCTTCTTGAAAATTGCCACTCTCTGCAACAAAGCAAATGTTACGCAATATAGCAGGTGCATTGAAAACATTCTCGCCATTGATGCGTATATGACCTTCAGTTGTAGGAATAAGCCCTGCTAATAAATTTAAAAATGTTGTTTTACCAGCGCCATTATGACCTAAGAAACCGATGATTTTTGGTCCTTCAATCGTAAATGACACATTTTTTAAAGCATGTTTCTGTTTAAATAATTTGCTAACATTTCTCACATCAATCTTCATAAATTATCCCCTTTGTAACATATTTTGTAATTCTTCATCAGAGATGCCTAAACGAACCGCCTCTTTTTTCAACGGTTCAATATGTTGTGCAAAAAAGTTTTCCTTACGTTCTGCTATTAAAATTTTACGTGCATCCATACTGACAAACATGCCTACGCCTCGTTTTTTATAAATGACACCTTTTTCCACTAATTCGTTCACACCCTTGCCTGCTGTTGCAGGATTTATTTGATACTCTTTGGCAAATTCATTGGTTGATGGAATGCGATCTTCAGACTGTAGTTGCCCATCAAGAATGGCGTCTTCAACCCGTTCACGAATTTGCTGGAAGATTGGTTTTTCATTGCTTAACGAATAAATCACAATCCACCTCCTAGTTAATTGGTTCGTTACTTATGTAACTAACCATACAACGTAGTAATTAAATTGTCAATTTATTGTTGGTAATTATCTCTATTTTTAAAAATAGTGTTTTCATATAGTTTATTTTCAAATTTTGTCCTTTTATGATTGGAATAGGTTAGCTCGTTTCGGAGTTGCATGCGTTGGTAGGTTATAAAATAGCATGGCGGAGGTCGGAAATGAGGATTTGTTAGAGGAACCATGATTTATTGGTGCTTGGTTGTAGTATCTAAAAAAGACTCGATTCCACTAAAGAGGAATCGAGTCCATATCATTAGAACCACCAGCACCAAATGGGTTACCACAACCACTTTTTACTGTGACTCTTTTGAGTGGTTGGCGTTAGTGTATGAAATAAAAATAGCTGTGTTTTCTTAGCATCTCTACTTTTTTTCAATTTAAACATTTAAATGGCTAGTTTTATTTAGTCAATTCTTTATACAAAACATATTTTAAAGCAGAAATTTCATCTTCAGACAGTTTACCTTCCATTTCCGCTAAGATTTGATCCTCGCTAATTGAACCGTTTTGCGCTTGTTCCTGAATTTCAAATAAACGATTAACGCCCACTTTTTTTATTAACACACGTATCGCTTCTTCCTTAGTTTGGAAGGGAAGAGTTTCCGGATTTGTAGTTGCTGCCTCGCTTATAATTTCTTGAACTTTCGGATCGTTCTCGATATAGGATTTTACTTCTGCTAGATTTTCGTCATCTACAGTAGACTCTACTTTTTCGATAATTTTTTCGGAAGCAATATTTGTCCCAAAATGCCACATGGCATAGCCAGCTGCTCCGAGTAAAACAAGAATTATTGCGGTAATTGTGAATAACTTTTTCAATCAACTCACTCCTGACACTTTGAATATAGCACAACAGCTCAAAAACCACGAAGAAAAGATATTGATGACACTGCCAATTACTATTAGTTGGGCAACAACATTATACAACTTAATTATAGTGGATATTTTACACTTTATGACGTTACGTTTGCACCTATAAGTTGCAACATTATTTGCTTTATACATTGATTAAGGGAATTGAAGCGTACTACTAAAATTATGACGCAACACAGCGTAGAAGTGTTGCGTCATCGGCTTCGATTAGGCGTAGAAATATAGAACGAGGCTGGGGCATAACTAAAAAAATTTAAGGAACAGA
>LAHS01004087.1_pt1 | contig 12173 bp, 9 predicted proteins | sample 329651 | NCBI WGS metagenome assembly LAHS01 (sample SAMN03275699, study PRJNA271635) | activated sludge metagenome | isolation source: sample C-1 Sludge from hydrolytic chamber (first chamber) of Anaerobic... | reverse complement strand
AAAATGTTTCATGTTTTACACCTTTGTTAATAGTTTTATATTAGTTATTAGTTATTCACATTGCAAATATAAAACAAAAATTAAAAAACAGTACTGGCAGAAGGACTAAAAGTGGACGTTTTAGGTGTGGTGATGAATATAAATATCTATTATTCAGTAATTTGTGTATTTTTATTTTGTTAAGGAAAGTGGACTTGATATAGAGGCGTTTTTCCACCAAATCGGGCGGTTCAGACGTGTGTGCGATAACAAAAACAAGGTATTCAAAATGCCGAATCTGGTCTTTTAAGTGACAAAAAAAGTTCTGTAACTTTTCGCGCGGGTAGAAACAACGTTTATCTCCTAAAACACTTTCAGGCGGTGGGCGACTGGTAATCCACCCGATACTTGTCTGTCTCCACGTAGATATATAGCTTATAATGTGGGAAGGCGGATCTGAGCTGATGCTCAATGTCGTTAATGAGTGCCGGTGCCTGTGCCTCAAAAGGAGTGTCGATGTCTATTTTGGCCGTTACAAGTATGTCGGTCGGACTGAGGTGTACGGTTTTAAGGGCTATTAACCGGTTCACCTCGCGGCGGTCGAAGGTCTGGCGAATGTGCGCAAGGTCGGCTTCGGTAACGCTCTCGCCGATGAGCAGACTGTAGAACTCACGACCCAGAAACAGCGCCGCCAGGCAGAGCAGCACGCCGATGAGCAGACCCGAGAAGGCGTCGAAGAAGGGATTGCCCGTGAAGTGGCTCAGCAGTGTGCCACCCATGGCCAGTAGCAGTCCGATGACGGCACAGCTGTCTTCGGCAAAGATGATGAGGATCTCGCTGTGACGACTCTCGTGCAGGAAGCGCGTGAGAGGCAGATGCCCAGTGTTGAGCTCGCGTATCTCTTTGAAGGCCACACGCAGGCTGATGCACTCGATCACGAGGTCCACCAGCAGAATGCCCAGCACGAGCCATGTGTTCTCCACATGGTGCTCGGGGTGGAACAGCTTCTCGGTTGCCTCCATGATACCCAGGGCACCTCCGGCAAAGAAGAGCATCATGGCGACCACCATGCTATAAAAATATTTGGCGCGGGCCTGACCGAAGGGGTGGCGCGCTGTGGCTTGGGCCTCGGCCTGTCGGTTGCCTACGAGCAGAAGTATCTCGTTGCCGCAATCTACAATGCTGTGGATCGATTCGTTAAGCATGGCTGCCGACCCCGACAGTGCATAACCCACAAATTTTGATATGGCCACCAGAATGTTGGCACCCAGTGCGGCGATGACGCTCATCATGCCACCTTTGTTTTTCTTCTCCATATTTTTCTGTCTGTATGTTCCCGATCGAGAGGGGAGGTAGCCCCTTGAAGTCACCCAGAGGTGAGCCCTGTGGCATGAAAGGTGCACGGCCGGCGGCTGGCAACCTTACTTTTTGAAGTCTGGCACATGGCCATCGTGTCCGGCAGACATCTTCGAAAACTTGTTTCCGCCCCGCAAGTTGCCTCTCTGCTCACAAAATTACTCATAATTATCGTAAACCCCTGTTTCGTTTCTGTTCTTTTTGTGTTTTCAATCCTTTAAAATGAATGTTCCCCATGATCGTGTTAATGTCTTCCTGTTCTTTACAACTTCTGGCACTTCGCGACCGTAGGAGGTATCTGAGCGAATCCTGTTTCACCCCACCTTTTTTTTTCTGCGTGGCGAAACATGGCCCTGTTATACCGTTTCTCCACGCTATAGTCTTCCGATAACACCTGAAGGGCCGCCTGACACTTTGCACATCATTTTGCCGAAAACGCTATCATTTTGAAAAAACAAGAGGTCTCAGAAATCGTCTCTTTGCAAAAACTTAGGTCCTTGTGCGTTTCATCGGCCTTAATTCTGCGTTTTTGTTATAATCTGATAATCAGAATGTTATGTCATTTCACCTTTGTAAACACTATGATTCCAGCTCAATTTAACCCTCAAAATGCCTGAAAATGCCCATATTTGGGCATGATTCGGGTTCAAAATAATGTTTATCGGCATTGCGACACAATATCAATCGCGTTGCCAATAAGCATTAATCGCAATGCGAATCTGTATGTATCACAACCCAAATAGGTATTAATCGCGTCCTCACCCCAGTTTTTGGCTCCTCCGTCGAGCTGGAACACACCTCCGACTCGACCATTTGTTAAAGTCAAAACGTCACAAAAACAGGCTTTTTGCTTACATTCTGATTCGATGCGTGATGGGCTGGTTGAAGCTAAACAGCTCGTATTAGAACAAAATGACATATCTACAGGTTCATAATGACATTTTTTTTACCAGCCTAAATTGAATGACATAAGGAATCGCAGACGCGATTCGAGAATGACAGGTAAAGACACCCCGAAGGAAACCTATGCAGCCACAACCGACCTGTACATCGCAGAACTGCTCCTGTAACACCCAGAACTACCTTTATTCACCCGTAAAACTAATCAGCATGTCATTCTTAAATCGCGTCTGCGATTTCTTCTGTCATTGAATTAGTGCACAAAAATAAAATATGTCATTCTGAAAAAACGATATGTCATTATGTTCTAAATACATTATGTTCTATGGTGGGATTACCCCTGTTTACTATGTGGATATGTCTAAAGAATACATTGCCAAACACAAGGGGGAGCCTTATCAGGCTCATTCCTTCCGGCAGCCCTTTATCCGTAGGTTTTCGCTCCGCTCCAACCCACGGCTATGCAAAGGCTGCCCTCCGGGCAGTGATTAGTTCTGCCGGGGTATGGAGTTTGGGGCTGCAGTGCATAGGTTCCCATCGGGGTATCTTGATCTGTCATTCTCAAATCGCATCCGCGATTTCTTCTGTCATTGAATTAGTGCACAAAATAAAATATGTCATTCTGAGAAAAACGATATGTCATTCTGAGAAAAACGATATGTCATTATGTTCTAAATACATTATGTAAAAAATTGACATGTTATGTTCTAAGGTGGCATAAATCCTGTTCACTATGTGGATATGTCTAAATTGGACGATCGCTAAGAAAAATTAGCCGGAACACGACGTTTCGCTCTATAGAAGAACTGCTGGATTGTCGGGAAGAAATAAAATTATGTGGTATTATGAGGTAAATAATTATCGAAAAGACTTAACTTTGCAATATGACGTACGAAGCACTACAGAAGATCATAGCTGGTGATGAGTCTGGAACTCAGGAAAACTGCCTGTAAGGCTGACTCATTGGCGGAGTATATGAATGGACAGCAGTTGCTGATCGGGCATGGGTATCTGAAGAACCTGAATTAAATTCTTTGTCATGACAGAAATTACATCAAAAGAGCAACTCATCAACGAGATAGCGGAGGCTCTGAACAATGGTTCGTATGATCTTGATAGCTTCTGGTATATCAGTATTACCAAGCAAGTTGTCGAGTACCATATTAATCCGGATTTTCCTGTTGATATATACTACCCTGACGACGGGGAGGAGATCGTGAGGATAGATCCATTGCCTTCCCGTGAGGGATTTGAAATCATGGAGTTATTTGCCGAAGCACATCCCGGCCGTCATCAGGATTATCTCTATCGGGCATTGAACAGGCGACACCCTTTTTCTTCTTTCCGTGTAGCAGTGGAGAACAGTGGCTTGCTCCAGCAATGGTATGACTGGAAGGACAAAGCAATGAAGATAGAGGCATGCAGATGGATGCGCTTCCACGACGTTGACTTCAAGGACGGTCGTATTGTGGCAGTTGGTACGGAAATCTGGATTAGGGAAGAAGAAAAGGACGAGGAAGAAATCTGATATAGCACGGTTACTCTTGTGAAGGGGGCGGCAAAAACAGAGATGCACTGCACTTCGATTTACGAGTTATGAGTACGACAAAGGTTGTGAAGATGAAAGACATTCATCTCTGGCCTTCCCCGTTGTAGGAGCACTTGTGCCAACAAGCATGGTAAACTCACCATTGGAAAGGAGTTAGTAGATTTGATAGTATTATACAACGAACATAGTTTGCTTCATGAAGATCTCCATATCACCTTCAAAATCACGTATAGAGGAATTAGATTTCCTTAAAGGGGTATTGATCCTATTTGTCGTAGCATTTCATCTGGCCTATATAGGCAACACATATCCCATAGCCAAACAGTGGGTGTACACTTTCCACATGCCGGGATTTCTTCTTGTCTCGGGCTATTTGTTCAACCGGCGCAAATGCTCCAAACGGTTCGTAACATCTATGATTTGGCTTGCCATTCCTTACCTTATTATGGAAACAGGGTACGTGGTGATGGCCTCGTTACTTCCCATACGCGACCATGTAGATCACCTCACGCCGCTTCTCCTGTTACGAAAAATTACGATAGCTCCATTAGGACCTTATTGGTATCTTCACACATTGGTAGTATGCGAGGTCACAGCCTATCTCATACTTCATATCCCTCATGTGCGCGAGGTCTCCCGCTATATCCTGTTGGCCTTGCTCTATCTGGGTTTGGCTCAGTTACACGTCGTGTCCTTTGCCAATGCCATGTACTTTCTTGGGGGAATTATCATCAGATTAATCCTTACATTATCTTCCATATCTCATTTTGGCTCATGGATTGCTGTCGTACCACTCGTCTTGTTGAGTCTTGACCCTCAGAATTACGGCAGAGGCTCCTTGACCGGTGTGGCTATTGTGCTGAGTATTTGCTCTTTAATAATTTGGCTGTCGTCTGCCTCCCCTCGCAAGCCCCGCCTTTGTATATTATATATCGGCCGAAACACGTTACCCATATACCTGTTTTCTCCGATATTTACAATTTTGGCTAAATTTTATTTACCTTTGATGCTACGTATTGATGGTACGGGGTTGTTGTTTATGGTCATAAGCGTGGCATTTGCCGTAGCAGGTTCTATCCTGATAACCGCAATAATGGATAAGACCGGTCTCTCCCGTATGTTTTTTGGTAAGAGCCGTCAGCTCCAATAGCATGTGCTTGCTACCCCTAGAAACGAAGGCAGTCCCCTTAGGGCATACCTCTACTCACGACGGGACAGGGCGAGCCACCTCTGCTCCTACAGTCTAAAGCCTATCATGTCACTATGGAGAGACAGACTCCACTACATTTGCAATTTATAAATCGGTGTGCGGTGCTTCATTTTTTGATACACCCTCCTTTTATCTTGTACTTGGGTAGTCTCGATTTTAAATTATTGAAAGTTTATCCTCCAACTATTTTTTTTGAAACAAAAATTTGGAACTTATAAATAAAATAGTTAAATTTGTGATTGTCTTCATGATATTGCCCACGCCGAGGGCGGGAGTGATGGATATGAGGATGACATAATGGAAAAGCGTTTACTTGACGCTTTGTTCTTGACGCTTCGAAATCTCGCAAATTTCATCAGCAGTCAAAGGATAATGCAACGGTAGATGTTCATGGGTATGTATCCATACATTCCGCCGTATACCTATTTATATAGGTGTACGGTCTTGGGGTGATTACATATCGGCGTGGGCTTCTGCGTTGCTCGTTCTGACTGCAATGGGCAACGCGAGAGCCTCGAAGTGTGGGACGGGTAACAGGTACAGACTCCCACGCTTTTTCATATATGGCACTTATATGAATAATGACATTTCTTTGCAGAGAGTCCAGAGGAGCATCGTAACAGGCTGCTGTGTGGTCATAAATTATGGTTGGTACAAATATTCTCTCATTAAGGTCAATGTTGTCTTCTGGTCAGAGCAAAGAAATGACAACTTCTGCTACCTATATTGGCATAGATTTTGGTACGTCCACAACAGTTGTCTCTATTGCGACGAAAGATAATGGAGAGGATAAGATTAAAACACTTCCTATCAGGCTAAAACAAAAATTAGAGGATGGCACTATTTACGAAAGTGAAAAACTTCCGAGTGTTATTGCTTGGTATAATGGTACGCTTCTTGTTGGAGAAGGAGCTTCAAATTTGAAATATACTCTAACCAAAGGAAAGAATATATGGTTTTCGTTTAAGATGGAAATCGGAGAAGATCTTGGTGCAAAATACTATAATAGTGAGGTTGGTAGCATGGAAGGTATCAAGATAAGAAACCCCAAGGACTGTGTTAGGGTGTTTTTTATGTACCTGAACATGTTAATAAAACGATATTGTAAAGACAACGGTTTGTCTGATAATATCCAGTATGCTGTGAGTATTCCGGCATCATTCGAAGCTAATCAGCGTAAAGATCTAGTGGAGGCTTTGGAGGCTAATGATATGAAAGTCTCAAAGCAGTCGCTTATCGATGAGCCAAATGCGGCTTTTATAAGTTATGTGAGCGATAGCGAAGATTCTGACACCCCCTTATTGATAAGTCCTCATTATAATTCTAAGGTTCTTGTTTTTGATTTTGGAGGTGGGACTTGTGATATATCTATCCTTGAGATTGGTAAATCCGCCAGCGGCCTTTATTCAAAGAATGTGGCTATATCGAAGTTTACAAAATTGGGTGGTGATGATGTAGACAGGTATATTACATACAAGTACATACTACCAAGATTCTTTGAAGCTAATGGGGTAAAAGCAGAGGATTTCAGAACAAAAGAAATTCAGTTTTTTGCTACTCAACTTTACAAGGTGTCAGAGCGTTTGAAGATTCTTCTTTGTAAGAAGATATCCACTCAGATGTATAAATTGGAAATACCTGATTATGTAAAGATAAGTGATGATAAGGAGTCTATTAGCGTTCCTGTGGAAATAGAATCCAAAAAAGGAATACTTACCCAGTCAGAGTTTTGCCTCACGGTCAAAGAACTGGTAGAGGTAATGTCTGTGTTTATGAAGAAGGCCAGGTTTTCTACCAAAATCAGGGGGCAAGAAGAGTATAACAATATTTTCATGCCTATTGAAAGTGCTATTAAGAAAGCAAATATAAAAAGGTCGGAAATTGATTATGTACTTCTTATTGGTGGTAGTGCTCAAAATCCATTCATTCAAGAAGCTTTGAAAAACGATTTTGAAGATTCTGACATACTTGTGCCACAAGATCTGCAGACGCACGTTTCTAAAGGTGCTGCTATTCACTCACTTCTGATGAATGGTATGAACAAATGTATCATTCAGCCAATAACAAGTGAGCCTATCTTTGTGATCACCAAAGATACAACAAATAAGGTCCTTATTCCTGCTGGCACAACAATTCCTTGCGATACTGTTGTGTTTGATGACTTGATGCCTACGAAAGACCATCAGGAGGCTATAGAATTGCCGATATGTGTGGGTAGTGCCAACAAAATGTTGTTTAATCTTAAGATTAAGCGAGATGGAGGTTTTATGACATCAGCACAAGTAAAGTTAGCTTTGGAGATAACGGCAGATAAGCTTTTACTCGCCAAAGCATATTGTATGGGAGTAAGCTGTATGGTTGAACCTCAGAATCCTTTTGCTAACAAAGAATTGACAACAGAGGAACGTATTGCTTTGCGTGCTGAGAGAGAAGCCAATCTTGCGGCAGAAAGAAATGGAGGTGTCCCTACAAAAAGCAGTTTGATAGCCCTCCGTCGCGCATACGAAGATGCAGGAAACGATTTTAAGGCTGCAGAAACTTTGGAGCAACAAAACGAGTTATATCCTAACCCAGCAGACTATAATAATATCGGAGTGCTTTATCACAATTCTGGAAATATAGATAAAGCCATTGAGTTTTATGAGAAAGCATTAGAGTATAACCCTAACAACCCCTATGCGAACTTCAATTTGGGACACACTCTATACTATCGTGGTGCTCCAGAGGCAAGGAAATATTTAACCAAAGCGTATGAATTTGATCCAAAGAATCCATGTGCCATTATCATGTTGGGGAAACTTGATAAAAGAGATGGAGATGAGGCAGCAGCAAAAGCGAAGTTTCAAGTTGCTTATGATTTATATGAGCAACGTTGGAAAAGTAAGTCATTAGATAGTGCCGATTATGGGTGGTTTGCTTCAGCAGCTGAAGAGCTGGGCATGAGAGATAGGGCTTATGAGATTAGAAGTGCTAAACCCCAAATAGAGCAGGCAAGCTATTACAACGAGGAAAATCTTACCCAGACAAGAGCAAAGGCTATAACAAAATATTAACTATAAAAACTGTAGATTATGGCATGGCTAGTTCCAGAAAACATGCTGGATGATCAGCAACGTGATTTTGTCGAAAATGTCGATATAGATCAGAAAAATGTCTGGATTAAGGGATTCCCTGGCTCAGGCAAGTCTGTATTGTTGGCATATACATTGAAGCGAATTAAGAGAAAAGCCCCAAAAGCTACAGTAGCGGTTGTTCTCTTTACCCGTTCATTGATTGCAATGTTTAGAGCCGCTTTTGCAGAGATGGGATTATCTGCTAATATTATGACCTACTACACGTTTGTGGATGGTAATTCACACTACGATTACGTGTTAAGTGATGAGATCCAAGATATGACTGGTAGAGTGTTATCAGCTATGACAAGTCGTGCGGATCATGTCATCGTTGCTGGAGATGAAAACCAGTCTATCTACGATAGTGACCCGAGATACAGAGAGCCAACTGTCACATCTTCACAGATTATGAGTTTACTTGGTTGTCGCAGTTTTGAACTTGGCATTATCCATCGTCTTTCAAGTTCTATTATTGCGGCAGTGGAGAAGTTCATGCCTAATATGAACATCTTTACAGCACGTCGCGACATGACAAAAAAAACGACTCAGATCAGGCTTTGTACTGCAAATTCAGCAAAGGAAGAAACTGAATATATTATGAAGGAGGCAAAGAAGGCTGTCAATATAGGCGAAACAGCAGCAATCCTGATATCTTCACAAGAGAAAATAATGACTTTCTTCCAGATGGTATTATCTATACTCGACAAACCACAATGGAAAGTGCAACTCAATCATTGGGGAAAAGTTGATTATGATGCCTTAAACTCTTATCTTGAGGAGAACGGTATTAAGTTGCAGTATGTTGGAAATGGGTATGGCGAATTTGAAGAGAATGATGGTCGAGCTTGTGTAATGACCTATCACAGTTCAAAAGGTCTTGACTTTGATAATGTGTTTCTTCCTGGGCTTAACCAGTCTATGTATATCACTAACAGCCCGATATTAAGTCGCACTTTGTTTATGGTAGCAATGACTCGAAGCCGTAATAACTTGTATTTGACCTACTGTGGGTCTGAGTTTGCCTATCTTTCTAATTTCGCGGATGACTGTAGCAAGATCAATATTCATGATGTGTTGAATGGACAGATAAATAAATCTGCGAACAGTAGTATATTTGGTATTTGATTATGAAAAATTATTTGGCAATTATACGTAGAGCCGATTTTATAGATTTGTATAAATATGGTTTCTTCTACCTCGACAAAGAAAAAATTGTAGAGTTCGACTGTCAGGTTTCAGAGCTATCACAGCACAATGAAATTTTCGACAGCCTCTTTTCCAGAGTAAATCCTTTTGAAAGCTCTTTCACCTACCTCATTGTCAACTATACGAAAGAGGCGAGTGTGAAAGATTATTCGCGTGTGTCTATTGAAGAGCTTGGGCATGTCTTTCCATTGGACTTGGAGGCTAAACGTGAATTTGAGTCTTCATTTGATGAGCATATCAAAATTGATGCGCCAATTTGGAATGATGCTGTAAGTCTCATCAAGAAGAGACAGTTGTTTAATAGTTCAATGCAGGGAGCAAAAAACATCTTCAATATTTTCAAACTGGAAGGATTTGAAAAATGTAGAAGCATCATCAGAGATGATGTGATAGAGGAAATGCTCTCTGACGTTTATGATGACAAACGCCCTCAAGGCGATTTGTCTCTTTGGAATTATTTGATGCGTTATGAGCGACATTCATTCTATCCTAAAGATTCCTTAGGTTACTTTATGGATACGGTTCACATCTTCGTTAACTATCTTGCAAAGAGAGAGATAGACGATATGACCGTTGAGGAGACAGCCATTTATCAGGCTCTTGATAAGCTTAGAAATAAGGATCTAAAGTCAGGTGGAATTATGGAGTCTCTCAAGAATGATAAAATGGCGACGGCATTTCTGAATAAAATTTCAGAAGCTGTTCCTGAAATAGATTTTATTACGACTGCAATAAATTATCTGCAACTGCGCGATAGGCACAGGGAAAAGTTTACCTATGATCAGCACTTTGTAGAAAGCTGTAAAGATGCCTTTGGCGAATGCTTTACGCTTGCTGCATATATGGCTGGAATCGCATTTGGCCACGATAAGACTTACTCATGTCTGTATGAACTCCTTCCGCTTACCATTTATAAATCAAAAGGAGAAATGGAGGCAATACTTTTGCGGAAACAGGTGGAAAAAGATAAAGCAATGCGAGAAATGGCTCGTCTTGAGATGGAGCAAAAACTTCAACAGGAAATTAGAAAGTCTGGTAAAAGGGGAACGAGGACAAAGCTGGAACACTCCCCTTTGGGAGGTCTTGGCTCCAGCCAAGACGGGGGTGGCTGTTCGGTTTGGAGATCGCAGTTAGAAGATTCATTACCACCATATCAAGAAAAGAAAGTCAGTAAAAGTCCTTCATCTTTAGATGGACAGAAAGTACCGATATATTCAAATGCTCAGACGCAGAGACTTGAAGAAGATAGTCTCGCGGGTAAAAATATAGTTGAGGGAGGAAGACAGTCCGAAAGCCTTTTCTCAGAATCTGAAATGCAAGGTCCAAGACACCTGAAATCCTTTCCTCTCAAAATGCAGAGATATACGCTTAAAGGCAAAGTCTCAACAGCAAAAGATTCTCAAGCTGAGATTAAAGATGCTGCTGAATATAAGCTTTTTTTGGAAAAGCATCAAAATCAGATTTGGAAACCAATGTAAGAATAATATGGAATATACTTATCAAGAAAAAATAGCTATCATGCGCATCCTGCTGGATATTGTTCATGCAGATGGTATCATAGATGAAAGAGAAGTTTTTTTCTTCAATAAATTGAAGGAGAAGTTCGGTCTTGAAGACAGTGCGCACAAAGATGTACAAGAAAAGAATTCACTCATTGCATTGTCTCAAATAAGGCTTCTTAGCGATGAGCAAAAGAAAGAATTATCTAAAATGATGAGTGAGATGATTATTGTAGATGAAGATATAAATGCAAACGAAGTTGCTATCTACAATATCGTTACCGAGTTCTGTAGTATTGACGTACCCTTTGAGGAGGGTTTTGGTGAGAGAAAGATTGGTGACTTTTCAAAATCGTGATTATGCTGTTCCTCATGTTTAAGAGGAGCAGCATACCTTGAATACATATAATCAAAATCAATATCAACTTGTTGGTTGAATTAATTTATTAGTATTTATATGACTAACTCATCATTTCGTCTCCCAGGCTTTTCTTTTTCTTGGAAACGGGCGTTGGGTATTACTCAGGCGAAGCAGAAGTTAGCACGCGAGACAGGAATACCAACCTCTAAAGCTGGGGTAGAAAGAAAAATTGGTAGAATGATTATCAAAACTCTTTTTAGGAAATAATCAGTTGTTGATATACTTAAACTTATGAAAGTCTGTCGAATCTTACTATTCCTGTTCTTGCTGATGGCATTAGCTGGTTGCAAGAGGGACCCGCAGGAAATCTTCAGTGAAGAGAAGTCGGGGGTGGTACTCATCTGCAATGAGTTCTATTATGATGTTACCCTTGCTAATGGCGAACATTTTTATTTCACGGGAGTTGACGATGATGGCAGTCTGCGGGGACTGACATCGGATCTGAGCACCATCAAGAATGCACCTGCCATCCTTAACGGTACAGGCTTCTTTATAGATGGTACCGGACGCATTCTTACCAACAGACACGTGGTGGCTCCGGAGATCGACAAGGAACAGGTGAGAAGAAACATGAACGGTATCATCGAGGGCTACGCGGAGTATATTCAGTCGCTGCAGGACTCTATGAATCAGCGTTACCAAGCCATTCAGCAGTATGCCCAGTCACAGGTCTATGAGGATGAGTATGGTGAGACACAATTGAATATGACCCAAGACGAGGCGGACCAGTTGAATACAGAGATTGAGAGCCTGAAAGAGCAGTATGCTCAGGCAGAGAATGCCAAGGAGCGTGTCCGCAGTAATATCCTCGGCTACAATTTCTCTATACAATTACATTCGCAGTTCGGTGTCGCCTACGATGGCAGTACGGTAAATAAGTGGAATGACTTTATGAAGAATCCATGTACGCTGATTAAATATTCTGGTTCATCCGACAAAT
>LAHS01000250.1_pt1 | contig 12181 bp, 11 predicted proteins | sample 329651 | NCBI WGS metagenome assembly LAHS01 (sample SAMN03275699, study PRJNA271635) | activated sludge metagenome | isolation source: sample C-1 Sludge from hydrolytic chamber (first chamber) of Anaerobic... | reverse complement strand
AATGATGTGCAAAGTGTCACCAGCCCTCTCGGGAACTGCTGATGGTAAGCGAATCCTAATCTGAGAAATCATACAGCCCTCGGCGTGCCCATATGGGGGCAGGGCGACGGGGTGGGTAGGACCGAAACGGACAGAAGGCACGCCTTGACGTAAAAATGGAAAATATGTCCCTACGCCCTGCAAAAACTGTCATTTTGTGCGTCAATTACAACCAAAAGTTGTAATTTTGCAAGCGATAGTATTCATTTAAGACAATTTTATCAATTATGAAAGTAGCAATCGTAGGTGCAAGCGGTGCCGTAGGACAGGAGCTCCTCCGCATTCTCGCTGAGCGCAATTTCCCTATGGATGATTTAGTGTTGTTTGGTTCTTCACGCAGTGCAGGCCGAAAGTATAGCTTCAAGGGTAAGGACTACGAGGTGAAGCTGCTGCAACATAACGATGATTTCAAGGACGTTGACATCGTCTTCGCGTCTGCCGGTGCCGGCACGAGTAAGGAGTTTGCCGCCGACATCACGAAGTATGGTGCCGTGATGATCGACAATTCGAGTGCCTTCCGCATGGACGACGACGTGCCCTTGGTGGTGCCCGAGGTGAATGCCGAAGACGCACTGACGCGCCCTCGCGGTATCATAGCCAACCCCAACTGCACCACCATCATGATGGTCGTAGTGCTGGAGCCTATCAACAAGCTGAGCCACATTCGCAAGATCCATGTGTCTTCGTATCAGAGTGCCAGCGGTGCAGGTGCCGCTGCCATGGCCGAGCTGGAACAGCAGTATAAGGAAATCGTGGAGACCGGCGAGGTGAAGACCGTCCAGAAGTTCCCCCACCAGCTGGCTTACAACGTCATTCCGCAGATCGACAAGATGACGGAGAACGACTATACCAAGGAGGAGATGAAGATGTTCAACGAGACCCGCAAGATCATGCACAGCGATGTACGCACCTCGGCCACCTGCGTGCGTGTGTCGTCACTGCGCAGTCACTCCGAGAGTGTATGGTTTGAGACCGAGCGCCCGCTGAGCGTTGCCGAGATACGCGAGGCTCTGGCCTCTGCCCCTGGCGTAACACTGAAGGACGACGCGCAGCACTATGTCTATCCCATGCCGCTGGAGAGCGCGGGCAAGGACGATGTCTATGTGGGCCGTATCCGTAAGGATCTTGCCGATGACAACAGCAACACGCTCTGGCTCACAGGCGACCAGATCCGCAAGGGTGCCGCTCTCAATGCCGTACAGATCGGCGAATACCTCATCAAGGTGGGTAACATCAAGTAGGAGCAGCCCCGACTCATTGCAGGGAAGTCAATAAGAGTACAGATCTATACAATAACGAGGGTGTGTCAAAATGGGCACATCCTCTTTTTTGCGCAAAGAGGGAATGTCAAAACTGAGACAGTCTTCTCTGCATGTTAAGAATTATAATTTATCCATGTAAAAAGCCATATCTTTCTCCGTTGAGGATAAAGATATGGCTTTCTTATTTTACTGTTTTAATGATTTGCTACTTGCAAATCTGCTCACAGCTGCCTATGGAGCCCCCTGTGGCTTACAGCGGTGCGGTGAAGATGAAGGTGCGCAGCACCCAGTAGCAGGCAATGCCGAGGATATAGCCCACGAAGGCTATCCAGCTCACGTGCTTCATGTACCAGCCGAAGGTGATCTTCTCCAGGCCCATGACCACCACTCCTGCTGCCGATCCGATGATCAGGATAGACCCGCCCACGCCGGCGCAGTAGGCCAGGAGCTGCCAGAAGATGCCGTCGACGGCCATGTCGCCCGTAGCTCCCACGGGATACATGCCCATACAGCCGGCCACGAGGGGCACGTTGTCGACGATGCTCGACAGCATGCCGATGATTCCGGTCACGGCGTAGTGGTTACCCTGGAAGACGGTGTTGAGCCCCTGCCCCAGCAGGGTGAGCACGCCCACCTGCTCCAGACAGGCCACGGCCATGAGGATGCCGAGGAAGAAGAGTATGGTCGACATGTCGATGTTGTGGAGCAGCGACGTAACGCGTTTGCCGGTACCTGCGTTGGCATTGTCGCGGTGCAGGTTGCGGTAGAACACCTCGGTGGTGATCCACAGCACACTCAGCACGAACAGGATGCCCACAAATGGGGGAAGATTAGTGATGGCCTTGAATACGGGCACGAGCATCAGTCCGCCTACACCGATGACGAACACCGCCTTGCGCTGCGTGCTGGAGAAGTCGAGCACCTCATAGTCGCTCTTCACGGTCATCTCGCCCTCGCTTTCCAGATTGCCCTGAAGCGAATACTGCAGGATAAGGGCAGGAACGACCATGGAGACGATGGACGGAATGAGGATCTCGGAGATCACACCCATGGCCGTGATCACGCCCTTGTTCCAGAGCATGATGGTCGTCACGTCGCCGATGGGCGAGAAGGCACCACCCGAGTTGGCGGCAATGATCACCAGGGCGGCATAGATGATGCGATCCTGATGGTCGTGTACCAGCTTGCGGAGAATCATGATCATCACGATACTCGTGGTGAGGTTGTCGAGAATGGCCGAGAGGAAGAAGGTCATGAAAGCAATACGCCACAGCAGGGTACGCTTGGTACGCGTCTTCATCACGTTGCGAACCCAGTTGAATCCGCCGTTCTGGTCCACGATTTCGACAATGGTCATGGCACCCATGAGGAAGAACAGCGTGGTGGAGGTGCTGCCGAGATGCTCCTCGATGGCTGCACTGACCTCGTTGAGCAGCGGCTGTCCGCTCAGGCCGGGGAAATAAGTCTCGGGCGAGATCATGAAGATCGTCCAGCACACTACGAACATCAGGAGTGCCACGGCGGCCTTGTTGACCTTGGTAAGGCTCTCAATGGCAATAAAAAAATAGCCCACACAGAATGTAATGACTATCGCAACGGTTAAAGAAGTCATGGTTTGGTTTTACTTGTTAATGTGTTGATATGGGATTGATGATATTGTATAAATTAATGTATGGGGTGTGAGAGCCCCATTACATGCGCTGCAAAGATACAGAAAATCTCAAAACCAAAGGATTAAAAATCAAAATATTATGTACCTCCTTGATGAAATGTCTTAATTTTGCAATACTACTTGATCAACTGAACAAGACAACAACTAAATCGACTAACTGATATTTCTATGGACAAATCTATGGATAAAAATATGGGTGATGGCTCATACTTCTTTGCGGTTGACCTCGGTGCCACCAGCGGCCGCACCATCGTGGGATCGCTTGCCGAAAAAAAGCTGACCCTGGAGGAGCTGACACGTTTCGACAATACGCTGATAGAGACCGGCGGACACTACTATTGGGATCTCTATGCCCTCTACCATGAGGTCATCAGGGGACTGAAGGTGGCTGCCGACCGCCGTATCGACGTGAGGAGCATCGGTATTGATACCTGGGGCTGCGACTTCGTCTTCGTAGGCGATGACGGTCAGCTGCTGCGCAATCCGATGGCTTACCGCGACCCCCATACCTTGGGTACGATGGACCATTATTTCGCCCATGCCGTGCCGAAGGAGAAGGTCTATGAGAAGACTGGCATACAGTTTATGAACTTCAACTCGCTCTTCCAGCTCTATCAGATGCGCCGCGATGACAACACCGCACTGCGTCATGCTGCCAAGACGCTCTTCATACCCGATGCGCTGAGCTATATGCTCACCGGCAAGGCAGTGTGTGAATATACCGTGGCCTCCACCTCGCAGATGCTCAATCCCAACACCGGTGACCTCGATGAGGAGCTGATAGCCAGCCTCGGCATGACACGCGGGCAGTTTGGCGTGATGACAGCCCCTGCCACGGTGATCGGCACGCTCACCCCCGAGGTGCAGAAGCTGACAGGACTGGGTGCCGTTCCCGTGGTGGCGGTGGCAGGACATGACACTGCCAGTGCCGTTGCGGCGGTTCCGGCCAGGGACGAACACTTTGCCTATCTCAGTTCGGGCACTTGGAGCCTGATGGGCATCGAGACGCGCAAGGCCATCATCAACGATAAGAGCTTTGAGCGCAACTTCACCAATGAGGGCGGTATCGAGGGCACGACGCGCTTCCTGAAGAACATCTGTGGCATGTGGATCTACGAGCGTTGCCGCAGCGAGTGGCCCGAAGCAAAGAAGATGGGGCATGCCGAGCTGCAGGCGGGCATCATCGACTGTGAACCTTTCCGCAGCATCATCAACCCTGATGACACCCTGTTTGCTAACCCCGACTCGATGGTAGAGGCTATCAACAGTTATTGTGAGAAGACTCGTCAGCCTGTGCCCCGCACGCCGGCAGAATACTGCCGCTGCATCTTCGACTCGCTGGCCCTGCGTTACCGCCAGGTGTTTACATGGCTCCGCGAGTTTGCCGACTTCGACATCACGGTGCTGCACATCATCGGCGGCGGCTCGATGAATCAGTATCTCAACCAGTTTACCGCCAACTCCTGTGGTGTGACGGTGCTGGCAGGCCCGCAGGAGGGCACTGCCATCGGCAACGTGATGCTGCAGGCTAAGGCCAGCGGAGAAGTGGAAGATATCTGGCAGATGCGCGACATCATAGCCCGCTCGACAGAGCTCAGGCGTTTCGAGCCTCAGGATAAGGAACTCTGGGACGCAGCTTACGAGCGATACCTCAAGACGATACTCTAACGGAGCAGATCCGCCTGATCTGCCCGGTTAGCCTAATTGGCCCGATCCGCCTGATCCGCCCGATAAAATAATAATTATCATTAACAACAAACAACCATACTATTATGAAATCAGAACTGATTGAAAAAAACTATGCTATAGCCAAAGAGCGCTATGCTGCACTCGGTGTCGATACTGACGCTGCACTGAAAACCCTCGAGAAAACTCCTATCTCGCTGCACTGCTGGCAGGCTGACGATGTTGTCGGCTTTGAGCGTGGCGAGGCTGCCTCGGGCGGTATCATGACCACGGGTAACTTCCCCGGTAAGGCCCGCAACATGGAAGAACTGCGCCAGGACATCGAGAAGGTGACCTCAATGCTCGGAGGTACGTTCCGTCTGAACCTGCATGAGACCTACGGTGACTTCGATGGTAAGTTCGTAGATCGCAACCAGGTGGAGCCGGAGCACTTCCAGAGCTGGATGGAGTGGGCTAAGGAGCAGGGACTGAAGCTCGACTTCAACTCTACCTCGTTCTCTCACCCGAAGAGCGGAAACCTGACTCTGGCCAATCCTGACAAGGCTATCCGCGACTTCTGGATTGAGCATACCAAGCGCTGCCGCCGCGTGGCCGATGCCATGGGCAAGTTCCAGGGCGATCCCTGTATCATGAATATCTGGGTACACGACGGTTCGAAGGACTACACGGTGGAGAAGTATCGCTACCGCAAGATCTTCAAGGAGAGCCTCGACGAGATTCTCGCGGAGAAGCTCGACGGCATGAAGACCTGCCTGGAGGCTAAGCTCTTCGGTATCGGACTGGAGGCTTACACCGTAGGATCGCACGACTTCGTGGCTGGCTACTGTGCCAAGAACAACTTGATGTACACCCTCGATACCGGTCATTACGAGCCTACCGAGAACGTGAGCGATGCCGTTTCATCGCTGCTGCTCTTCGTGCCCGAGCTGATGCTCCATGTTTCCCGCCCGATGCACTGGGATTCAGACCACGTGACATTGTATGATGACAACACGCGTAACCTCTTCTCAGAGCTTGTACGTGCTGAGGCTCTGGATCGCGCTCACATCGGACTCGACTATTTCGATGCCTCTATTGACCGTATCGGTGCTTACCTCGTGGGTATTCGTGCCACCCAGAAGAGCTTGCTGCAGGCCTTCCTGGAGCCTATCAAGAAGCTGCGCGACTATGAGGACGAGGGCAAGAACTTCCAGCGTCTGGCTCTCCTCGAGGAGGCCAAGACCCTGCCTATGGGTGCCGTTTACGACTATTTCAACCTGACTCACAATGTGCCCGTGGGCGAAGAGTTTATCGCCGACGTGGAGAAATATGAGCAGGACGTGACCTTCAAGCGCGTGTAAGACAATTTTTAAGAACTCCGTGACTCCTTGATAGCCCACACTCCTGCGTGAGAGAAATCGGTCTTCGTTCGGAGGCTACCTCACTCACGCAGGGTGCATGGCATCAGGGGGGCACGGAGTTAACCCATTTTTTCTGTCATGGAACTTGTTTTAGGACTAATCATCATCGCCATCGGTGCCTTCTGCCAGAGCAGTTGCTATGTGCCGATCAATAAAATCAGAGACTGGAGCTGGGAAAGCTACTGGATAGTACAGGGTGTCTTTGCTTGGCTCATTCTGCCTTGTCTCGGCGCTATGCTTGCCGTGCCGGCAGGACACGGCCTGATGGAGCTCTTTGCCGGTGCCAACCCGTTCAACCTCTGGATGACCATTCTCTTCGGTGTGCTGTGGGGGGTGGGCGGCCTGACGTTCGGCCTGTCCATGCGTTACCTCGGTGTGGCACTGGGACAGTCGATCGCCCTCGGTACGTGTGCCGGTCTGGGAACCATCATGGGTCCTGTATTGCTCAACGTGTTCTTCCCCGAACTCAACGCCCTCGACTCGCTGACCTTCGCCGTGATCCTCGGCGTGGTGGTGACACTGGTGGGTATTGCCATCATCGGTGTGGCCGGGGCGATGAAGGCCAGCTCGCTGTCGGAAGAGGAGAAGAAGGTTGCCGTGAAGGACTTCAACTTTCCGAAGGGTATCGCCATTGCCCTGCTGGCCGGATTTATGAGCGGCTGTTTCAATGTCGGGCTGGAGTTTGGCAAGGACATCAACTATGGCGACCTCACGCCCGACATGTTCAAGACGCTTCCCGCTACGCTGCTCGTGACCCTCGGCGGCTTCGTCACCAATGCGGTTTACTGCTTCTATCAGAACCAGAAGAACCACACCTGGGGCGATTATGCCAAGGGCAACGTGTGGGGAAACAACCTGATGTTCTGCCTGTTGGCCGGTGCATTGTGGTACAGTCAGTTCTTCGGCCTGTCGCTTGGTAAGGGTTTTCTCACCTCGTCGCCCACGCTGATGACGCTGTCGTTCTGTATCCTCATGGCCCTCAACGTGGTGTTCTCCAATGTGTGGGGCATCATTCTCAAGGAGTGGCGGGGCTGCTCCCGCAAGACGATCGTGGTGCTCGTCGTAGGTATCGTGGTGCTCATCGTGTCGTCGTTCCTGCCCCAGCTCGTGTAATAAAATCCTGATAGCGATACAGCCTCAATCGTATATTTCAGGCAGATCGTAGCCATTGAGGTGCCCAGCGTCGTTGCCACATTCCATGTTTGGGTATGATTCAGGAGAAGAATAGTGCTATTGGCGTTACGAATAAGCATTAATCGCGTTGCGAATAAGTATTATTCGCGTTGCCATTCAGTATTAATCGCATCGCGAATAAGCATTAATCGCAAGCCCAGCCCTGTCTTTTGCTGCCTCCGCCACGCTGGAACGCACTTCCGGGGCGGTCATTTCAGAAGTCGAAATGTCACGAAAACAAGTCGTTTGCTTTCGTTTTTCAAAACGGAGAGGGCGTGCTCCAGATGATAACAATGATAATGCCGCATGGCAACTCGAATCTTCGAGATTGCCATGCGGCATTGGTTTATCCATCTTCCCCCTCTTCGGAGAGAACAGGGAAGGGACCATCGGGTGTCAGTTGCTTTATTTCGGCAGATGGAATACGCGGGAGAGCTCGGCCATCTGCTCATCGCTCATGCCGTCGGGGGTGAAGCCCATGGCTTTGGCATTGACATAGATCTTGGCACTCTTGGAGAGTACATCGATCTGATCGAAGGCATCCATGACGTCCACGCCCTTAGCGAAGACGCCGTGTTTCTCCCACATCACCACATCGTAGTCCTCCAGCTGCTCCAGGGTAGCCTGTGCGATGGCGTTGCTTCCGGGGAGGTTGTAAGGCACGATTCCGAGCCCTAACGGACAGAAAGCCTTGGTCTCGGGAATCATGCTCCACAATATTTTGGTCAGTACGTCCTTACCCAGGAAAGCCCTGTTGTGCGTCATGGCCACCAGCTCGATGGGGTGCGTGTGTACGGTGGCTTTGTAACCCGTACCCAGTTCGATTTGCCGGTTGTGCACGGCGAGGTGAGAGGGCAGCTCAGAGGTGGGCTGCACGGGGTTGTCGGCAATGATGACGTAGGTGGCACAGTCGTCGAGAATGCGAATGATCGATCCATTGTCCATAGGCCAGCGTGCGAGGTCGCGCATGCGCTTGCCGGTGCCTTTGCAGTAGAAATACTGTCCGCGGAGGTGGGGTAGGGTTTCACCGATCTGTTTTACTTCGGAGATAGCGGGCAGGTTACGAATCTCATCATCGACCATGTCGGTGATGTTCACCGTGATATTACCGCCGTTACGCTCTGCCCAGCCGTTCTGCCAGAGGTAGCCGGCCACCTCGGCGATGTCGTAAACCACCTTCTTGAGCTGGGGCCGTCCGTCCAATACACTTGTTGTCATAGCTATTTTTGTTTTTAGTTTGTTTTCTCTGTTCTTTTGCGAAAAAGGTGCAGGCGAGGGCCATGGGAGATTGCTTCTGCATGGCTGCATGCAGCTTTGCAGGTACAAAGGTAAGTAATATTTCACGAGTGTTGCAATAAGAAATGATTTTTAAGCCGAGAGAAATGACACAAACGACAGGACGCCCTGTCGTTTTTATATTCTGAAGTGCCCTCCTTTTTTACCTATTCCTTTGTAAAAACGAAATTATTCATTTATCTTTGCAATATGAATATGCAGGACACGAGCAACATCAGGATGAGCGAGAATATCATCATCGCAGATGCTGACTATATAGATTATGTCGCCTTCCAGCTGAGTGTGCAGTTTGAGCGCATGCTGGGGCGCGCCATTCCGCCGGCAGATCTGAGCCAGTGGGCAGTGAATATTGCCCTTGACGGCGGGCTGAAGCCCGATAGTAAAGAGCATGAGACACAGGTGGTGCTGGTACATGACGAACGGAAACAGCGGCTGGACAACTTCCGTCCGCAGGAGTATGCCACAGCTCTCAATGCCCAGGCGTTTCGCGATGAGCAGCTGGGCGAGTTCCTGATCAATGCCTATGCTGTGGGGAGCATGGTAACGAAGGACGACTATATCACCGAGGCCATCAAGACCATCTGCGAGCATGACGAGGTGAAACGCCTCATGATCGTACCCAATGGTGAGCAGGGCGACACGTACGAAGCCGTGCGCCACGTCCTGCGCGATGCCCCCGACGAGAAGCGTATCACCGTGTTTGCCATGCAGCCCATGGCCGGGGGTAACTTCCGTCAGGAAATACTGGGCTATTCGCTGATGAACGCGCTGGGAATTAGGAGTGAGGAATTATGAGTTAGGAGTGAGGAGTTAGAAATTAGGAGTGATAAGCTACGGCTGCTCTCCTCTCCCTTGGGAGGGGTCCGAGGTGGGCTGTAGGTCAGGCCGCAGGTCGGGTGTGGCTGAATCTGTGTAATCTGCGGTTGATAAAGCATATTGGAATTAAAAAACTAAAAACAAGATAAGACATGAGTAGAGTATTGATGATTGGAGCCGGAGGCGTGGCCACGGTCTGTGCCTTTAAGATGGTTCAAAACCAGGACGTATTCACCGAGTTGATGATTGCCAGTCATCACAAGGAGAAATGTGACCGCCTCGTGGACGCTATCCATGCCAAGGGATATAACATGGATATCCGGACGGCAGAGGTTGATGCAGACGACGTGGAGCAGCTGAAGACGCTCTTCGCGAGTTACAAGCCGGAGCTGGTGATCAATCTGGCTCTGCCTTATCAGGATCTCACCGTCATGGAGGCGTGTCTGGCCTGTGGTTGTAACTATCTTGACACGGCCAACTATGAGCCTAAGGACGAGGCGCACTTCGAGTACAGCTGGCAGTGGGCTTATAAGGACAAGTTTGAGAAGGCCGGTCTGACGGCAATCCTCGGCTGCGGCTTCGATCCGGGCGTGTCGCAGGCCTATACGGCCTATGCCGCCAAGCACCATTTCGACGAGATACAGTATCTGGACATCGTAGACTGCAATGCCGGTAATCACCACAAGGCGTTTGCTACCAACTTCAATCCCGAGATCAATATCCGCGAAATCACGCAGAAAGGTCTCTACTATGAAGACGGAAAGTGGATCGAGACGGAGCCGCTGGCCGTACACAAGGATCTCACTTATCCTAACATCGGGCCGCGCGACAGCTACCTGATGCACCACGAGGAACTGGAAAGCCTGGTGAAAAACTATCCCTCCATCAAGCGCGCCCGCTTTTGGATGACCTTCGGCAAGCAGTATCTCACCTATCTTGACTGTATCCAGAACCTCGGCATGAGTCGTATCGACGAGATCGAGTATGAGGCTCCGCTGGCCGACGGCTCCGGCAAGACGGCCAGGGTGAAGATCGTACCGCTGCAGTTCCTCAAGGCTGTGCTGCCCAATCCGCAGGACCTGGGCGAGAACTACGATGGCGAGACCAGCATAGGCTGCCGTATCCGGGGACTGAAAGATGGCAGGGAACAGACCTACTATATCTACAACAACTGCAAGCACCAGGACGCCTACAACGAGACGGGCATGCAGGGCGTGAGCTACACCACGGGCGTGCCGGCTATGGCAGGAGCCAAGATGTTCCTCGAAGGCAAATGGAAGAAGCCGGGTGTGTGGAACGTAGAGGACTTCGATCCAGATCCATTCCTTGAGGTTCTTAATGCCCAGGGTTTGCCCTGGCATGAGGTTTTCGGAGGCGATCTGGAACTGTGATCTTATTTTGAGTCTGTCTATAGAGATGGCTTGCACTCTGGATTTTATCGAGTTCGTCTGTCAGCAGATAGCTCCTGCGGGCGAGATACGTTACCGGAAAATGTTTGGCGATTATGTGATTTACGCCAACGAGAAGCCGGTGATTGTGGCGTGCGATAATCTCGCCTACGTCAAGAAACACCCCGCCATAGCACAGCTCATGGCTGAGGCTGAGTGCGGGCACCCCTATGAGGGAGCCCGGGAGCACTACATCCTCGATGTGTCGAGGGCGCAGCATGCCATAGAGGTTGTTGTCGCGCTGGAGGCTGTGCTTCCTTTCCCCAAAAAGAAAACAAAGAAACAATAAACAATAAACAATAATGGCAAAATCAGAAGAACAGCTGGCAGAAGAGAAGGCTGGCCAGCAGAAGGCAGAGAAAGAGGCAAAGCTGAAGGCTTTGCAGGCTGCCATGTCGAAAATAGAAAAGGATTTCGGTAAGGGATCCATCATGCGCATGGGCGATGAGAGCGTGGAGAATGTGGACGTGATACCTACAGGCTCCATCGGTCTTAACGTGGCACTGGGCGTGGGCGGCTATCCCCGTGGGCGAATCATCGAGATCTATGGTCCCGAGTCGTCGGGTAAGACGACTCTTGCCATTCACGCCATAGCCGAAGCACAGAAGCTTGGCGGCATCGCTGCATTCATTGACGCGGAGCATGCCTTCGACCGGTTCTATGCACAGAAGCTCGGTGTGGACGTGGACAACCTCTGGATCTCACAGCCCGACAACGGTGAGCAGGCACTGCAGATCGCCGATCAGCTCATCAGCTCATCGGCAGTGGATATCCTCGTGGTCGACTCCGTGGCTGCGTTGACGCCGAAGAAGGAGATCGAAGGCGAGATGGGCGACTCCGTGGTGGGTCTGCAGGCGCGACTGATGAGTCAGGCCCTGCGCAAGCTCACGGCTACCATCGCTAAGACTAATACCTGCTGCATCTTCATCAACCAGCTGCGCGAGAAGATCGGCGTGATGTTTGGCAACCCCGAGACCACTACAGGTGGTAACGCTCTGAAGTTTTACGCCAGCGTGCGTCTGGATATCCGCAAGGCCGCTTCCATTAAGGACGGCGACGATATCATAGGTAACCACGCGCGTGTGAAGGTGGTGAAGAATAAGGTTGCGCCTCCTTTCCGCAAGGCAGAGTTCGACATCATGTTCGGTCAGGGTATCAACAAGACCGGCGAGATCCTTGACCTTGGCGTGGAATACGAGATCGTGCAGAAGAGTGGAAGCTGGTTCAGCTACAACGGTCAGAAGCTGGCGCAGGGGCGTGATGCAACATTGACACTGCTGCGCGATAATCCCGAGCTCTGCGAGGAGCTGGAAGGTCTCATTATGCAGGCCATCAAGGAGAAGCAGGAAAAGTAAGAAGGGAAGCCCTTCCCGGCCTCCCCGAAGGGGG
>LAHS01003356.1_pt1 | contig 12236 bp, 11 predicted proteins | sample 329651 | NCBI WGS metagenome assembly LAHS01 (sample SAMN03275699, study PRJNA271635) | activated sludge metagenome | isolation source: sample C-1 Sludge from hydrolytic chamber (first chamber) of Anaerobic... | reverse complement strand
TGTAGGGCTTGTATACCAACCGGCAAAAGTATAGCCTTTGAGAACCGGATTAGTAATACCGTTAACAGCAGTACGGTTAGTTGGATTTGTGCTTGTTTTATTAAAACAATCCACATAAGTTTTATCCGAAGATAAATAGCAATCCCATACAACAGGGCGATTTGAACCGTTCCAATTGGTAGCCCAAGTTGATGGTTTACTAGTACGCTCGGTATATATAGTTAAGTGATCATTATCATTAAAAGCTTCGGCGTAAATAGTTGTAATTGTTGATGGCAATACAATTGATTTTAAATTGCTATTTTTAAATGCGTAAGCTCCAATGGTTGTTAACTGACTATTTGCAGGCAAAGCAAAACTTGGAACAATAACAGAATTTTGAAAAGCTGAATTTCCAATAGTAGTTACCGATGAAGGTATTGTAGTGAAATTTGTATTTGTGCCGGTAAAAGCACTATGGCCAATAGTTGTCCATGAACTACCCTCATAGGTAAAAATCATTGCATCATTGTATGAAAAGGCATAATTTCCAATCGTAATGATACTATTGGGAATTTGAAATCCAGGACGTTTAGCACTGGCAAAAGCATAATTTCCAATACTCGTTACACTGTGAGGAATTGCATTGGGAGTCCCTGTTTTATAAAACGCACAATTACCAACAATTTGTAAATTACTAGGATAAGTTATATTAGTGAGCGCACAAGAATGAAAAGTATAGTCATCTATTTTTGTCACCGAAGTAGCAGACATATTTACGACCGCCAAGCTAGAGCAATATTGAAATGCCTTTTGATTTATTGTAGTTAAACCTGGTTGCAGAAAAACCCATTTTAAATTAGTATTGTTAGCAAACCCGCTTTCATTTATCTGCGATACGGTTTTTCCGTTATAGGTTGACGGTATAAAAAGTGTTCTTGTGTCTGCCGTCCCTTTGGATACCGAATATGTATTGTTCCCCAATAAATTGTATGATAGCCCAGAAGTTACCAACTTTGTACAGCCTGTAAACGAATTAACGGCAATACTTGCTACACCCATTTCTAAACTTACGTTGCTGATATTTACCGAAACGCTTTGAGGAGTAGCAGTCCTAATAAAACGACACCATAAATTTGTATATGTTGAAAGTTGCTCTGGTGTGGGAGTAAAAACTATAGTTTGCCGTCCTGAAGAAAAAGATTTAAAAGCTTTTTGCACGGGAAGATCAACTGCAAATGTTGTATTGCCAACGCCAAGACTAGTAAATACACTAGTCAAATCCGTAGTCGCACTTAAATTATCATAATCAAATGACAATGTATATGTAGCGTTAGGTATTAAATTAATATTTAACGATCTTTCCGTGTAATAGCTATTTGTGTAAGATGTTGAATGGTTTTGTATATCAATCAAATCTCCTTCACTAACAATGGAAATATTTTGAAGATTTGTACAATTATTAAATGCGGAATCGCCAATGCTTGTTACGCTTGAAGGAATTAATATTTGAGTTAACTGGGTTTGCCCAGAAAAAGCGTTGTTCCCGATTGATGTAACAGTTCGATTGTTAAAAACCGATGTAATTTCAAACGAACCTCTAAGCTGTCCGCTTACCACAGTCAATGCGCCTGAGGCACTAAGCTCAACAAAATTAAAGCCCGTCCATCCGTTGTTTTGATATATCTGACTTGTTCCCGCCGGAATTACAAAATCTATATTTGCTCTGTTACCTCCATAGCTAGTCAGCGCTGTAGAGGAACTAAATGCCTCAATCCCTATATGCGTAACACTTGAAGGGATTGAGATTTGGGAGAGTTGAGTTTGGTTAATAAATGCGCTATTTCCGATACTGGTCACTGCTTGTCCGCCAATCGAGGACGGTATTGTAATAGAAGTTTTGTTTGTATTTAATAAACCTCTAACTTCAAGCGTAGTGGATGTTAATCCTTGAACGGCAAACTCGCTCTCTATTACCTTGTAGCATTTTGTACATTTAAGCCAATGCCTATCGCCGTGTGAAACCATTTGTTGATAATCATGGATACATGAGGCAGCGGTCGCCATTGCCACACTACCAGAAATTACCTCTGTTGTTAAATTACTGTATGCGTCGCAATAAAAGCAAATGTATGTGCGGTTGCTGCCGTTTGCTACATATCTCATAAAATTGTGTGTATGCGCCGAATTTGCAATCGCTATTCCTTGTATGTCTTGATACTTGATTGCAGTATTTATATCCGCTGTTGTGCTGTTGCCACGGCTATATCCATTAACGTCTTGTGAGTACCCGATGTAACTCCCGACAAAGTATCCGTATCCCTCAAACCTAAAAAATGACCCATTTCGTGAACTGTTGTATCTCCGTTCGGATTATTATAAATTTCAATTCTTGGCGCACTTGTATTTCCAAAAACGCCCCCGCTCCGGAATCATTTACTCTACTTATTTGGCAAACCGGACGACCGTTAACGCTATTTGTATTTGTCCGTCTTTCAACTGTTACTATTCGCCCCGTTCCGTCATGCATGACTGCTTGATTCCAAAGATTTGCTTGTCTTTCTATTTCGTTTACTTCAGCCGTCGTAAAACTTGCTGTGTTAATAAAAAACGGCAAATAATTAGAACCATAGCTATATCCCGTTCTACGATAACTATTACAACCTGTTGTCAAAAAATTTGCGCTATAACCATTTTCTCTACCGGGTCCATGATTCGACAACCCCTCACAAGTTGTGTTTATTGTAGGCATGGCAAGAGGTTGTATTCCATCTTCCCAAAAATCCTCTATGTAAAGCGGTCCCTCATATCCGTCTGGAATATCGTATTGAGCATAATCATGCTCGTGGTCGTGGTCACAACTTGGAATCCCGATGTCTGAAGCGGCAAAAGCATGATTATTGCTTTTACCGCCAACATTAATCTGTATTAACAAAAACGACAATGCCATTATCAATAAAAGCATTAGTCCAAATGCTACCTTTGTAACTCTGTTTATATGTGTTTTCATAATGGTTTCCTCCGTAATTTTGATTTGGTGTTTTTATTTTGCAGTCTTGTAAATATATATTTCGCGCTCACAATAGTCGGTGAATAATACTCCGCCTATAAGTTGCTCGGGTATGAATGACAAATCGTAATCTATGCAATCATCCCAAACATTTACAGCAACGCAATTGCCGTAAGTGCCATAGTATTCTGCAATCCTTATGTCCGCAAGCGTTGCTTCTGGAACTTTCTTTTGCAGATTTGAAAGGTATAGTTGCTTAATTTTGCTTTCTGTTGAAGCACTTAACTCGGCAGGATTTTTAGGACTTGCCACAAAACCATCCTCGCTGTTTCCTCTGTAATAAAAAGCGATATTTTTCAAGTCTACTGCCGTCAGCCAGTCCTCGTCAAAAGCCTCTTGCAATGTATAAAATGCCCCCACTATTTCCTCCTGTACTGCGTCTATTGCCTTTTTTGCATTGCATATAGTGGTATCCACGAAATTATTATCTTTTGCACCATCTATCGCTAGTTTACCTTCCGCGACAATTTTTTGTATCGTTGCCCATCCATCTGTGCTGTAATTTTCCTCTCCCTTTGCATTTGCATAGGTTTCGATCTGTTGCTTTGCAGTTTCTTTATACGCTGCAAGCCCCTGACTGCAAGCGGTCAAAGAGAATATTAATACCAATAATAATGTCAATCCAATTAACCTTTTTTTCATATCAAATCTATTCTCCTTTTTTATCTTATAATATTCTATGTTTACGAAATTTGTCTGATTTTGTTTAATTTATAATACTTTTGTCATACTTTGTCTTTGCCTTATATTACCTCGTAATCCTCTAAATCGCCCTTTCTTATTTGGTTAACCTTGCTTTCGGAGTCGCTTATAGCGAATTCCTAAAACGAGCTTTTAATTGTGAGAAATACACCCATAAGCGCCATCGCTAAAATAGCCAGCGGAATTACAACAATATATATTTCCTTATTCGCAATTTTTCTTTAGCCTCGGATATTTTCCGTCTATATACTTGCCGTCGACGAAATCCAAATTTTCTAAATTCCAATCATCTACCCCCAAAATTATTATTTTACCTATATAAAATATATTCTTTCTGAATGACTTATCGTTTTATATTTGCGTTGAAACTTGGAATCAACTAAATTTCTAGGTTTGCATTCAAAGAATATTGATACTTTATAATAGTCGTATACTGCATCCAATTCTGATACCAATGGCCAATAACCAGAGGTGTAAATAGGATTTCCAGTTTCCACCACTGAGAAACCAACATGGTAACTGCCCTTAATTGTATTTTCGGGTAAGTCGTCATCAGTTAAATAAACCCCCGTTTCCTTGTCTTTAATGCGTACTTCAACATAAGTGCGCTCTGTGGGAAGACCAATTCTATCCCCATCTTTTATTACTTCGCCTGTATTAGGATTGATAAGTTCAAGCACAACAGCTCTTTCCACAATTTCTTTTTCCCCACAGGAACAAAATATTGTTAAGCATACGCCCATGAAAATGATTAGTAGAAACATAGATACAAATCTTTTATTCATTTAATTTCTCCAATAAAAACACTTAATAAACAAGCTCAAATATCAAAATCCCATTTACATTAATTACATTATACAATTAAAAGCAATTAGGTCAATACCTTAAACATTTATTTACAATTAACCGTGTTTTTTACATTTTTAGACATTTTTTTTAAATCCGTTAAATACTTTTAAAACCCACAATACGATTAACTTTTTTTCAAAATTTCTATTCTTCTTTTTTATGAAGTTTTATCAAGGATTGTTGCATATTCCGAGGTAAATCGGCACGTTGTAGACGTTGTCGATAATTCCATATATAAACGGTCTATTTAGATAAATATATACATCCGGTTTATCTAAGTGAGCTGATTCAGCCACACATTCTATAGCTGTCACGGCTGCCATTTTGACACCGTTTTTATCAAGCGAAAAATTGCTTTGATGAATAATATCCGAAGTAAAAATATCGTTATCGGAAAATCCTGAAAAATCCGATTCTTTATCATTAAAAACTTTACTTACTTCCAGATTTTTATAAGTATCAGCTAAAGAAAACTTTTTTTCGCTTGAAAATTTCGGAACCGACGTAAATACGTCTGAGTCTAAAACTGAATTAGTCATAAGAGTATAAAGTTCGTCTTTATCGAATTTTTCTAAATAATCATTAAGATTTCCGTCAGGTAAAATTCCGATAAAAGAAAACCTCGTATTTTTAAAATACATACGAAATGATTTGGCTAAATCGCTTTTATAATATACTTCGAAATCATTTTTAATAAAATCTAATTCTTTGGTCGAATTATCGGATAAGGTAAAAGTGTCAGTTTGATAAGTGTAAACTTTAGTCCAACATTGAATAAAAGACAAGGCGTTAATTATATAAAAAATAGCTAAAGGATCAATCTCATCTATTACATGGGGGATTAAGCCTCTCGTTTTATCATTTACCCAGGAATTCATTTCCCTTATCGCTTTATCGTCAAAATCGGTTTTAAAAATATCCGCGCCGTAGTATCTGGAATTTAAATCTAAATAACTTTGTTTTAGATTAAAGCACATTGATTCGTCATACCAAATGGAATTTCCTATAGTAATTACTTCGTCGGTATCTTCGTCTTCCGCGTATCTGCTGTATAAATATCCTGCATAATCGTTAAGCGCATCAATATTATCCATTCCCAAAAGGGATAGAAGTTCCGTCTGTGTTTCGCCAGCCGTTGCATTTGTTAAAATTGCAGTTGCCAAATAAATAGAAAGCGGAGAAAGCTGAGTGTTTTCTTCCTCAGTGTAATTATCCAAAAGCAGTTTAATTCCAAAATCCATAAAAGCTTTTTGATTTTCGCTGTCAGAAAGAACTTCGTCCATTTCGGTTAGATCTCTTGGAATCTTTTCCGCCGATACTAATTTTAATTTATAGTTTGCCCTTAAAAAATCAACGTTTCCGGAAGATGCGAACATGTATGCGGAAAGTGCCAAAACAGCAATTAAAACTATTACTTCAAAAATAGCAATAACTTTTTTCATAACATACCCCGTTCCTATTATATTATAATAAAGTTTATTATGTCAATATCGGGAAAATCAAACAACATTCACCGGGCTCGTTAGTTAACTTGACTATAAACCCTTCTTTTGCTATATTTTTTTTATGGTTGATTTATCGGATAAAAGAGTTGCGGTTTTCGGTATCGGAGGCGTAGGGGGATACGTTTGCGACACTCTCGCCCGTGCGGGAATTAAACATTTTTTATTAATTGACAGCGACCGCGTAGAAAAGACCAATTTAAACCGTCAAATAATCGCAACGTCTTCAAGCATCGAAAAATCTAAAACCGAAGCAATGAAAGATAGGATTTTATCTATTAGTCACGATGCAAAAATTGAAACGTTTAATATTTTTTTCGATGAGAAAACCGATTTAAATTTCAAAAATTTTGATTTTATAGTGGATGCGATTGATTCGGTAAATTCCAAACTTGAGATTATCAAAAGAGCGCAAAAAGAAAACGTAAAAATAATAAGCTGTATGGGCGCAGGAAAGAGACTTAACCCAAGAAGTTTTCTTATTGGAAACCTTTATTCCACTTCCGTTTGTCCCCTCGCAAAAAAAATGCGCAAACTTGCAGGTCTAAATAATCTTTCGGATTATCCGGTAGTATATTCGACGGAAGAGCCTAAAGCTAATAAAATTACGGATAATAGAGAAAGCGGAGACAAAGCTCCGCTTGGCAGTATTTCGTACTCGGTAGCTACCTCAGGGATGCTGGCAGCTTACTATATAATCGATAATTTAATTTAATCCTTATCTACCTTAAAAATGCTCTTTGTGGGACACTTTTCCACGCATTTATAACAATTTATACACTTGTCGTAATCAAATACGGGCAGATTGTTAACCATTGTGATTGCTCCGCTTTCGCAAGTTTTTGCGCAAAGTCCGCAACCGATACAGCCCTTGGTGCAAATCGAGCGTACGTCCTTGCCTTTATCGCAGTTACTGCAAGCAAGATAAACCTTAGCCTTTTTGGGAATCCTTTTAAACAGATGCTTGGGACAAGCGTTAATGCAGTTTCCGCATTGTATACATTTGCTTTGGTCTATAAATGCAAATCCGTCGAGATTAACAGATACGGCGTGAGTCGGACAAACGTCAACGCAGGTTCCCATACCCATACATCCTACGGGGCACTCCTTTCTGCCTCCTGCAAGAAGCTCCATAGAACGGCAATCGCCGTAGCCTTGGTATTCGTATTTATCTAAGGAATTGTTTCCGCCGTGGCAGCTGTTAACGACTTTAATTTCTTCACCGTCGTTTGTGGTTCCTAAAAGCTCCGCAATTTTATCCTTGTTTTCTTTACTGGTCGAAGAACAATCCGATACCTTGCATTCGCCTTTGCAAACCGCGGCGGCAAATCCGTCGCAGCCGGGTTGACCGCAACCTCCGCAATTTGCGCCGGAGAGCAAACTTCTGACCTGTTCGACTCTGGGATCGACGGGTATGGCAAGCTTTGTGCCCAAAATGGCAAGCAATATAGCAAATAATACAGCTATCACGAACATTACTATCGTGGGAATAAGAATAAACATTTTAACCTCCTAAATCGATACCATACCGCTGAAGGCGGAAAATGCAAGTGACATTAATGCCCCGCAAATCAAAGTAATCGGAAAGCCTCTGAAATATTTAGGAATATCCAATAAATTCATTCTTTCTCTGATCCCCGCAAGCAAGAAAATTGCAAGCGTAAAGCCTACTCCCGAAAATGTGCCGTTCAAAAACGCCATTAATATCGAATCAAAACCCGTATTCATAATGGCGCAGCCCAAAACCGCGCAGTTAGTGGTTATCAAAGGAAGATATACTCCGAGCGCGCTATACAGTGCGGGCGTAAAGCGTTTAATAACTATTTCCACAAGTTGCACAAGTCCTGCAATAACCAGAATAAATACTATGGTCTGCATAAACTCTATGCCCCATAAAATCAAAAGCTTGTTTATTGCAAAGGTAATTATTGAGGAAATTCCCATAACGAAGATAACCGCAAAGCCCATACCGAGAGCGGTATCCGTTTTTTTGGAAACTCCTAAAAAGGGGCAAATTCCCAAAAATTGTACGAGTATAAAGTTATTTACGAAAACAGCGGCTATTATAATAAGAAAATATTGCATTATTTAGCCTCCTTACTTTGGATTTCGTTAACCGTAATTGTTTTAAGTTCCATCTTTTCGATTTTTTTTCTGCTACTTATTTCGGTAATTTTATCGGTGGTAGCATTGAAGGCTGCCATAAGGAAGGCGAAAGCCAAGAAACCGCCTGCGGGTAAAATAAATACCGTCATAGACACATCGCTTAATGCGGGTATGGCAAGCCCAAATAAAGAGCCCGCACCAAGAAATTCACGAACCAATCCCATAACGGTAAGGGAAACAGAAAAACCGAGTCCTATTCCTATTCCGTCAAGCGCGCTGTCTATAACGTTGTGGGAAGAAGCGTATGCCTCGGCTCTTCCTAAGATTATGCAGTTGACAACAATCAAAGGAATGTAAATACCCAGCGATTTGTTAAGGTCGGGTAAAAACGCACGCATTACCATTTCGACGATCGTAGAAAAAGTTGCGATAATAACGATAAAGCAAGGTATTCTTACCTTATCAGGAATAATTTTTCTAAGTGAGGAAATCAAAATATTCGAGCACATTAAAACAAACGCCGTTGCAAGTCCCATATATAATCCGTTTAAAGCGGAGGTTGTAACCGCAAGCGTAGGACAAGTGCCTAAAACAAGTCTAAAGGTGGGATTGTTTTTTACAAAACCGTTTGTAAAGGTACTAAGCCTATTGTTTTTCATTAGTCTTGACCTCCCGAATTTTTATAATAGTTGATAGCCAAATTTACGGCGTTGTTTACGGCATTGCTGGATTTACTTGCGCCGGATACTGCGGTAATAACATCCGCCGCACTTGCGTCCGTGCCTTTTTTAACCCAAACAAAACTGTCGATAAATTCGATATTAACGCCGATATATTGTGACAGATGATCGTTTTCGGTAGCCTTGCTTCCAAGTCCCGGAGTTTCGGAAGAAGAATATTTAGCAATTTTTTCAATGACGTTATCCTTAATTGCGATAAGTATTTCTATACCGTCTTTATCAAAACCGCCCAAGCCTTTTACGAGCATAATATAAGCTCCGTCGCCTGCTAAATACGCTTTTTCAACTGCTCCCTGTTCGCTGGTGTTATCAATCGTATCCCCTTCCATAATGTCGTTTAGGGTACCCGAAGTCGGATAAAAGGCAACCAAAGCATCGGTAAACGCTTTTTCCTTATCCACCTTGGTGTAGTTGTTTACCGTGCCGAGAAGCACACCCGAAACTGTTGCGATAATGGTAAGTACTAAAACGGTTTTTACGATATCGTTTTTGAAAAAGGCAATAAGCTTCGCTTTAAATCCGCCCTTTACGGTAGCTTTTTCGCTCATACTTTAGCCTCCTTTTTAACTTTAATCGGTTTTATGTATCCGAAAGGCTTTCTTCTTATATATTTATCGAGTAGAGGAGTAAATAGATTCATAAGAAGAATTGCAAAGGATACGCCCTCGGGATAAACACCGAACACACGGATAATTACGGTAATAAATCCACATCCGAAAGCGTAAATGCACACTCCGAGTTGGGTATTGGGACTTGTCGAATAATCGGTTGCCATAAAGAAAGCGCCCAAAAACAGTCCACCGCCCAACACAAGAGGCAAAACGTCACTAAATGAATATGATCCTGTAGCGGCGAAAATTAGACTTAATATAGCTACCGTGCCGATATAAATAGCGGGAATTTTCCAATTGATAATTTTTTTAACGATTAAATAAATACCGCCTACAAGCAATGCAAGCGCGCTGGTTTCTCCTGCTGAGCCCCCTATATTACCTAGGAACATATCAAGAAGCGTACCCGAAGATATCACTCCGCCGCCCTTTATAACGCCAAGAGGTGTTGCAGATGATACGGCTGCAATTTCCGCTGAGCCTACGCCGTATTTAAAATAACCGAATAAGGCTTCTATTGCACCTTTAGAATAATCAACGGGGGCAACGTATGTAGCCATAACACCCGACCAAGCCAAAAGCAGGAAAATCCTTGCGGTAATTGCAGGGTTTGCGAAGTTTTTACCGATACCGCCGAACATCATTTTTACGACTGCGATTGCAAAGAACGCGCCCACGACGGGAACGTACAGCGGTACAACGGGAGGAAGGTTTAATCCAAGCAATAAGCCCGTAACGACGGCTGACCAATCGCTTATGGTGTTGGGCTTTTTTCTAATTAGGTTCCAAAGGCTTTCGGTAGCAAGTGCCGAACCTATTGAAACCAATGTTACTACAAGCGGATAAAAGCCGAATACTACAACTGAAGCAACAAGCGCCGGAAGCAGAGCGATACAAACATCGCGCATAATTTTTTCGGTACTGTTGCCTGCGCTTATATGCGGCGAGACGGAAACAATTAACTTTTTAGTCATTATATCCCCCTTTCCTTAATTAATTTTTTAGCAAGTTTAACTGATTGAACGATCGGAATGTGCGCGGGACAAACGAAAGCGCAGCATCCGCATTCAATACAATTAAGAGCTCCGTTCTTTTTGGCTTCCGCCATATCGTCTTTTACGGTTGATTTTACTATAAACATAGGCATTAAAAACATCGGACAAGCGCCTGCGCATTTAGCGCAGTTAATGCAAGCCGTTTGAGGTTTTTCGGATATTTCTTTTTTTGTCAAAATCAGTAAAGAAGAACTGCCTTTTGTGGTAGTGGAATTGAGATTAGACAAAGCAAAGCCCATCATAGGACCGCCCGAAATTTCTTTCTCGCCTTCTCCGCCGCCGGCGAAGTTCAAAACGTCGCTTAAAGGAGTGCCCGTTCTAACCCAAAGGTTCATTGGATTTTTTACGCCAAGTCCCGATACGGTCATAGCGCGCTTGTATAAGGGCTCTCCGTCTTCCACCGCTCTTTTTACAGCGTAGGCGGTATGTATATTTTGAACCACGCATCCGATATCTGATGGAAGTTTTCCGATAGGAACCTTTCTTTTGGTAGTTGCGTAAATTAATTGTTTTTCGGCGCCTTGCGGATATTTGGTTTTTAGCTCAATAACTTCGATTTCGGGATGAGTCAATTTTTCAAAAACGTTATGCTTATTGCTTTCGACGCCTACGACTGCTCTTTTAGCTCCGCAAGCTTTTTTAAGATAAAGGATACCCTTTATACATTCCTCGGTATGCTCAAGCATAAGTCTATGGTCGCAAGTAATATATGCTTCGCATTCCGCGGCGTTAATTACCAAAATATCAATCTCGTTTTTCGGCGAAAGCTTTACGTGAGTGGGAAAAGTCGCGCCGCCCATACCTACGATACCGGCTTCTTTAATTCGCGCTATGATAGCGTTTTTGTCCGGATCTGTAAGCTTAGGAAGGGTAACTTCTTCATATTTACCGTCGTTTTCAATCTCAATATGAGGAACCTTTTGTCCTAGAGCGTTATAGCGCGTCGAAATTCCGGTTACATGACCGGATACCGAACTGAAAACGTTTGACGAAACAAATCCCCCTGCTTCACCTATAAGAGTACCCGCTTTCACTTCATCGCCCACCTTAACTACCGGATTGGCTTTTGCGCCGATACTTTGAGCAAGTGAAATATAAACTTTCTCGGGTGCAGGCATCTCTTTTAGGGGACAATTTTCTGTCAAATCTTTTTGATAGCTTAAGTGAACACCACTTTTAAAAGTTTTCAACATTATTCTCCTAATTACGCATTTCTCGTATTATATCACAATGGTTTTTTTTTGTGTAGGGGTTTTTAATAAAAATAAGAGGCACAAATAAGTGCCTCTCGCGCGCGTACCTTATATATAATAATAAGGAATATTTTTATTTGATTTTTGCTTGCTTTTTTTCGTTTTGTTTTTTGCCCTTAGCTCCTCTTCTAGCGTCTTGCATCATACTTTTGCGAATGGAGGCGGGGTCGGCAAAGACGTCGGCGTTGTATAGGTTTTCGACGGCTTTTTTGAGCTTTTTGCTCCTAAGCACAATTATTACGGCGATTAAGATTATCAGTCCGCTAAGTCCGCCGATTAATCCGTAAAGAAGAGCGTTGCTTCCTGCCGCTTCTTCTTCGTATACTACCGCAAAACGTATTCTTGATGCGGCGGGATCAAGTTCTGCTT
>LAHS01012081.1_pt1 | contig 12242 bp, 13 predicted proteins | sample 329651 | NCBI WGS metagenome assembly LAHS01 (sample SAMN03275699, study PRJNA271635) | activated sludge metagenome | isolation source: sample C-1 Sludge from hydrolytic chamber (first chamber) of Anaerobic... | reverse complement strand
TTATTTAATCTAACAGTAAACAATCGTGTGGTTGACAGATAGACAGTTGACATATAATAGAATCGCCAAATATTGAAGAACTAAAGCAGCCATTTGGCTCAATGTTTGGCGACATCTCCTGCTGGATGGCTGCTTTAGTTCCAGGAGCTGTATATGTCGACCAAAGATTCTTTTGAGGACTATGTCTTTTCGCTGTCGAAAGATGATTTTGAATTACTGAAAGATATAATCACTAAACGGAACAATATGGAGAAGTACAGAGCATCTTCTATTGAAGAACTCGCACTGCTCAAGGAACGACCAATCTTATGCCCTGCATGTGGGAGCTCTGACTGCATCAAAGATGGCCATACTGCCAATGGGACGGAACGGTATCTCTGTAAAGAATGCGGACACACGTTCATACTTGTGTCAAAATCCATATACAATTCAATTAAGATAGATTTTGATATACTGGCTCGATATGTCCAGCTTATGTCATTCAATCTACCTCTGGAGGCAGTAGAGGAACTATGCGATGTATCGCATCCTACTGCACTTCTATGGCGCCATAAGATATTCGCAACAGTCAATGAATATCAAGATAAGGTATGGCTCAGGGACAGGGTATGGATCGATGAGACATATATGGCTGATTCTTCTGTCCTGCATGAAGACGGAGACATCAAGAAGAGAGGCCTGTCCAGACAGAAGGTCTGCATCGTAGTGGCAATCGATATCCATAAGAATATCTATGCAGTAGTACATGGAAATGGAAAGCCCTCTGCAAAAAGAATATACAAGGCGCTCAAGGATCATATCAAACCCGGGTCAATCCTGATCCATGATGGTGACAAGGCACATAACCTTCTGATTGAGAAGCTTCAATTGAAATCAGAAGTCTATATCGCTGATACACATTCGAAAGAGTATCTGGAGAATATGGCCTTGATCAATAACCTGTGCTCATGGCTGAAGAGATATCTGTTCAGATTCATAGGAATGAAGAAAGAAAATCTGCAGGCCTACTTGAACTGGTTCGTATATCTATTCAAGGTCAAGGGAAATACGGAGCACTGGCCTAAAAACGAGCGTATTTTACGTCATTTAGTACTGGACAGCAGCAGATTTACGCGTGGTTGAGCGATTTGTCAACCACACGATTGTTTACTGTTAGAATTAGTTTAATAACAAATTATAATATGAAGCATATAAACTAGGACAATCTAATCCATCAACTATAAGCAAGGTTTATTCAATTTTCTGTTTAATTTTGAATTCATTTACAATACTTAATACAAATAATATAATTGCAGAAAATTCAGCTTGTTTATTTTTTATACGCATTAACACATTAGTTCTATACACAATGTTAATGCATATAGAAACTACTAGATACGAAATTTCAATTAGAAATGATGTATATGAAAACATCAACAAAAATATGAATATTTGAAAAAACCATTTACTAACCAACAATGCCTATACCGATGATATCTTGCAAACGAATTGTTCCAACAACTTTATTTTTTTCCACTACAGGCATTGCAGAAATATTTCTTTTCTTTAATATATTTAGTGCATCAACTGCCAGCTTTCCATTTTCAATTGTTGTAGGAGAAGTTGTCATAATATCTTTGACTTGTAAAGCATAAATATCAACTTCATTTTCTAATTGCCGTCTAAGGTCACCATCAGTGATAACACCTAGTAATTGCATATTATTATCAATAACCGAAACAATTCCAAGTCCCTTTTTACTCAGTTCAACAATGGCATCTTTAAGTGAGGAATTAATATTTATTACGGCATTATTTTCAGAAGATGCCATTAGATCATTCACTTTTAAAATTATTTTTTTGCCAAGAGAACCAGCAGGATGGAACTTACCAAAATCAGAATTCTCGAAACCATAAACTTCACTTGCCACTACCGCCAGAGCATCACCATAACATAAAGATACAGTAGTACTCGAAGTTGGTGCTAATTTTAGATTACCTGCTTCATTAAATTTTGGGAAAACTTGAACAATATCTGACATCTGTGCCAAAGACGAATTTTTGTTGCCCGTAATGCCTATAAGTGTTGCACCAATCATTTTTATATTTGGAATAATTCGTATGATTTCTTCAGACTCACCACTATAACTTATTGCAATAACAATATCACTTGCCGATATCATTCCAAGGTCTCCATGCATAGCTTCTCCCGGATGAAGGAAAAAAGATGAAGTTCCTAAACTAGAAAGAGTTGCCGCAATTTTAGAACCAATATGTCCTGATTTTCCCATACCTGTAACTACTACTTTCCCAGTACACGTTGAAATCAAATTCAAAATCAAAACAAAAGTATTATCTATTGAATCCTTTGTTATTTCTAATGCTTCAATTTCTGTGTCAAATACATGTTTTGCTTCGGTAATTTTGTCAATTTCATTACATTTATTAGTGGACTGCATCATATACTTTTATTACTCTTTTCAATATATTTTCAAATTCACATAATTTAACCATATTTGGCCCATCAGAAAGTGCATTATCCGGATCTGGATGAACCTCAAAAAACAGCGCATCAGCACCCGCAGCAATCGCCGCTTTCGCTAGTGGTTCTACATAATCACGATTTCCACCAGTTGCATTTCCTTTTCCTCCCGGTTTTTGAACGCTATGGGTTGCATCCATCACAACGGGATACCCGAATTTTTTCATTTCAACAAAAGATGTCATGTCTACAACTAATGTATTATATCCAAAAACACTCCCTCTTTCACACAGTAAAATATTTCTATTGCCAGATTCCTCTAATTTTTTTACAACATTTCCCATATCCCAGGGAGCAAGAAATTGAGCTTTTTTTACGTTAATTATCTTTCCCGTTTTTGCTGCAGCAACTAACAAATCTGTTTGACGACAAAGGAATGCGGGAATTTGAATAATATCTGCAACTTCTGCAGCCTTCTCCGCTTGCCAAGGTTCATGAATATCAGTTGCAATCTTTACTCCATAAGTTTCTTTAACTTTTCTTAGTATTCTTAATCCTTCATCAATTCCGGGTCCTCGATAAGAAGAGATACTTGTCCGATTTGCCTTATCAAATGAAGCTTTAAAATAGTATTCAAGATCCAAACGTTGTGCCATATCTTTAATTTGTTCTGCGATCATCATTACATTTTCTTCAGATTCGATCACACATGGTCCAGCAATCAAAATAAATTTGCTCATATTTTATCCTTCTTTCTCTACAAGCGCGCAGGCTAATTCATAATCTTTTTTTTCATCAATATCAACTGCTTCTAAGCCAGATACTTCCTGGATAAACGGATTATATCCGATTCTCCGCCTATTTATAGTGAAAATCTCTTTTTTAAAAATAAAGAATGCACTCGTTTCTACCCAAATCGGTGTTATATCTTGTGTTCTAGGAACATCATTTAAATCATAATTGATAGGTTTACCATTGTACCATGCAAACGTTTGAATTCTTTCAGCAGAAAATGAAGAATCATTATCGCCATTAATTACGTGATTTAATGCATTGCTGATAGTCGATGATTTGATAAATGGAGATGTTGTATGAGCCAACACATAAATATCCGCATCCACTTCACCAATGAAACTCTCATAAATTTGAAATCCCTTCACAGAATCTTCGTCAAGTTTCTTGTTACGCTTTTTAAAAATTATTCCATCTGGTAAATAAGAAACAACTTTCTCATCGCTGCAATAAACATAAACTTCATCTATCGATCTTACATTAAGCAATGAATTACATAAGTGCCAGCATAAAGGGTGTCCTGCTATTGGTAAAATATTTTTATTGGGCAATCTTTGTGAGTTAAGTTTAATTGGTACTAAAGCAACAACTTTCATAATTTAGTGTTTTTACCTTTCCTATTATTTATTAAATATACTCTTGCATAAAAACTTCTGACTCAACTTTTTACTCATTTTTTGATATTCATAATACAATTAATTTTTTTATTATCACCCCAGATAGCTTTAGAATCATATGTTCTATCAGGGAATGCACCATATATGAGTTCTATATCATAGCCATTTTCTTTAATAAATCTTTCAACTCTATCAGCCAGTTTCTCTGGTTTACCTGAGCAAATATTAATTACACCACTAACTTTTGATTGTAAAACTGATGTAGCAACCATATTGCAAAATTCACTGTAATCAAGAAAATCATACTGATTTTGACCTGTTGTAAATGGAAATGATTTTTGCCCATTTTTTGCTGCAAGTGAAATTTTTGAAAATATTGAGTTACCAAATTGTTCATTACTTACAATATAATATCCCCTAAACCATTGAAATTCATTATTATTCTTCTTGCACAAATTTTCACTCAATTCTCGTAAAGCATTTTTACTTATTCCATATGGAGTACATGGTCTACATGGAGTATTTTCATTGATGGAACCCTCATAAAATCCAATTTCATGCATACTTCCCATTACAGCGATTTTTTTTATACCACTTTCAGAAAATGATTTAATCAATTTGTAATGCTTAGGTAAATCATTAATATGTGCATCTGAATAATGCATAAAACCATCACGCCAAGCTAAATGAAGAAGTGCATCTGGCTTATCAAAATAGTCATACACATTTTCAATTTCAAAGAGGTTACACGAAATAATTTTTGCACGATTATCAAGTCCTTCTGTATTAATATCTGTTGCTATCACTTCATTTCCACAATCAAGAAGTTTTTTTACAATACCTCTTCCCAAATATCCATTTGCTCCAGTAACTAGTATTCTCATAATAAAAACCTCCCTTATCATAATGCACTAATGTGATTTTGAACGTCATTTGATTTTATAAATCAAATTTATCATTTGTAACACTGATTTATATTGACTTATATAAGAAAAATAAATATATCGAATTTAATCTAATACTTTTTTATCAATATTAAACTGCCAACAGGTCATTCATTTTCTACGCCAAGCCAAATTAAAATGTTGTTCTCCATTTCATTTATTTATAAGATGAAATATAAAATTCTTATATAATGATTCCCAATCGGGTGGCCCAACGTAATACTTTGTAATACTTTCAATGTATTTTTCTTTTGACAAAAGATCAATTTTTTTCCAAATCATTAATGTGTCGCATAATTCTTTGTAAGATCTGAAATTTTCTAGAGCTCCTTCCGATATTGGAAACTGAATAAAATTCTTATATATAAAAGCCTTGCTACCATTTGCCAAAATATCAATATATACACCACTTGCATGAGCAATAGAAAATTCAGAATCTGCTAACACTTCATTTACAGTTGTATTAGGTTCTGTAAATGTTCCATATTTGATATTAATATCTTTATACTTATCAACATTATCTCGCGGGTGAAGCTTGATAACATATCGATAATTAAATGTTCTAGCAATATTTTCTGAAATATTTATCATTTCACGATTGCTGTCTGTTGCGGATTCAATTGTCGGACCATCAAAAAAAACCACAAATTTTTTGCTATAGTTATCCATATATGGAGAAATTTTTCTCGAACAACCAAGCACTTTTATTGATTTCTCATCGACACCACCGAGCATGAATTGCTTCTTTGAAAATTCACCTGGAACAATTATATAATCGCTCGAAAAATTGAGTATCATTGTCTGATTTATTCGATCAACGTCATTTCCATGAAAAACAGGTTGACCATGCTGCATTGTCACGGTAATAATTCCTTTTTTTTGAAGATGCTGAGTGACCAAATTTTCGTAACTACCACCATCAAAATATGTTAAAGAAACTATTTCATTTAACTTAAATTTTTTAAGGCTCTGATCCAATCTTATAAGTTCAACCAATCGCCCTGATAAATATAATCTAACTTTATTATCACTTATTTTTCTTAGAATAAAATAACAATGAAAAAATTGTTTAATAGAATTAAATATTTCAGGTAAAGTAAGTATATTATGCTTTTGTAAATTACTATCTTCGAAATATAATTCATTATATTTATCAAATATTTTTTTCGTGTCATTCCATGTTTCTGTATGATCTTTTCTGTTATAATTATAAGTAAACATCAACAAAGAACTACCATTTTCAAAATAATTTATATTATATGAATTTGCAATTAATCGCTTTACAATATCTTTAAATGTCTTGAATCGTGAAGCTTCTATTGCATTTTGTGTCACATTGAATAGCAATTTATTTAATTTATAATTATTCAAACAATCAATTTTTGTTTCTTCTAGAATTTCCAATAATTGTGTCTGAATTTGATTCTTCATTATTTTCTTCATATGAAGTCCATTTATTTTTTTCGAAATCAAATTTTTTTATTATTTTAGCCGGATTGCCTGCTGCAACAACATAATCTGGTATGTCAGATGTAACTACTGAGTTTGCTCCAATAATGCTATGTTTCCCAATAGATGCACCTAATATGCAAACATTTTCACCTAACCAAGAACCATCGCCGATATTCACATCTCCTATTTGCAATATTTTCTGTTTTGAAATCGGATACTCTATAGTTGAATAGTCATGGGTACAATCTGTAACAAATACTTTATCTGCAATTAATACATCTTTCCCAATATGTACCATATTATTTGCAACCAAATGAAAATAATGTCCAATTGTACAATTATCATCAATAATTATTGTGTTTTTTGTTGGATTCAGACTAATCAGCCAGCAAAAATGATATATAGAAACATTATTATGTATATAAATTGACTTCACATAGTCAAGTTGCAAAGGCTTTATTATTATTGAATTTCTCCCAACATGGTAAAATCTTTTACTATAGATATATTGAGTTTTTAAATAATAAATTTTCCTAGTTAATCTATTCATATTTCACCTGATATATCAAGCAATGTATTAATCCAATGTTCAATAGAGTATGAATAATAAATATCTTTATCAACCTTGTGATACGGTATATTTATAAAATTTCCTGGTATCTTTAAATCCTTGTCATAAACATATATATTATCTTTATCATAAAAATCTGCTTTGATAATTTCATTATTATTTGTTATTAATTTACATTCATTTCCAAGACATTCTATTGATCTCATTGTTAATCCTTTTTGCCCAGGATGAGTAAAATCAACAACAATTTTACTATCTGCATATAGTTCATATGCCTCATCCAAACTAACCGGACTAAATGTAACATCTTCATTATTAACCATCACATATTCTTGTTTTTTATCAAAATACTTTCGTTTTAAATAGATATATTTCTTTTCATACATATATGTTTTATATGTATAGTTATTTTTAACACAATAATTCTTTAATTCAGATAGTATTTGTGCTCTATCTGAATGAAGCGAGCACATAAATAAAAAATCATTATTTCGATTTTTTTTCATCTTGATTTTTGCAGGTACATAAAATAATGGCAAATATTTCCATTTATAGTTCTTAGCATCAAAATAGTCAAATGTAAATACATCATGAAAAAATGAACTGATTTTTACAGAATTATTATTATTGTTCACCGAGTCCCACTGATACATAAGATAAATACATTTTTTTGAATATCGATTTTTTAAGTAAACCATTGTTTCGTTAGATACAAATTGGCCTCTAATTATGAGAACATAATTTATGTCAGTTGTAATTTTATTTACCTGATTTATAAAATACTTAGTTGCAGAATTCATCATTTGATTTTTAAATTTTGAATATATGAATTTATAATATAAATTTACTTTATCTAAATTTTCATATATTAAATAAACTACTGCGCCTTGGCTTTCCAGTTCATATTTAATTTCATTTTCATACCCAAAATATTTGGGCGCAATCAACAATATTTTTTTGTTTGCAAGCATCATTCCCACGTTTCTCTCTAAATATGACTAGGACATATGAATATGCAACTAAATATATCATAAAATATGAATTCATCAAAGGCTCTGTCATATTAATTGCCAAGAAAATAATCATATACATAATATATTTACTTCTATTATTTTTATCGCTCTTTACTATATTTGTAATAATTGGATATAATACAGAAAACAATCCAACAAATCCCATTGTATAGCACCAATATAATAGCCCATTTGAGTTGCCTCTTCCAGGAATCGTAGAATCAAATAACGCCTCATTTTTAAACCCAGTTCCCAACCAAAAATTATTTTTCCAAATTTCCAAGCTGTTGTAAAAATCATTTATTCTTAATGCATATGAACTCCATGCATTATCACTCATGTTTTTCTTTTGCAACCATACATATGCAACACCTAAACAAACAATAATTAAGATAGGTAAAAAAATCACAATCTTTGACTCTAATTTTTTGAATCTTTTCATCATGCTGTAGCCTAGCATTACAATAGCAATACAAATTCCAGTTGTCGAATGAGTCAAGATAACACTAAAAAATAAAATTATAGTATTAAATTTCTTATGACTTTCACTAATAAATAATTCGTAAAATAATGCAAAATCTAAATACACCGCATATACACCAGGCTCCCAAAATATACTTTGAAGTCGATAAACATTTAAACCAAAGATATTTCTTTGCAAATAATTTGATCCCGTGATAAACAAGAAATAATAATTGTTATACACATTCTGTCCATCACCATTTTGTTGAATAATAAGATACGGTAAACTTACGTGAAATATATTGATTAGCATATAAAATATAAGTGCTATTGAAGCGATAAATAGAACAATATTAAATAAGTACATTAAAAAATCAATGTTTTTCGATTTAAAATATCGAGCAACATAAAACAATAAAATAAATAACGCTATTCGCTTAATTACTCCAAAAGCATTTACAGGATAATGTGTAACCCATAATATTCCAAAAATCATTGAAAATATAATAAACATTATAAATTTTAATTCCAATTTATTATTTAAAGCAACACTTTTAATAAAGAGAATTATTCCGGTTAAATATATAATAATATTTAACATAATTGATATATCTTTTCCGTAATCAACTGACGTAATTGCAGATCCAGATATATAGATTAAAGAGAACGCAACAATATATAGAAAAAAGTTATTAATAGTCATTCTCTTTAAACATATTTTATTCACCGTTATTCCTCCGCAATCTGTTTGTATAACTCTATCATTTCATTGCAATATTTTTTTATATTATATCTTTCTTTTGCATATTCCCTTCCGTTATTTGCAATGATTTCCATCTCAGTCTTATGGCTTATTGCATACTCAATTATTTGTTTCAACACATCAGTATTGCCACAATCGAAAAGCAATCCATTGTTACCATCGTCAATTATTTCTGATGATGCCCCTGAGTTTGCTGCAATTGTTAAACAGCCTGACAACATGCTCTCAATTGTCACTCTTCCAAGACCTTCTGCTTTCGAACATATCAAATTAATATCATCTTCTTCTCGACTTTTGTTTAGCTCTTTCTGGTTTGAAATTGGGTCAATAAAAAAAATGTTTTCTAAATTATGTCTAATAACATATTTCTTTACAGACTTACCATAAATTGTGTTAGAATTTCCAATAATTTTAAGAGCTAAATTTTTATAGCCATCAAGCCTCAATTTTTCCATTGCAATAATAGCATCTAATTGTCCCTTTTGTGGATCAAGATTGCCATATATTGCTAATATATAATTATTTTCTTTAAAAATCATTTTTCTAGGCAAATAATATTTGTCAGTATCAATTCCATCGTACATTGTAATAAACTTTGCACCTTTGATTTCATTTTTATAATAATCACCAATAAAGTTTGAAATGACAATATTCATTGCCGCATTCTTTATTAGATTATAATGCTTTTCTTTATCTAGAAAATCAACCCCAAGTCCATATTCAACATTTTCTCTAATATGACATACATATGGAATGTTTAATTTCTTTGCTGCTTCCATTGCACATAAAACAGGCAAGCTGTTATTATGTATTAATTGAATTTCAGCAGATTTAAGATATTTTATTATTAATTGTTCACCAAATGATTGATATTTTTTTTTAAAGTAGTCTTTGATTCTATTGCCTGTTGTTACAGAATTAATATATGGTATAACACGATATTCAATATTCAATTCTTTCAGTACATTTTCTATGTTACCGTGTCGGCGTAGCAATACATATGGCTCAACATATTTTCTGTCTATATTTTTTAATAAGTCGATTAAAGATTTATTTGCACCACCAACTATTTCAGAAGTACTTAAAACATAACATACTTTCATTTAACATTTACTCCTGGCTTATAGATTTTATCCATTCCTAATTTCCCATGAATTCCATCCTTTATCGCTACTTTATTCATCTTCCGAAATTCGATACTCCTATGTCTCAAAATAGTAGCAAAAATTGAACATTTTTTTATATATCTATCAATAATTACATAAATATAATATCGCCTTGGATAATGCCTTTTAATATGGTCAATTTGATTTCTTGTTGTGTAAAATTCAACCCAGTTTTTTGTATTCAAACCAGCTTTTGGATGATATATTTTGCTATTGGTAACACACAAAATTTTCCCAATTTTTCTCATTCGTGTTGAATATTCTGCATCATCTTCATGAATAAAATATTCGGTTAATGGTAATCCTATTTGTTTAATGGTCGATGTTTTGATGCAGGCACCAACAAAAGTAAGATAATCAACTTCAAATATTTCATTTTTAGTCTCTAATTCATTAATGTTAACTCTTCTTATGCTAAATATTCCTTTTTTTAGCTTACCTCTTTGAACCGTACTGAAACCATATTGATCAATAACAGATGTACATAAAGCTGAAACACTTAAATCATCACTATATTTTTTTGCATATGGTAAAAGTTGCTCAAGCATATCTGGAAATGGTACTGCATCATCATCAGCTAAAAAAATATAATCAGGTTCTTTTTCTAACGCCATCTGGATGCCAAGTGAAAAGCCTCCTGCTCCACCAACATTTTCATTTGAACGTTTAATTACAATAGCTAATTTCGATTCATTTTTATGCTTCCAATTTTTAATATAATCAAAAGTTTCATCTGTACTAGCATTATCAATTATTATTAATTGAAAATCACCGTGAGTTTGATTCAAATAAGCTTCTAGCGTAATTTTTAAATCATTCAACCTATTGTACGTAACTAAAACAAAGCAAATTTTTGTAGACATTATGCTGTCCTTTCAAATTATTAACAATTATTTAGTAGTATATTACGAATTTCTTTCATCATCGTGGTAGCATCATATTTTGTGTTCCGAAAACTGTTGTTTTTTGTTCTTGAACAATTTGATATATTGCTTAAAATTATATCCGCCCATTTTTCATCACTTAATTTTAAAGATAATAAACGAGTTTTATTTGACATAACAGTTTCCGAATCAACGGAATCGGACATAATTGTTGGGAGATTATTTACCTGAGCTTCAAGAGCCGATAAACATAAGCCTTCATATAAGCTAGGTAAAACAAATACATCCATCGCATTATAATAATTGTAAATCTGACTACTGTTATCAATAAAATATATTACATCTTGTAGTCCTTTCTTTTCTACAATTTGTTTTATTTTATGTCTTAAATCTCCTTCTCCTATTAAAAATAAACGCACAGAATTGTTTCTTTTATATATAGTTTCAAATATATTTATTAATCTCACATGATTTTTTTGTTTGTTGAATCGTCCTACATGACCAATAACAAATTTGCCATCCAAATTATATTTCAATCTCATACTATTACGAATTGAATTATTAAATTCAAATTTGTTTATATCAACGCCATTGATAATAACTTTAGTATTGTTGCCTGAGTAAGCCCAATTTAAAGAAGAAAGTGAGCATGCAATTTTCATATCTACAATTTTATTAAATATTGGTTTAAATAAATAGTGAATTATTGGATAATTTGATTTTGTATTATGACAATGAGTTATTATATAATTTGAATCAGCATTCTTAGCTGGCAATGTTTCTAAAAGCATTAGCGCACTATTCCCATGTACATAAATTGAGTCATAGCAATTTGATTTAGTAAGTCTATATATGGATTGATAATAAGCTATGACATTTTTTTTAGAAGACAATTGATGATATTTTATATTATGTGACCTAAAATATATTTCATATTCGGGTAACAATTTATAACCCGATGCGATTTCCCAACTAAAATCTGGATTATATTCCATAATATCCAGTTCAATTTTTGTTAATCCATCCGTTAAAAATGGTGTTGAAGCAATCATTAATATTTTTTTCATAATTTTCTAGTATATAATATTTTCCCATAATTGATTATTTATAATTTCTTA
>LAHS01002442.1_pt1 | contig 12281 bp, 10 predicted proteins | sample 329651 | NCBI WGS metagenome assembly LAHS01 (sample SAMN03275699, study PRJNA271635) | activated sludge metagenome | isolation source: sample C-1 Sludge from hydrolytic chamber (first chamber) of Anaerobic... | reverse complement strand
AACAAGCGACTGCTCGGTGTGATCGACATCACGAAGATCAGACATATCGTGTTCCGCACGGAGCTGTACCACCGTGTGCTCGTGAGTGAGCTGATGACTCCCGTTCCCGCCATACTCTATGAGAATGAGCCGATGGAGGACGTGATGGCGAGCTTCGACAAGACGGGCGCCGAAGACCTGCCCGTGGTAGATCTCAACAATCACCTGAAGGGCTATGTGAGCAAGACCCGGCTGTACAGGGTGTACCGCCAGATGGTAGCCGATTTCTCGACCGAATAGCGAGAACGGGGCAGTCTCTCCCATTTACACCCATAGGGGGGACAAAAGAGCCGCAGAAAATATCCCTCATATTGGGGGAAAAGAGGAGTCTCCTCTTTCTTTTTCAATTATTATTATTACCTTTGCACGCTGAATGATGCCATTTCCATTTCAAATAGATATATTAGGGGTGATTCTGAAGGGTTTGCTCATCGGAATCATAGCTTCCGCTCCCATGGGACCGGTAGGCGTACTCTGTATCCAGCGCACGCTGAACAAAGGGCGCTGGTATGGTTTTGTGACAGGCATCGGTGCCTCGGTGAGTGACATCATCTATGCCCTGATCACCGGACTGGGCATGAGTTTCGTAATGGATCTCATCAACAATCCCACCAATAAGTTCTGGCTACAGATCATCGGAAGCGTGGTGCTGCTGCTGTTCGGCATCTACTGCTGGCGCAGCAACCCGGCCAACAATATGCACAAGAGCGGGAAAAACGGCAAGGGGACACTGCTACACAATGGCATCACGGCCTTCCTCGTCACTTTCTCCAACCCCCTCATCATCTTCCTCTTCATGGCGACCTTCGCCCAGTTTGCCTTCGTCATACCCCATCGGCCCTTCGAGATGACACTGGGGTATTTCAGCATCATCTGCGGTGCACTGCTGTGGTGGTTCGGACTATCCTGGTTCGTGGATAAGGTGCGGGGCAGATTCGACGAAACGGGCATCGTCCTGATCAACAAGATCATCGGGGCCGTGGTCATCGTCTTCTCCCTCGTGGTGCTCATCGGTACAGTGTTCAACCTCTACACCTTCCAGTAAAAAAGGAAATGTACTCTCATCACAGGCCTCTCCTCGCCAGGAAGAGGGAGTGATCACCATCGTAGGTCAGTAGAGACGCCGTATAGTCCACCTCCTCGTAAGCCCCAATCCATGATGGATTCAACCCACAATCCCCGATGGATTCAACGCCAATTTTCAACTCTCAACTTTCAATTCTCAATTAGCTATATGTTTATCGCACAAAAAATACGCAAGACATCGATAGCCGAATACCTGCTCTATATGTGGCAGATAGAAGATATCATCCGTGCATACGGCTGCTCGCTGAGCAGAATCAAGAACGAATATATCGCACAGTTTGATTATACCGACGAACAGAAGGAGGAGGAGCTCGACTGGTTTGGAAACCTGATCCGCATGATGAACGAGGAAGGCTGCCGCGAGAAGGGGCACCTCACGATCAATAAGATTGTGGTACAGGACATGATAGACCTCCACCACCAGCTGCTCGAGTCGCCAAAATTCCCGTTCTACACTTCCGAGTATTACAAGGTACTGCCTTTCATCGTGGAGCTTCGCAACAAGGGTGACAAGGACGTGAACGAGGTGGAGACCTGCCTCGATGCGCTCTATGGCATCATGCTGCTGAAGCTGCAGCAGAAAGAAATATCGCCCGAGACCAACAATGCCATCAAAGAGATCACGACCTTCATCGGCATGCTCAGCGATTACTATGTGAAAAACAGAGACGAGGGACTGGACTTCGGGGAAGAATAAGCCCACTCGGTCCCCCCAAAAGGGGGGAAGCCCAGTGCGGGGAGAGGGCTGGCAAGAATAAATTGAGAATTGATAATTTAAAATTGATAATTATGATTACCTTTGAAGGTACTCGATCATAACAAATAAAATAACAACAGATAAAACAACAAATTGCCCCACCCACTGCTGGCTTCCCCCCTATTGGGGGGACCGAGGGGGGCTTCAGGTCCTCTGGGGGCTTCCTATCCCGCCCTGTATGACCTCTCCGACGGCATCGCCACCTTCCCCGTACTGATACAGCAGATAGATCAGATCATCGACAAGTTCGGACATATACGCGACAACGCCACGCCCGAACTGCTGGAGATCCGACGTGAGCTGGCGCGCACGGAGGGCAGCATCTCGCGCATGCTCAGCAGCATACTGCAGTCGGCACAGAGCGAGGGTATCGTCGATAAAGATGTGGCTCCCACCATGCGCGACGGCCGACTGGTCATTCCGGTAGCACCGGCATTGAAGCGGAAGATCTCGGGCATTGTGCACGATGAGAGTGCCTCGGGCCGGACGGTGTTTATCGAGCCTACGCAGGTGGTGGAGGCAAACAACCGCATCAGGGAGCTGGAGAGTGATGAACGGCACGAGATAATCCGTATCCTTACAAAGATGGCGGCACGCATCAGGCCGCATGTGCGCGAGATTCTCGACTCGTATCACTTCCTGGCACAGATCGATCTCATTCAGGCCAAGGCCAAGGTGGCCGTGCAGATGCGTGCCTGCGAGCCCGAGGTGGCGGATCATCCCTACATCGACTTCATTCAGGCGCGTCACCCGTTGCTCGAGGCTCATCTCAGGGAAGACCAGCCTATCGTTCCGCTCGACATCATGCTTACGCCCGAGAAGCACGTGCTGATCATCTCCGGACCCAATGCCGGCGGTAAGTCGGTGTGTCTCAAGACTACCGGATTGCTGCAGTACATGCTCCAGTCGGGGCTGAGTATCCCGGTGAGCGAGCGCAGCCGGTGTGGTGTGTTCAGCGACGTGATGATCGACATCGGCGACGAGCAGAGCCTGGAGAACGATCTGAGCACCTATTCCTCTCATCTGATGAATATGAAGCAGATGATGCGGCAGTCGTCCGACCGTACCCTGATCCTCATCGACGAGTTCGGAACGGGAACGGAGCCGCAGATCGGCGGGGCCATCGCCGAGAGCGTCCTGGGACAGCTGTGCCGCCGGGGCGCATGGGCGGTGATCACCACCCACTATCAGAACCTGAAGCATTTTGCGGAGCATCACGACGGAGTGGTCAACGGAGCGATGCTCTACGACCGTCACGAGATGCGTCCGCTGTTCCAGCTGGCCATAGGCCGTCCGGGCAGTTCGTTTGCCATTGAGATAGCCCGCAAGATAGGATTGCCCGAGGAGGTGATCGCCGAGGCTTCGGAGATCGTAGGCTCCGACTATATCCAGAGCGACAAATATCTGCAGGACATCGTGCGCGACAAGCGCTACTGGGAGCAGAAACGGCAGACCGTGCACCAGCAAGAGAAACTGCTGCAGCGGCGTATCGACGAATACGAGCAGCAGGTGTCGGAACTCGACAGGGAGCGGAAGGAGATTCTGAAACGGGCTAAGCAGGAGGCCGAGGAGCTGCTCCGGGCAAGCAACAGGCAGATAGAGGCCGCCATCAGGGAGATTCGTGAGGCACAGGCCGAGAAGGAAGCGACACGGCTTGCCCGCGCCGAGCTCAACGAGTTTCGCGACGATGTGGAGCACGGCTGCATAGATAAGGCTGTGGGCCGGCAGAGCGGATCGATGAGCGAAGACGACTTCAGGAAGAAGGTGGAGCAGATCCAGGCCCGGCGGAAGCGCCACGAGGAACATCAGCGCAGCAAGCAGGACAAGGCAGAACGGGCTGCGGAGGCCTTGCGTGCCGCCGCCGTCCGTATGCCGCAGCAGCAGCGACAGCGCGAGGTTGCCGTGGGCGACGAGGTGAGGATCAAGGGCATGAGCCCGAAAGGCAGGGTGGAGAGCATCAGCGGAAAGACGGCCATGGTCATCTTTGGCGGCGTGAAAACCAATGTCCAGCTCAAGCAACTCGTGCTGGCTTCAGCCGATGAGGCGGTGGGAGCAGCACCCGAAGCGCCCATGACCAAGATGGGAGAGCTGGCGGCAGGACTGCAGGCGGCGCGCGTGTCGCACGTCACCCAGAACACCATCGACGACCACCGGCGCGGCTTCAGTCAGGAGCTTGACGTGCGGGGTATGCGTGGCGACGAGGCGCTGCATGCCGTCCAGCACTACATTGACGATGCCATCCTGATGGGTATCGCTCAGGTTCGCATTCTCCACGGCAAGGGCAACGGTATTCTGCGCACGCTGATCCGCCAGTATCTGTCGGCCGAAAAGGGCGTGAAGCAGTTCCACGACGAGCACGTGCAGTTTGGCGGAGCTGGCATAACGGTGGTGGAACTGGAAGGGAGTTAGGAGTGTTTAGTTAGGAGTTAGGAGTGTTTATAGTTAGGAGTTAGGAGTTAGAAGTGAGGAGCGAGAACTGCAAGACCTTCCTTAACTTTTAACTCCTAACTTTTAACTCCTAACTCTTAATTCCTAACTCCTAATTCTTAACTTCTAACTAATCATTCCTAACTTCTAACTTCTGAAACTCTTTCTTGGCACGTTCGAGCTGCTTCGCGAATGCCTTGTCGGCGTGGAGCCGCGCCACACAGGCGGCACCGGCGAGCCGTCCGGCATCTACGTCGCTCTGATAGTGGTAGCCAGCGATGACCCGGCTCTCGCCAAGCTCGTAGCCGCGTCTGAGGATCGCCTCCTGCTGCGCCACGTTGATCTCGGCCAGCACCAGTGCCACGGCCCAGCCGGTGGACGAGTGGCCCGAGGGGTAGGAGCCGGAACGACGGTGACGTGCCTCGTCATGCGGCACGCTGGTGGGTTCGCTGAACTGTACGTAGGGGCGTTTGCGCCGGTAGTAGCGTTTGGCTTTCCAGGTGGCGAGCCCCGCGTCAGAGTTCATCAGCTGTACCAGCCGGAAGATCTCCGGTGTTGTCTTGGGCGAGAGAGGCAGACCGAACGCCTCTGCGAAGTCGCGGAGCAGCGCCTCATCTTCCATATCGGCATCGGCTGCAGCGAGCCGTCCGCGCTCGGTGCTGCGCAGGCTCTTGCCCCACTGATAGCACGCGAAGTCGTAGAGATACTGTATGCTCGAGGTGTCGGGAGGCGCGGGCAGATACTTCGAGCCGTCGGGATAGTCGTCGATGGTAAGGAATGAGGGGTACTGCTTCGCTGAGGCAGGAACCTGCAGCTGTGCGGTCTGGGCTGACAGGCCGATGGGTAAGGTTAAGGCAAAAAAGAGTACAGGAATGATCTTGTTGAATTGCATGACTGAATTTGGATTATTGAATGATGTCTCAAAATTAGTCAATATATCTGACATTACAAGCCGATACGGCAAAATATTGGTGAGAATCGTTGTCTGGGGGCATCTCTCCTATACATAAAAAGGCCCGTCTGCATCTCTGCAGTCGGGCCTTGACGATTATTATATTATTTTGAGTGAAACTCTGATCCCATATTTCCCCTCCTTTCGGAAGGGCAAGGGCGATTATCCCACATACTGCTTCATGTCCTCCTCCACGGTACTGATGGTTCCCAGTCCGAACGAGTCGATGAGCACCTTGAGCACGTTGGGTGATACGAATCCGGGGAGCGTGGGGCCAATGTGTATGTTCTTCACGCCGAGACTCAGCAGGGCGAGCAGCACGATCACGGCCTTCTGCTCATACCATGCGATGTTGAAGAAGATGGGCAGGTCGTTGATGCTGTTGGCCTGGAAGATCTCCTGCAGCTTCATGGCTACCACGGCCCACGAGTAAGAGTCGTTACACTGGCCGGCGTCGAGCACGCGCGGAATGCCGTTGATGTCGCCGAGGTTCAGCTTGTTGTAACGATACTTGGCGCAGCCCGATGTCAGGATCACGGTATCTTTGGGCAGATGCTGTGCAAACTCGGTGTAGTAGCTGCGGCTCTTCATGCGGGCGTCGCAGCCGCTCATCACCACAAACTTCCTGATGGCTCCGCTCTTCACGGCCTCTACGATCTTGTCGGCGAGGGCAAACACCTGTGCATGCGCAAATCCGCCGATGATCTCGCCATGCTCTATCTCCGTAGGCGCGTCGCAGGTCTTGGCCAGGGCGATGACCTCCGAGAAGTCTTTGTGCCCGTCTTCCTTCACCTTCACGCGCTTCCAGCCCGGATAGCCGGCGGCATTGGTGGTGAACACGCGATCCTTGTAGCTGGCGTTGGGCTTCGGGGGTACGATGCAGTTGGTGGTGAACACTATGGGACCGTTGAAGGTCTCAAACTCTTCCTTCTGCTTCCACCATGCGTTGCCGTAGTTTCCCACGAGATGTGAGTATTTCTTCAGCTCGGGATAGTAGTGTGCGGGCAGCATCTCGCTGTGCGTATATACGTCGATGCCTGTCCCCTCGGTCTGCTCCAGCAGGTCCTTGATGTCCTTCAGGTCGTGACCGGAGATGAGTATTCCCGGCCGTTTGCCTGTGCCGATGTTCACCTTGGTGATCTCCGGGTTGCCGTAAGCGGTGGTGTTGGCCTTGTCGAGCAGTGCCATTACGTCCACGCCATGCTTGCCGGTGGCGAGTACGGTCTGCAGCAGGGTGTCCATGTCGGCATCGGGATCGCTGATGGTGTCGAGGGCCTGCTCCATGAAGCTGATGATGTCTTCGCTGCGCTGGTCAAGGCGTGAGGCGTGCTCATAATAGGCCGACATGCCCTTCAGGCCCAGCACCGTGAGCTCCTTGAGCGAGCGCAGATCCTCGTTGGTGTTACGAAGTATGCTCTCACGCTTGCCTTCTTCGAGATAGTCGGCCTTCTCTCCGCCCCAGCGCACCTCCTGATAGTCGGGCAGCTTCACGCCGGCAGCCCCGGCCTTGGCCAGCAGGTCGCGCTTCAGGCCGAGGGCATAGTCCACCTTGGCCAGAATGGCGGCATCGTCGAAGTTGGCATTGGTGATGGTCATGAAGAGCGAATCCACGATGCAGTCGCCCACCTTCACATTGTCAAACGCCACGCCGGCCTGACTCAGTCGGTTGGCGATGGTGCCCAGTCCGCGGCTCACGCTGATGAGCAGATCCTGCCAGCGTGCCGTCTCGGGCAGCTTGCCACATACACCTTTCACGGTACAACCCGTACCCTTCGCTGTTTCCTGACACTGGAAACAAAACATCTGATTCTCCATATTGTTCTTTTAACTTAATGTGATAATATGTTTTTGTCCTTTCGAACCTTTTGTGATGCAAAGTTACGTCATGTTGTTAGTAGTGTCTGGTAACAATTGTGACCCGAAGGTGGTTAATGAAGGTTAAATTAGTAAGCCGTTATCTGAAACTGTCTTTTATAATGATTGGTATTTATCTGATTATCAATCTGTTATCGATTAATGCTTATTCGCGTCGCGATTAGGTATTAATTGCGATGCGAATAAGCATTAATCGCAGTGCCGATAAGCATTAATCGCGATGCCGATAAGTATGAAAAAAAGCAAGAGCCCCCTCATTCCCCCCAAAGAAGGAGCCCCCCTCAGTCCCCCCAAAAGGGGGGAAGTCCAGCAACGCGATAGCCAATCTGTGTAATCTGCGAAATCTGTAGAGCGAAATCTGTGGTTCAGGCCTCTGCGTCTGCCATTCGTGTCTATTCGTGTCATTCGTGGTTCGAGTTTCCGCGTTAGCCTCAATCTGGTAAATCTGATAAATCTGTAGCGTGATCTGTTCGCAGGGATTCGTGTCCATTCGTGTCATTCGTGGTTGAGAAAACTCCTCCATCAGTTTTATTCTGCGATAAAAATTAATTCTGCCAGCGGCTCTCGTCAGATTGCAGCAGACGGCTGATGGCTCGGCTTATGCCATCGCTGTCGACATCGGCAGTCACATAGTCGGCAATGCGTTTCACGTCATCGCCCGCATTGCCCATGGCCACACCTATCCCTGCACGTCTCAATATGGATATGTCGTTACCTCCGTCACCAAAGGCCATGGTCTCATCGATGTTGAGATCGAGGTAGGCCGCCATGGCAAGCAGTCCCTTGCCCTTGTCGGCGTCCACGTGGGTGATGTCGGTGAAGGCAGGGCTCCAGCGCCCCGACGTACAGGCGGTGAGGGTGGGCATGAGCTCGGCCTCCTGCGGGGCGGTGAGAAAGGGCGACACCTGGAGAATGGGACCGCCGAGCACCTCGGAGAGAGGGGCAAAGCTGAAATCGTTGAGTCCCAGCCCGCGGCGGAACTGCTCATCTACCACGTCTTCGTGGTTGAAGATGGCTATGCCCTCGGTGCCCACCACCACACACGAGCAGTCCACGTCGCGGCATTTCTGTAGTATGGCCTCCACGTCGGTGCGTAGCATCTCGTGCAGACTCACGCGCTTGGACCCCACAAAGCAGAGTGCGCCGTTGGTGGTGATGTAACCGTCGATGAGATCGCTGATCTGGCCGAGGTTGTTGATGAAGGGCACCGGGCGGCCCGTAGAGATGAAGATGCGCGTGCCCCCTGCCTTAGCCTGCCGCAGGGCATCGACCGTGGACTGCGGTATGCGGTGGGTACGGAAGCTGACGAGTGTGCCGTCAATATCGAAAAAGAGTGCCTTGATGTTCATTATCCCGAATGAGTTTATGAGTGCAAAGGTAGGGCTATATTTTGTTACACGCAAGGTTTTCGGCTGCAAAGGCACCGCAGGCTCCTGCTTTTCACTGATGAGGGAAGCGATGACTGCTCGTATCACACGGTTGTGTCGGAGCCCGCTCTGTTTCATACATGGTTTTGTGCCCTTACGGTTTGAAACCGAAATATCACTTTGCCCGATAAATCGTTAATTTTGTGACATAATGAAAAACACGACCTTCCGAAAAATCGTTTATTCTGAGACAGCAAGGTGATCGGGCGAAACGGAAGGCCTAAAAATGAAGCTTCATTCTGCGTAAAATCTCTCCTGATTTCACATTTTGTCCTTGTTATATCCGCGATTAATACCGAATGGCACTGTTGTGCGCGCGAACACCGCTGCCGTTGATGCCGATTGATGATGCGATTAATACTTATCGGCCCCACGATTAAGTATTAATCGCGTCGTGAGTAAGTATTAGTCGCAACAGCAATAAGGATCAACGGCAGCGTCATTCGGCCTTGATCGCGAAAAAAAACGTGTTTTTGGAAGGTCTGTTTTGCCCTTCTCCGTTCTCAAAAAAGCTTCCCAGGGTCTGCCATTCAGCATGAATGACGATTCCTTTACATTTTTCAGCTTCCCCTTCCCCTTTCTTTCCGCCTCCCCAGTCTTGCGATTAAGCATCATTGGCACGACTCTTTCATTTTTTAGAGACGTCTGTGTTTGCAGCCCCGAAAATCAAAGTGTCAGTCAGAAAACAGAAAATCGTGCAAAGTGTCAAAATAGGTCTTTGCCTCTTTTTCTCACTGTATCTATCTCTTTTTTCTATAAGTTGAGTTATTTATGAACAAGCTGAAGATTCCTGCAGGCATACCAGATGCCGCTTTGCAGTGGCCGCTTAAACGGCTATAATTCTATGATGTGGGGCTTGACATCAATATCGTGTGTAGCTATCGACTCGATACAGTGGGGTGACATAGACATTTCCCGTATCCATTCCAATGATCTGCGTTGCTGTGCCTTATCGAGGGCTACACCGCTGGTAATCATTTGTTTCCACGACTTGGTGGCATATCCTCCATCGGCAAAAAGCAATACAAAATCGTTCTGTTCATTGCTCACTTGCAGGGCACACAAACCGTCACAGTGCCCTGGAATGTTTATCATCTTGAGAGAGCCATCTCCAAAAAGATCGAATGACTTTCCAACAGGTTCTTCTTTCCCATTCCATGCAAAGGCCTTCAGCTTTGTGCCTTTCCACCACTTCTTTTGGTATCTTACGAAACTGTTTTTCCTTGCACACGCAATCTCCTCAGGGGCACAGAGTATGCTTTTAGCCTCAGCCACAGCCCGCAGTCCATTGGCATGGTCGCAATCGAGGTGTGTAAGCAGTACGAAATCCAAATCGGAAGGTTGAATACCCATCTTGGCCAGCTGCTCGTCCACAGCCATTCCTTGGGCAATGCGCCCTTGGTTCACATGGTACAGTAGCCATGAACCCAAACTCCTGATCTGCGCTTGCTTGTCATATACTCCCATTGGTGACATGTCTCTGTGCCAACCTGTATCTACCAGAACTTTCCCCTTGGGATGTTCTATAAGATAACAGCTTACGGGTAGCCAGATCCATTGGCTCTTCGGTGTCGTTATTCCAGATGCTTTCAGCAGGCTACAGTGATCGCCACCGAAAGGCAGATAAGGCGAAACACGCACTTCGCCCGTATGCAATACATGAATCTTAATCATTTTCCTATATATTGTATCAACCCATTGGGGAATGAAATAATTGAAATATTTATGTTCAAGAAGTTGTACATATCATGGACCTTTAATAACTTCTTGGTTCTCAAATCATGAAGTAGGAATCACCCTATGCACAGCTTACTTACAAAATTCGAAAAAAATCTTGATAGCTGCAAGTTGTTCTCCGATAATCTTGTGAATGAACGCGGTAATTTAATGTAGAAGAGAGAAATACTGCCATTTATGTATTAGTAAATAAGGGTTACCCGTTGGTTGAATTAAATTCGCTTTGATATTTTGAAATGTGAGCGGAGCGAATCAAGCCTTAATTTTCTGTGATAAGCCTATGGGCTTTGAATATTCTCAAATATTCTGAAATCTTTTCACGCTACAGATTATGCAGATTTATCAGATTGGCTGACGCGGAGATCTGAACCGCGAATGGACACGAATGGACACGAATGAATATTGATTTTTTACGCCACAGATTACACAAATTTTCACAGATTCATTCGTGCCGATTCGTGTCCATTCGTGGTTTACCGTATCCCCACGTTAGCCTTAATCTGGTTAATCTGATAAATCTGTAGAGTGATCTGATCGCAATGATTCGTGCCCATTCGTGAAAATTCGTGGTTAAGAACAGATCCCCCGTCAGTCTTGTTCGGCAATAGTAATAAATTCCGCCAATGGGTATTTAACAATTATTGCACGAAGATGTATTCTTGCATCTACGAAAGTTTCGTAATTTTGTGAGCATCAAATGAAACTGCAATGGAGAAACTGACCCGACAGGAAGAAGACGTGATGCGGCAGGTGTGGCAGCTGGGCCGATGTGGCATCAAGGAGATCTTAGACCGGCTGCCCGATCCCCGTCCACCTTACACCACCGTGGCCTCGGTGGTGAACAAACTCAAGCGCAAGCGGTATGTGCGGCAGGCCAGGGACGGCAAGGCCTATGTCTATGAGCCGGCCATCGCTGAGGCCGACTATAAGAAACGGCTGATGTCGGGCTTCGTGCACGACTACTTCCTCGGCTCGTTCAAGGAAATGGTGTGCTTCTTCGCACGCGACGAGAAACTCTCGGAACAGGACCTGCGCGACATCATTCGCGAGATCGAACGGTCGTAAAGTCTATCCCCAAATGCTATTTGTATGGCTATCTATCTGCTTAAATCCAACCTGATACTCATCATGCTGTACATGTTTTATCGGCTGATGATGACACGCGATACATTCTTTGTCTGTCGCCGTATGGCACTTATGGGTATCGTGATGCTGAGTGCTGTGCTGCCCATGGTGCGGCTGCCCTGGCTCGTGGGCCGGAGCGAGGCAGCGGCGAGCATGGCTCATGTTTATGCCGAGGTGGTGCTGCCCGTGGTGCCGGTCTATGCCGACTCGTCCACGCTGACGTGGATTGATGTCGTGACGGCGGTTTATGCACTTGTGGCTGCCCTGCTTGCGCTACGCCTGACGTGGCAGCTGTACGGCATTGTGCGCCTGGCCCGGTGCACGCCAGTCATCGAGGTCGATGGCGTGAGGGTGCACAGGCTATCCGGAGACGAGAGCCCCTGCTCGTTCTTCCATGAGATATTTGTCAGTCGGCGTGACCTGGAGGCGGGGGCGGCAGGTGAGGTCATCGTCCACGAGCTGGCCCATGCCCGTCAGTTCCATTCCATAGATGTGCTGGTGGCTGAGGCGGTGTGTATCGTGGGCTGGTGCAATCCGTGTTGTCATCTCCTTAGGCGTGAGGTGAGACTCAACCTTGAGTATCTGGCCGATGAGGCTGTGCTGGCCGGGGGCTGTGCGCGCAAGCCCTATCAGTATCACCTGCTGGCTATGGTCACCCGGCCGTCGAGGCAGGATCTGACCAGTCATCTGAATGTTTTACCCCTTAAAAATCGTATTCGTATGATGAATCGTAAACGTACCCCCAACGTGGGTAAGCTATAGTATTTATTCTTCGTGCCGCTGGCCTTAGGTCTGCTGGCTGTGAGTCATGTGGAAGTGATTGCCCGTGATCTGGCTCGTAGGTCAGTTGCAGTGG
>LAHS01001789.1_pt1 | contig 12373 bp, 11 predicted proteins | sample 329651 | NCBI WGS metagenome assembly LAHS01 (sample SAMN03275699, study PRJNA271635) | activated sludge metagenome | isolation source: sample C-1 Sludge from hydrolytic chamber (first chamber) of Anaerobic... | reverse complement strand
AGGATACCAGTTAGCTTTTCTACTCATTGTTCCTTATTCATCGCTCCTCACGGTCAGCCTACCAGCAGCGGAAAAATTACGCTGTTACGCTGTCTTTCATCCGCAGCAGCATGCCGGCAGGAAAGTGCAAGCAATGGAAAAAATACTTTGTTACTCTGTCTTAAAAAAGGAGCTACGCTGTCTTAAAAAAGCATCTACGCTGTCCTTCACCCACAGCAGCGGCGGAGGGGGTTACTGTTTGAACCGCTCGGACTGCTGGCGAATGAGCTCGGCGTCGTCGAAGTAGTTGATGCGCATGGCCTTGCGAACCTCGTCCATGGTGTGGGCAGCGGCCTCGCGGGCGGCTTCGGAACCCTTGCGCAGGATGTTGTAGATTTCGGGAATGTCCTGTTCGAACTCATGACGGCGTGCGCGGATGGGGCTCAAGAGCTTGTCGAGCACGCTGTTAAGCATCTTCTTGCACTTCATGTCGCCTATGCCGCCGGCGGTGTAGGCGGCCTTCAGTTCGGCAAGGTTATGGAACTCGGGCCAGAACTCGGCAAAGTCGTCGTCGGTAGAGAAGGCGTCGAGATAGGTGAACACGGCGTTTCCCTCCACGTGTCCGGGGTCGGAGACGTTGAGATGGGTAGGGTCAGTGTACATGCTCTTTACCTTTGTCCAGACTGTATCCCTGTCGTCGGAGAGATAGATGCAGTTTCCGAGGCTCTTGCTCATCTTCTCCTTGCCGTCGGTTCCGGGCAGCCGGCGGGCCGTGGCGTTCTCGGGCAGCATGATGTCGGGCTCCACGAGCACGGGCGCATAGGTGTTGTTGAAGCGGTTTACCAGCTCGCGCGTAAGCTCAATCATGGGGCTCTGGTCTTCTCCTGCGGGCACCGTGGTGGCCTTGAAGGCTGCTATGTCGGCGGCCTGTGATACAGGATAGCAGAAGAAACCAAGTGGGATGTTGGCTTCGAAGTTACGCATCTTTATCTCGGTCTTTACCGTTGGGTTGCGTTGTACGCGCGACACGCTGACCAGATTCATCAGGTAAGTGGTTAGTTCGGCCAGTTCGGGGATGCAGCTCTGTATGTAGAGGGTGCATTTAGCTGGGTCGAGGCCGGCCGAGAGGTAGTCGAGTGCCACCTCGATGATGTTCTGGCGTATCTTTTCAGGGTTGTCGGCATTGTCCGTCAGGGCCTGTACATCGGCCATGAAGATGAACATGCGGTCGTAATCTCCTGCGTTCTGGAGCTGCACGCGGCGGTGCAGAGAGCCGATGTAGTGGCCCAAGTGGAGCTTTCCGGTGGGGCGGTCGCCCGTTAATATAATCTTTCCCATGTTGTTTCTCTGTTTCTTTGTTCTGGTAATTGACGGTGCAAAAGTAGCAAAAATAATTGGTATGAGGAAATAAGGAGCCTTAAAATGGGCGCTTACAGTTCTGCAGGCAGGCACACGGCAATGGTCTTGAGGCGCACGTAAGCCTCGGAGAGGAACATGAAACCGCCGTAGGCGTTGCCCGTGCCCCATGAGTTCTTGGCTATGTAGAAGCGCCGGCCGGCGGCGTCGTGGGCTATGCCTACGAGCTCCATGACGTGGTCGTCGGTGGTAAGGTGGCGCTCGAAGGCCCGCTGCCGGCTCTGTTGGGTCACGTTGCGGGCGGGCACCGTGGCCGTTCCCTGCCCGAAGGAGAAGCCCTGCTCGCTGATGTCGCCCTCCCAGCAGACGGGATGGCCGCTGCGCAGAGCATGCTCCACGCGGCGCATGAGCGAGTCGAGGGGCAGGTTCATGAACTGCTGGTGCAGGCGGTTATCGGGTGTTTCGAGCTCAAAGGGGCGGTAGAACGGGTGGTGGCTGAAGCTGGTGAGCGAGGCATACTCGCCGTGGCGGTACACGCTGTGGGCAAATTCGAGGGGCGTGTACTGGGCTCCGAGCATGAATACCAGGCGCGGCAGGAAGCCTATCTGCTCATCGAGCAGGGTCTCGGTGCGGCTGCCGAGCAGGCTCAGCGAGCGGCTGGTGCGGGCTGCGTACATAAGTTTGCGGGCCAGCAGGCGGTAGTCGGTGCTGTCGCCATGATAGCTGTCGTAAGGTTCCATGCCGTAACGCGTCATGTAGAACAACGCCATCGGAGCCATTCCCCGCAACGAGAGGTCGCTCTGCCGGCGCGAGAAAAAGTAGCGGGTGGTGCCCTCGCGCAGCAGCATGCGGGCCAGGTAGTCGGGCGAGAGGTTCACGCTGTCGCCCGCCATGAGGTGCTCACTCTCGATGGTAGCCAGCATGCCGTAGAGCCAACAGAGGTCGCTCTCGCCCTGGTTCTTTACGGGCGTGGTCTTGATGCGGCACTCCACGGTAAAGTGAAGGGGTTGGCCAGCCGGCTGCCTGGCCGGTTTGGCGCAGCCCACCAGGCAGAGTACGGCCATCAGAAAATAGATTTTGTGCATGTGCAGATAGTGATTTAGAAGAACGGAGTTCGAAACTATGGCGCAAAAATACCACTTTCTTGCGTTCCGGACAAGAAAGAAACATAAATAATAAACGCGCACGAAGCGTAATAACCAATCTTTTTGTAACTTTGCAGCATGATAGAACAAAGACCTGAAGATTTTGAAATCATGGCTCCGGTGGGCTCGCGAGAGAGTCTGGCTGCCGCCATCCAGGCCGGTGCAGGCTCCGTTTACTTCGGTATCGGACAGCTGAACATGCGCTCGCACTCGGCCAACCACTTCGATATAGCCGACCTGCACGACATTGCTTCCACATGTATGGAGCACGGCATCAAGACCTATCTGACGGTAAACACCATCATCTACGATGCCGACCTGCCTGCCATGCGCCGGATAGTTGACGCTGCCTGCGAGGCCGGCATTACGGCCGTGATAGCTTCCGACGTAGCTGTAATGAGCTACTGCAATGCCAAGGGCATGGAAGTTCACCTCTCCACGCAGCTCAACATCACCAACATAGAGGCGCTGAAGTTCTACGCCCGCTTTGCCGACGTGGTGGTGCTGGCGCGCGAACTCAACATGGAACAGGTGGCGGAGATACACCGCCGGATAGCCGAAGAGCACATTACAGGCCCCAAAGGCAGCCTGGTACGCATCGAGATGTTCTGCCACGGCGCCCTCTGCATGGCCGTTAGCGGCAAGTGCTACATGAGTCTGCACGCTGCAAACCGCAGTGCCAACCGGGGCGAATGCGTGCAGATATGCCGCCGCTCGTACACCGTAACCGACAACGAGACGGGCAACCAGCTCGAAATAGACAACAAGTACATCATGAGCCCCAAAGATCTGAAGACCGTGCGCTTCATCGACCGCATGATGGATGCTGGCGTGCGGGTGTTCAAGATAGAAGGAAGGGCGCGCGGACCGGAGTACGTCTACACCGTGGTGAGCTGCTATCGAGAGGCCATCAGGAGCGTACTCGAGGGCACCTTTACCGAGAGCAAGAAGGATGAATGGGACCGCCGGCTGGCCACAGTCTTTAACCGAGGCTTCTGGGACGGCTACTATCAGGGTCAAACCATGGGCGAATGGAACACCCACTACGGCTCGGTGGCTACGGAGAAGAAGGTGTTGGTGGGCAAAGTTATCAAGTACTTCGGCAAGCTGAACGTAGCAGAAGTGGCCGTGGAGGCGGCTCCCTTCGCCAAAGGAGACAAGCTGCTCATAACCGGAAGCACAACGGGGGTGATGTATCTCACCGCCGACGAGATACGCTACGACCTGCAACCGGTGGAACAGGCACGGCAGGCAACGCGTGTGAGCATACCCGTAAAAGGCAAGGTAAGGCCCAACGACAAGCTCTTCAAGCTGGTTACCGAAGCATAAAAAGAAAGGAAAAAGACAATGGAAGACAATCGACTGAATACTTCCTCCGACCAGGGAGAAATGAAAACCATCAACGAACTGCAGGACGAAGTTGTGGAGGAGTTCGCCGACTTCGATGACTGGATGGACAAATACCAGATGCTCATCGACCTGGGTAACGACCTCAAGGCGCTGAACGAGAAGTACAAAACGGAGCAGAACCTCATCGACGGCTGCCAAAGTCGCGTGTGGCTGCAGTGCGATAGGGTTGATGGCAGGCTCGTGTTCACGGCCGACAGCGACGCACTCATCGTGAAGGGCATCATTGCTCTGCTCATTCAGGTGCTCAGCGGGCATACTCCGCAGGAGATTCTGGATGCCGACCTCTACTTTATCGATAAGATTGGGCTGCGCGACCACTTGTCGCCTACGCGCAGCAACGGGCTGCTGGCCATGGTTAAACGCATCAAGGCCTACGCCCTGACCTACCAGATAGAAAGTTAAAAGGCAGCGTATGAAGCGGCTGACGATGGTTTTCTGTGTCCTCATGGCATGCCTCGGGCTGCGTGCCCAGTGTGCTTTCCGCCTGCAACTGATAGGTGATGCGGGCCAGAGACTTATGATGGTAGACGGAAAACTGAACGGCAGAAAGGTGGAATTGGTATTCGATACGGGCGCTTCGTATAATGTCATCACGCCCGAACTGGCCCGACTCTACGGGCTGAAGGTGAGCAACCGCAGCGTTGTCTCCAAGGGAACACGCCTTACCAGGGGGCGTTTGGCGACCGCATCCTCGCTCAGTCTGGGCCGTGAGGTCATGAAGAACGTGGAGTTTGTGGTGCTCGACATCGGCCGGGGCAATGAGTCTGCGGCCGAGAACATGGCTGCCTTGCGCGTTGTCATTGGCCAGACGCTGCTCCACAGGTGGGCCGGCTACACGCTGGACTTCGTCGGCAGGCGCATCATCTTCCACCAGCACGTAACGCGAACGGCAGGTGCCGTTCCGCTGCAGGTGAGCAACTACGGCATCATGAGCGTTTCGGCAGCCAAAGACGGGCACCGTTTCAGCCTCACGCTCGATACCGGCGCCACCGCTACAACGCTCGGTCCGTCGTACTACAAAGCCTTTCAGGCCGAGATAGCCCGCTATGGCAAGTGGGATATAACAGGCTCGTCGGGCTACGGCGGCGTGCTTTACAGCAGCGTGTTCCGCATGCCAGAGATCTGTCTAACTATCGGCGGGCACCGTTGCTGCTTGAAGAACGTGCCCGTAACGACCCTTTCAACCGAGAAGCAAACCGTACTCTCGGGCGACGGCAGGCTGGGGCTCGACTTCTTCCGGCTGTGGCAACAGGTGACCATAGACAACAGTAACAAGACGATAGCATTCAAATAGCATGCGCAAACTCAAGACCATAGAGATGCACCGGTTGTCGGTAGAGCAGTTCAGGGAAGCCAGCAAGCTGCCGCTTGTTGTGGTGCTGGACGACGTGAGGTCGCTCTACAACGTGGGTTCCGTGTTCCGCAGCTGCGATGCTTTTCGCGTTGAGGCCGTTTACCTGTGCGGCATTACGGCCACGCCGCCCAATGCCGAGATACATAAAACGGCGCTCGGAGGCGAGGACAGCGTAGCTTGGAAATACTTTGAGCATACCGAAGATGCCGTTGCCGAGCTGAAGCAGCACGGCTACTTTGTCTATAGCATCGAGCAGGTGGAGGGCTCCACCAAGCTGCAGGACTTGGTTTTGCCCCCATCACCCACCACCCGTCACCCTTCACCCATCACCCGTTACGCCGTTATCTTCGGCAACGAGGTAAAGGGAGTGAGGCAGTCAGTGGTCGACATGAGCGACAGTTGCCTCGAGATACCGCAGTTCGGAACCAAGCACTCGCTCAATGTAAGCGTCACGGCCGGCATCGTGGTGTGGGAGTTTGCACGTAAGCTACTGTTAAATAAGGAATAAAATGGAAACAGAAAGAATAGTGGAATTGTTCGAGGCGCATGGCGTCAAGCCGACTGCCAACCGCATCGTGATAGCCCGAACGCTGGCAGCAGAGGAGTTCCCGATGTCGCTCACGGATTTGGAACACGCCGTTTATCCCATCGACAAGTCCAACATCTTCCGCACGCTCGCCACCTTCAAGGCCCACCACATGGTGCATGTACTGGAAGACGGCAGCAGTACGCGCTACGAACTCTGCAGGAGTAACGACGATGAGGACGACGAGGACATGCACGTACACTTCTTTTGTGAGCACTGTCATCGCACCTTCTGCCTGTACGATACGCCGATACCGGAGGTCGACTTGCCCGAAGGTTATCACATGGAAACCATCAATTACATGGTGAAAGGGCTCTGTCCGGAGTGCATCCGCAAAGGAGCACTGGGCAAAATGAGGACCTGAAATTTTGCGTTTTGCCGCCTTTCACGTAACTTTGCACGATATTTCAGAATACAAAAAGATATGGAACAGAAATTAATCATCTACAATACGCTCACCCGACAGAAAGAAGTTTTCAAGCCGCTGCATGCTCCCAACGTGGGTATGTACGTCTGCGGACCAACCGTTTACGGCGATCCACACCTGGGACATGCCCGTCCTGCCATCACGTTCGACATCCTCTTCCGCTACCTCAGGCACTTAGGATACAAGGTGCGTTACGTGCGCAACATCACTGATGTGGGCCACTTGGAGCACGATGCCGATGAAGGAGACGACAAGATAGAGAAGAAAGCCCGCCTTGAACAGCTGGAGCCGATGGAGATAGCGCAGCATTACACCAACCGATACCACAAGGCAATGGAGCTGCTGGGCGTGTTGCCGCCGTCGATTGAGCCGCACGCAACGGGCCACATCATAGAACAAGAGAAGCTGGTCGAGGAAATTATCAACAACGGATATGCCTACGAGAGCAACGGCAGCGTGTATTTTGACGTGGCGAAGTACGACAAGAAGCACCGCTACGGCATCCTCTCCGGCCGTAATCTCACCGATATCGTGAACCAGAGCCGCGAACTGGCCGGCACGGGAGAGAAGAGAAACCAGGCTGACTTTGCCCTTTGGAAGAAAGCGCAGCCAGAACACATCATGCGATGGCCCAGCCCCTGGAGCGACGGATTTCCCGGATGGCACTGCGAGTGCACGGCTATGGGCCGCAAATACCTTGGCAACCACTTCGACATTCATGGCGGGGGAATGGACTTGGTGTTCCCTCATCACGAGTGTGAGATAGCCCAGGCCGTGGCCAGTCAGGGCGACCAGATGGTTCACTACTGGATGCACAACAACATGATAACCATCAACGGGCAGAAGATGGGTAAGTCATTGGGCAACTTCATCACGCTGGAACAGTTCTTCAACGGCAGCCACGAGAGCCTTACCCAGGCCTACTCGCCCATGACCATACGCTTCTTTATCCTCTCGGCCCACTACCGCGGCACGGTTGACTTTTCCAACGACGCCCTCTTAGCGGCACAGAAAGGCTACGAGAGACTGATGAACGGCCTGGCCGACTTGGACCGCGTGTCCGTTGACAAGGCCTGCGATGCCGACACGGAGAAGTTTGTCAAGGCGCTGCGACAGCGTTGCTACGACGCCATGAACGATGACCTGCAAACGCCGCTCGTTATCAGTTACCTCTTTGAAGCATGCCATCTCATCAACAACCTGCTCGACCACAAGGCCCGGATATGTGCCGACTGCCTGCAGGAGCTGGCCAGCACGATGCGTCTGTTTACCGTTGAGTTGCTGGGACTGCAAAGTGAGAAGGGCGCAAACAATGCCGCACGCGAGGAAGCCTACGGCAAGGTGGTTGACATGGTGCTTGACTTGCGCGCCAAGGCCAAGGCCTCCAAGGACTGGGCTACAAGCGACCGGATACGCAATGAGCTTGCCGATGCCGGCTTCGAGGTAAAAGACACCAAGGACGGCGTTACCTGGAAGCTGCAGAAATAACAACCAAAAAGGGTAGAAGAAGCATCGCTTTCTTCTACCCCTTTTTATTTTCAACTCATCCCTCCCTATCCATTATCTTTTATCTCTCATCTGTTATCTAAGTACACCAGTTGCTTGTTGAGGATAAAATAGAGGCGGCCGTCGGCGCTGCTCACGTCCTGCACGCCGGGTAACAGGATGTGCGAAATGGGCAGTCCGAGGTTGTCAACCAGCCAGAAGTCGCTCTTTCCCTCTCTCCGCCAGCCCACGCAGGTGTAGCCGTTGTACTTCGTAAAGGGCCAGTAGATGTTCTCCGGCGCGTAGGCATCAACGATGTTGAGCCTCGGGTCTACGATAACAACGTAGCCCTTGTCGGTAATAACGGGGCAGTTCTGCCCGTCGAAGGCCACGGGAGTAAAGGCCTTGTCGGTTTCGTGATAAGCGTACAGCGTGTCGTTTACGATACCTGCCAGCTTGCCATACTTCTCCTTGTCCCACGGAGTCATGTTAACCGTGGAGTCGTTGATGTCCTGATACGTGATGCCATCATCGAACATGAGGTACGCGTGGTTACCTGCAAACGCGCCGGCGCGTAGGATGTCGCGCCCCGAAGACAGGTAGGTAAAGCTCAGGTTGCGCCCCGTCTGCCGGTCGAAGGAGGCCATGAACGGCCTTCCGCACTTGATTTGGCGATAGCCGCGCATGCCGTAGCCGTAGTTGAGCATGTAGAGCGTGCTGTCCGTAGCAATCAGCCGGGCTGCCGAAGCCGTGCGTGCAGGCATGTCGTAGCGCCACACCTCGTTCAGTTCCTTGTCCAGTCGGGCCACGTGGTCGCGGTCGGAGAAGAAGTAAGAGGAGTCGGTCAGGAGCACGTTAGAGTACAATCCGCCTATTACATTGCCCCCAACACCGTACGGTATGGGCGCATATCCGCCCGCCATGGCACCCGCCACGCCGCCTGCCACGGCCAGCACGCCGCTCAGGATGTTCATTTTGGTGTCGGCGATGCCCGTCTTTCCCTTGTGCGTTGTTACCGAGCCGTCGGCCAGGTTGAGCTTCACCACGTCGTCGGCCACCATGAGCAGATACGTGCTGTCTGCCAGGAAGGCGTTGTTCCAGCCGTATCCGTAGTGCTGACTGAAGCTGTTGTTCCACTTTGCAGCACCCGTTGAGAGGTCGAAGGCGGTAAACTCACCCGGCACAGAGCCGTCGTATCCTATCACGTAATTGTACTTTTCGTTGCTGTAGGCCGGTGCAAAGGCGCCCTTCCACAGCAGCTGTCCCGTCTCCGTATCCAGCATTTCAACCTTCGGCTTGCCCGTCCAGGTGTTGCCGTCGGTACGCATCACGCCGGCTCCGGTCATGGTTGCAGTCTGCGTAAGGTAGTTCATCTCGCTCTGCCACAGCGTGTTCCAGCTGCGTGTATCGGCCATCAGCAGCTGCCCCTTGTTCTTCCATTTGGTGCCTTTCTTGTTCTGTTGGCGCAGAAAAACGGCCATGCGGTCTCCGTGCTCCGAGAGTTTGCCGACATAGAAGTCCAGCGGAAAGGTTACGCGGGCACCGCGGATGCGCAGGCCGTCGACAGTTTCGGCCGCGTTGACCGAATCTACCGTGAACCTTTCCTGCGCCCTTACCGTGAGCGCCAGGGCCAGACAGAAGAGGGCGATAAGGCGTGTTTTCAGTTTCATCGTATGCTTTTTCTGATATTCGGTGGCAAAAATAGCACTTTTAACCCGAACGGCCAAGAAATCTGCCTACAAAAAACGGGCGGGAGCAAGCCTGCCCACGAGGGTCCGGCTCCTCCCGCCCAGGGAGCGTGCAGCGTTAGTTTTCTGCCTTGTTAGCTCCGATTACGCCCAGCAGGGCAGAAGCTATGGCGGCAATGATTTTGAAAACCAGGCTCCAGCTGAATGATGATTGGGTCGATTTACTCATTGTTCTTGTTTTTTTAGTGGTTCCGTAAGTTCAGTTAAAGCCCCTCCCGGTGGCCCCCTGTTGGCAGGGCCGGGGAGGGCAGAGAGAGGTTACCGGGGCCTATGCCTTGGCCTTTGGGTTGGCCGCCTCGTTGTCGTTAAAGGCCGTCTCCTGTGCCTTGGCGCCCTCCAGCAGGGCGAAGTGGCGCTTGTGGTCGGGGGTGATGGTAACCTCGGGCATGAAGTTCACGTGCATGCCCTTCACGTTCGTGTTCGCGTCAAAGTCCTTGGCCGTGTCGGCAGCCACGGTGTGCAGTCCAATCTTGAACGAGCCTATGCCGTCCAGCTTCACGCGCATGGAGTTCTGGAGCATGGTCTGCATGGTCTCCGAGAGCTCGGCCAGCACGGCCAGGATGTCGCTGTACTTGACGGTACAGTTGCGTTGCATGATTTCTGCCAGCCCCTTGGTGTCGATGGTGCCGGGGTGAATGGCGCGGGCGTAGAACTTTCCGTTGTTCAAGCTGTTGCGTCTGTTGTCCTGAAAGAGCTTATACAAAATAGCCATAATGATAATGTTTTTTTAGTTGGTTAATGATGTTACGTGTGAGAGAATACGGCCGTTTGTTTCTGAATCACGATGCAAAGATAACGCTTGGCCTCCCCTTTGTCAAGCCCCCTTGTGGGTACAAGTGTGGGTACATGTACGCATCAGGGCGGCAAGAGCTTTTGAACAGCCTGCCGCCCCGACGGTTTCATCGGCCCTGCTTCCTGCCGTAAACCTGCATGTCCTTGTCCATATACCATGCCGTATAGCCGTTGTTGGCCATCCACTGCCGTACAACAGTCTGCACGCCGCTGGTTTCGGCCATCATGCCGTCATGCTTCAGAAACACCACCAGCGGGTATTCGCCTAAGCTGCTGCGCCTTTCCTCCAGCCTCCTGCGCAGGCTCTCGCCCTGGTAAATCACGGTTTGGGTGTGCCCAAGGAAGGGAATCATGCGCGTTGCATAATATAATTCAGAGAACTGGTTGCCCAGCAGCAGGGGCTTGCCTGCCCCGCCGTAGCGGCCTATTATATTAATGTAGTGCCGGTAGCGGGCAGCATCGGCGGCGTTGGTATATACGTTGAGCCGGCCCGGCTGTATCAGGGTGGTGCTCGCCGTGCGTGGTGCGGTGTCGCCGTAGGCCCGTTTTGCGCTCTTGACCATGGCTCCCGCCCCCATTGCCACGAGCAGCATTACTGCCACCCGCCTGTTGCAGCGTGCCGGCAGGGCTGCCGTGCAGGCCGCAGCGGGAAACAGCATGAGCCCCGCGCACCAGTTGAAGATGCCCGGAATACCGATGTCGCTGCCCGCCGGAAACAGCATTACCGACAAGAACAGGTAGGCCGTGGTAACGTGAAGCACCCCCTGCGCAGTCTCCCTCGTGGCTGTGTACACAGCCACAATGACCAGACTAAGGGCCAGAGCCGACAGGTAGGGAAGGCTCGCAAGCGCCACCACCGCGTAGGCAACAGCCAGCGTGCCCAGTGCGGCGTGCCGTAACCGGCCGCCGAGCCGTCGGTCCGCCAGGCTGCCTGCATACCAGAACAGTCCTGCCACGGCCATCTGCAGCCCCATGTTCACCATGCTCGCGAAGTACACCCTTATCAGGTTGTCGTGGCTATGGGTAGCCGAATGGCCGCTGAAGGCGGAGAACGCCTCGCGCAGTCCGCCTGTAAAGTGGGGCATGTGGCCCATTGCGGCTATCAGCATCAGCATAGTCAGGCTGCCTGCCGCCATGCCCGCCGCCATGCGCAGCGCGTCTGCGCAGCCCCGGCGCCATCCGCTCCGCCTCCATCCGCTAACCAGCGGCACGGCCAGCAGCGCCAACAGCGAGAGGTTAACCATCCGTGCAAAGAACGCAAACCCCACGGCTGCGCCTGCCGCCACTATCCACCGGCGCCTGCCACTGGCCGCAAACCGCGAGTAGCACCAGGCCGAAACAGCCATGAGCAGATACGAGAGCGTGTCGTAATGGAACGTAACGACGATGACGGGGAACAGGAAGCTGAGCCCTGCAGCCAGCACCGAATAGCGGCGAGGCATCAGGTCGCGGAACGTGAGGTAAAGCATGGCCACGGCTGCCGAGAGGGTGAGCGCTTCGAGGAAGCGGAACCCGGCCAGCCCGAATTGGCCGAAGGCCTGCTCCCACAGTCCTCCGAGAAAGCCCGTGAGGTAGTAGATGAAGTTGAACTCGTTGGCATCGGGACGGCTGAAGATGAGCTGGTAGAACGTGTTGCAGAAGCCCACGTCTACATGATCCACGCCTTGCAGCCCGGCCAGCATCCTGTACGCCATGCCAACCGCAAACACTGTGGCCACGAGCTTTGCCCATCCGGCGTGTTTCTTGGTAATGTTTGTTTCCATTAACTGTTTTTCGTCGGAACCCGGCTTGTGTTTTTCCACCCTGTTAGCCGGCTGTGGCGGCGTGAGCAGAGTTTGGAAGCAGGTTCCGGTATTTGTGCTGCAAAGGTAGTGAAAAATCCCGTATTAGCAGATGTTTTTACGCTTATTTTTTGTTTATTGCATAGCTCCGCGGTGCAAGCAGCTGGTCTGCAGCCCGGTTTCTTCCCCTTAGGAAGGGGAGGTTAGGAGGGGATGATGACCGCTGCAAATATTAGTTTTCTTGCCAATACTTCATTGTTAACCTGCTAATAAGTCATCCCCACCTCCGCCTCCCCTTTCCAAGGGGAGG
>LAHS01002529.1_pt1 | contig 12400 bp, 9 predicted proteins | sample 329651 | NCBI WGS metagenome assembly LAHS01 (sample SAMN03275699, study PRJNA271635) | activated sludge metagenome | isolation source: sample C-1 Sludge from hydrolytic chamber (first chamber) of Anaerobic... | reverse complement strand
AAGCATGAATCGCAACCCCACCCCTGTTTTTCGCTTCTCCGCCGAGCTGGAACACACCTTCGGATCGATCACTTTTAAAAGTACGAATGGCTCGAAAACAGTTTTAATTGTTTTTTTTCTTATTTTACGGAGATACAAATTTCCTCCGTGCGAAAGAAGTCGCACGGAGGAAAAACGTAAGAACCTATCCACAAGATGGAAGACCCCTGCTGCCGTCATTTGCAACAGAAAGCCCTGGCTCTATTTTATCTGTCAGTATAAATTATTCGTTGGTATATAGCCACACCACTGCGATCACAATGAAAATAGCAACGATACAGCCTAATATGAACAATAATCGGCTCCATATCTTTCTATTTCTACTTGAACGAAGCTGATTATGCTTAAAACGTTCTGCACTATCCATGTGGTGATGATGATGGTGATGTTGATGCTGTTCTTCCATTGTCTGTTACTTCATGAGAGTTATGCGATAGTCATCAAAAAGAGAATGTGTTCTGCACGGAATATTTGCTCCTTAGTGGTGATCTTTGCAAAGATACGCATAATATTCCAAAAAAAAACAACACACAATGAAAAAATACATATATAAGACACAGTTAGCCTACCTTCCTGTTTGCTGGGCAGCACAGGATGCCTATTAATTTTCGATCTTAAACTTACCAATTAAAACAGAAAAGATACAATAGGAGGAAGCACAGGATGGTGCTTCACTCCATAGACTACGTGACCTGTCAGCCTAAGATTACTCCACCTTCCACTCGCTGATGCAGCGCTTCTCCAGAGAGAAGTTTACTCCTATTTTATAGAGTTTTCGGCTGTCCATGGCAAAAGGACGGTCATAGCCCTTTTCGTTGATTTGACATAGGGCAGCCCCGGCGGAGCCGTCGAGCTTGAACTCCACGATATAGATATAGTCGTTCGTTTCGATAATCAGGTCCATACGTCCGTCGCTCGTCGTGCGTTCCACCTTCGTGTAGAATCCCATCATCTTGGCTACAAGATAGAATGCGTTGTGGAAATAAAGCTCGGAGTTGCCTACAATCTTATAGTCGGTGTCGGCAAAGAGCGTGGCCATGCGCTGCATGAACTGCTCAGGATTGCCAGAACGAAGGTCCCGAACAAACTCTCCCATTGAAAATGGGCTGTCAGGATTGTGCAGGCCAGTGTAATAGGGCAAGAGATAGCGGGTGAATCCCTCTTCCACCTCTTTGTTTGGGAAGCCGAGATGGTACTCGCCGAATTCTTCGTCGTAGCCCTTGATGGTAAGGTAGCCACTCTGATAGATGACGGGAATGGGATTGGACGATACTGTGTCGATGCTGTTGAGAACATCGGCCGTGGAAATTTCCCCCGTCAGATGGGGCAGCTCGTAGTCGTTAGCCTTCAGCAGTTCCACGAGATAAGACGGTGTGCCGGTCTCAAACCAGTAGCTACCGAACTGCAGCCGCTCGAAGGTGTTGAGCAGGCTGAAGGGGTTATAGATGCCCATGCCGTTCTCCACGAAATGATAACCGTCGTAGCGTTCCTTCAGTTGGGCGAGCGTCTCCTCCGTGGTGAGGCCGTGCTTGGCTCCAAGAGCCCTGATGGGCTCGGCAAAGTAGGTCTCCACTTCCTCTTCGGTAATACCACATAGGCTCTGATACTCCTCGTCCATGGAGAGATCCTGTAAATTGTTGAGGTCACTGAACACACTTACTTTCCCAAACTTCGTCACGCCTGTCAGCAAGGCAAATCGGATATATCGGTCCTGCGTCTTGAGAACGGAGTAGAAGGCTTTCAAGGTGGAACGGTAAGCGTTCTGCAAAGACTCGTTGCTGATAGCCTGCAAAAGAGGCTTGTCGTATTCATCGACAAGAATGACCACCTGTCGGCCAGTCTGTTCAAATGCCATTCGCACGATGTGATAGAAACGTTCCTCTATGGCTCTGTCCTTGTACTTGCTTCCATAGCGTGCCTCCCATAGTTCCAGATGCTTGCAAAGCTCTTTGGCAAGGTCTTCGGGTTCCTCATATTTACGTGAATTCAGGTCGAGATGCAGGACAGGATATTCCAGCCAGTCCTTTTCCAGCGCATCTATCGCCAGACCGGAGAACAAATTCCGCTTTCCCGAGAAGTAGGCATCGAGTGTCGAGATAAGAAGGCTCTTGCCAAAACGTCGCGGACGGCTGAGGAAGTAATAGCTTCCCCTTGTTGCAAGCTTATAAATAATGTCGGTCTTGTCAACATAGACGAATCCGCCTGTTCTTATCTTCTCGAAACTTTGTAAACCAATGGGATATTTCATGACGTTTTCCTTTCTTTATGGGATAGTGCTACAAATTTACTAAAAAAAGGCCGAGACAGAACGCATAATATCAGCATTAATACTTTTTTATAAAAAACTATGGCTGAGTAGTTTTGCACTTTCACCTATTTTACTTAATTTTGAAGCATACCAATCCATGTGATTCAAATTTCCTAACGATCATGCAGCAATCACCATTCTTCTCTACTATCCTGATTTTCAGCTTATGGAGTCTCTCCCAGCCCATACAGGCCCAGCATACTACCGATGTATTACGTCCGGTGACCGACAGCCTCGGTATCTCCGAGGGAGCGGGCACCTCACTTCTGCAGGGCGGCTCGGTCGATGTCATCGATCAGAAACGTATGCGCAAAGGTCTCGTTACCTCTTCGCTCGACGCCCTCTCTGGTCAGGCCGCCGGCGTCAATGTGTCGAGCGACCGTACCGCCATGCTGAGTGCAGTGCGTGTACGCGGCACCACCTCGCTCACGGGTGGCAACGACCCTCTGGTCATCATCGACGGCGTATACAGCGACCTCAGCACGCTGAGCAGCATCTATCCGGCCGACATCGCCAGCTTCTCCATACTGAAAAATGCTGCCGAAACCGCCCCCTATGGGTCGCGCGGTGCCTCGGGTGTCATTCAGGTTACTACCCGCAAAGGACAGGGCAGCCAGTTTCACATCTCCTACGACGGCAACGTCGGCTTCGAGTCGGCTTACCCTCAGATCACGATGCTCCGTGCTGCCGACTACATCAGCACCGCCAAAAGTTTGGGACTCAGCTACGTAGATGGTGGTTACGACACCGACTTTCAGCGTGTCATACTACGTACCGGACTTGTACACAACCATCATGTTGCCTTCAGCGGGGGCGGAGAGACGTCCAACTATCGTGCATCGCTGGGCTACATGGGGCACAACACCGTGGTACGCAACAGCCGATACAACAATTTCATTGCCAAGATCGACCTCAGCCAGAAAGCCTTCGATGACCTGTTGACCATCGATTTCGGCGTCTTCGGATCCTCGCAGAAGAACCAGAACATCTTCGACACACAGAAACTCTTCTATTCGGCCGCCGCGCAGAATCCCACGCTCAGCAAAGACCGGAATGCCTCGGGCGGCTGGGACAAGAACTCCACGGCCTCACAGATCAATCCGCCACAGGCACTGCTGTACGAGCAGGATCATGATAAGCTGCTCAATTTCAACACTCACCTGCAGTTCACGTTCACCCTTTCCCGCTTCCTTACGCTCAATGCCCTCGGCTCCTACTCGTACAACTCTACCGAGAACGCCCAGTATCTGCCCACATGGGTGTGGGCTCAGGGACAGGCTTACCGTGGCGAGGCCAAGACAGAAGACTGGCTGGGGCATCTCGCCCTCAATTATAAGTACAACTTCGGCGGGCACATCCTTGCTGCCATGATCATGGGAGAATATCAGAGTCGGCTGCAGCGCGGCTTCTTTACCACGGTCAAAGGCTTCTCGACCAACGATTTCGGCTACGACAATCTTACGGCCGCCGCCACCATTCCCTATGGCGGCACGGGCAGCAATTACGACAATCCGCGGCTGGCATCGGCCATGATGCAGGTGAGCTACGACCATCTCGGGCTCTTCAGCCTCACGGCCAATGCACGTGTCGATGGCTCGTCGATGTTCGGCAAGGGCAACAAGTGGGGCTTCTTCCCCTCCCTATCGGGCGAGTGGAACGTGCTGCGCACGCTCTGGCGGAACCACGGCGACTGGATCAACAGCCTGCGACTGCGTATGGGCTACGGCATCTCGGGCAACACCGGCGGCATAGAGAGCTACAACTCGATGAACCTGCTGCATACCAACGGCATGCTGACATGGAACGGCACACCGGCCACCACGCTCGGCATCACATCGAATGCCAACCCCGACCTGAAATGGGAGACGCGCTCCACCTTCAATATCGGTAGCGATATAGCCCTTTGGCACAACCGCATTGTCATAACGGCGGAATACTATTACTCTAAAACCACCGACATGCTCTACCTCTACGACGTACCCGTCCCACCCTTCGCCTATAACAAGCTGCTCGCCAACATCGGGTCGATGAGCAACAGCGGACTGGAGATCGGGCTCGGAGTGACGGCCATACAGCACAGAGACCTGGAGCTGAACATCAACGTGAACCTCTCCCTACAGCGTAACCGTCTGCTCTCGCTCAGCGGCAGCTATAACGGTACACAGCTGTCGGCACAGGACATCACGCCCATCGGCGGCCTCAACGGGGCGGGATTCCACGGCGGAAACAACAACATCGTGTATCAGATCGTGGGTCAGCCCCTCGGCGTGTTCTATCTGCCCCACTGCAACGGACTGGTGAAGAATGCCCAGGGACGCTACATGTATAACGTGGCCAACCTCGATGACAACCCCGAGATCAGCCTCGAGGACGGGGCCGACCGATATATTGCCGGTCAGGCCACGCCCAAAGCAACGCTCGGATCCAACATCAGTCTGAGATATAAGGACTTCGACATAGCCATCCAGATGAACGGCGCCTTCGGCCATAAGATCTACAACGGCTCCTCGCTCACCTATATGAACATGACGAGTTTCCCCACTTATAATGTCATGGCCGATGCCCCGAAGCAGAATATAGGCGACCAGATAGCCACCGACTACTGGCTCGAACGTGGCGACTACGTCAACATCGACTATATCACAGTAGGCTGGAACGTGCCGATACGTCGCCTCGGACGCTATATCAGCAGACTGCGCTTATCGATCTCTGCCAACAATGTGGCAACGCTGACGGGCTATTCCGGGCAGACTCCCATCATCAACAGCTATGTGGTCAACTCTACACTGGGCATAGACGACAAGCGCTCCTTCCCTCCTACCCGTACCTTCAGTATGGGTGTAAGCATACAGTTCTAATCTATTTATATTCAAGACTATGCAACATCATAACATACTTCGTGCTTCCATACTGTTCGTTCTGCTGGCCTCGACGCTCTCCTTCACTGCCTGTCTGGACGAAACCCCACACGGACAGATGCCTGAAGACCAGGCTTACACATCGGCAAGAGATCTGGAACTCCATGCCGTGGCAACCCTATACCAGTATATCGGCGGTAACGCCGAAAGTCAGGGGCTGCAGGGAACCTACCGCGGGGTGTACGACTGGAACTCGCTTACCACCGATGAGCAGATGCTGCCCATCAGAGGTGGCGACTGGTACGACGGCGGCTTCTGGCAGCGACTCTACAACCACACATGGACAGCCAACGACAAAGCACTCAATGCCACCTGGGACTATCTCTATAAGGTGGTGACCCTCTGTAACCACTCGCTGCACGTATTGCAGCAGCACCGATCGCTACTTACCGATACCCAGTATCAGCAGCTGAGCGCCGAGGTGAGGGCACTGCGCGCCATCTATTATACCTACATCATGGATATGTGGGGCAACGTGCCCGTCGTGACCAGTTATCCTGCACAGCTCGACAGCGTGAAGCAGAGCCGGCGGAGCGAGGTGTTCAGATTCATTGTCGGTGAACTGCAGGCCACGGCGCCGCTGCTTGCCGGCGGAAGGAGCAATGTTCTGGGCAATGAGTATGGCAGAATAACGAGACCCGTGGCGTGGTTTGTACTGGCCAAGCTCATGCTCAACGCAGAGATCTACAGTGATGACAACTGGACTGACGACAGCTTCCCCGCGGGGAGCAGCCTCACCTTTGACGTTGACGGGAGGCGGCTCAATGCCTGGCAGGCCACGATAGCCTACTGCGACAAGATCACCGCTGCCGGATACGAGCTGGCTAAGAATTATGCCGATAACTTCGCCGTGCAGAATGAGGCTTCTGTGGAGAACATCTTCACCATTCCGATGGACAAGATACTCTACACCAATCAGTTTCAGTATCTCTTCCGCTCACGCCATTACGCTCATGGCAGTGCCATCGGTATGGATGCCGAGAACGGCACGGTGGCCACGCCGTCCACCGTCAGGGCTTATGCTTACGGTACCGACAGCGTAGATCATCGCTGGGCGGTCAACTTCTACGCCGATTCTCTTCGTATTGATGGCAGGCAGATTCTCGTCGACGACAATGAGCCACTGGTTTACGATCCGCTGGCAGTAACAGCCTTCAACCTTACGGGACTGCCCACGGAGAAGACTGCCGGCGCACGCATGAGCAAATATGAACTGGACTGCACGGCGTATGCAGACGGCAAACTGCAGGGCAACGACATCGTACTCTTCCGCTATGCCGACGTGCTGCTGATGCGCGCAGAGGCTCTGGTACGCAGTGGGGAGGACGGCTCTGCCGAGCTCAATCGCGTCCGCAGTCGCGCCGGCATGGGTACGCGTCCCGCCACACTTGCCAACATCCTGACCGAACGCCGGCTGGAACTGATGTGGGAAGGCTGGCGCCGACAGGACCTTATCCGTTATCGGCTGTTTGATAAGGCATACGACTTCAAGACCTCCGTGGGCTCCGAGAGTGACCATCACACCATCGTATTCCCCATTCCCGCCACGGCGAGAGAGCTCAATATCAAGCTGCAGCAGAATCCGGGATACTAACCTCGTTCTATATCACACCATTCAAAAATGAGAAAACGATAGGAGTTTCCTAATTCATCGTATTCCCAAGATTATTCATTCTCAGCATAAGCAAGATAAAGAAAAAGAAAAGAAGAAATTCACACCCAAAAAGAAGCAAGCTTACTTTTGGTAAATATTAGGGAAAAGGAATATACGGATAGGTATTTCCCTATTTTACAACTGAAAAATTTTCGTACCTTTGCCAGCACCAAAAAGATATATAATTAAATAGGAATAAAGACGATGAAAAATTTAATTTCAGAACGTATGGAATGCAAGAACCACAGCAAGGAACAGGCCATAAAGATGGTTTTCAAGCTTTTGCTACTCATCATGTCACTGACATGGGGCGGTGCTCAGCAAGCCAATGCCCAAGGATTCCTGAAAGTATTAAAGGGACTGATGGACGTGGATGTGAAAAAACATAGTGGCGGACTGGAAGAACAGGTACGCTATCTGCCATTTAAGGGCAAGACCGCCCGAATCCATTTCTACTATTATGCTGATGAAAAAAAGGCTGCAGAGAAATATATCGAGAAGAATAAACTGACCAGAGTATATAGCATTGATCGCGAATATGCTCGTCAGACAGCCAGTACCGCTCGCGCCGAATTCAACAAGGCGCTGAAAGCTGTACTGAAACCAGACCAGATCACCCGATTCAACGCTCTGAAGAATAATCCGTTCGAGGCTAACATGTACGTGTACAACAAGGAACACAAGTGCTTCCCCATGTTTATGGTCTTTGACGGTGCCAATAAGTGTATCGACGAGGATCAGATCCGTGAGGTGCTCGACCAGCTCAGCAAGGTTAAGTTGCCGGTTCTGCCTACCACAGGGCTCAAGACTCCTAACGCCTACTACGTTTTCGAACCCACAATTCACACCATACAATAAACCATACGGAGCATCAACAAAGCGGCAAATCGTGAGCCTTTCTCATGATTTGCCGCTTTTTTCGTTTTTTATATCTGATGGTAAACCAGGCTTATAACCATTTGAACCATCACTGTATGGTAGGCAGCCTTTCGTGTACAGAGGGGAATATTATAACACCTACTAATCTGATCTCCCCGAAATCACATATAAAAGGTGCGTGTCACGTTATTCGCGCTGACCCGCACCATTTTTAATATCAGATCAAAAACTGTGTCACCTACTTTTGCCTGGCCTTATTCCACCAACGCCTCGCACAGCTTTTGCTGGAGTACACGGGCGTCGAGCACCGACATGTCGGTGTCCATGATGGCAAAAGCCAGCAGATGTCCGTTGGATCCCTTGCAATATCCAGCCAGCGAGCTGATGCCGTAGGGATGCGAGAGCGTACCCGTCTTGGCACGAATCCTGCCCCGGAGCTTCGCATTGGACAGCTCTCGCCTCAGCGTTCCATCTACACCGGAGAGTGAGAGCTGGGTGGTCAGCAGTCGGTAGATGGCCTTATGGTGATAGCCGTAGCGCAAAATGGTGGTGAGGGCGACAGGAGTAAGATGGTTGTGCGTGCAGAGTCCACAACCGTCATGCACCACAAGGGAGGTATCACGAAGCCCCAGACTGTCACGCAGGAAGGTACGCAGATAGCGCACTCCAGCCATCGTGGGGTCACCTTTCGGGTCCACCTTGTGACCGATGGTATAGAGCATGGCGGTGGCTTGCGTGTTGCTGCTATGCTTCCACATGCGCTGTGTCACCCGGTCTATAGATCTGAGGAAACGGAAAATACAGTGTGATCCCACTGGCACGGAACCCAACACCACCTGACTGTCTTTTACGGCGACACCCTGCGAACGAAGGGCTGACTTCAGCTCCTTCTCTATCCGGTCGGATCCCTTATAAAGCAGGCCATACTGGGAGAAGGTAAGATCCCAGGGGTACCAGTGTTCTTCGCTCTGCACCGGGTCGCTGATGGTGAGGTCCATATACAGCTTTCCGTCAAAAGATTTGATACCTTTACGGCGCAAAGCCTTAGCAAACATAGCCAAATCAGGTGCCTGGAGCTGCGGGTCCAAGCCAGCCCTGAAACCGACATCACCCCGCAAGGTATCGCCTTCCAGCTTCCCTCGCGTGTAGATCGACGTGGAATAGATATATTTTGTACCAAGCAAATGCAGACCGGCAACGCCGCTAAGCAACTTCAGACAGGAGGCTGACGACTGTGGCTGCTGCTCATTCACGCCATAAACAGGCCTGTCAGCGGTGAGGTCAAAGACATAAAAGCCGAAGTTTCCCTTCGGTCTCAGGCTGTTACCAAACTTTTTGAGTCGGCTCACGAGGGCGGTATCGACGGCAGAAACGGCCGTCCGGGGCTTATGAGGAGAGTCTGTCGAGGCCTTTTTCCCGTTGCCCGAGCAGGCCGACAAAATCAACACGGCCATGAGGCAGAAGGAAAGAGGGCGGAGGATATGATGTTTTTTCAATGTTGTTATGATATTGGAGGCACGGTCAGCATGCCCTGTGGTTGAGGTTCATGCAAAGGTACGCACATTCAAACAAAAATCAACCCCATTTTATATGTTTTTATATCAAAATCTGTTACCTTTGCATCATGCCCATTATCCATATCACATCACTCGATCATCCCGGCGTGGAGGTGTTCAGCCAGCTCACCGAACGTCAGCTGCGAAACCATCTCACCCCCGAAGAAGCCCTCATCATCGTAGAAAGTCCCAAGGTCATTCGGGTAGCCCTGCAGCAGGGGTGCCAGCCCGTCTCCCTACTTTGTGAGGAGCGCCACATCACCGGTGACGCTGCCGACATCATTGCCCAGTGCGGCGATATCCCCGTCTTCACGGGAGATCGCGGTCTGCTTGCAGCCCTCACAGGCTATACCCTTACACGCGGAGTGCTTTGTGCCATGCGCCGCCCCAGCCAGCCCTCGATAGAACAAGTGACACGCAGCGCCTCACGAATCGTCGTTATCGATGGCGTGGTAGATACAACCAATATCGGCGCTATCTTTCGTTCGGCAGCAGCCCTGGGCATCGACAGCGTACTGCTTACGCGCGACTCGTGCGACCCCTACAACCGGCGCGCCATCAGGGTATCAATGGGCTCTGTGTTCCTCGTGCCCTGGACGTGGCTCGACACGCCCGTGGAGGCGCTCCACGAATACCGATTCCGTACCGCTGCCATGGCCCTGACCAGCAAAAGTATCGGCCTTGACAGTCCACTGCTCAAGCAGGAACCCCGCCTCGCCCTCATCATGGGCACGGAGGGAGACGGCTTGCCTCAGCAGGCGATCGCCGCTGCCGATTATGTTGTACGCATTCCTATGGCTCACGGGGTCGATTCGCTCAATGTAGCAGCAGCATCGGCCGTGGCATTCTGGGAACTGAGAAAACAAAAATAAAAAGATTCTTCCCTCCAACACATAGATCAATTGTATGTGGTTTAAGGCTACCATACATGATGTGACATTCTGATTTTCAGCAAATTGACATATACCAGATGAACCACAAAAACTCCGACTTCCCTGAACTATACAGGTAAAAAGAGAGAAAGGAAAGCAGCTCTATAATAAGTCATGCGGGCAAACCGGCCCTGCAATTAACCACAAATCACGTCGCGAATAAGTATTAATCGCGATGCGAATAAGCATTAATCGCAACACGAATAAGTACTAATCGCGACGCGAATAAGCATTAATCGCAACACGATGACGAGCACCGCATTACTCACATGATACATTATGAGCCAGAAAAGTGAAATAAAACATTAGTTTTTACGTGGTTCTTATTGTAAAAAACAGTATCTTTGCAGTAACAGAATAGGAAATTTCACGGATAGAATTGTTATTGATGAAAATAAAGTATATATTTTTCTTGATGCTGGTTTTTGTGCTTTCCGCCTGCAGGGGAAAGAGCAGTCACCGCGTACAGCCTCAGGAAGATACCAAGGCTAAACAGATGCTGCAAGGCATCTGGATCAATCAGGACGATCAGGACGTGGCTTTCAAAGTGAAAGGCGACACCGTGTACTATCCCGACTCGATCAGCCAGCCTGTCTATTTTCAGATTCTTGCCGACACTTTTGTGCTTCATGGTGCCCACGAGGTGAAATACCCTATCCTTCGCCAGACTCGAAATCTCTTCGTCTTCCGCAATCTGGAAGGCGAGACCGTACACCTCACGCTAAGCAACGATGGCGATGAGGCCTCGCTCTTCCCCACCCAGCGCCCGGTGGCCCTGAATCAGCGGAAGCTCATCAAGCGCGACACGGTGGTCATCTTCAATGGTGAACGCTACCGCTGTTATGCTCAGGTGAATCCCACTTCTTACAAGGTGATGAAGAGTACCTACAATGATGATGGAGTGGTAGTTGACAATTTCTACTACGACAACATCGTCAACCTGCATATCTATCATGGCTCACGGAAGCTCTTTTCAAGCGATTTCCGCAAGCAGCAGTTCTCCTCAAAGGTACCCGGCGACTTTCTGAATCAGGCTGTATTGAGTGATATCACCCTGGAATCGGTAGATGCCAGTGGCATTCACTACATTGCCTCGCTCGTCGTGCCCGACTCGATGAGCAGGTTCGAGGTGAAAATCACGATAGATTACAAGGGCAGAATGACCCTCGGGGTAGAGTAGCAGCGAACACGCGAGCTACAACTCCCTATATTTTTGGAACCTATGTAAAACAGGGGAAGAGCAGTTCCACAACTTCTTCCCTTAGATTTGTAGGCTCGGGAAGCGTCGTTTAAGGTCAGCTGCCTGCTCCATGGTTCGCTTCATAAATGCCTTATATTCCTCCGACGCTGCATTGAAGGGACGATGATGGAGTGCGGCACGGATAGGCTCCCACTCTTTCAGAAACTGCCGGGTGGCATCAGAGAAGAACGTGTTGGCCATTCGCTGATAAATGTAATCCACGGCCTGATCGGTGGGGTGCAACATATCTTCCTTGTAAAAACGGTAATCACGCAGTTCGTCGTTCATGATTTCATAAGAGGGAAAATAAGTAACGACACCTTTGTTTATACGGGAGACTGCCAACAAAAGTGTCGCTTTTGATAGCTGGCTCCCATGAAATCCGTACTTCTTATAACGTATGGGGCTGACTGTTAGGACGAAACGAACCTGCGGAAAACGAGAATGTATGAGGGAAATGGCCTGACTCAGATACTCAAGGCACTCCTCCACGGTCAGTTCACGCTCCTCAAAAAGACTCTGGGGACGTTTTCTGCAATTGTCAACGATCTCTCCTGTCTCCTTCAGGATATATACATGGTTTGTTCCCAGCGTGAACACGGCAGTGCCTGGCTCATCGGCAGCAAACGGCATACCGCCCTCATCGAGCAACCGCTGCACCGTATGCAGGATACTTGCCGGATTATACATCACGCCATAAGGGTTCACCACCGTGCGAAACTGCTGCTCGGCGAACCGTTGCCCCATGTTATCGGCAAAGCAGGAGCCTACAAAGAGCATGCGCTCACAGGGCTCAATCTTCCATGTCGAGGGTGGAATCTCTATGGGGGTAGTCAGCTCCATACCTTATTCTATAACCTTAAATTCGCAGCTT
>LAHS01001569.1_pt1 | contig 12455 bp, 12 predicted proteins | sample 329651 | NCBI WGS metagenome assembly LAHS01 (sample SAMN03275699, study PRJNA271635) | activated sludge metagenome | isolation source: sample C-1 Sludge from hydrolytic chamber (first chamber) of Anaerobic... | reverse complement strand
AATTTTCCAAATGGTTAATTTTGGAACAAAAAAAGAAAAAATTGATTTCTTTCCCAAATACATTTTTTATGGTTTCATAAAAATAGTAGATGGTTGTCACCTAACTAGTTGCTAAGTAGGTCATCGATCATCTGAACAAAGGAGAACAAGATGAAAAAGTCATCTATTTTAGGGCTTTCTTTTGCCGTGGTAGGTCTAGTGGCGTTATCCGCTTTGGCCGAACGCTTCGTGAGGACGAATGAAACGCTAGGTGGGGATGCCAATTCCTACGCTTTGAATCTCACCTCGTCTAACGCTCCTAGCGATTTTTCCTCTTATTCAGTTCTTACTAGTGCTAGCAACACCATTGAGATGACCTTTAGCGGTGGGGCTGCTTCAACTGGAAAGTTTTGCTCTCTTGCAAGTGGCGAATATTTGGAGAACAAGACGCCTATTAATACTTTATATAGCATCACTGCCGCCTTCACCGGAACACTGGATATCACCTTTGGCAAGTTTGATCTTGCGGGCGCTTCCTTTTCCGGGAGCAGCGGATCCTACACCGGATTTAAATCCACCCTTACTAGTGGCACGGTTTACACTTTTACGACCTTGCCTTCTTTCTTTAGATTAACTGCCAGCGCGGCCACAGTCATCGAAAGCGTTGTCATTAATTACCGTTGCCCCAGTGTTCAGACACCAGTGTCCATTAAGGCCGCAAGAGACATAAATGCCGAAGATGCCTATTGCTACTCAAAAGGGGTCGTCACTAGAATGGTGAATCAAAAGACCTTCTATGCCCAATACCCTGAGTCAGACACAGTCGCCTATGGAATAGAGATTCAACGCCAAGTTACTAGCCCCACCGTAAGCGTGGGTGACTCTATTGACTTCGAGGGAATACTCTCCATTGCCTATAGCCGTTTCCGCGTTCGTAATTGCAACATCAAAGTTCATAACGATACCCCATACGCTTCTCCCGTCCCGCTTCAAGTGAACGAAGGCAATTTCACCTTAGCCAATATGACGGGGAATGATGGAAGGCTAGTCTCATTATCAAATATCTCCAATAATTCCATCACGAGCGTGGCCACTAGCACGACCTATACCTTCCTCCATGGTTCAAATAACCTTACTCTCTATATCAAGACCAGCGACACCACCAATATCACTAATTTCAATACAATGTTAGCTGGTATGAGCGCCACTGAGCGTCTTCGGTACAAAGGCGTTGTGGTTATCCATAATTCCGTCTTAGAGATAATTCTTACTAACACAACACTTGATTTTGAAGTATACGATACCGCCGTCATCACAGGCTATTACTTAACTGGTTCCATTAATTCTTGGGATAAGCGCGATCCTGAATTAGCCTTCGCTAGCGTCAGTAAGCCTGAAGGCGCTTCTTGGGACGAAAGATACACATTCAGCAAAGCCCTTGCCGTCAATGATGTTGTAAAAGGGGTCAAGAGCGATGATACGACCGAATCCAACTGGATCTGGTTTGGATATTCAGGAGACGATTCTGGCTACAATGTTGGGCTCAGCAATGCCGCTTCAGAGGCCTCCAATATAACAGCTGGCGATTATAGCAACATCAAAATAGTGACAGCTGGCACCTATACCTTCCTCATCACCTTAACGGGAACCACTTATGACTTCACCATCACGAGTGATATTACCCCATCTGGTGAAGACAAGACGCTTGATATCTTCGCCGTGAATGATACCCATGGCACCATCGTGGAGAATTCCTCCAATTACGAGCCTGGTATGGCAAAATTAGCTGGATTCATTAACGCTGAAAGAGTGGCGGCTGGTGGCGTTGATAAGACTGTTCTCCTCTCTTCTGGCGATATGTGGCAAGGCTCCCTTGATTCTAATATCACTAAAGGCGCGATGATGGTCGATATGATGAAGGCCATGAAGTTCGACTCCATGACCATTGGCAACCACGAATTCGATTGGGGCAAGAGCCAAATCGAAACTAACATCACCCGTGCCGCCGATACAACTGATGGAGCGTGGGGCTATCCAACGCTAGGCATCAATATCAAAGACACAACGACCGGAGAATATATTCTTGGTTCCCCATCCACAACCTTCACGAGAAATGACCTCACCGTCTCCATCATCGGAGCCATTGGCGAGATTGAGTCTCAGATTGCTACCGACGTCTTAGGAAATATCGACTTTGTGGATCCAACCGATTTAGTAAAGACTGAGGCGACAAGATTAAGAACAGCTGGAAGCGATATCATCATCTATAGCGTCCATAATGGCGCTGCGACCGCCGGGGCTAATGATTATCCTGACGCCTCCCTTGCTGATTATGTGGATTGTGTCTTTACGAGCCACACCCATAGAACCGAAGCCTACACGATCACTTCTACAAGTACGAGCCGTTCCATTCCGGTCGTGCAGTCTTGGTGCAATGGCAAAAAGGTTGGACACGTGAAGCTTAATTACAATACCGGAACTGAAGCTGTGACCACTTTGACTTATGAAAACTCCGATAACGTGGTAGATGCTTCTCCAACAGCAGATACAGGAATTACTTCCATCTACAACACTTACCAAACCACGAGTTACACCGATGGCCCATTAAGCGCCACGATTGCTAGCATGAAGTCAACCGTACTAGGCAACATCGCTTCAACTTCATCTTACGTAAGTAGTGGCACCATCTCGCAAAATAACGTCAATAAGCTCTATACCAAGGCTCAGCTTGATATGTATTCTGCGGATGATCCAGTCCTCTCTTACAATAACGCCTCAAGAACCTCTTGGAGCGTGGGAGACATCACATATGCCGATATCTATAAAGCCTTCCCATTTGATAATCAGACTTATGTTGTGACCGCCACCGGCGCTCAGATTAAGTACCTTGATGGCAACGGATATGGATGGCTTGGTAATGAGAGCGCCTATACCTTAAAAGATGGCGTAACCTCAGCAAGCTTAGTTGATGCGACCGTTTACACCATCGTCACCACATCCTATGCGATAACTAACTACAATTACGAGTATACCGCGGAGACGAGAATCGATTCTTCATCCAGCCATTCGCAAAGGCATATCTTGTACAACGCTTTCATCGCTAATCCTAGCCGGTTTAATTAGTTCATTATCTAGCCGAGTCTAAAAACGGATGCTTCCTAAACTTAGCGGGAGGCATCCTTTTTTAAAACTTCCGGAATTTATGGAAATCTCCGCAAAACTCCTTCATACATGAGGAAAACGTTACATATCAATCGTAGTTTTTGGTGATTGGTTTGATTATCTTTTGTAGGGCAAGAGAGCGATCATCACTGTACCGTTTTAGGGACATGGTTACAATTCTCCTTCCTATTCGTTTTTTTGGATATAAAATGATGTCATACGATTTGAAAAGGAACTGATTGCTACCCGTTCCACCTCAGCTGGAATATTATTCGTCACCACTCAAAAGGCCAGATTAAGGACAATAATCCGCCATCTCTTCATCAAAAAATACCTCATCTATACAAACGTAGTTGGCCCCACTTTGGACCCCACCCGAAGAGACGAAGAAATGCTTTCCGCAGTCGCACCTACAAAGCCACATGTCCTTGTTCCCCTTCGCCCCGACGTATTTTATGACGACGAAGGCGGAATGCCTCTCCCTCGCCCGCTCGACGATGCCAAGATGGTCCCCGACAACTTTCGGCCTTGTCGTATTTTGCTTACGGCTCTTCGCCCTCACTTGGACTCCGCCACGAAAGAAGATCTCAGCCTTCAGCCTGGCCTCCGCCGCCTCCTCGATGCTTTTATAGGAGCCTAACTTCATTTCCTCGTTCTCGAAGCCAATATAGGCCACGTACCGGTTGATGAACTTCTTGTAGCGGACGCCCCGGTAGGTCTGCTTGCTGTTGCCTAGCCTTTGCTTCAGGCATTCAAGATAGAAGCCGAGCTTTGAAGGAGGTATCACGACTTCCTCCCACTTTGTTGGGACAAGGCTATCTAGGGTTTCCTCAGTCCCGCTTTCCGGCTTGGCTGATGGGGTGGGTTTCGCTTTCTCGACGATGGCCTCTTTCGGCAGCGGCGTCCTGATCCCGCACCCGCAGTCCCTCGGAGGATGCCTTTGGAGGGTCTTGGAGGGGACGTAGAAAGTCTTCCCGCAGTCGCATAGGCACTTATAGAGTATCTCGCTCCCGCCTGTGGCCTTGGGCATCTTTATCTTCTCTTCGACGGCGAGCCTATTCACCCTCGCACCAACGACTGAATCCAGTCTCATGAATAGAAAACCTCTTAGCTTTCTAGGCTAAGAGGTTAGGCCTTTTCTGGTATTTGTTCGCCTTCGAAGCATCGACGTAATTCAGGGACTGAAGCCTCTTGCCTGTGACCGTTCCTTTCGGCCTTTAAGACAACAAACACGCAGGCGTGGAGGTTCTATTTCCGTAAGGAATGTTCCATTACTGGTGAGGAGGAAAAAAGAGATTGGCAGAGCAAAAACAGACGGAGAATGTAGAAAAGCCGTTGGACGACAATGCTTATCACGTGTTGGCGATGATGTTAGCTCCGCTATTGCTGAGTCATATCAGGATACAGGAAAAGAAGCGAGGCAAAGTTGAATCCATTAGGAGGATTCTCGGTTCGTCTCATCCATGGAATCGTCATTCATGCAGAACCCTAGTTGGCAAAATGTTCTTTTGCAAACTCCATGTCCTGAACGACTTCTAGAGCGCCAAGATAGTTCTTATGTTTATCGCGGACTGCCATATAACGGACAAGATAAGTACGGCCGTTCTTATTCATCCAGACATCGACCGAATCCTTTTCTCCGGAACGGAGAGAATCCAGGATCTCTCTTACCATCGGTTCGATCTTCGGAGGATGGCAAGTGAAGACCTCTCTATCTAACGCCATCGAAGGGCGCTTGAAGGCCTTGTGTCCTTCGTTGAAATAGCGGTTGATGTTCTTATCATCGACAAAGGAGATTTCTAATGGAATGGTATTCAGCACCGCCGTCAGTTGAGCAACGGTCATATGACCGCTCGGAAGAACGACTTCCCCTTCTTTGATGTCGGTGGCTTTTGCAACTTTATTTGCTTCGGCTTTGTCCCAGACCTCTTTTTCTACCCCGAAGCAGACAGGATAATCTTTGCTGTCCTGATAGATGGTGAACCATTCTTCTTCGGTGAAATTTTCCGCGCAGATTGGGAAGAGGATATTGTCTTCTTTATAGATCATCTCCTGGGCTCTCTTAAGAACTGCTCTTAAACGGGCTTCATAGGAAGTGTCGTGATCCTCGATCTTTGCTAACTGATTGAGTTCATCGCGGATTTCATCATCGACCGTCCACATGACTTCGGAAGGTCCGATGATATCGTATCTGGTCTTGAGAAGAGGATAAAGGAGGTCACCTTTCTTCGCGTAGTGAATAGAAAGTTCACGGATCTGAGGGAAGAGTTCTCCTAATTCCTGATGGGCATCCAGACGTTGGAAAGCATCCTCGATCAAAGAAGCGAGAACAATATTCTCTTTCGTGAAAGTAGAAAGCGGATGGCCCTTGATCTCTTTAGGATCCTTCTTTTCTTCCGCTGCTTCCTCTTCCTCCTGCATCTGTTTCATCCAAGCTCTTTGCTGAGAAGCCATGACTTCTTCTTCGGCATTGGCAATCCGCTCTTCTCGGGTAGCACCATGGAAAAGAGCCGAGTGGATATCACAGAGCTGCTGGACTTCGTTGAGAGGAACTCCTTCTTCCATCAGTTCCTGTTCAGCTTCCATAATCTCATAAGCTTCGACATCGGAGAAGCGGGAGACGAAATCGGCTCTGACGCTTTCTAAGGATTCTCCCTTGCTGAGACGACGAAGATAATTCTTCAGCTGTTCGGTACGGGAAAGAGGCTCTTCTTTCTTTTCTTCCGGTTTCGTTTCTTCCTTAACAACATTCGAAGGCATGTTCCCTTCCAAGGTGAAACCATTGCTCATCAAAGCGAAGATGACTTTCTCCATCGGGATACCTCTCATCTTGGCACCTTTGGGAATGGTCATCAGTTTTGCAACCGAGTGGAACATATTCGGATTCTTGATGTCTTTGAGGCCGAGGTTATAGAGAATATCCGCTAACTCCGGATATTCCGTAACAAGTTCATACACCGAACGGCTGAGATCAAGTTTCTTTTCCATATGTACTTTCTCCTTATTAGTGGGATAACCACAATTCAATGGTTTCCTTTTCTGCCCATAGAATAAACCGAAAGAAGTAGAATGTATGTTGTCTAGACAACAAAAGAAGAGGAGGAAGTATCGACGATGCAAGAACACAAAGAAAGAACCAAACTCACGGAAGAAGAAATGGGAGTGGTAGAGAACTCTCTTCTGTTCTCCGGTATCAGGAGAAACGAAATTCAGATTCTCCTCGTCTGCCTGAAAAGCCAAAAGGTTTCCTATTCAAAAGGAGAGATGATCTTCCGCATGGGAGAGAAGATTTCCAGAACCGCACTTCTTCTCAAAGGAAAAGCCCATGTCGAATGGTACGACTACTGGGGAAAAAGACATATCGTCAATGCGATCCTTCCTGGGGATATCCTCGGAGAGACTTATGCCGCTACCCAAGGAATCCCGAACTTCAATATCGCAGCCGATGAAGATAGCGTTCTTCTTTTCCTCGACTTATCTTCTCTTCTTCATATGTGTTCTTCCGCTTGTCCCTTCCATGCGAGATTAATCGATAATCTCTTTGCTGTCTTAGCGAAAAGAAATATCACCTTGCGGGAGAAACTCACTTATATCACTCAACCGACTTTGAGAGATAAGATTCTCACCTATCTCTCTTCCGAATCCATTCGTCAGCCTTCGGCCTATTTCGACATTCCTTTCGATCGGCAGCAACTTGCCGACTTTCTTTCTTCCGATAGAAGCGCTCTTTCCAAGGAACTTTCGAAGTTAAAGAAAGAAGGCTTGATCGATTTTGAAAAGAATCACTTCCATCTGCTACTGAAAGAAGAAGAAAAAGTTACTCTAACGTCAGAAGCAAAGCCATCTTGAAACGGCCGTTTGCTTTGACGTAATGTCTTCCGCCTTTGGCGAAGTGGAAGTTCTCTCCGGCTTTGATCGGGTACTCTTTTCCTTCGTAACCGATGATTCCTTCTCCGTCTAAAGCGAAGACGATCGCTTCACCAGGAGCTGCATGTTCGGATAAACCGGTTCCTTTATCAAAGGCAAGAAGCGCAAACTTCATCCCTTCTCCTTTGACAACATCCATGTTGACGATCTTCCCATCCTGATACGGTAATAGGTCGGCTAACTTAAAGACTTCCCCTGCTTTGATTGCTTGATTCATACTATCCTCCTTTTGTAATGCAATTTCTGTATAAACAACACCTTCCTTACTTCTCATACCAGCAGTGATACCGCTAGGAAGAAGAATGAATTCTCCTTCCTTCAAGAATCGACTTTGGCCTTCTCTGGTAAAGACTTCCAAGTCTCCTCCATTGACAATCAAGAGTTTTCTTTCCGGATGGCTTTCGGCACTGATATCCGTGTTTGCCGCTAAAGAGAAATAGGTGATGCTATTTTTCCCCGAAACAACGTTCTTTGAGATAGTGCAATAAAGAACAGGGGCATTCTCTTTGGCAATAGAGAATACGACACCGGCTTTTTCGTTCATATCTTATTTTTCCTTTCATCTATAAGGAGTATAGAACAAACAAGAAGAAAAATACGTTGTCTAGACAACATAAAGGGAGGAACTAAAGATCTTTTTCTTCCTCCCCTAATGAGAAAGTTCCTCTCTGGATATGGCTAGGATCACGGATATCGAAGAAGTTACTCTGTCCCTCATAAATCTGAAAGACTTCTAAAGCAGAACGGGTTCCTATTGGATATATCTCCTGCCTATAAGGATTCTTCTCGAAGATTTCGTCCAGCTTCTCACTGCCGATATTTCTTACCTTGCCAGAAAAAGAAATGCATTTCTTATTCTGGATAGCCGAAAGAGAAACGTATTTCTGTTCCATCCATTGGATATAGAAATTTTCCCTTTGTCATCGGTAGAATGGATTTCCTCGACGAGGATTTTCAGATAATCCAATGTCTCCTTCTACTTTTCTTTTCAAGCAAGAATGCGATGAATCACTCTCTGCAATTCCGGAACCGCTTCTTTTTCAAACCAAGGGTTCTTCGCTAACCAACGGAAATTGAGGGGGCTCGGGTGAACAAGAGGGAAATATTCCGGCAAATATTCTTTGTAAGCAGCAACCGTCTCTGTCAGATTTCTTTTCTGTCTATCTTTCAGATAATACGCCTGAGAATATTTTCCAATCAGAATCGTCAATTGAATCTTCGGCATCAAAGCAAGGATGTCTCTGTGATATTCTTCTGCGATGAATTTCCGCGGAGGAAGATCGCCGGTTTTCCCTTTTCCAGGGTAATAGAAATCCATCGGAACGATAGCAATAGAGGAAGAATAAAAAGTCTTCTTATCAATACCCATCCAGGAGATCAGCTTCTCACCGGACTTATCGTTGAAGGGAATGAGGGTCTCTTCGACTTTCTTTCCGGGAGCCTGACCAATGAGAAGGATCTTGGCCTCTTCATGGACTTGGAAGATAGGAGGGATACCTCTTTCGGTATAGGACTTATTCCGTTCATCTTTTTCCAATTTCTCTTTTATCTCTTGAAATGTCATATTTCTAATCCTTCCTTTTTTATAATCGGAGACAGTTCATTCTTAAGGTAACATTTTTAGTTGGAAAGAGTTAAGTAAAACGAATCCGACTAAAAACAGTATTCACTTTCATAGTAAACGCAACAAAGGTTGAGAAGGGCAACGTAGGTTAGTGGGGTGGGAATCATGCCTGCAATTGTAGACATGATTCGGCCCTTTTTTCGTTGTTTTCCCTTCTCGCGCTATGATTCAATCGGCTGCTCCTTCCAGATTGCACCATATATGAGACGTCGAAGGCCTCCGAATCGGTCCTTGCCTAGACCGCGAGGCCGGCAGAGCTTCTGCTGATCCATCTGAGGGACAGGGAGATCGTATTCCTCTGCGACAACGGGCCGGAGTTCTACGGCGTCGAGAAGGCCGAGGAGGTCGGAGCGAGGGTCCATATGTTCTTCACGCATCCCTACCGTTCCACGGACAAGGCCCACTGCGAAAGGAAGCGTGAGCTGTTCCGCTTCGTCGATGCCAAAGGCTCTTATGGGTCCTAGAAGTTTCTTGAAATGCCATAATCCTGTATAGTAATCTCTGCTTTGCAAGGAGGCTTTTATGAAAATCAAAAAATGGACATTGGCACTTTCGGGACTGGCCCTGCTCTCTTCCTGCACGACGAACGGGCCTTCTGGGGATTCTTCTTTCCCAGGCTCGAGCTCTGAGGGCGATTTTTCATCCTCCTCTTCCGAGGCCCCTTCTTCCGAATCGGCTCCGGAATCTTTCTCCGAGGCTTCTTCCCAAAGCCAGGCCGAAGCGATTTCGGATAAGGTTTACGCAGTCCTCGAAGGAATGAAAGCGGGGAACTATTCCCTTTCTTACGTTTTAAACGGCAAGGAATTGACGGACATCGTGACCCCGTCTTATTGCTATACGGGTTATCTGAATTCCGGCTCCATCCTTTTGAAGACTTACAAAGAGGCCCCGTTCTCTTACGATTTCACCCTCAATTCCGGGAAACTCGAAATCAGGGGCCAAAGCTTCAAGGACGACTATTCTGGACAGGGAGTGCGTGATTTGAGCGCGAAGAACAGCTTCGCCTCTTACAAAAGGAGCGAACTCGTCTTCTACAAAGAAGGATCCTCTTTGTCCACCCTAGACGCGACCCTCATCGATTTGTTCTCCGCTCAGTTGGATTTCACCGGGATCAAGAGAATCCTTTTCCGCGTCGAAAACGGGAACCTGGTCGCGGAGTTCCAAGGCATAGACGATTTAGGCATTGGGCTTTACCAGACGGTCGCCGGAGGGGTGGTCACGATCCATGATTTGGGCACTTCCTCTTTGTTGAGAAAGAAGTTCTTTTTTTCGATATTCTCTTATTTTAACAGCGTAGTTCATCTTTTTTTCTTACCTATCATTAATAAATCACTTTTAAATTATTTTATCATTGATTATTCCACTTTTTATCGATATTTGTCAGATACTGGCTCACGCATTGCTGGGAGATGCAGAGCTCGAAGGCTGTGTCCAGCTGGGTGAGGCAAAGAAAATGGATCTTCCTGAAGACCTGAAGCTCCTTGTCCGTCAGCTTGCCCACGAACCTATGATGTATAAAAAGCCGTTTTAACGAGTGCACCCCCTAGGACAATCCGTTTAACGAGTGGGTCTGTTTTTCTTCTAAAAAGCCATAAAAAGAGTAAAATTTATACGGCCTATTTTTCCTGATTATTGAAAAGCGCCGAGTTATCGGTGCTTTTTACACAAAAAAAGTGATACTCGATTGTATCACTTTTGTCGTTCTAATATGGGGCGGATAGTGGGAATCGAACCCACGCATGGCCGGTTCACAGCCGGTTGTGTTAAACCTCTTCACCATATCCGCCAGCGCGTTATAGTCTAATCAAATCCGCGCCAATCCGCAAGTTATTTTAGAACGCGCTGGCTTTGGTGAAGAGCTTCAACCCAAAACGGAAGTTCGCGCGCCTTGACCAGGTTCGGCAATTTGCCATTCGGCACCCCTTCGTAGAGAGCGATGATCGCGCTTAAGGGGAGCCAGAGCGTCTCCTTGATATAGTTGTCACCCTTGCTCACGAAATGCTTGCCAAGGTTCTCACCCTCTCTTAGGCACAAGAAATAGTGATTGTGATTCTCGCGGCCAATCAAGTTGTAATAATCATCGACAAAGCCAATCTCGCCGAGCACGCGCACATGGTAGCCAAGCTCCTCTTGGCATTCGCGAACCACCGCGATCTCGGGGGTTTCGCCCTGATCGACGCCACCGCCAGGCGTCTCGTAATAATCGAAATTCCCGAAGGCGTCATTCCTCACGACGTGGTGAATAGCAAATTGGCCATGCCCATCGCTGACGAGACCGCGGGCGATTTCACGGATTTCGTGGATTGGCGCTTGGGGATATTCCTGATCGGAAAGGTTAAGAAGAATTTTCATAGCTCTCTATTATCTACCCTTGAAATTGCGTTGAAAAGGTAGACAATAACGCGGTATGGCAATCCGAAATCGGTTTCTTGCATTCTTCTATCGTCTCCTCCTCTTAGGGATCGGTGGCTATGGCCTCTGGATTCTCTTTGCGGCCCGGGCTTTGACCTCCGAAGCTTCGCGGGGTATCTACTTTTTCGATTGCCAGACTCTCCTCGTGGCGGTCGTCGTCATTTTATGCGAAGTGATTGCTAACGCCATCGGCTTAAGCAAGAAGACCAACGGGATTGTTCCTGGCGTCTGGAGCCCCATCTTCTTGGCCTCGCTATCTTTCGTCCTCTTTGAGAGCATCATCTACCCCTGCGTTTGCTTGGCGAGCGGAACGCCTTATTTCGGGGCTTACGAACGTGGCCCCATCGTGATGATTTTGAGCAAAATCGTCATCCCGGCTCTCATGCTCGGCGATTATCTTCTCTTTGGTGAAAAAGGGACCGTCAAATGGAAGCATCCGATTTTCTGGTCTCTTTATCCTCTCTTCTATTTCGCCTTCTGTCTCTTGGTTCAGCACATCTTTGATCAGCAGTTCACCATCGTCAAGTTTTTCACTGCCGCAAACTTCGCTTCGGCCAACGCTTTGTTTTCAGGCAATGGCGGATGGAACGGCGTCGTTCTCTCTTGCTTCGCCGCTTGGCTTGGCTATATCGGCCTCGCCTATCTGATGGTCTTCCTCAACTTTGTCTACGCTGGGGCCTACCGCAAACGGACGCCAGCGGACGTCATCTGATAAACTCTTCTTGGTTCAATTGATAAACGGCCACGGTGACCGTTTTCTTTTTTAAGGGCACCTCTTCTTGGTCGTCATGGTCATAATGAAAGCCCTGTTTCTCAATCACGTGGCGGCTTCGACTATTCTCAAGTTGGGCTTTCATAATCGCGTAGTGATAGCCGCTATCAAAGAGATAGGTCAAGACCGCATGGAAGGCTTCGCTCATATAGCCAAAGCCCCACGACTTCCGTTCGAGGCAATAGCCAATCTCAAAACCTTGCTCGGGATAAATCTTCACCACGTTGATCGAACCGATGATGCGACCCTCTTTCGTAATGAGCCAGTCGTAATGATAGGGTTCTTTCTGCTCGGCGAGTTTAAAATTCAAAAATGCTTCGGTATCGGCCAAACAAGGATGGGGATTCCACGTCAAATAACGGCACACTTCTTCATCGTGGCAATACGAGGCGAACATCCCTGGCCCATCCCCCGGAGCAAAAGGGCGGAGAAGCAAGCGTTTCGTTTTGAGCGATTTGGCGTTTAGTTCCATAGCCGGATTATAACGTCAAAGACGTTCGCTGTCACTTTTCAATTCGCTTAATCCCGCCGTCGTGGTCGATTTCTTGAGTCCGGAGAGCATTGAGGACATAGATGAGA
>LAHS01008422.1_pt1 | contig 12510 bp, 9 predicted proteins | sample 329651 | NCBI WGS metagenome assembly LAHS01 (sample SAMN03275699, study PRJNA271635) | activated sludge metagenome | isolation source: sample C-1 Sludge from hydrolytic chamber (first chamber) of Anaerobic... | reverse complement strand
GTAGAGTCGCTGATATGGATGGTGCGCTCCCAGAATATCAACATCATGGTGGGCACCGACTATGCCGTGACCCACTCGCTGAGCCATTATGGCGAGGGCACGGAGGAGCACGGACAGACGCTCCCCGCCGTGCAGGAGCCTCACGGACAGACCACCTGGACACCGCAGACGCAGGACACGGAGGTGAAGTGTGTGGCACCTTATTACTATAAGGACACGACGTTTCAGGGATTCCGTGCGAGCCACTGGCTCGTGGGCGGCTGCACGCAGGATTACGGATCGTTCACGCTCATGCCCATGATGGGCCGCCTGCGCCTCAAACCCGGGGAACGGGCCACGCCCTTCGCCCACGACGGCGAGATCTCGCACCCTTATTATTACATGGTGGAACTGCCCCGGGAGCACCTCATGGCCGAGATGACGGCACGCAGCCACACGGCCATCTTCCGCTTCACGGCAGAGGAGGACGGCGAGATGCACATCGTGGTGAACCCCAACAGCGACGAGCGGCAGGGCTTTGTGGCGATAGATACCGTGCACAACAGGGTGTGGGGCTACAACCCCGTGCACCGCATCTATCAGGGTTGGGGTGAGTCGGCAGGCTTCAGCGGCTGGTTTGCCGTGGAGTTCCAACAGCCCATCAGCCGCTACGGTGTGAAGGACACCGTGGCCTATGTGTCGTTCAGAGTAAGGAAGGGCGACGTGATCCTGGCCAAGGCGGCCTCAAGTTTCTGCGATCTGGACGGTGCACTGACCAACATGCAGGAGATAACGGGCTGGGACTTTCTGGGCACCCGACTGGCTCTCGACAGCATCTGGCAGCGGCATCTGGCAGCGATCGACGTGGAAAGTAAGGACGAAAAGCTCGTCGGTCAGTTTTATGGTGCGCTCTACCGCTCCTCTTTCCTGCCCCGTACGCTCAGCGACGCAGATGGCCGTAGGCCCCGCTTTGCCTCAAACGATAAGCTGCCGCAGGAGGCTCACCTCCTTACCGGCGACAGGCAGCGTACGGCTTATACCGACTACAGCATGTGGGACATCTACCGGGCGCAGCTGCCCCTGCTCAGCATCATCGAGCCGCGGCGTGTGGCCGACATGATGCAGAGTCTGGCCAATATGTACCGGGAGGGCGGCTGGATGCCCATTTTCCCCTGCTGGAACTCGTACACCGCGGCGATGATCGGCGATCACGGAGCCTCGGTGGTGGCCGATGCCGCCGTCAAGGGCAACGCAGGCTTCGACCTGAAGCTGGCCTATGAGGGTTTGCGTAAGAATGCTTTTGAGTCGCCATCGACCTACGAGGAGTACCGTAACGGCATGGGGCGGCGCGCGCTGAAGAGTTACCTCAGGTACGGTTATATCCCTATGGAGGACTCGGTGAAGGAGGCGTTCCATGTCAACGAACAAGTGTCGCGCACGCTGGAGTATGCCTACGACGACTTCTGCCTGGCTCAGCTGGCCCGCGTGCTCGGCAAGTCGGCCGACTATGAGGCGCTGATGGCCCGCTCGCAGAACTGGCGCAAGGTGTTCAACCCGCGCACGGGGTGGGTGGACGGACGCTATAAGAATGGCCGGTGGGTCAGCCGTCGGCTCGACCTGACGAGTCGTCGGCCGTTTATCACCGAGGGGGCGGTGGCGCATTACAGCTTCTACGTACCCCATGATGTGTATGGACTGATGCAGATGATGGGTGGAAAGGACGGATTTGCAGACAAGCTCGACAGGCTGTTTGCCCTGAAGGGGAGCCTGTTTGACGGCAAGGAGGGCGGCGTGGCCTACTGGCACGGCAACGAGCCTTGTCAGCAGATAGCCTATATGTACGCGTGGGCAGGACAGCCGTGGAAGACGCAGCGCGTGGTGCACGATGTGATGCGCGCCGAATATCTCGATGCGCCCGGCGGGCTGTCGGGCAACGACGATGCCGGGCAGACCAGTGCCTGGTATGTGCTGTCGGCGTTAGGGTTCTATCCGGTATGTCCCGCCACACCTTATTATATATTGGGTACGCCGGCGTTCCTACGTGCCAGAATCGGCAAGTTGACCATCGAGGCTCCTGCCGTTTCAGATCGGAATATCTATATCCAGCGCGCTACATGGAACGGACGACCCTATGATAAGAGCTACATCACCCACGATATGATAGAGCAGGGCGGCACGCTTCACTTCGATATGGATGCCAGCCCCAATCCCTCCTGGGCCAGCTCGGCCTCAAGTCTGCCCCCAGACGTGATGCGGTAGGCATGTGGAGACCCGTCGGCAGAGGGGTGTTCCTGTGCTTCATGGGGATATGTGGTAAACCGAACGGGGATCTGCCTTGTGTGGATCCGGGTGTCATGACCAGTAGGAGATGATGCAATGAGTCACCCTTTTTCTTGTTTTTATCCTAAAAAGAAATTATCTTTGCAACATAAAGTAATGGCCATTACGGTAATGACGGTTACGAAAAATAACGGGTTATGAGGTTTTATGACAGAACAAAAGAGCTGAAACTGCTGGCTGACATTGAACAAATGAGCCGGCAGGAAGCTCAGATGACAGTGCTGATTGGGCGCAGACGCATAGGGAAGACAGAGCTTGCCCTGAAGAGTGGCGTAGGACTTACGATGCTTTATTTCTTCGTGGCACGCAAGTCGGAGGCTCTGCTGTGCGATGACTTCACCACCGAGATAGAAGAGAAACTGCATGTTCCGGTGGGGCGTTACACCTCTTTTGCCAAGCTGTTCCATCATCTTATGGAACTCTCTAAAATCCAACCGCTCACGGTGGTGATAGATGAGTTTCAGGAGTTTGGGCGTGTAGCCCCCTCCGTTTTCAGCGAATTGCAACGTGAATGGGATACGAACAAGGCTGGCAGCCACATGAACCTGATAGTCAGTGGCTCTATCTATTCGCTCATGCACAAGCTCTTCGAGGACAGCAAGGAGCCGCTCTTCTCTCGCGCCGGCCGCATCATCAACCTGCAACCGTTTACAACCAGCACGCTGAAGGAGATACTTGCCGACCACAGACCTGCCTTCGGGGCTGAAGACCTGCTGGCGCTCTTCACCGTGTCGGGTGGGGTAGCATGGTACACCAGCCTGCTGATGGATAACGGGAAGACGACCCGACAAAAGATATATCATGCGCTGACAGAGGACAACTCTCCCTTCATCAACGAGGGAAAAAACGTGCTTATCGAGGAGTTTGGTGCTGACTATTCCGTTTATTTCTCCATTCTCATCTGTATTTCTGAAGGGCAGTTTACCCGTAAGGAGATAGAGAACCGAATCAACATGGGAGGAAGTGGCCTCGGGAGTTATCTTGACCGGCTGGAGAACTACTATGGGCTGATAGAACGCCGGCAGCCCATCTTTGCCAGAAAGGAGTCGAGGAAGGTGCGTTATACGTTGCGTGACAACTTCCTTACGCTGTGGTTCCGCTTCTTCTTCAAGTATCAGGCGTTTATAGAGAATGGTGCATTGAAGCAGCTCGCACGTCTCATTGACCGTGACATCAGCACGGTAGAGGGCTTCATGCTGGAGCGATATTTCGAGTGTAAGCTGCGTGAAGGAGGCGACTACACGCGTATCGGGAAATACTGGGACCGCAAGGGGGAGAACGAGATTGACCTCATCGCTGTGAATGAGATCGACAAGATAGCCGGAATTTATGAGATAAAGCGCAATGCTGACAAATACGACGAAGCACTGTTGCGTGCGAAAGTGGATAACTTGCTGCAGAATTGTCCTGAGATGCGGGGCTTCCAGCTTACGCTGGGATGTCTGTCATTGGACGATATGTAAAGTGACATGCCAGACTGTGGTTGCTTCCCATAGGTTGAGTTGGCGGAGTCGGGTTCCCCTGCTTTCTATTTATTTAACGACCAAAATATCCCATAATCAGCAAGGAAAGCTTACCTTTGTATCACCATTCACTGGAGAAGGTGGTGGTGATACGTTTCCCTATGATCAAGAAAACAGCTATACTGACGGTTCTGCTCGCGGCTCTGGTGCTCCCGAGTGTGGCGCAAAACAAGAATAACCCGTTGCGCGACAGTCTGGCGCATGTGTCTGCGGCGGTGGAATTTCACCCCGACTCGGTGGAGCTGCGTCTGCAGAAGGCGGCGCTTAACGTGCAGCTGGAGCAGTGGCAGTATGCCAAGGACGAGTACGATGCGGTGGTAAGGCTCGATCCGCATAACCTCACGGCACACTATTTCCGTGCCTATGTCAACGAGAAGCTGCACCGGTATAATTTCGCCCGGCTCGATTATGAGGAGGTGCTGCAGGCTGTGCCTGGCAATTTTGAGGCTCGCCTGGGGCTCGCTCTGCTCAATCAGAAGGATCAGCACTACACCGAGGCCCTCGATGGCATCAATCAGCTGGTGGCGGCTCACCCCGACTCGGCAGTGGCATGGGCGGCAAGGGCAGGAATGGAAGAGGAGCGGGGCATGCTCGAACTGGCCGACTACGACTATTCGGAGGCACTCGCCCGCGATGCAGTAAACAAGGATTATCTCCTCGCCCGTGCTGATATCCGTATCCGTTTAGGACAGATGGAGAAGGCTCGCCGCGACCTCGATGCGCTGGTGAAGCTGGGAACACCGCGGGTAGCGCTGAAGGAGTGGTACCAGAGGGTGAGGTAGGAGCCCCCAGCCCCCCAGGAGCCCCCCTCGGTCCCCCCAAAAGGGGGGAAGCCCAGCAGCAGCAGAGAGGTCAGTGGTGCTGATTGGACCGATTAGCCTGATTAGCCTGATTAGTCTGATTAGCCCGATCTGCCTGATTGACTCGATTATCCTGCTTCCCCCGATTATCCTGATCGTCCTCCCTACATCGATCTAAAAACTAATAAAAAATATGAAATCACTCATTATCACGCTTTGCCTCACGGCAATCTCGCTTACCTCTTCTGCTCAGGTGGCACGCCAGCAGATCAGGGAGAACATCAATCTGGCAGGTAGCAACTATCTGGCTTATCCAGGACCTAAGCATCAGCTGACGGCTGCCCCGAAAGGATATGAACCTTATTATATCAGTCATTACGGGCGGCACGGGTCGCGCTACCTCATAGGACGGACCGATTATGATGTGCCGTTCATGGCTCTCTCGCGAGCCGACTCGCTGGGCAAGCTCACGCCTACAGGGCGGGAGGTGCTGCGCAAGGTGGCACTGATACGTGAGGAGTCGATGGGACGCGACGGTGAGCTCACGCTGCTCGGAGCACAGCAGCATCGGCAGATAGCGCGCCGTATGTATGAGCGGTTCCCGGAGGTGTTCAGCGGTGCAGCACATATTGATGCGAAGTCGACTATCGTCATCCGCTGCATCCTGTCGATGGAGAACGAGCTGCTGGAGCTCTCTTGCATCAACCCGAAGCTGAAGATCGTGCACGATGCGAGCCATCACGACATGTACTACATGAACGATGAGCACAGCCCCTACCTCGAAGTGCGCAAGACTGATGAGGCACGCGAGGCGCTGAAGAAGTTCAACGACCGCCATACAGACTACTCGCACCTGATGGGTGTGCTCTTCAACGATGCCGACTATGTGAAGCAGGTGAGTGTGAAGCCGCTGGGCTACAGTCTGCTGCGCTTGGCATCAAACGTGCAGAGTACCGAGCTGCGCCATCAGTTCTCGCTCTGGGACATCTTTACCGAGCAGGAGGTGTACGACTTCTGGCAGTGCTCCAATGCCTATTGGTTTACCTATTACGGCCCGAGTCCGCTGGCCAAGGAGGCCGGACCTTACGTGCAGATGAACCTGCTGCACAACATCATCGCTACCGCCGACACCTGTCTGAGGCTGCCTCACCCCGGTGCCACCATGCGCTTTGCCCACGAGAGTGACGTGATGCCTCTGGTGTGCCTGCTGAACCTGAATCACTATGGCGAGCCGATCAGCGATCTGGAGCAGCTCGATGATAAAGGCTGGAACAACTATGAGATCTACCCCATGGGCTGTAATGTGCAGTTTATCTTCTACAAACCTGTAACGGGCAAGCTTGAGGGGGCCGACATTCTGGTGAAGGTGCTGCTCAATGAAGACGAGGCGACGCTGCCCATCAAGACCGACTGCGCACCCTATTACCACTGGAAAGACGTGCGGGAGTACTATCTGAACAAGATGGCAGCGAGGGTAGAGCAGGATAAGAACTGAGAAAAGAATCTTAAATCAGCAGATGACAACTAACTTATGCGTGACATGGGGACTGGGGACGATGCTCGCCGCCAGTACCCTCCTGAACATTAGAGCATGCGACAACCACCCTTATCCATCGGGATTGCCCAAGGTGGAACCGGCGACTCAGGAGAAAGAGAGTAGGAGAGAGGAGCCCAGGGTTCAGGAAAGTGATGATAACGAGGGGCGTACCCGAAGCTCCCAGGAGAAGCGTGAGGGCTTGGCTGACGATTACGACCTTGCCATGCCGGCACCGCGCCAGGATATTGCTGAGCAGATACTGCGCAGGACGGCGTATGCCACCTCGTTTAACAGCACGACGAACATGCCCAACTGGGTGGCGTGGTGTCTCACGCGCGAACACACGCACGGCAGTGTGCAGCGCAGCGAGGCGAGGTTTCATGAGGACGATGACGTAGATCCGCGCAATCGAGTCACCACGTATGACTATATGCGGTCGGGGTATGACCGTGGGCACATGTGTCCTGCCGGCGACAATAAATGGAGCTATGAGGCGATGACGGAGTGTTTTCTCATGACCAATATCTGCCCGCAGGTTCATTCTCTCAATGCCGGCGACTGGAATGAGATAGAGATAAAATGCCGCAGCTGGGCCAACCGCTATGGCAGGATCTATATTGTGAGCGGCCCTATCCTTTTCAGAAGTCAGCACAAGCGCATCGGTCAGCAGCATAAGGTGACGGTTCCGGAGGCCTTCTTCAAGGTGGTGCTGCGTATGGACGACGGCGATGCGCAGGCCATTGGCTTCATCTATCGTAACCAGGCTGGGAACCGTCCGATGGGCGACTACGTGAACAGTGTGGACGAAGTGGAGCGCATCACGGGCTATGACTTCTTCCCTCAGCTGCCCGATGAACTGGAAGAGAAGGTGGAAGCCAGTGCAAGCCTGAAGGAATGGAGGTAAGGCCGCAATAGCGACGATGATCTGAGGAGACAAAATAGCAACAGCCCCTTGATGCGATTAGCACCAAGGGGCTGTTGCTGTTGTAGCGAAGGGTCTGCTTCTAACACACCTTCTCGAGTTTCTTCATTACGGCAAAGATGAAGATGAACGATGCGATACAGAGTGCCACGAGCACACCCCAGACCACGGTGAGGGGCACCACGTTCCAGAGATAGGCGGGTATCTGCACGAGGAAGTTGCCGATGGCGGTAGCTCCAAACCAGCAACCCATCATCAGACCCTGGTATTTGGCTGGGGCAACCTTTGAAACGAAGCTGATGCCCATAGGCGAGAGGAGCAGTTCGGCAAAGGTCAGCACGAGATAAGTGCTCACGAGCCACAGCGGAGAGACGCGCTGCTCGTCGCTCAGCGTATAGCTCAGACCGACAGAAGCACAGATCATGACAACATAACCCAGGCCTGCCACAAGCATGCCGAGTCCGATCTTGCGGGGTGCTGAAGGCTCCTTCTTACGGGAAGCGAGCCACCCGAAGAGGGCCATGCTGATAGGAGTGAGCCCCACAACGAAGGCAGGATTGAACTGCTGGAAGATGGGAGCTTCGAGCGTGAGGGCTCCGTCGGCCAGCGTCTGTCCATATTTATAAATGAGGAATGCCACGGCAGCAATGATGACCAGCGAAGAGATGAGGCGCCCACGTCCGGTCTTGCCCTGCACCAGAGCTACGAATGCATAGATGATGAAGATGACGGCGACGAGGTTGGTCACGTCGAAGAGCATGGCCACGGCACCCGTCGCACTCGTCTGCGTGAAGTCGCGGGCAAAGAAGGTCAGTGTCAGACCATTCTGATGAAAGGCCATCCAAAAGAAGATCACCACGGCAAACACGAGGAACAGAGCCACCAGTCGGCTGTGTGTGTCGGCCTTATCCTCTGCTGTCTCCGCTTTCTCCTCCGCCATCTTGGCTGTCTGGGCTTCAGCTTTGGAGGCGTCGGAAGCCACGTGGATAAAGGTGAAGCGGAAGGCATAATAGATAAACATGGACAGTACGAGCGACAGGCAGGCCACGCCGAAGGCGTAATGGTAAGCCACCTGTTCGCTTACGCCGAAAGAGCTCTGCGCCCAGTCCATGAGCTTGAGGGCTGCCGTGGGTGCAAAGAGGGCACCGATGTTGATGGCCATATAGAAGATGGAGAAGCCGGAGTCGCGCTGGTCGGCATACTGTTCATCGTCGTAGAGCTTACCCACCATCACCTGCAGGTTACCCTTGAAGAGACTGGTGCCAATGGAGATCATCAGCAGGGCTCCGATCATCATGGCCACGGCGGGAACACCCGAGCCTGCGGGGATAGCCATAAGCAGGTAGCCGAGGAACATGACAATGATGCCGGCAGTGACGCAACGGTTGAACCCGATCTTGTCAGCCACGGCTCCACCCACGATGGGGAGGAAGTAGACGAGCATCAGAAACGAAGAGAACACGGTTCCGGTGAGCCCGGTGCTCCAACCGAAGTTGGATTGCAGGAAGAGGGCAAAGATGGCCAACATGGTGTAATAGCCGAATCGCTCGCCGGTGTTGGCAAGGGCGAGGGCATAGAGGCCTTTGGGTTGGTTTTCGAACATAGTTGTTGTTTTATAATGATTGAGTTTTTTATTGGGCGGATCAGGCCAATCGGGCGGATCGGGGAGATCAGGCTAATCGGGCCAAATGGGCTAATTAGGCCAATCAGGCTAATCAGATTAATCGAGCTCATCAGAGCCATCAGCATCACAGGGAGGTCTCTTGCTGCTGGGCATCCCCCCTTTCGGGGGGACCGAGGGGGGGGTGGGGGCCGTGCCTGGGGGACTCCTACTTCGTCACATCAAACAGATACGTCAGCTTGATGGTGATGGTGCCATGATTGCTGGAGCCGAAATAGTCGCGTTTGGAATCCTTATAGATGCTGCCGAGACCATAGTAGTACCGCGCTTCGAGCAGGAAATGGCCGAGGCCGGGGTGGCTGTATTCCGTTCCCAGACCCACGGCGATACCATAGTCGAACTTATTCTGTACGGCCATGGTGTCCTGTGCCACGATGGTATTGGCACGGTCGGTCATGTTACGCTTGTCAAAGTCGAAGTTGGTCTTTGTGCTTTCGCTGAGATATACGCCAAACTGCGGACCAGCATTGACAAAGAAGTTCATGCCCTTCGTTTCGCGTCCCCATGCCAGATGGGCAAGGAGCGGAACCTGCACGTAGTTGATGGTACGGCTGTATTCCTCTGCGGCGTTGGTCGTGGCATTGATGACCGGCTGGTCGTTGATGTCGCGTATATCCTCCTTCCAGCCCAGCTGCCCATAGTTCACTTCCGCTGCGATGGAGGCAATGGTAGAGAAATACTTCTCCACCGTATAGCGCATGGAGATGCCGCCGGTGATGCCGCCGTGCATCTGCTGCACCACCTTGGGCTTGAAGCTGATCTTGTTGAGATTATAACCTCCGCTGACACCTACCGAGAAGGTGTTGCGATGTTCGCCGATCTGTGCGGACAGATGCTGCGACAGGGAGAGGAAGACGAGCAGGAGGAGCGTAAGGCGGTTCTTCATAGCTTAATATACTACAGACTCTACATCGCCCTTGGGCGTATAGTGCACCAGTTGGAAAAACTCATTCTGCATACCTGCCGTACCGATCTGCTTAAAGCGCAGCGGTGTCTGTACGGGCACATACCGGCTCTCTCCGGGCGTACCGCGGAAGGTTCTGCCCTTCTGCGCGAATCCCTGGACGAAGAACATGGCATGGTCATAACCGGTGATGGCGAAGCGTGGCAGCGCCACCTGCATGTCGGAGTGGAACCATCGGCGGTAACTCTGCTCCAGAGTGCGGGTGCGACTCTGTGTCACGTTATAATAGAAATAGGAGGGGATATAGGTGTCAAACATGCAGTATTTGGCCATGTTGTAGTCGGCATACATCAGCCATTCGGTGTAACCGAAGAGCGACATCTTGATCTTCGGCTCGCGCAGGTTGAGGCTCTCCAGCTTGGAGAGAGCCACGGTGAGCTCGGGAGAGCGGTCGGTATTGAGAATGATGACGTTGGGCTGGGTACGGCTGAAGGCCTTGGCAAACAGCTCCTCGCTGCTGTTCAGGTTGGTGATGCTGTAGCGAATGTTGCGGGTGTCGAGCCTGTTGCGCAAGGCAAAGGTGAACACACCCTTCTTCGAGGTCTTGTCGTTGCAGTCGATAAATATTGGATGGGCATTGCCGAAGCGCTTGATAAACGACTCGATGGCACTGTTGTTCAGCTTGTCGGGCGACTCCCATACCTGAAAGATCTGGCTATAGCGGGCCACGTCGTCGCCGTTGATCGAGAACGGAATGACGAGCTTGATGTTGCGGGCCTTGCAGAATTCGGCCAGCGGGCGCACCTGATGGGTGTAGAGCGGGCCGAAGATCAGGTCGCATTGTGCAGCCGCGGGATCGGCGAGTGCCTGGCTCACGTCGGAGTCGATGTTCACATTCCACGCATGAATGTCGGTGGAGACGCCCTGCTGCTTCAGCTCATCGCAGGCCATGAGTAGTCCGCGGTAGTATTCCACCATGCGGTTGCCGTCGCCGTCGACATTGTGGAGCGGCAGCATCACGCCGATACGTACGATGCGCGAAGTGGCTTTCTGGGTGCCCTGGGCGTTCTGACTGTTCTGAACATTCGGGTTATTCTTAGAGCTCTGATCACTTTGGGTGGTAAAAGGAATGAAGACGTAGTCGCCCTTCTTCAGTTCATAGCCTTCGGCTTTCATCTCGGGGTTGGCCTCCATCAGTTCGGGAATGCTGATGCCATACTGCCGGGCGATGCCGAAGATGGTGTCCTTCTTCTTCACCTTATACATATCGCGCCACTTCGTTGTCTGCGCTGCGGCACCGGCGACGAGGCAGAGCAGCAGGGCTACGACGATGGATCTGAGAAATCTTGTCATGTGTGTTGCTTTCTTTAATATCGTGCTATCGCCTGATGAGCGATGGCGCTCATGAGCAGGTAGCTACTTGCAAAAATACAAAATAAATCCTATCTCATTGCATAACCCCGCCATAATCTTACAAAAAAATATGGCTTTCTGTCATCTTTTCTATACTAATGGCAGCACTTTCGTGTGGAAATGGTTATCTTTGCATGAATGGATTTTCACATTCTCGGACAAATGATAAGAACCATCAGAATCATCACTCCCCTGGCCGTCGTGCTCATGCTGCTTGCGGTGTGTGCCGCAGCTGAGGCGCAGACGGTGCCCCTCATCTCGCCCACGGCTACCTATACCGACGCCGATGGCAACGAGCAGACGGAGACGAGCATCTCCGAGTCGGCACCGCTCTCGGTGACTTTCAGGTCGGGTGCTGCCGGCACCGACGGCTGGAGCGCCCATTACGAGTGGCGCTTCTACAGGGAGGGTCAGCGCGACCAGCCTTACCTCGTGCGCTATGAGGAGGAGACTACCTATACATTCAATGAGGCAGGAGCCCACCATGTGGAGCTGTGGGCCGTCTTTACCCAGGGCACCGACAGCGTGAGCTATACCGATACCTACTGGAGTTCGGAGGGATCGCCGCTCTCCGTCACCATCAGCGAGAGCAAGCTGGAGTTCCCCAATGCTTTCTCGCCTAACGGTGACGGCATCAACGACGTGTATAAGGCCAAATCGGACTACAGGAGCATCGTGGAGTTTCAGGCCACGATCTTCAACCGGTGGGGACAAAAGCTCTACGCGTGGACCGATCCCGCCGGCGGCTGGGACGGTAAGTTCCACGGTAAGGACGTGGCACAGGGTGTTTATTTCGTGCTTGTCAAGGCCAAGGGTGCCGACGGACGGAAGTTTAACATCAGACGAGACGTGAACCTGTTGAGAGGCTATACGGAGGGAACGGGCACAGACACACCATAAGAAGTTCACCCCTTACGGCCCACCCCTAACCCCTCCCAAGGGAGGGGAATGCCAATACCCCTATCCCCAGACATTAATGACTACATTATAACAACTCATGACTTCTAAAAATAACGTCAATAAGAAAGATACAACATCCCTTCACCCACAATCTACACCCCGTATGGCTTCTCCCCTCCCTGGGGAGGGGTTGGGGGTGGGCCCCTCCCTCCCTGTTGAGGGGCAGAAGTTGGCCCAGCCGGGGGTGGACCCCTCTCTCAATGTCTATGGTGCCCGCGTTCACAACCTGAAGAATGTGGATGTGTGCATACCGCGCGGATCGCTCACGGTGATCACAGGACTATCAGGATCGGGCAAGTCGTCGCTGGCTTTCGACACCATCTTTGCCGAGGGGCAGCGGCGATACATCGAGACCTTCTCGGCCTACGCCCGCAACTTCCTTGGCGGTATGGAGCGTCCCGACGTGGATAAGATCACAGGTCTCTCGCCTGTGATCAGCATCTAGCAGAAG
>LAHS01000498.1_pt1 | contig 12512 bp, 6 predicted proteins | sample 329651 | NCBI WGS metagenome assembly LAHS01 (sample SAMN03275699, study PRJNA271635) | activated sludge metagenome | isolation source: sample C-1 Sludge from hydrolytic chamber (first chamber) of Anaerobic... | reverse complement strand
GGCTCTGCCTTGCAGACGGTATTCGGAGATATCCGTTCTCTTGCCGTATCCGTTTTCGGTAACGGTAACGACTTCGCTGCCCTCTTTTACAACCGCCATATCGACAACGACTTCGCCTTCGTCCATACGCATACTCTTAACGCCTTGAGAGGTTCTGCCTGTCTTTCTGATATTTGCTTCCGAAAAACGTATACATTTTCCGCTTGAGCATGCCATCAAAATCTCTTCGTCGCCCGCGGTCAGCGCAACAGAAATAAGTTCGTCGCCCGTGGTTAGGGTAATCGCTATTTTGCCGTTTGCGCGGATTCTTTCAAATTCGGATATTTGCGTTTTCTTAATAAGTCCGTTTTTGGTTGCCATCATAAGATAGCCGGCGGAATAATCCTTTACAGGCATAAACGCGCTTACTTTTTCGCCTTCGGAAAGGTTTAGAAGATTTACTATCGCTCTGCCTTTACTGGTTCTGGATGCCTCGGGTATTTCGTACGCTTTAATACAGTAAACCTTGCCCATATTGGTAAAGAACATAATATCGTCGTGGCTGTTGCAAACGTACATAGTGTTTACGAAATCTTCTTCCTTGGTCTTATGCGCGGTAACTCCCTTTCCGCCGCGGCGTTGTGCGCGGTATTCGGATGCGGGTTGACGTTTAACGTAGCCGTAATAAGTCATAGATAAAACAACTTCGTGTTTTTCGATAAGATCTGCGATATTGATTTCGCTGATATCCTGCGAAAGCTCGGATTTTCTGGGTGTAGCGTATTTTTCTTTGATTTCAAGCATTTCGGTTTTGATAATCGTTTTGACTTTCATAGGATCGTCCAAAATAGAACGGTATTCTGTTATATCTTTTTCAAGTTCCGAAAGTTCCTGCCGTATCTTTTCCACTTCGAGTCCGACAAGACGTTGCAAACGCATCTCGAGGATTGCAATCGATTGCTTTTCGGAAAGCTCAAACTTGCTCATTAAGTTTTCGATAGCGTCCGTTCTTTCTTTTGATGCTTTAATCGCCTCTATTACTTCGTCAATATTGGCAAGCGCTTTAACAAGTCCAAGTAAAATATGCTCGCGCTCAAGCGCTTTGGTAAGGTTAAAGCGTGTTCTGCGCTCGATAACCGTGATTTGATGCTTTATATATTCGGCTAAAATTTCCTTTAGATTTAATATCTTTGGCACACCGTCAACAAGAGCAAGCAAAATCATACTGTTGCTGTTTTGCATATTGGTCTGTTTATAAAGCGTATTTAAAACCACTTGCGCATTGGCATCGCGCTTAAGCTCGATAACGATACGCATACCGTTTCGGTCGCTTTCTTCTCTAAGATCGGATATGCCCTCTAAACGCTTATCTTTGATTTGGTCGGCAATTGTTTTAATAAGAACCGCTTTATTGATTTGGTAAGGCAGTTCGGTAACGATTATTCTCGTTTTTCCGTTTTCGGTTTCTTCAATTTCCGTTCTAGCACGAAGAATCGCGCCGCCTTTTCCTGTTTTATATGCCTGTCTTATCGCCGCTCTTCCCAGTACTAAAGCACCGGTAGGATAATCGGGGGCGGGAATATATTCCATAAGGTCTTCAACAGAGAGTTCCTCGTTGTCGATAAGAGCTACCGTTGCATCGATAACTTCGCCGAGGTTGTGAGGAGGAATAGAAGTCGCCATACCTACCGCGATACCGTCCGAACCGTTTACCAAAAGGTTGGGAAAACGGGCGGGAAGAACAGTAGGCTGCATTCTCGTATCGTCAAAGTTAGGGTAAAAATCTACCGTTTCCTTATCAAGATCGCGAAGCATTTCGGAGCTTATTTTACTTAGTCTTGCTTCGGTATAACGGTAAGCCGCGGGCGGATCTCCGTCGATTGAACCGAAGTTTCCGTGACCGTCAACCAACGGATTTCTAATCGAAAAATCCTGCGCAAGTCTAACGAGAGCGTCGTATACGGAGGAGTCGCCGTGGGGATGATATTTGCCTAAAACGTCGCCGACTATTAAGGCGCATTTTCTGTAAGCTTTGTCGGATGTGAGTCCGAGTTCGTTCATAGAAAACAAAATTCTTCTGTGTACGGGCTTTAAGCCGTCCCTGACATCGGGGATAGCACGCGAAACGTTAACTGCCATCGCGTAAGCTATAAAGGATTTTTTAAGTTCGTCCTCCAAAGGTTGCTTCTGAATTTTAGTTTTTTGGAGCAGTTCGGAGAGAGCTAATTGATTTTGTTCGTTTTTCTTTGACATAACTGCCTCCTATATATCCAGTTCTTTAACGAGAGTTGCGTTCTGTTCGATAAACGCGCGTCTGAGTTCCGGCTCTTCGCCCATAAGAACGGTGAATACTTCGTCTGCGGTAACCGCATCTTCCACAGTAACCTGCAAAAGAGTGCGGGTAGAGGGATCCATAGTCGTTTCGTAAAGCTGATGCGCGTTCATTTCGCCAAGACCTTTATAGCGTTGAAGGTCCCAACCTTTTCTGCCGTTTTCTTCGTAAAACTTTTCAAGTTCGCTGTCGCTGTAAGTGTAATGAATCGTGTTGCCCTTTTGGAGTTTATAAAGAGGAGGCATTGCGATATAAACGTGTCCGTTTTCGATAAGCGGACGCATATAGCGGAAAAAGAAGGTCAAAAGAAGAATCCTTATATGACTGCCGTCAACATCGGCATCAGTCATACAAACGATACGGTCGTAGCGAAGTTTGCTTTCGTCGAATGTTTCCTTAAAGCCACCGCCGAACGCTTTAATCATAGACATAATTTCTTCGTTATCGAGCACTCTGTGAAGTCTGGCTTTTTCCACGTTCAAAATTTTACCTCTAAGTGGCAAAATAGCTTGAAAACGGTTGTCTCTGCCTTGTTTTGCGGTGCCGCCTGCGCTGTCGCCCTCAACAAGGTATATTTCGCAAAGTTTGCTGTTGGTTTCGGAGCAGTCCGCCAGCTTTCCGGGAAGAGTAGTGCTCTCAAGAACGCCCTTTCTTATGGTGTCTCTTGCTTTTCTTGCCGCCTCACGCGCCTTTTGAGCGTTGATACTCTTCATTATGAGCTCTTTTGTTACCTTGGGGTTTTCTTCAAAATATTCGCCTAATTTCTCGGTAACAATCTTGTTTACGAGAGTCCTCATTTCGCTGTTGCCGAGTTTGGTTTTGGTTTGTCCTTCAAATTGCGGTTCCTGAAGCTTTACGCTGATTACTGCCGTAAGACCTTCTCGAACGTCTTCGCCGCTGAGTTTCTCGTTTTCTTTAAGCGCGCCCGTCTTAATGCCGTATTCGTTGACTACCTTTGTAAGAGCGGCCTTAAATCCGTCAAGATGCGCTCCGCCTTCTTCGGTATTAATGTTGTTTGCGAAAGCGTAAATCATTTCGTTATAGGTATCGTTGTACTGAAGCGCGATTTCCACTTCGTTTTCGCTTCCGATTTCGCTGATATAAATTACTTCGGGTAAAAGTACCGTCTTTGTCTTGTTGAGTTGCTCGACAAAGTGCAATATACCGCCTTCGTACATAAAGGTTTCTTCCTTTTTTTGACCTTCTCTTTGATCGGAAATGGATATTTTTAAGCCTTTATTCAAATACGCAAGCTCTCTTAGCCTGTTTTTCATTATATCGTATTGAAAATCGAGAGTTTCGAAAATTTCGCTGTCGGGATAGAATGTAACAAAAGTGCCCGTGTCCGTCGCTTCTTCGTCGACGTGTAAATCCCTTTCGGGAATACCGCGGTTATAACGCTGACGGTATACTCTGCCGTTTTGATGAATTTCCATATCCAACCATTCGGAAAGAGCGTTAACTACCGAAAGTCCTACTCCGTGAAGTCCGCCCGAAATTTTATAACCGCCGTTTCCGAATTTGCCCCCTGCGTGAAGCTTGGTCATAACAACTTCGACTGCGGATTTGCCTTCCTTTTCGATTATACCGGTAGGAATTCCTCTTCCGTTATCCGAAACGCGTACGGCGCCGCTCCCTAGAATAACTACTTCGATATGAGTGCAGTAGCCCGCCAAAGCCTCGTCGATAGAGTTATCGACGATTTCTGTTACTAAGTGATGCAAGCCCCTTGAGTCCGTGGAGCCTATATACATACCGGGACGCTTCCTTACGGGATCAAGCCCTTCCAGAACCTGTATGTCCTCTTGACCGTATGAATGTGTAACTTTTTCTGACATATTATCTCCTTAATTAAGTATTGACATATTCCAGTTTGTTTAACTTACTAAGTATAGTTCTTTCGGGACTGTGTATCGCATATAGCCTTTCGACACCCATAGCATCGGAACATATCAAAAAATTAAAATACTTATCCACGATATGGAAAGTCTTTTTTTGCTTATGCTTCTCAATAAGCGCCTTTAAGGTTTCGTTATCCTTGGTGTAATAAAATACAGCCAAGATCTTTGCCTTATCAAAACTTGCACGATATCTCAACCCCAATCCCCTATACTATAGTAATATAATAATATTATTATATCACACGCGCGCGTGAGGAGAAAGCAAAATGCGGAAATTTTTCACAAATAAAAAAATATAGTGTTTTAAAACACTATATATTGTATAAATATTAAAATTATAGTCTATTAGATTTGAGGGTATCTGTCCCCGCCGTCCGGAGCAACGGTTACAATGGTTTTTCCTGCGTTTTCGCTGCGTTTTGCTATCTCCGCCATTGCTGCGACGTTTGCGCCCGAAGAGAACCCTATATCCAAGCCCTCAAGGGCTAGAAGCTTAGCCCGAAAAATTGATGCGCTCTCATCAGTCACCGTGACGATTTCGTCTAAAATTCGGCGGTTTAACGTCCTAGGAATAAAGTTTGCGCCTATTCCGGGGATTTTGTGAGAAGATGCTTTACCCAAAGTAAGAAGAGGCGAAGAAAACGGTTCCATTCCGATAATTTGAATATTTTTATTAAATTCTTTCAAACGTTTCCCTATTCCGCTGACCGTTCCGCCTGTACCGATACCCGCGACAAAAATATCTATTTTGTTATCGGTTTGATTAAGTATTTCATTTGCGGTGCCAAAGTAGTGTGAAAGCGGATTGTTTGGATTTTCAAATTGACCGGCAATAAAGCTGTTAATTAAGCTTTTATTAATTTCTTCGGCGCGTTTTACGGAGCCGTCCATACCAAGTTTTCCTTGGGTTAAAACGACTTCTCCGCCGTATTTTTGAATAAGAGCTCTTCTCTCCAAAGTCATCGTGTCGGGCATAACGATAACCGCTTTTAGCCCTAAAATCTTTGCAAAATAAGCGATACCGATACCTGTATTGCCGCTTGTCGCTTCGATTACCGTGCCGCCCTTTTCAATTTTACCTTCCTCAAGAGCTTTTAAAAGCATATAAAGAGCGGGTCTGTCCTTTATGCTTCCCGAGGGGTTTTGATATTCCAGCTTTATAAAAAGCTTGGAGTTTAAGCCATAAGCTTTTTCTATGTTTTTCAGACGAAAAAGTTCGGTATTGCCAACTAAATTATAAAGATTTTCCATTTCTCTTCTTTTCTACTGCCTTTTTTGCTTTTAAATAAATTCTTCCGTATTCCATCGTTTCTTTATTAATCGAATTTAAGAAGAATTTAATTACTTCAATTTTTCCCTTTAAAAAGTTTGGAGCCGTTTCTTTTAAGGGCGCACACTGCACGCCTAAACTTAAAATATAAGGATAAAGAGACCTTAACCGGTTAGTAAAATTTAAGAAATCTTCTTTTTTATCGCTCCATCCTGTTTCCGCAACCGCAAATGCCCTCGGAAACGCCATATAATCCGCCTTTTTTGTATCCGGCACATATTCTGTCCAAAGCGGGCTTTCAACGCCCCAAATCAGGTTATTATAGCCTTCAAAATCCTTTTCGGGAAGATATTCGTACGTCTTTTTTAAAGAAGTCATTCCGTAAGGATAGTCAAGATAATACTTGAAGAAAGGCGCGGCGATGCAGGTTCTTCCTTTAATAAGTTCCGAAACGGTTACGCTTTTTGTAGACCTATCTTCTTTCCAATGCTCTACTATTACGTCTCCTAAAATATTTCCTCCGAAAAATCCGTCGTTCCAGCAAATAACCTTTTTTCCAAGACCGTTTAAGTATGCCGTCAATTCGTTAATAAGATGATTTTGGAGTTCGTCTTCGTTAGATAAATTCAATTCCTTAAGCTTTGCTTGACATTCCTTACAATTCAGCCAATGCGCTTTAGAAGCTTCGTCCGCTCCCAGATGAATATATTCGGAAGGGAAAAGCGCGGCAACTTCCGATAAAACGTCTTTCATAAAAGTAAGTGAATTTTCTCTTCCGCCGCAAGCTATATAAGGGCTTATGCCGAAGCACTCTCTTACGTTGATTTTTTCATCAGTGCAACCAAGATTCGGATATGCGGCTATAGCAGAAGCAAAATGCCCGGGAAAATCTATTTCAGGTATAATCTCCACAAAATTTTCCTCCGCGCAACTTAAAATTTCAGCTATATCTGCTTTGGAATAAAAACCGCTGTGCGGGATTTTATTTCCTCTTGTTCCCGCTCTTTTACTTCCGATTTTTGTCAGAAGCGGATATTTATCTATCTCAATTCTCCAACCTTGATCATCGGTTAAATGGAGATGAAGTTTATTCATTTTAAAGCTTGCTATTATTTTAATTATTTTTTTTACGTAATCTTTATCGAAAAAATGACGGGAAACGTCCAGCATAAAGCCTCTGTAAGAGTATTTCGGCTCATCTTCGATACTTAGTAAGGGCAATTTATTATTATATAAAAACTTTAGCTGTTCAAGTGTTTTTTGTCCGTAAAAAAATCCCGCATCACTGCTTGCCCGTATTTCTATACCCGTTTTTCCTATTTGAAGAGTGTAACTCTCCGAAGGTAAAGTTTGGTCAAGTTTCTTTTCGATTCGGTTTAAATCCTTCTCGTAAAATGCGCTTTCATCTATTGAAATTTTTTTAGGGTAAGGTATCATTCTATGCCTCCACAAATTCGTCTATTTTTATAGTTTTTAAGCTATATTCGGTTACTCCGTTTGATATGCTTGCGCTTATAAATACGCAGTTGTTTAACCCGATTGGATTCCCGTTTTTAATAAACCAAACGGTAAACAAAGCGGTGTCTTCGGTGATTTTTATTTTTTGCGTCGGATCTTCGAAAATGAAATTTAAAACGCCTTTATCGTTATCCAAATAAGGATAATTTTCTATAAATCCTTCCTTTTTAGATTCTACCGCATTTTGGGATAAAAAGTCGAGATTATCGGTGGCGTTGTTGATTTTTATAAGCATTCCGACCGCTCCGCCTGCTAAATTTTTCGCGCCCTCTATGCTTATTTCAATCCCAATGCGGTTATTATTTTCCGAATCCGTTACTTTTTTTCCGATAAGCCTTGCGGTAACTACCGAATACAAAAAGCTGGTTTCTTTTTCGGCGTAGGCTATATATCCGCGGTAAATACCTTCTTTTATGGTATCAAAATCCCTTGTCATTTCAAGGTTTACCGCTACCTGCTTAGAGGTCGAATTGTCGTAATATACCGTTATGGATGCGCTTGAAAAATCAATTGTTTCTCCAACTAAATATTCATTTTTAAAAGAATTTTCGTTTAAGCTTATTGATGCCACTTTTACGTTAGAAGGTACAACTTCGCTTGTATCACCTTGTTTTGCGCACGAGAATAATGCAACGGAAAGCATAAGAATAAATAAAAGTATTATCAACTTTTTCATTTTTCCTCTGCCTCCAACATTATTTTACGCATCAAAACGTAATCGTTTATGTTTACCGTTCCGCTCTCGTCCATATCAGCGGCAACAACCGCTGCGTTCGTTTTGGTTTTTCCCGTTATATAATTTGCAAGAATTTCTATATCGCCCTCCGTAATTAGACCGTCTCCGTTTAAATCTCCCTTTACTATAACGGTAAAAATATCAACCGTTTGCAGGGAACCGTTTTTAATATAAACGCTCTCCCCTGTTTTTAAATTTCCCGCTTCTCCGTTTAAGGTCATTTCAGAAGATTCGAATGTTATGTTGGTTAACAACTGCTCAAGCGTAGTATTTATGGAAACGTAAATATATTTTCTGCTCTTGTCAATGCTCAAGCTCTCGCTTTTTATAAAATCTGCGGTTTTGGATTTTACGTTTATATAATAGTATACGCTAAGCCCTTCATAAGCCAGCGTTATTTTTTGCGCGCCTACATAAGTGGGATCGTAAGGACTTAACGTTACGTTTTCTCTCAGTATTCCGTTTTCGTCTATTAATATAATTTGGTCTGCCGTTGCGGTTATCGCTTTAAATATTACTCCTTTTAGGTTTAGCGCTTCTCCGTAGGCGTAGGTTGTTTTTACACTGTTAGTTGCGGTATCGATTTTTAGCGAAGTAACCTTGTCGTGGACGCAAACTTCAATATCAAGCGTTACCGCATCGTAGCTACTGTCCCATATATAGCTTACTGTTGCAAGCTGTTCGCCCATAGTGAATTTGTCAAAACCGCTGACGGTATAATCAAGGGAAGTGATAAGCTTGCTTGCTCCGCTCTTTCTTACAGCGTAAAGCTCCAAATTAAAATCTCTTCCATAAATAATATCGTAAATTTTGATATTCTGCGTCGGTTGAAGTGATATTACCGGATCGATAACAGTAATAGAAAGCGTATATTTATAAGTTTCGCACCCTTCGATATTTACGCTCAGATTAACGGTTTTTACTCCTGAAGTTTCACTATTAAAGCCGACAAACGCTTCCTTTAAAACCGTCGTATTTCCGTTTACTCCGGAAGCGGTGGTATAGGTCAAATTATATTGGTCGCTAAGCGTATCTCCGATATTATAGCTTAAAGAAAAATCCGAAATATTAACTTCACTTAAATAATCTTTTACGTTAATATTTACCGTTGTTGTTACTTCTGAATAACTAAGCGTAACAGTTTGTGCTCCTAAAACGTTTTTATTATATCCGCTAATCAATATATTTTCGGAAGGAATAGCTTGAGTTTGCGATACTCCGCTTGCGTAATTGAATTTTAAATTGCCTAAAAAATCCGCTCCGTATAAAAATTCGGCTTCGCCTTGATACTCGATATTTAAAATATAATCGCTAATATTTATAGTGTAGGTCTTTACTAAGCCCAGATAGCTTACCGTTAGTGTTTGATCGGAATTTACCGTGAGAGGATTATAGCTTACGTTCGCGCTGTCGGTAACGTCCTCTGTCCCGTCCGCTTTAATTTCAATATTCAAAGGCGAAAAATTAAAACTATTGACCGTCAATTCGGAAAGTAATGCTCCGCCCGTATAGTAAACGTCTAAGGATTCGGCAGGCTCGCAAATCCAAACGGTAAAACTTCCTGATAGATTCTTCGTAATGCTTCCGGTTACTTCGGCAGCAAAATCAAGAGGATATTCTCCGACTGCCTTTCCTGTCGTAGTAAATGGCTCTCCTTCGTAAGTGCAGTCATAGTCGGCGGCACTTAAGGGAGATACCGCTCCGCCTAACCAAACAACGCTTACGTTTAAGTTTAGAGTATCACCGCTAAGGTAGCACTTTGTACCCGAAACCAATAACGAGGAAGGTTGGTCAATTACTTGTACGGTCATTTGCGCGCTTACCGTGGGTAAGTAGCTTACCGTAACGGTTTGCGGAGCAAACACCGTAGAATCAAAAGCGGTAAAGGTAAAATAATCGCTGTCTAAAGGAACAATAATATTATCGCCTGAAGAGGTAGTTAAAGTAACGGTTCCCACGCTTTTATCAAGGGGCTCGTTATATACGTAATCCGTCTTATAATCATTTACGCTCATCGAAGAAATAGTTGCTTCGCTAATACTGTTAAATTGTTGCTTTAGCGTTGTACCTGTGGCGGTAGTCACCAAAAGTTCGGCTTTATAAGGAGTTTTATTTAATTTATATGTAAATTTGCTTTCGCTGCTCCCGTAATAATTTTCGATTAAGTCGTTTCTTATTTCATTTTCGCCGATTACGTTTAGTCCGCTATCGTAAAATTTTAATTTAACTGAAGAGAAAAGCGAAAAATCTATTCCGCTCAAGGTAGAAATATCTACGCTGGTTTCGCCGTTAAACTGCGTTACCGAATCGATAAATACTTTGTTTAAAATATTTTGGTAATCGCTGCTCGTGCTTGGAACGGAAAGGAAAAATTTTATTTCGTTTTCGTCATTAAATAGAGTTGTTACTGTTATTCCGCTATTGGTTCCGTCCGTATAATATACGGATTTGTTAGAGTAAGAAGTAACGCTTGCGGACAAAGGTACGCCTACCGAGCTGAAATATTCGTTTTCGGGAGATAAAGCAGAGTGCCAAGCTTCTATCATAGACTTGGTATACGTATCGGTATATCCCAAATACTCGGCGGTGGGAAGAGTGGGACGGAACATAAATACTTCGTCGGGATAATCGGGATCTTTATATACGGCTTCTCTGTTACCATCTTCTGCATTTATATTAATTCTATATATTATTAATCCGTTTGAGGGCAGTTCGTCGTCGTAAACGCCCGTACTTTCCGCCGTCCTGTATTCCACCATAAAGTATTCGTAGCTGTTTTTACCTGCGATTTTATAGGCGAAAACATCCGACGAATAAGAGGCGGTATCCGTAACCGGTTTAAGAGTATAGACGCCCGAAGAGGAAATGGTTTGTATTTGCGTTTCTCCAGCAAAGCCTAAATATTTATCTCGTATGTATGCGGTCATATATTGAGGAGTATCTAGGTCCATTCCCATCAAATCCCATTCTCCTACCGGAACGTAATCCTTTTGGTTATAGTGATAAAGATCGGGCGCGCCTAAGACGTGGCCGAATTCGTGGCAAAGTACGCCCGTAGTTAACGCTTCTGAAAAATGAAAGGTAAAATCTCCGACATTGACTCCGTTTATTTTTGCACTTGCGTTATTGTTATAATAAGAGTTGATATCTTTAAGATTCCAAGAATGGGGCCATAAAAGAGTATTCCAGCTGCTGCTGTTATAAGTTCCGTAAATTATAAAAGTTACGCTGTCCACCATACCGTCGTTGTCTATATCGGCATCCGTTCCTGTAAGGTAGGGGCTGACGTGGTTTACCGCGTTAGTAAGCAATACTGCTTCTCTTGCACCTCTTGCCGTGTCTCCGCTGTATCCGATCGGATTACGGAAATAATGGTAGGGTTCAAAGTATTTGCGACTGTGGCTGTCTTGATAAATAATTATCTCCGAATCGCTTAGACTTGTTACCGAATTGACGGTCAAAAGTCCAGAGGAAACGTCGTAAAAATAAGATTTTAAGGAATTATCGTAAGCGTTTAAAGAGTTGACTATATCATAGGAAGAAGTCGGATAATTAGATGTAGTTTCACCGCTGAATAAAATAAATATTATATAATTATTTACAGATACGGCGGAAGGCGCGGAATTATTTTGTAAATTCAATACGTTTATATCGTCGTTTCTTGGAAAGTTTGTCAAAAGGTCGGGATTTCTATTAAAATCAATATCCTCATATTGCATCTTTTTAGAGCTATTTAAAATTAAATCAGAAACAGTTGCTTCCCTGCTTGCGGAAAGAAAAGAAGGAATCGGTCTTCCGTTTCCGTCGTCTTTAGCGTATTTAAGATAGCCGAAGTCGTCAAGCATTAATATATTGCCCGATGCATCATGCATATAATTAAAATACTGATTACCCGAGCAATACACCTCGGTTTCTTTTCCGTCAGGCTCTTTTATGGTTGTTACGACATCGTAAAGGGCATTTTCCGCCGTGACTACATTTTTGCGTAAAGATATTCCCGCGACAACCGCCGCGAAAATTACAGTAAAAATTATTAAAATCAAAGTAAGCTTTAAGCTTATATTTTTAGCTTTCATTTTAATGTAAACACTCCATTACGCCTTTTTTATTATACTATAAATATATATTGAGCACAATATATTAAAGAATTATTAAATAACGTTCAAAAAATGGCAAAAAAAAGACCCCCGCTTTTGCGAGGGTCAAATTTTTAATTAATTACTATTATTCTTTTGCAGGGAAGTTTGCAATTACAGTTTCGGGGAAGAGAACGGTAACGCCTTCTTCTTTGATATATCTTTCACCAAGTACGCTGTATACGAAATCTTCATCGTAGCTGTAGTATTCAAGGGAGTTAGCATCGGATACTGCGTTAAGTCCCAAGGTTGCAAGTGCGCCTGCACCTTTAAGCGTCCACTGTTCGTTGCTGCTGTACATCTTGAATAAACCGTTATTCCATACTTCAAATGTTGCAGAGTAAGCGGAATACGCGATTTCGGCTGCGCCGCCAACCGATTTGGCTAAACTTGCGGAAGAATATTTAGTAGTTTCTTCGTTCTCGCAATCCAAAGCGAAGTTTACGCGGTAATAGGTCTCTCCGCTCGCTTCGTCAACAAGTTCGATAATATAATCCCAGCGGTAATATTCGCCTTCAGCGTCGTCTACGCCTTCGGCATCGCATCTTGTAAGGAAGGGCTTTAGATCTGTTTCGATTTCATTGAACCTATTTTCCTTTTCGGTAAGTCCCTTTTCGGTAATTTCGTCATATTGGGCTTG
>LAHS01000543.1_pt1 | contig 12517 bp, 11 predicted proteins | sample 329651 | NCBI WGS metagenome assembly LAHS01 (sample SAMN03275699, study PRJNA271635) | activated sludge metagenome | isolation source: sample C-1 Sludge from hydrolytic chamber (first chamber) of Anaerobic... | reverse complement strand
AACACGTGTATTCATATTATTGCTGTATTCCATATACATCACCTGCCTTTGTACTAGTGTACTGCTGTGCGCCCTGCTCGACTGCTTCCTTATAGCATTCGACAAGCTTCGGAGTCAGCTCAGCGATAGACCACCGCGAGCTCCACAGCTTTGCTTCCTGTGACTTCTGCTTTCTGAGCTGCTGGTTTTCCAGAAGCTGAACGACTCGCCCTGCAAATTCATCCTCATCATCTTTAACCATGAATCCGCCGTTGTCGCCCTGCATCACATCTCTCGTTCCCATTTCCCCGATTGCAACAACAGGAAGCCCTGCCATCATTGCCTCAACAGTCACAAGTCCCTGTGTTTCTGTTTTGCTCGGAAACACAAACACCTGCGCTATTTTGTAAAAATAAATAAGATCGTTGCTTGGAATATACCCGGTAAAGAACACACTGTTCTCAAGACCGATTGACGAAGCGTATGCTTTTAACTCATCAACACTCGGTCCGCCGCCAACAAACAGAAGCGCTGTATGGCTGTTTGTCTTCTGTATTTTCTTGAGAACGCCGAACAAAAACTCAAGATTTTTTTCCTTAACAATTCTTCCCACATAAAGAAGAATTTTTTTCCCGCTCAAACCTGGGAATTTTAAATACAGGCGCGCAGTAACTTGAAGCGAGCGCTGCAACTTAAACTTATTCCGCTCGGCAGGAATTCCCGTAGGAAGTATAACAGCATCTCTGTCGATTCCGTACTGATGAACGACATCGGCAATTCTTTTTGTAGGCGCAATAATAACAGAAGCGCGCTTGAGATAAAACTTAACAAGCTCGCGTCCGATTTTCCGCAGACTGAATTCGGGAAGGAATGAAACATAATTTGCAATATAGTCTTCCCACATCGTGTGGAATGTGTACACATACGGAATATGACGGTGATGAGCATAAAGCGCACCAAAGTAGCCGACGATCCATTCGGAATTTATATGAATCGTATCAGGCTGAAATTCATCCATTTCTTTTTTTATAAAATGCCATTTGTCGAGACGAGCTACGCGGTCTTCTTTTGACCATATAAGACCTGACGACGGTATTCGTACAATTTTGAACGGAGAAGACTTATCACTTTCTTTTTCATTGAAAAAAGCGCTTTTCTGCTGCTCTTCTGAATACTCAAGGCAGACCACGCATACCGTATGACCAAGTTTAACGAGTTCTTTTGCATAGGAATTTACGGAAACCGCTACGCCATTTATACGCGGAAAATAGGCATCGGTAAACATTGCAATTTTCATACTTTCTTTCATTATACCTGATACCGTCAGCATGTGCAAGCGTCAAAGAGATTAAACCGATGAACGTGTACAGTTTGATCTCTTTTTCTCAACTGTTTTTTTTATGGTGCTAAAATGCTCCATTGAAGACTAATCTGAATTGTGCTATTTTTATATGAAATGACCGGTTCAGATAAAAAAACAATCTATACACTTCTAAAAACAGCTGACAATGCCCTTTTCGGCTATTCCGCACCCGGATTTTCGGGACAGGAGCCGTTATTCACAGATGATTCTGAACCGCAGGCGCAGCCGGAAACTGTTTCAACAGCCGCCGCTGCAACGCAGTCTGACCAGCTGGTTTCTTCCGATGAGCAGCAGTCTTCCGGCACGACGATTGCTTCTATCGCGCAAAAAATTATGAAGTGCACACGGTGCGCGCTTTCAAAGACACGCACAAATGTAGTCCCTGGCGTCGGGCCGCTCAATCCTGTCGTTCTCGTTGTTGGCGAAGGACCGGGCTACGAAGAAGACAAGCAGGGAGAACCGTTCGTCGGGCCTGCCGGTCAGCTTCTCGACAAAGAGCTTGCGTCAATCGGCCTTTCACGACACACAAATACATTCATCGCAAACATCGTAAAATGCCGTCCGCCGCAGAACAGAGTTCCTCTTCCCGAAGAAGCGGCAGCATGCGCATCTTTTCTTGAAGCGCAGATTTACCTTTTAAAACCGAAGATGATACTCGCGGCAGGAAGCACCGCCGCAAAAAATCTTTTAAAGACACAAGCGGGAGTTACAAAGCTCCGCGGTCAGTTCTACGAATGGAACGGCATTCCGCTTCTCGTAACGTATCATCCGAGCGCGCTTCTCCGCGACGCAAACCTTAAGAAAGATGCGTGGGCAGACTTAAAAATGTTCCGTTCGCGCCTTCTCGAAATCGTTCCTGATTACGCAAACGCCGCGAGGTCATAACACGTGGCGCGCTATCTCCAGATTGTATTAAACATTCCTCTCAACCAGTCGTTTACGTATCTCGACATCGACGACAAAAAAACAGCAGACAAAAAATCTGATGAAAACACAAATGCGCCCGTTCAAACACATGATTCCCGTGTCGGATGCCGCGCAGACATCATGTTCGGCAACAGGCATACAGTTGGCTACATCATCGGCGAAAGCAGCTCGCTTCCCGCAGACTGTCCGGTAACAGCCGATAAAATCAGGCCGATAAAGAAACTGCTCGACACAGAGCCGCTCTTTACGCCAGAACTTGCAAATCTCGCGCAGTGGGTTTCTCGCTACTACTTGTGCGCGCCCGGCGAAGCGCTTGCTGCAATGCTCCCCGGCGGAAGACGTGAAACAGATGCCGGCGGATTTTCATTTACCGACGAAGCACCTGATCCTCATCCGCATGCATTGAGCGAAGAACAAAAAGACGCGGTAAACGGAATAATAGATTCTTCAAAGTCATATCTTCATTATTTATACGGACCGACAGGCACCGGAAAGACAGAAGTTTTTCTGCAGGCAGCAGAAAAAATGCTTGCCGCCGGAAAAGGAGTTATCTATCTCGTTCCTGAAATCGGTCTTACTGCGCAGGTAATTGAAGCTGTTGTTTCCCGCTTCGGACAGACAGCTGCCGTTCTTCATTCAGGACTAACGCCGAGCCAGCGGCTGAGCGAATGGAAAAGAATTCTCTCCAGGGAAGCACGTGTCGTTGTAGGAGCAAGAAGCGCGGTGTTCGCGCCTGTTCCCGATCTCGGCATGATTATTATCGACGAGGAGCACGACGGCTCATATAAAAGCGGCAACACACCGCGCTACCATGCGCGTCAGGTTGCGATGTACCGCTGTTCACAGAACAAAATACCGCTCGTCATGGGAAGCGCCACCCCTTCTGTTGAGGCATGGCATCTTATGGACACAGGCGTCATCATCAGGCATACGCTGACACAGCGGTTAGCAGGCGGCGCTATGCCGAAAATATCATGCGTCAACCTGAGCACGTCCAAAACAGACGGGTGCATATCAAAGGAACTTGCACAGGCAATAAACGAAACGATTGCGGCAAAACGGCAGGTGATTCTCTTTTTGAACCGCCGCGGATTCACGCACTTTTTCAGATGCAACACATGCGGCTTCGAGCTTAAATGCAAAAACTGTTCAGTCTCGATGACATATCATAAAAATGAAAAGCGTCTTCGCTGCCACTACTGCGGATGGTCAGTGGAGCCTCCGTCACAGTGTCCGTCATGCGGCTCGCTTGATGTTGGATATTCCGGATTTGGCACAGAATACATAGAGGCTGAAGTCGCGTCAAAATTTCCGAACGCGCGCGTTATAAGAATCGATACAGACAACATCACGCACAAAGGCGAACTGCAGGAAAAGCTCGATTCATTCCGCAAAGGCGACTACGACATTATGCTTGGCACGCAGATGGTCGCAAAAGGACTCAACTTTCCGAACCTTATGCTTGTTGGTGTCGTTCTTGCAGACACCGGTCTTCATCTCCCCGACTTCCGCGCGGCTGAACGGACGTTCAGTTTAATCACTCAGGTTGCCGGACGCGCGGGACGTTTTTTTCCGGACGGACGTGTCATTGTCCAAAGCTACAGTCCTGACAGGGAACCGATTGCTCTTGCTGTGAAAGGCGATATAAACACATTTTATGAGGGTGAGCTAAAGACACGGAAGGCTCTTGGATTCCCGCCGTTTGCCCGTCTTGTGCGCCTCGTGTTCAGAGCGCCGACAGAAGCAGAAGCGCGTAATGCGGCAGAAGGTGCTGCAAAAATTCTCGAATCATCTTTAAGTCGTCTACAAATTAATACAGTTGAAATACTGGGACCGGCAGAATGCCCGATTTCCATGATTGCAATGAATCACCGGTGGCAGCTTATGCTCCGCGGAACGACCGTTAGGCCAATGCAGATTGTAACCTCAGAACTTATGAACGGTTATTCGCAGCCTAACAACGTATACATTGAATGTGACGTCGATCCAGTCACGCTTCTCTAACGTTCGTTAGTTTAAAAGATAAAGTGACTTACGTTTGTTAGTTATATATGACGGCGCTTGCCGTCAAAGCCGACGCTCCACAGAAACAGTCCCTGCGACGGCGCAGTTGGTCCTGCCTTGCTTCTGTCTTTGCTTTCAAGCACTTCTTTAAAATAGTCAGCAGGCTTGTTTCCCTTTTCAAAAAAAATGAGACTGCCGGTAATGCTCCGCACCATCTTCCACAGAAATGCATTCGCAGTGATTTCAAACACAATGTGATCGTCATCCTGCACAAAAAAATGAGCGTCATCAAGATAGCGGAAAGTAGACTTGCTTTCATCTCCTGCAGCGGCAAAAGAAGCACAGTCAATTTCACCCTTTAAGCATGATGCCATTTTATTGAGCACATCGATGTCAGGGTGATGATGAATCGGCCACACGTATCTCATCTCAGACGCAAGCGGACTTGTTCCTGTGTGAATAAAATATCGGTATGTCCTCGATGTGGCGTTGAAGCGCGAATTAAAATCTTCCGGCACAACTTTCGCGCTGTTCACACGGACATCAGGAGGAAGAAGACAGTTGACTGCCACAGGGTATTTTTCTATAGGTATTGTGTCAATCGGAGAAAAGAAGTTCGCAGCCTGTGCTGCGGCATGAACACCGCTGTCAGTGCGGCCGCTTCCATAAAGCGTAACAGGAGATTTGTGAAGTTTTGAAAGAGCGGCTTCAAGCTCCCCCTGCACTGTCCGCACAGGACTTCCTTTGTCGGCTTTGTCCTGCCGCTGCCATCCGCAGAAATCTGTTCCGTCGTAAGAAACGGTAAGAAGAATGTTACGCATCGCGCCTTATTCGTCTTCTCCGCCAAAGTCGATGTTGTTTGCATCTACCAATGCGGCAGTAAGTTTGTCATACAACTCACGTGATTTTTCAAGGAGCGGACCCGGCTTTGCCTTTGACGATTTTCCGAGGCCGAAAATTCGCGCAATAGACCGTTTATATTCGTCGAGTTTTTTATAGCGCATCTGCATGTCTTCAGTCTGTCCGTACTTATACTCAAGAAGACCGCAAAGATAAATTACGCCGTCGAATCCGTAGTTCTTGTCGACATCAGGACCAAGATTATTAACAGTTGCAATAGTTTCAACGCGGCCTGTTTCGTTTATGAGTGCCTGCTGATAAAAGAAAATCGCTTTGCGGTAAAACACATCTGAAGCATATGAAAAGTTATGCCCTGGAACAGCTTCATCAAGTTCTTTGCAAAGCCATGCAAGGCGCAGTGTGATCATCGCTTTTTTCATTGTCGGGGCAAATGCTATATCTACTTTTTCGTATGTAAGAAGCGCAAGGTAATACATAGCTGCACCATCAAGCAAAGAGCGTTCTTTTTTCAGATTGTAATACGGAAATAGATTGCTTACCGCTTTCTTTCTTTTCTGTTCATCATCAAGAATACGTTCGATTGAAGCACTGTCATCAAGATCGTTAAAGTCGCTCCAAAACAGTGCCGTGTGGCAGTTCGGGCAAGCACCGATTGCATAAATGAGAGGATAGACTTTTCCGTATTTTGCAGACGGTTCATAAATGCGATGGAGTTCATCAGTCAGCTCGCCAGCAATCATTCGGCCGCCGCCAGTAAGCATTTCTTCCCGCTCAAAATCCTTTTTGCAAACAGGACAGTGGCACTTATCTTTTGACCAGTAAGAGACAACAAGTTTTTTTTCAGCCGCAGCTTCTTTTTTTGCATGCTGGTACATCATATCCTCCTGGACTGTTTGCAGTCAGTATCGTCTATTTCTATAATAACATACGCAAGCGCATATTCCTTTTCATGGCTCAGCGACACATGTATTTTTACAGCGTCTGTTCCGCATGCATTTCTTATTGCATTTTTTACGGAGCCTCCCATACAGAACGACGGGCGGCCATCTTTATTCTTAACAATCCAAATTTCACGCAGGTCAAAACCGCAAATACCTGTGCCAAGCGCTTTTGAAAAAGCCTCTTTCGCAGCAAATCTGACTGCATAATGCTGGCTTGCAGCGTTCAAATGCTCTTCTGCATTTCCGGCATACTGTTCTTCTTTATTAAAAAAACGGGAAGTCATTTCATCATTTCTTACCCATTTCTCAAAACGGCGTACCTCGGTAATGTCAGTTCCTATTCCGAATATCATCACTGCACTTCCGTGTTTGTGTCTACAGGCTTGTCTGATGAATCATGCCTCGTTGCAATCTGCACAGTTATTGACTTAGGATTGTCTTCAGTAACCTGCAGAGATTCCGGTACTGCATAAATAAGCGGAAGCATATACGTTCCCGGCGTTTGAATGTGACTGCAGTCTGCACTGACAACAAATGCGCCCGGAGTATATGAATCGAGATTGAGTACATCTCCGCTGAGAACTAAATCTGTTTTAGGAACGGTGCCAGCTACATCGAGTGTATTCAAAAGATGAATTAGACGTACAGTTTGAGATTCATATTTTTTTGTCGTCTGCTGCGGAACGATGTCTACAGAAACAACAACATCTTTTACATCATCAAATGAAAGAAATGCGCCATTGTTTTCAACGGCAGCTACCCGTTCAATTCTTCCCGCTCCTTCATTTTCAACAGAAACTGGAGATGTTTGGAGACGCTTGCAGTTTTCAACCATTGAGCGCGGACCGCTGATACGCACCTGGGCTGGCTGCACGGCGATTGTTCCGCATTCATATCCATGAACAGGCGTTCCCTCAATAAGAGCAGTCACCGGCGCATATCCTGAAATTTGTTCTTCTACAATCATCGACACCGACTCAGGAGAAACTCTTACTTCAAACGGATCAATCAGCATAAGAGGACTCGCCATCTTAACAAGGACAGGAAGCTTTACGTGTCCTTCCTTCGATACGGTATTCAAGTCAAGGTATGCAGTTAAATCACTTTCGTGAATAGACGCAAGGTCCTGCGGATGCGCGCGGACAGTTATTTTAACATGGGCAGGATAAGTGCTTGCAGGAACCATGCCGGCCTTGGCAGTAATCGCAAGAGGCACGGTAAAAGAACGGTGATCGAGCGTCGATACCTGATAAAAAAAATAAAAGAAAATAGCCATGATAAAGCAAACGACTTTAGCAGGCCAGTTTTCTGTTAGTTTTTCAATGATTTGCTTTGCTTTCATCGATTGTATCCTCTATGGTGTACTGGTCAGGCGTCAGATCGAGCAGATTCTCAAGTATCTTTGTAAGCTGATCCATTGTTAAATCATAGTGCAGTTTTGAATCATATGCGAGACTGATTGCACCCGTCTCTTCTGATACGACGAGAACAACAGAGTCAGTCACTTCGCTCAGTCCAAGCGCTGCGCGGTGACGAGTGCCGAATGTCTTTTTAATATCATACTGTTCGCTGAGCGGCAGAAAGCATCCTGCAGAAACTATTTTTCCTGCCTGAACAAAAGAAGCTCCGTCGTGAAGCGGCGTGTCGTGTCCGAAAATGGTTACGAGGAGGCTTGAGGAAAGATCAGCATTAAGGCGCGTGCCTGTGTCGAGGATATCGTCCATCTTTGTGTGGCGCATAAAGACAACAAGCATTCCGCGCCTCTGCTTCGAAAGCATTTCTGCGGCGATAAGAACAGAATCAACATATGTGTGCCGCGAACGGTTGCCGAACGCGAACCATTCACTCTGGCCGAGCTTGAGGAAAACTTTTCGCAGCTCAGGCTGGAAGACAATTGCAAAGCTGATGACAAGGCCGGGAGCGATAATGTTAAGGAGCCACAACAGTGTCGAAAGATTAAGAAGAAGAGCGCCAGCGTATGCCAAAGCGACGATGATTGCCGCTTTAATAATCTGCATTGCATTCGTCTTAACAATTATTTCGTATGCTTTGTACAAAAGGAATGTAAGTATACCGATATCAAGGACAGGGCGTATGAAATCATAGACTGCAAGAAGGCTGTCAAACGCGTTCACTTTTTTTACATCTCCTTATTACATCAGTTCTGAAGCGCAGAAAATACAGCAAGTGAATCAACAGCTACTCTTACATCGTGCACACGGATAATCGAAGCGCCGTTCTGAACTGCCACGAGATCTGCAGCAATCGTTCCGTACAGTCTGTTTTCTACAGGCTCACCGGTAATGTCTCCGATGCACGATTTGCGTGAAAGTGCCATGAGTACAGGATACTGTCCGCCGCAGAGCAAACCGCATTTCCGTATAAGCGCTATATTGGACTCTTTGTTTTTACCGAATCCAATTCCCGGATCAATAATTATTTTATCCCGCGCTATTCCCGAATTCAACGCAAACCTTACACGTCCGGAAAGATATTCATCTACTTCGCGGAAAACATCTTCATACGCTGTATTCTTTTGCATTATATCAGGGTTTCCGCGTTTATGCATCAGTATGACAGGAATGTTTTTTTCCGCAGCAAAAGAAGCACAGTCTTTGTCATCCTCAAGCGATGAAATATCGTTCAGAATATCAGCGCCTGCTTCATACGCAGCTTTCATCACCTCGCACTTTCTCGTGTCGACAGAAATCGTTATATCTGATTTTTTGCGTATTTGCTCAATGACAGGCACAACTCGCCGTATCTCTTCCTGCGCTGTTACATAAGAAGAACCCGGGCGCGTCGATTCCCCGCCTATATCGAGAATATCAGCGCCTTCATCGATAAGGCGGAACGCTTCGTCTGCCCCGCCTCTGCTTTCTTTCCAGAAAGAATCAGGGGTTGCGTTTACAATGCCCATGACAAATGCAGGGAGTTTTGTGGAAATAGTTTTTGCTGCAAGGCTAAGCGTTCTCATAAACAGTTCTCTTTACGCTGATAAGTTTTTTGGCAGCTTTTGTAATCGATACGCTGTCCATTTCAGTGTCTTCGCAGATTTGACTTCTCGTTCCGTGCGCAAGGAATTTTTCGGGGAATGCCTTGATTGCGGTATTTTTGTATCCTGCTTTTAACAGTATGCTTTCGAGATACTCGCTCACGCCGCCTGTTTTGACACCGTCCTCGACAAATACAACCGCAGTATACGCTAATGCCAATTCTCTAAAATACTTTTCGTCTATCGGCTTTATAAATCTGAGACAGTAAATATCTGTATACACGTCTTCCATAAGCAAAGAGCGCGCAGACTGAAGGACCTCGCTGTACATTCCGCCAGTACAGACGAACAACACTTTTGTTTCACACCGCGCATCATCCTCAAACTGCGGAGAAAGAGACGGAGCAAAGTCATCACAATGAAGAAGAATTCCGCGCCCTGTCTGCACAGGAACAGAGAATGCGGAAAGTTCTGACGGGCATGACATCTTCGGATACCTGATTGATACCGGCCCGTTGTGGTCTACAGCCCAGTTCAGACAAAGTTCCAAATCAGAAGCTGTTGCAGGCGCAAACATAACAATATTCGGAATCGGTCTTATGAGTGCAATGTCAAACAGTCCCTGGTGCGTTTCTCCGTCGTTCGGTACGATTCCCGCACGGTCAAATACAAGTATGATATGCGCATTTGGAAGCGCGACATCGTGGATTATCTGGTCGATAGACCGCTGGATAAACGTCGAGTAAATAGCGACGACAGGAATCATGCCGCCTGCTGCAAGTCCGCCGGCAAACGTAACAGCATGTTCCTCGGCAATGCCGACATCAAAAAAATGATGCGGGTAATGACGGGCAAATGTATCAAGACCGGTACCTTTAGACATAGCAGCTGTTACAGCCGCGATATTCGGAACATGTTCTGCTATTTTCATGAGAGACTCGCTGAATGATTCCGTAAAGCTGAGCGAATCGAATTTTTCTACCGTTCCGTCGCTGATGCAGAACGGACCGATGCCGTGGAATGCGGAAGGATCGTTTTCCGCCGGACTGTATCCGCGCCCTTTCTTTGTGACGACATGAACAACAACAGGACGGGGCAGCCGTTTTACGCGTCTGAGCACTGTCTCAAGCTCATTTATGTCATGACCGTTAAGAGGACCGACGTACTCAAAGCCGAGGTCGACAAAAAGATTGTTCGTCAGGAACATGCCTTTAATGCCGCGCTTCAGACGGAAAATGATTTTTCCAAGATGATTCTGGCCGGAAGGAATCATATTAACAAGGCGGTCAATCTTATAGCGGAAATGCTGGTATGTGTCTGTCATTGTGAGGCGCGTCAGGTAGCGCGACAGAGAGCCTGTGTTCTTGCTTATTGACATCTGGTTGTCGTTAAGTATGACAATCAGATTTTTGGAAATCTGACCTGCGTTCGAAAGTGCTTCAAACGCCATGCCGCCTGTCAATGCGCCGTCTCCGATAACAGCGACAACTTTGCCGTCTTTGCCCATGCGGTCCCATGCAGTGAGCAGACCAAGTGCCTGTGAAATCGATGTTGACGCATGCCCGTTATCAAAGAAGTCGTGCGGACTTTCTGCGCGGCGAGTGAATCCGGAAATACCGCCGTGCTGGCGGATTGTACTGAATTTTTCGTAGCGCCCCGTAAGGAGCTTGTGCGCATAGCACTGATGGCTGACATCCCATACAATCGCATCATGCGGACTGTTGAATACGCGGTGAAGCGCTATTGTCAATTCTACTACACCGAGATTGCTTGCGAGATGACCGCCATTCTGCGCGACAGTTTCGATTATTTTTTTACGGATTTCAGTTGCGAGGACCGGGAGGTCTTTTTCCGGTATTTTTTTTAAATCCTGTGGTGATGTAATACCGGAAAGAATCGTACAAAAGCCCCCTGAAAGCAAATAACACATAACTGCAAAAAAACAGCAATGATATTAAGAAATTATACTACTATTATAAAAACATTTCAGCATTATTTCCGTTACGCGTGCACGTAATTATGCGGCAATATACGCTGACAAACAATTTTGGCCAAAAAAAAGACCGCGCAGCTTTCACTTTCGCGGTCTCCCATGGCACTAGTCCAAGTTGTAGCTTATGCGGCTACTACTTTGCCTTATGCCGATTACGTCTAAGCATCTTCTTTCGCTTATGTGTCGCCATCTTCTGGCGCTTTCTTTTTCTTCCACAGGGCACGATGGCACTCCTTAGTCAAAAAATGTAGTTTCATTATCACTAAAAGCACGATGTTCGTCAAGTAGACAAACTGTTTTTTATGATCAAATCGATTCTATTGTTTTACATATCGATTTTATATCGTCCGCATCTATTTCATGAGCACCGGGAATCGACTCTATGTACGTATACTGTTTTTTTGCATACCGACGGCTGTCTGCCTGTATTTGAGTTAGAGCATCTGCAAGAGATGACTGACTGTATCTTTCACGTTCCGCCTTTTCAAGCTCGCGGTATCCGATTGCCTGAAGTGCCGGTGTTCTGGGAAACAATACGCCGTATCCAAGCGCACGAAGATGTTTATATTCACTGATAATCAGGGGAACACCGTCTTTTCCCATTTCAAACATGCGCACAACGCGTTCGTTTATTCTCTGGTACAGTTCTTCACGCGGTCTCGTCATGATAATCACATGAAACTCATACTGGCTGCGGAACTGCGACGGCAAAAGAAAACTGCTCCTCGGTTTTCCGGCAGCATAAAATATTTCAAGCGCTCGCTGTATGCGGTATGCGTCGTGCGGATGGATTTTTTTTGCGCTTTCAGGGTCAACTGACGCAAGCTCTTCATAAGCAGCCTGCGTGCCCTTTTCCGCCATTCTTCTGCTTACTTCCTCGCGCGTTTTATCATCGGCGCGCGGTGTGACAGGATTTCCGAACAAAAAGTTTCTGATATAAAAACCGGTGCCGCCCATAACGACAGGAAGTTTTCCGCGGGATGAAATGGCGGCGCAGGCGTCGTCTGCATCAGAGACAAAATCAGCGGCATTATACGGTTCATCGGGATTCTTTATATCGATGAGGTGATGAGGAACCTCTGCCTGCTCTTCCGGCGTCGGTTTTGCTGTGGCAACGTTGCATAAGCGGTAGACGGCCATCGAGTCAGCACTGACTATTTCTGCCCTGTCTTTAAAAAAAAGACTGCTGTGCCCGAATAGTTCAACGGACAAAGCAGTCTTTCCACACGCAGTCGGTGCAAAAATTACAAGGACAGGAATTTTTGCATCACTGTGCAGATTCAATGCGGTACTGAACCTGTTTTGTAAATACAGCGCGCGCTGCAAGGGAAACAACTTTTCCGTCGTTCTCTTCGATGCTCGGATCTTTAATCATTGACATCTGGTATGCGCGGCGGCTTGCTGCACAGGTAATTTCGTACACGTTATCGTTGAATTTAACAAGTTCTTCAAGC
>LAHS01001853.1_pt1 | contig 12549 bp, 13 predicted proteins | sample 329651 | NCBI WGS metagenome assembly LAHS01 (sample SAMN03275699, study PRJNA271635) | activated sludge metagenome | isolation source: sample C-1 Sludge from hydrolytic chamber (first chamber) of Anaerobic... | reverse complement strand
CGGTCATTCCTGCTTTCAAGTTGTTCAAAACGTAATCGAACGCCTTATCGGTAATATCTTGAGCGGATACGATATTATTTATTTCTTCTTCGGTCTTAACCGATCTGAGTTCGGTGATTTCGTTACTTATATCGACAAATTCAAAATCGCTAAAAACTTCGATAAACTCATTGTAAGTAGAAAGTAACATCGAAGCCATCTCAAAGCCGATAGTCTTAATATTAAGATTTATAAACAGCTCTTTAATTTTTTTCAGGGTATCACATGGCGCGGTTTCTACTACGTTAACGCTGTCTCCGATAGCCTCTTTAGCGTCACCCGATATCCTTGCATCGGTATAGTAATAGGCGTTGCCCGCAAGAAGCAATAAAACAGCGTCTTCGTTTTGATAACCGGTAAAATAAAATAGATTATCGGCATCTACTATAATTGCAGCCCCCGCTTTTTTTAATATAGAATCATATTTTCTCATACGCTTATTTTAATCTTTTAAGCGTAATGTGTCAAATTAATTAATATGAACCTTTATTTTAGATTTTTAGAGTGGCTCCTTTTAAAACAAACCGCAGATAAAAAGCCGAAAGCTATTGCAGCGGTCAGTCCTGCGGATACTGCTTTCATACCGCCTGTTATAGCTCCGATTAATCCTTCTTCAGCTACACCCTTAATAGCGCCTTTAGCAAGAGCGCTTCCAAATCCTATTATAGGAACGGTAATACCGCTTCCTGCAAATGCTTCAAGATATTTAAAGATTCCGATTGCTTCTAAAAGTACGCCTAATAAAAGGAAGACAACCAAAATTCTAGCCGAAGTAATTTTAGTACGGTTAATGAGAATTTGACCGATTATACAAATTATTCCGCCCACCAAAAAAACTTTTACATAATTTAATAAAATATCCATATTTATACTCTCTCTATAACTACAGCGTGGCAAATTGCCGGTATGCTTTCTCCAAGCAAAGATGACATTTTTGACATCAACGCACCAGTAGGAGCAAACAAAACTTTTTTATACAAGCCGTTTTTCATGATTTTTAGAAGGTATGAGCTAAATACCGTACTGGAACATCCTGCGCCGCTTCCTCCCATTTCAACCTGTTGAGCTTTATCGTAAATCAAAACACCGCAATCTTTATATCGGTGTCCTAAGGGGTAGCCCGCCTCACGCATAAGCATCATAAGCGTTTCGGATCCGAAATTTCCTAAATCCCCCGTTAGTATTAAATCATAATCACTAGGCTTTGTACCGGTATCCTTAAAATGGGCGGTAAGTGTTTCAGCTGCGGCAGGCGCCATAACAGCTCCCATATTATTTGCGTCCTTAATGCCTAAATCGATAACTTTACCGATAGTCGCGGCAGTTATTTTTATATTTGAACCGCTGCTTGCAAGAAGTACTGCTCCCGCTCCCGTAACCGTCCATTGCGAAAGAGGCGTTCTTTGGTTTCCCAGTTCCAAAGGAAATCTGAACTGCCTTTCTGCGGATGCGTAATGACTGCTTGAAGAACAAATAATGTTGTTAAAATTGCCCGATGAAATCAAAAATGAAGCAAGCGTCAGGGCTTCCGAAAATGTTGCACAAGCGTTAAACAAACCCATAAAACATATAGGAAAAGATCTTGCGGTAAAATTTGTGCTGATTATTTGGTCTAATAAATCACCGCCCAAAAATAAATCTATTTGCTCGGGAGTCATCGCTAAATTATCGAGTAAATCTTGAATTGCGCTTTTATGAATTTTGATTTCGGCAAATTCAAAGGAACTTTCTCCCCATTCGTCATCCTGCAAAATTCTGTCAAAATAAGTTCCTAAAGGTCCTTTGCCTTCCTTTGGACCAACCATAGAAAATCCGCTTATAATTGAAGGCGGATTGTCAAAACTAAAAGTTTGCGAACCGATTTTCATTTATTATCCTCCAATTGCACCGATAATTATATAAATAAGCCCGACAATAAACGAAGACGTTACGCCCATGACAATAACGGGTCCAGCAATTTCAAACATTTTAGCGCAAAGACCGAAAATAATGCCTTCGCTGTTATGCTCCAGAGCAGGAGAAACAATCGAATTTGCAAAACCGGTAATAGGCACGATAGAGCCCGCTCCGCCAAATGCGCCGATTTTATCGTAAACTCCTATTCCGGTTAAAAATGCTGTTATAAAAATCAAAGTAACCGACACCCAGCTTTTAATTTCGATAGTTTCCATATCCGGAAACCACAATCCGATAATATCGCCGATAAATTCTCCGATAGAACAGATAACACCGCCCACAAAAAAGGCTTTTAAAAGCGTTCTGTTATTAGGAGTTTTGGGAGCGTTTTCTTTAATATATTTTTTGTAGCTCTCAGCATCCATAACGTTTCCTTTCGTCTTCCGAGGAAGGAAGATAATAGTAAATTTCGGTTTTTTCTTCTTTTTTATTCATAAGACACCTCTATAGATAGGTTCTATAAGAAAAAAGAAATTATACTAACTTAAGGATATCCCTAAGAAATAAGGGATTTGATTTTTTCTAAAATTTTATTTTCGAGTCTACTGACTTGAACTTGAGAAATACCAAGGTCTTTTGCAATTTCGCTTTGAGTTTTATCTCTGAAATAACGTAAAATTATAATTTGTCTATCTCTTTCTTCGAGGTCGGAGATTATTTCGTGAAGCATGAAATTTTCGATAACGTCGTCCTCGCTGCCCTCCGATTTTATGCGGTCTATAAGTGAAAGCCCTTCGCTGTCCGGTTTATCAAATAACGATAAGGGATATCTTGTGCTGTCAAGTGCAAATACTACGTCTTCGGGGGTAACCTCCAAAGCTTTCGCAACCGTTTCTACCGTCGGATCGTCGTCGTTAGTTTTTTTGTACTCCAAAATAAATGCGTTTACGTTAATAGCGAGAGTTTTAACCGCTCTTGATACTTTAATTGCTCCGTCGTCACGGATAAATCTCTTTACCTCCCCCGCTATCATCGGAACGGCATAGGTGGAAAATTTAACTCCGTAATCCGAATTAAAATTCATTATAGCCTTAATTAAGCCCATTGCGCCAAGCTGCAAAAGGTCATCGTATTCAAGCCGCGGATTTTTATAACGCTTAATTATGCTTTTGACAAGCGGCATATTGTTTTCGATAAGTTCGGTTTTTGCCGCTTCGTCTCCCGCTTGAGCAAGTTTTATAAGCTCTAGGCTATTCTCCATTAACCGTTCTCCAAGGAAAGAGTTTTTTTCATAATGACTTTTGTTCCAATACCCTTTTCGCTTTTGAGTTCTACACTATCCATAAACGCGCGCATTAAGGTAAATCCCAGTCCGCTTCTACCGTCCTCTTCCTTGGTCGTAAAGTATGCTTCAAACGCCTGTTCGGGGTTTTCTATCCCTATTCCTGTATCCGAAACTGTTATGGTTATTTCTTTATCTTCTATCACCGTTTCCACGTCTATGTAGCCCTCCCCGCCCTGATAAGCGTGAACGACGCAGTTAGTTACCGCTTCGGATACTGCGGTTTTTATATCGTCCAATACTTCCATAGTCGGATTTAGGCTTGTTGCAAAAGCGCATACGGTGCTTCTGACAAAGGAAACGTTTTTAGCCGTAGATAACACGGTTAATTTCATTTTGTTCATATTTACCTCCATTTAGGTTTTCGGGATAATGTCGTAAATGCCTGTCGTGAGTAAGATTTTATCGACTAGCTTTGTAGGATTAGAAACGAAAAGACGTATACCTGCGGAATTAAGCTTTCTGTATCTGCCTAAAATCATGCCTATTCCCGTACTGTCCATAAACGTCAAGCGGGCAAGGTTTAAAGTAACGCTTTTTGGACGTGCGCGCAAAACGTAATCGTCGATTTTGCTTGCAACTCCTTTAGCGGTGCTTTCGTCAAGCTCCCCCGTTAAATCAATACAAAGGGCATCGCCCGAATTTCTCGCGTTTAAAAGCATAAAAAATCACCTCGGGAAAATTTTACCTGAGGTGAATATTAAAAATTTGAGTATTATTGTCGAAAAAACGGACAGTTAATCTAAAAATGATTAATCTTCGGAATTATCTTCGGGTACAACCGGTTCCTCGGGGATTTCCGGTACAATATAATCAATAGCGCATGGGACAACGTCACTGTCAAGATAATAACCGTTCTTCACCACGTTAAAATTAATCGTATTGGCTTTTTGCGGATCAAGAACAAGAGTCAAATTGGTTAACGAAGTATAATATTCGGTGCTTTCTCCGTCAATGGTGGCAACGATTTTATAAAACTTAGCGTTTTCTACCGCTTGCCAGCTGAAAGTATAAGCATTATTTACTTCATCAACTACCACGGTATTAAAAACGGGCGCGTCAAGTTTTTTAGTTATTACAAGAGATTTATACGAAGGCTTGCTATCCGAATAATAACTGTGGTCGCTATGGGCTACAACGGAAATGGAGTAGCTTCCTACACTTGAAATATAATCTTTAATGTCGATACTGACTTTATTATTTTCGTCTTTTGAAAAGTCGGAAACGGTAAGACTTTGATTATTAATCTTTATAATATATGAGCTGACGTATTGATTAAAGGAAATTATAATTTTTCCGTTTTCTTTGTCAATGTTATCGATTATCGGTTCGGGAAGTTCAATAGATACGGTAAATTTAGAACTGGTTTTGTCGCTGTCAAGATACATTTCCTTATTTTCTTCGGATGCGATAGCGTAGATGCTGACTTCGTAATCGTTGGGTACAAGCTGTTCGGCGTAGTAGGTCACGGTGATTTTATCTCCATCTTCGGCTATTGTCCCTGCGTTTTCTCCGCTTGGCCTAATTACGGGTACTATAGTATCATTGTCGATTTTAATAACATAGCTATTTGCGTTTACAACTTTATTAAAAGTAAAAACCAGTATCTTTTCGATTGCCCTTGAAGTGTCAACCATTATATTTTTGGGAGCTTCAAGCTTTTCGACAAAAATCGGCGATGAAATATTATTCAAATTATTTACCTTCGCATTAGGTTCGATAATAACTTTTGAAGCGTTAGATACCGAATCGACTATAGAGGAGTTATAAAGAACTACTTTATTTCCGCCGACTATAGTTTGCGCCCTGCCGTAAAGATTAAAAGTCTTAACCAAATCTTCAAGTTTGATATTACTTGCCGAAGAATAATAATTTACGGTTTTTGCGGATTTTATAGAAATTTCTGCGTTAATGTCGCTGTAAATTTGCAAAGTGGATTTTTCTCCGCGAAATTCGAACTTTTGAGCGTTAATCGCGCCTAATTTTATATCGGATTTCTTCTTTAAGGTAGATATAACTACCGTATTTTCTTCGTTATTTAGATTGTAAGTGATAATTCCGTTAACTGTAAGAGTATTGCCGTGCAAATTAATATCATAGGGCTTAGTAAACGTAACGTCCTTACTTATTGTTACGTCCTCTTTAATATATAAAATACCGCCCTTTCCTTTTTCTAAAGCTTTAAATAAATCTTCCTCGGAATGAATAAATACGATGTCTTTGGTTATTATTGCGTGAGTAATGCCTAACGCTCCTGCAAAAACAATTAAAACAATAGAAACGATAGCCAAGATTTTTACAGGCTTACCTAAATTATTCCAAAATTCCTTGAAAGATTTCTTTTTCGGTTTTTCTTTAATTTCTTTATTTTCAACCTTTTTTCCCTCTAAAACAGAATGCTTAAAAATTGTTTCCTTTTCTTCTTTATCTTTTACGTTCTCTTCCGGTTTTACGGTATCCTCTACGGTTTCTTCTTTCTTTTCGGTTAACGTCTCTTCTTCGTTATCTAATAAATTTTCTTCGTCATTATCGGATAAAGAAATTTCTTCTTGTTCCACAGTATCAACTTTATCTTTACTTTCTTCATTTGAAGATTCATCGTTAATAACGCTTTTTGCAATTTCGTCCGTATCGCTTAGATTTGTTTCGGAAATTTTTTCGACAACAGGTTCGAAAATATCGTTTTCTTTATATTTTGATTCTTTTTCAAACTCGGAGATTTCGTCGAAATTACTAGCTTCGTTATTTTCGAAGTTTTCATTTATCTCTTGCTTTTGATCGTCCTGAAACTCAATATTATTCCTTTCGTCAAAAATCAAATCGCTTTCTTTATTAGGTTCGCCGTTTTCTTTTATTACTTTTTTTATATCGTCGTTCATAAATAATCTACCTTTTTTCTAATAATCTTATTATAGACAATTTACAATAATTGTCAATATAAAGGGCGGTTGTCAATATATATTATTTTAAAAACTTCTAGGTAAAATCCCTTGACAAAGAAAAGGAATTAAAATAAAATTCTCTTGCTATGAAATAATATGCGGTCATGGCGGAACTGGCAGACGCGTACGTTTGAGGGGCGTATGGTTATCCCGTGCGAGTTCAAGTCTCGCTGGCCGCACCAAATTAACGGATTCCAATCGGAATTCGTTTTTTTATTAGCGTATTTTTTATAAAATCTGGGTTTATAAACAAAATATCTATAAAAGCATTCATTTTTTTAGAAAAACAACCCTGCACTCATACGCTTGCCAAAATACATAAATTAGGCTATAATCGTTTTTAGTCAAAAAAAAGGAGGAATAACAATGGCTGTTATTTTTTACGATACCGATTCCGAACTCGACAGTAAACTTGCTAAAGAGCTGGGATTAATTACTATAAAAATGCCCTATACGATAGACGAAAAAGAATATTTTTACGACAACGCAGAGGATTTTGATCCAAAATGGTTTTATGAAAAAGTAAGAAACGGAAGCATGCCTACTACTTCCGCGCTTAATATGGAAATTTATAAAAATTACTTCGAACCTTATTTCAAAAAAGGAGAAGAAGTGCTTTATATTTCCTTTTCCTCTAAAATGAGCGGGACTTTCAATTATCTCGATATGGCAATCGAAGAATTAAAAAAGAAATATCCCAATCTTAAATTTACACGCTTTGATACAAAACGCATCAGTCAGATTATGGCTCTTTCCGTTTACGCCGCCGGTAATGCTTTTAAAGCAGGAAAATCAATTAGCGAAATAATAACAATGCTTGAGAAATTTGCTCCGCTTACAAACGCTCTTATCGCTGTTGACGATCTTAATCATCTAAAGCGCGGCGGCAGGCTTTCGGCAACCTCCGCATTTTTCGGAAGTATTTTACAAGTTAAACCTATTTTACGTTTTAGTGAAGAAGGTGAGCTTAAAGTTACCGATAAAATCAACGGAAGAAACAAAACAATTAATTTTATGGTCGACGAGCTATCAGATATAATGAGCGAAGCTAAGGAATATCCGGACTTATTCCCCGAAACCGAAAAATTACCTATTATCATTTTGGACGCAGATACGACAGAAGACGCGAATAAGCTACAAGAAAAGATTAGCGAAGCCCTGCCCGACGCTCTGATTTGGAGATACTCGGTAGGTCCCGTAATCGGAACGCATTGCGGCCCCGGCACATTGGCGGTATGCTATGCGAAAATCAAGAGGTAGACTTTATAAAGCTTTACTGATTATTTTTATTCTTATCCTTTTAGGAACTTTTACTTCCTGCTCATATAGTGCCGAAGGCAAACTTATTTTCGGCACTTTTTTTGATATGGAATTAAAAGGTAAAAATGCTTCTAAAACAGGTGAAGAAATAGAAACTACACTTATCGCTCTTGAAGAAAAACTGTCTACGAATATTGTAACAAGCGATATAAATAAAATTAATGAAAGCGATAAAGATATTCCTTTATCTGTATCTAAGGATACACTTTATCTACTGCAATTATCTAAAAACTTATATGTAGAAACCGAAAAAGCATTTAATCCCGCTATGTTTCCGATAGTAGAGCTTTGGAACATGTCCCCTTCTAGATTTATACTTAATAAAAGCATACCCGATCAAGAAAGCATAACAAACGCTCTTAAATATACGGATTTTGACGATATAACAATCGACGAATTAAACTTTACCGTAACTAAAAAATATAAAGAGCAAAAGCTTGATTTAGGCGCAATCGCAAAGGGATACGCTGTAAAACTTGCAATGGATAAATGTATAAATCTAAGCACCGCTCTTATTAATGCAGGAGGTACAATAAGTTACCTGGGAGGAAGTGTAAAAATAGGAATATTGGATCCCAGAGGAGACGGATTGCTTGGCAGCGTTAATTTAAACGGCAATTCTATTGCAACAAGCGGCGATTACGAACGGTTTTTCATAAAAGAAGGTATACGTTATCACCATATTTTTGATAGGAACGGTTATCCTGCCGGATTACATAGCGATAATAAAATAATCAGCGTAAGCGTTATTGCAAGCGACGCAACCATAGCGGACGCGCTTTCTACTTCCCTTTTCATTTTAGGAAGCTCTTATATAAATTTAATCCAAAAGTACAACGCTTCTGCAATTTTCGTTTATGAAGACAAAACGGTAGAAATTATCGGAAACGCCGACTTTTCTCTCATTAATACGGAGTATACCATTAATGCTTAATAAAAAATTTAAGCTTAATTCAAACGGAATTTTTAAAAAGCAGGATCTTATCGTGCTTGCTATATTTATTCTTGCTCTTATTGCAAGCATAGTTTTGCTTACATTGCCAAAAGGCGAAACGGTTGAAATTTATCTTGACGGAGAGCTTTATGCTATTTACGATCTAAATAAAGATTATGGAGAAATAGTAATCGAAGGAGTAGGCTCAAATACCGTAAAAATCGAGGGCGGAAAAGTTAAGGTCACGGATGCTTCGTGCCCGGACAAATTATGTACGACGTCTACGATTTCACGCGTTGGCTCAAGAATAATTTGCGCTCCTAACCGTCTTTTAATAATAATTAAAGGCAAATCCGAAATAAAAGCAATCACGGGAGGCAACGGATGAGCGCAAGAAAAATTACTACAGTTTCAATGTTGCTTGCCGCGTCGCTTATCGTAGGTCTTATAGAAAATCTTATTCCTCCGATAGTTCCGCTTTTACCATACGCAAAAATTGGTTTATCAAACGCCGTAATACTATTTACTCTGTTTTTTTTGAAAAAACAATACGCTTTTTTAATTTTAATTTTAAAATGTATTTTGCTATCGGTATTTACGGGAAATCCAATTTTGCTTTTATATTCATTACCCTCAGGCGTTATAAGCCTTACCGTTACGGTATTGCTGCTTAAAACCGATTTTTTCTCGCTTCCTGCGGTCAGCGCCCTTTCCGCTACGGTTCACAATATCATTCAGGTTATTATTGCAAGCATAATTACAAAAAGCGGAGCTGTCTTTGCTTACATTCCTTATTTTATGGTTTTTGGCATGCTCGCCGGATTTATTACCGGAATTATTTGCTTTTATGTAGTTAAAAAATTGGGTAAATATATAAAAATCTATTTTTTCTATAAAGGCTTTTAGTTAAGATAAAACAAACGAAATTTATAAACGCCGATTAGTCGTTCGACCTTTATTATATAATTTTCGGTTTCCAAGTATGGAATATCGTCTTTTTCGATCCCAGCGTCTAACCATTCTTTTACCTTAGTTTCGCCCGCATTATACGCCGCAAGCACTTGCCATAATTCATTAAACTGAGCCTCTAGATAAGCTAAATACATTACTCCTGCTTTTATATTAAGTTCTGGTTCGTATAAATCATTTAAAGATACTTCCGAACCAATTATCCATTCTGCAGTACTTGGCATCAGTTGCATAAGCCCTACCGCTCCTGCTCCCGATACAGCTTTTTCATTAAATCCGCTTTCCGAACTCATTACAGCGTAAATAAGCTCCGGTTCAACAGAATAAATTTTTGAATTTTCTAAAACTATTTTTCTATAAGGTGCTTTTACAATAATAAAAAAACCGATTACGGTAAATACCGCAACCAAAAGAATACAAAGTATCAGTTTGCCTCGGAAACTTCGCAATAAAACTCCTTGACGTGCTTTTCGGTTTCCAACTCGTCTCCATTATTAAGTATAATCCTATTTGCTTTCTTCATTCGCACTTCGTCGGTAGCTTGCGCTTCAATTTTTTTTATCGCAAATTTTCTTTTTATTTTATCTCTAGCCATTATTCTTTTTATTCTTATTTCTTTTTCAGCAATAACAAGCCAAATCTCGTCAAATTCACTGCAAGCTCCGCTTTCGGCAAGCAAAGGGATTTCAAAAAAGATAATACCGCTCATTTTCCTTGAAAGTCTTTCCATTTCGGTAAAAATAGCGGGATGAGTAATTTTATTTAACTGTTCTCTGCGGACAGCATCTTTAAAAATAATTTTTGCAAGAATTTTTTTATCGACTTTTCCGTCTTTTGTCGCGCACTCGGGAAAAGCTGTAAGTATTTTATCCACTAAAAAACGATTACTTTCAAGTAAATCATGATAAACGTCGTCGGCGCTGATTACTGCCGCGCCTAAATTTATTAAAAATTTAGCGACAAGACTTTTTCCGCTTCCTATTCCACCGGTAATCGCAATTTTCATTATTTAGCCTCGAACCAATTAATGCCCTCGGAAATATTCACCGACAGCGGTACGCTTAATGTAACGGCGTTTTCCATTTCGTTTCTTAAAATTTCTTTTACTTGTTCAATTTCGTTTATCGGAGTATCGACAATTAATTCGTCGTGTACCTGTAATATTAATTTAGCACGTAACTGATTATTTTTCAATACCCTGTTTACTTTTAACATTGCGATTTTAATTATATCTGCGGAAGCGCCTTGAAGGGGCATATTCATAGCCGCCCTTTCCCCGAAACTTCTAATATTAAAATTGGAAGAAGAAAGCTCGGGAATAAACCTAATACGGTTGAAATAAGTTCTTATATATCCTTTTTCTTTGGCTTCTTTTACATTATTGTCCATATACTCTTTAACCTTTTTATAGGTAGCAAAATATTTATCGATAAATTGCTTAGCTAAAAAGTTGGGAATGGAAAGATTGTTTGCAAGTCCGAAATTGCTGATACCGTATATTATACCGAAATTAACCGCTTTAGCGTTGCTTCGCATCTCATCGGTTACGTATTCAAAAGGAACGTTAAATACTTCGGATGCCGTCGTTCTATGAATATCACGGTTATTTTTATAATCGGCTATAAGTTTTTCGTCACCCGAGAAAGCCGCAAGAAGTCTTAATTCTATTTGTGAATAGTCCGCGCTCACCAGTCTGCACCCTTCGCTTGCCACAAACATTTTTCTTACTTCACGTCCGTCAGCTTCTCTAACGGGTATATTTTGAAGATTCGGTTCGGTTGATGAAAGTCTTCCCGTAGCGGTAACGCATTGTTTAAATACGGTATGAAGCTTCTTATCCGTCTTAATTAGCGGTCTAATTCCGTTTAAATACGTAGAATATAGCTTTGTTTTAGTACGGAAGTTTAAAATCAAAGGGATTATAGGATGCTGTCCGTTTAACTTTTCTAAGGTGTCCGCATCAACAACGTATCCCGTTTTATTCTTTTTGCCATGGATAAGCCCCAATCTTTCAAAAAGAATTTCTCCAAGCTGCTTATTGCTTGCGATATTAAATTCATATCCTACCAAAGCATATATTTTGGATTGAATATCTTCAATTTCGCTTTTTATTTTATTTGAAAGCTCGTCAAGCACATTAAGATCAATTGTAAATCCGTTTAGTTCAATCTCGTATAAAACCTCTACCAAAGGAAGCTCTATATCATGGTAAAGGGAATTTAAATCAAGTTTGTCAACCTCTTCACTAAGCAAACGGTCAACGTAAAACATCTCACAAGGAATATTGTTTACGCAAAGTGCGCTGTTAGAAATTAGTTCCGTTACGCAAGAGGGACTTTTGCCTGCGTTTACCAAATAAGCTTTTAGCATAAGGTCTTCGTAGGGTGGATTAAGCTCGAAAAATTCCTTATTTAAAATATATTTAATCGATTTTGCATCGAAAACAATTTTATTCTTTTTTTCGGAAGCAAGAAAGAAGGATAAAGCTTTCAGAGCGTCACTATAAGGTATGCCTTCGTCGAAAAAAGATTGTCCGTTTACGATTTTATAACAAAGCTTATCTTCAAAGGCAAATGATATTTCTTCTCCTATATTAACAGCTATATTTTCTTTTAAAATATTATCGTTTAATACTTTATTTAAAGAAGCGGTATCCGAAAGTATAATAACCTCGGATTCTATTTTTTCTGAAACTTTTTGCTCGGTTAAAAATTCAAATCGGGGCAAAAGTTTTTTAAATTCAAGCTCGTTCAATTTATCGAAAGCTTTTTCGTTAAAGGGGTAATTAAATACCGCGTCCTCAAGATTACAATTTATAGGCGCATCGGTGTTAATTGTTGCAAGTTTTTTTGAAAGCTCAACCATATCACGGTCAGCTATAAGCCTTTCCTGAAGTTTACCTTTTATTTCGTCAATATGTTCGTAAATATTATTTGCACTATGATATTTATAAAGCAGATCGGTTGCAGTTTTTTGCCCGACGCCCGTACATCCGGGAATATTATCCGAGCTGTCGCCCGCTAAAGCCTTATATTCGATAATTTGCTCAGGGGTAAAGCCTTCGCTTAAAAGTAAACTTGGAGTATAAATTTTTAAATCGGTGGTGC
>LAHS01001001.1_pt1 | contig 12638 bp, 7 predicted proteins | sample 329651 | NCBI WGS metagenome assembly LAHS01 (sample SAMN03275699, study PRJNA271635) | activated sludge metagenome | isolation source: sample C-1 Sludge from hydrolytic chamber (first chamber) of Anaerobic... | reverse complement strand
ATTATATACCGCGCGTCTTATTTTAACAAGTGTTTTACTTAGGCTCTTTTTCTAAGGAAAAAGCAAATTTTCCCTCGCTGTCTACCGCAAAAACCACCGTTCCGTTAATGTCGGTACGGTAAACAGTCATATTTCTTTCAGAAAATCTTTGTAAAGTGCTTTCTCTCGGGTGATTAAAATCATTGCCGTTTTTATTAGAGCTTATAACCGCGTATTCAGGGTCGAGAAAATCCAAAAATTCCTCGGTGGAAGAAGTATCGCTGCCGTGATGACCTATCTTTATAACGTCGCAGTCGATATTCGTTACAACTTTTTCGATAAAAACAGGCTCGTTTATTTCGTTGCTGTCGCCCGTAAGCACAAGATTAATTCCTTGATACTCTAAAATTCCGATAGGGGAAATTGCGTTTTTTTCCTCCGCGCTTGATAAATCGGAAGAGACCCATTCTTCACTTGTATAAGCGTAAAAAGTTAAGCTGTAATCGCTTCCTTCTATTGAAAATTGTTCTTGGTTTAAATAAATATTTGCGTTAGCCTCGCTTAATGCGGCGATAAAAAAATCTGCATAGCAAGCGGTGTTTACCGTATCTTCGTCGGTAAACATAGCAAGCTTACCCGCGTCAAGCGCGTTAACAGTCTGAGCTTTTTCTTCGTTTTCGGGCTCGGCAAGGACGTTCGGCATATAAATATTATCGACATCGTACACATTTAAAACCTCGTCTAAAAAATAAACGTGGTCGCTGTCGCAGTGCGTCAGCATCAGATAATCTATTTGCCCGTCGGTTATGTATTTATCTAAATAATTAAGCGTTTTTTCTTTAATTTCTGAGCTGTTATTATAACTCCCGCAGTCAATCAGCATTTCTTTATTGTCGGGAAAAGTTATTAATATCGAATCACCTTGCCCTACGTCTATAAAATGAACTGTTAATCTAGTATCCGACAGATCTTTAAACGGATCAACATCGACTGTTTCGTTATTATTGCCACCTACCGTAAATCTAGAGCCTATAAATGTTACCAAATCTTTAAAGGTATGCTTTTGGGTACCGAAATACCATATAGAAAATCCCGATATAACAATGATCATTAAAATCAGCAGCGCTATCGGACTCCCGTTTTTCCCTCTTCTCTTTTTTCTAAAAAAATTTACCTTCATTTTTACCTCTTAATAATTTTATTATATAGCATCGGTAGATATTTAGAAACAAATTCCTTATATAAAAAAAGCCACCCATTTGTGGGTGGCTTAAAAGTTTAATTTATTTAGTCGCCTTCGCCTAACATTTCAAGTTTGGATTTAGGAACAGCTTTGCTGTCGCCGTGTTTTACAAAAGCCATAAGCGCTATTGCGATAGCTACGCATACTGCGGAGTATAAAAACAGCGAGTACATATTGATATAGTCCATAACCAAGCCTGCAATCATAGGAGTAATGGCTTGAGCGGACATCGTGGCTGTATAATAAAAACCGGTGTATTTGCCTACGTCTTCGGCTTTAGCAAGCTCAACAACCATCGGGAAAGTATTAACGTTGGCGATAATAAGTCCAAATCCTGCGATCAGATAAAACAGAGCAAACAAAACGGAAGGAATCAGGGCGTTATCGTTAGGTCTTACGATAGGAACGTAAAGCAAGATAAAGGAAATAACCGCAAGCCCAAAGCCCAGCATAATGGATTTCTTTCTTCCGATCTTTACGGCTAAGAATCCTACGGGAATAAACGCGATTGCGGAAATACCCATACTTACGCCCGAAATTATGCCTCCGATACCTGCGCCCAAGTTAAGCGCTTTAGTGATATAAATCGAAAGAGAAGAAGATATTGCGTTATAGCCCATAAACCACATAAAAATCGAAGCAAGGATTAAAATAAAGGATTTTAATTTTGCTTTCTCTTCGGGGGATTTTACTTTCTTTTCTATTGGTTTACTATAAGCGGGGATGCTTTCATCTGCAGAAACTTCGTTAGAAATGACTTGAACTTTTTCATCCTCGTCTTCGTCTGTTATACCGTATTCGACGCAGATATCCTCGCATTCTTTAACAAGCTTTCTTTCGTTGTTAAAGATAAGGAACAGAGTTAAAAACATTACCATACTTGCGGCAACGCAACCGAAAATTATGGTGTAATTGTTAATGTTGTCGCCGAATAATACGATAGTGTAAATCAAAAAGGCAACTGCGCCTCCTATACCGCCCATAAGGTTGATAATTGCATTCGCCTGCGATCTAAGCGGCTTCGGCGTAACGTCGGGCATCAGCGCTACAGCGGGGCTTCTGAACGTTGCCATGCTTATCAGCACTAACAGTAGAATTATCATATATAGTGCGATACTGGTAGTACCCTCTTTTGTCTGAGTAAGATTAGAATTCACTTGTTCTGATAGCCAAGCATTCATGCCGGATGCGACAAATTTTTTATAATTGGCGTTTCCATCAACTATTTGCTCAACGGTTTTACCGCCGATAACGTCTGTTAGTTCAACGCTTTCGCCTTCATAGGTATAAGTTGTTCCGCCTATGCCTAAAAATCCGCTTTTAGATACAAGTTTATCGTCAAAGCGGATAGCTATATAATCTTCTTTGCTGATATTGTTCATTTTCAAATAGGAAAGGTCGCAATAAACCGAATTGCCGTCTTCCGCTTCTTCGTAAAAATATTTAAGCTGCGAGGACATAAACTCGTCTTCGTTTAAACGTACTTCGTAAGAATTTTTAAGCGCGTCTGCGGCCTTAAGCTGTTTTGTAGCCGAAATCGGGACGAAAACCATTAAAACTACGGATAATAAGGTTCCGATAAATATGTACGGTGTTCTTCTGCCAAAGCGAGTTTTGGTTTTGTCCGAAATTTTACCGAACAGCGGAAGCATAAACAAGGATAAAAGATTGTCAAGTCCCATAATAAGACCGCGCAACGTGTTGGACAGACCGTAAGCATTTTCAAGCAGGAGGGGAACAACGAAATCGTAGGCGCTCCAAAATACCATTATTATGGCGAAAGCAAGCCCTACTTTAATCGTTTTTGGATAATTAAGTTTCATAAAATCGTCTCCAAAATTTAAACTAACAATAATTATAACATCTCTATTTTAAGATTACAAGAGCGAAAAATTTTGTCTTGCATAAATATATATGATATAATACATATATGAAAAATTTGTCGAAAAGAAAAGACAGCGGAAGACACTTAAGGCGTTTTTTCGTTGTTATAGTTTCGGTCGCTCTAATTATAACGACCTTTTCCGCTTCCGCAAGAGTTTTTGACGGGCGAAGCGGAATGAGTCTTTTTGCAGAAGGAGTACTGTGGACGGTACTTGGAAACAAGCGTGATTTTTCGGAAGAAAAAACTATAAAAAAAATCGAAAACGCAAGAGCGGAAAACGATAGTTATCTAGCGCCCGAAATTTACAAAACCCTTTATAATTTCGAGAGTTACAATTTTTCAGGAAGAGAAATATGCCGGTTCGGAAGCGGTGAAAAGCTTGTTATATATATGCACGGAGGCGCATTTATTTATCAACCCCTGCTCTTTCACTACCGTTACTGCCATATTCTTGCAAGGGAGCTTGATGCAAAAGTACTAATGCCTATCTATCCCAAAGCGCCTACTCATAAAATCGAAGATATGCTGGCATTTATAAAAGATTTTTATATTGACGCGCTAAACAGCTATTCTCCCGATAATATTATTTTTATGGGAGACAGCGCAGGCGGAACTTTGGCGCTGTCCCTTGCGCAAATGCTTTATTATGAGGGAAAGCCTCAACCCTCCGATGTCATTGTGATTTCTCCCTGTGTAGATATTGCTCTTGATAACCCGGAAATGGAAAAAATTCAGCCTTACGATCCGATGCTTTGCCTTCCCGATTTACAGTTAAAAATGAAATACTGCACCTACGAAGATACCGATCTTAACGATTATAGAATCAGCCCTTTATACGGAGAAATTAAAAGAATTGCTCCGATTACTTATTTTACGGGAACCTATGAAATTTTAGTTCCCGACGCAAGACTTTTTAATAAAAAAGCAACCGAGCAAGGCGCGGATATCGATTATTACGAATACGAAAAGATGTGCCACACGTTCTGTCTGTTTCCGATGCCGGAAGCAAAGGAATGTCTGGTGATAATTAAAGACGCCGTTTACGATTAAAAAAGACCGCAGGTGCGGTCTTTTTCTTAATCCAATTGCGTTTTGCCTTGATAAAGGTCAAAATATCTTCCCTTTTTCTTTATTAAATCCTCATGCGTGCCCCGTTCGATTATTTCGCCGTTTTCGATAACCAAAATAGCGTTTGCGTTTCTTACGGTTGAAAGACGGTGCGCGATAACGAAAACCGTTCTGTTTTCCATAAGTTTATCCATACCCTTTTCGATAAGTTTTTCGGTCCTCGTATCAATCGAGCTTGTGGCTTCGTCTAATATAAGAACGGGAGGATTGGCGACTGCCGCTCTTGCTATAGATAAAAGCTGACGTTGTCCCTGCGAAAAATTCGCGCCGTCTGCGGTTAAAACCGTATCGTATCCTTGAGGCAAATGCTGTATAAAGCTGTCTGCGTTTGCAAGTTTTGCGGCGTTATATATTTCTTCGTCGGTAGCGTCAAGTTTTCCGTAGCGGATATTTTCCTTAACGGTACCGGTAAATAAGTGAGTATCTTGAAGTACCATCGAAAGCGAACGGCGTAAATCGTCCTTTTTTATCTTGTTTATATTTATTCCGTCGTAACGGATTTTTCCGTCCGGAACGGTATAAAAACGGTTAATCAGATTGGTAATCGTGGTTTTTCCTGCGCCGGTAGAACCGACTAAGGCAATTTTTTGACCGGATTTTGCGTAGAGTGATATTCCGTTTAAGACGGGCTTGTTCTCTTCGTATTCAAAATGCACGTCCTCAAATTCCACCGCTCCTTTAAGCTCTTTATAAGTGAGGGTTCCGTCTTTATGGGGATGCTTCCAAGCCCATTTACCGGTAAAATTATCGCTTTCCGTGATTACTCCGTTTTCGTCTATATCGGCGTATACCATCGTCACGTATCCGTCGTCTATTTCTTCCTTCTCGTTTAATATTTTGAAAATTCTCTCCGCGCCCGCAAGACCTAACATAATGTTATTCATTTGCTGCGAAATTTGCGTAAGCGGCATAGAAAAAACCCTTGATATCAAAAGGAAAAATACAAATGTGCCTGCGCTGATTTTATTAAAATACACAAGCAGCGCCCCAAGGATCGCTACCAAAGCGAAATTGATATACGAAAGGTTGCCCATAATAGGCATAAGCGTATTTGCGGCGGTGTTGGCCTTGGTTGCCGCAATTCGCACGTTATCGTTAATCTCGTTAAAATTCTTTTTAATTTCGTCTTCGTGGCAAAAAACCTGAACTACCTTTTGCCCTTCGACCATTTCTTCGATATAGCCGTTTACCCTGCCTATTTCGGTTTGCTGGACTTTAAAATATTTTCCGCTTCTTCCCGCTAAAACTTTTACTACGCCGAGCATAATAACCAACACTAAAAGCACAAGCAGCAAAAGAGGCCAGCCGTTACCTGTTATTGCAAGCACTATCATAGCGGTAAAAGACGCCACAACGGTAACCGAAGAGGTCAAAATATTGGGAATCCCCTGCGAAATCATTTCTCTCATAGCATCGGTATCGTTTGTAAAACTGCTCATTAACTCCCCGTGCGTATGCTTGTCGAAATACTTAATAGGAAGTAATTGCATGTGGTCAAACATTTCTTTTCGGATTTTAAAAAGAGTGCCCGTTTGAACATTTATCATTAAGCGGTTGCTTAAAAAGGTGAAGAATACTCCCAAAAGATAGGAAGCTGCCATTACCGCTACGTATTTTATTAAAATGATATAATCGGGATTTGCTGCGCCGATATTCGGAGCGACTGCGTTATCTATTACCATTGAAAGCAGTATTGTTCCCAAAACGCTTGCAAGGGAAGAAAAAATCAAACAGAAAAATACGATGGCGAACTGCCCTTTGTATTCCGATAGGTATTTTGCAATCGTTTTAACGGTACCTTTCATATCCGAAGGCATCATTTTTTTCATTTCCATAGATTTGCTCGAGGCTTTTTTTACGTCAAAGGATTTTTTCATAGCGTTACCTGCTGAGATTGAAAAACCTCTTTATAAATTTGATTGGAATTAAGCAGTTCTTCGTGAGTTCCGATTGCGTTTATTTTACCGTCGTCAAGCACGATTATTTTATCCGCATCCATAACGGAAGCTATTCTTTGCGCAATAATTATCGTGGTTGTGCCTTTAAGTTCCCGCCTAAAGGCTTTTCTGATTTTGCTGTCGGTGTCAGTGTCGACTGCGCTTGTGCTGTCGTCAAGTATAATAATTTTCGGCTTTTTAAGTAAAGCTCTTGCTATAGTAAGACGTTGTTTTTGACCGCCCGATACGTTTACTCCGCCTTGACCTAAATCTGTTTCCAGTCCTTTCGGAAAACCCATTACAAAATCATAAGCTTGCGCGTTTTTAAGCGCTTTTATTATTTCTTCTTCCGAAGCCTCTTTATCGCCCCATTTAAGGTTTTCTCTGATTGTTCCTGAAAACAAAAGATTTTTTTGCAAAACCATGGCGACTGCGCTTCTTAAGGTTTTTATTTTATAATCCTTAACGTTTTTATTATCTACAAGGATTTCTCCGCTTGTTACGTCGTAAAGCCTCGGAATAAGCTGCACCAGCGTGGTTTTTGCAGATCCTGTGCCTCCGATAATGCCCACGGTTTCACCGGCACTTATTTCGAGATTGACGTTTTCTAAGGATAAATTTCCTTCTTTTTTATACGAAAAACTGACGTTTTTGAAACTTATCGCTCCGCTTTCTACGATGTTATTTTCGTCCGCTCCGTCGTCATTTATTTCGATTTTTTCAGTTAAAACTTCGTTTATACGCTCAACCGACGCTCTTGACATAACAATCATAATAAAAACTGCGGCTATCATCATAAGCGACATAAGTATCTGCATTACGTAAATCATAAAGCTGGTAAGCCAAGCGTAAGCCTCCGCGCCCTGCGAAACGGATGCGGTATTAATTATTTGATTACTGCCAAACCATACGATCGCAATGATACAGCCGTACATAACAAACTGCATAATAGGACTGATAAATACCAAAAGTTTCTCTGCTTTTACTTGAGCCGCCCTAACTTCGTCTGCGGTAAATTCAAACTTTTTGGATTCGTGTTTCCCTCTTACAAAAGCCTTTACTACTCTTATTGCAATCAAATTTTCCTGTATACTTGCGTCCATATCGTCGAATTTTTTTAGCATTTTTAAAAACAGCGGAAGCGTGACCTTTGCAAGCACAAAAAACGCAACGGCAAGAATGGGCACGGCAATTACGAAAATAAGCGCCATTTTTGCATTGATAATAAAAGCCATAACGGTTGCGCAAATAAGCATAACAGGCGCTCTAAACAATATTCTGTTGCTCATCATAAACGCCATTTGCGCAAAATTAACGTCGGTTGTAAGCCTAATAATAAGGGAGGGCGTTGAAAAACTATCAATATTTTTAAAGGAAAAATCTTGTATTTTACCGAAAACCTTTTTTCTTATATTCGCGCCGAATCCCGAAGAGGCTATTGCAACGCCTTTACCTGCGATTACTCCAAAAATTAAGGAAAGCATCGCAAGCCCAATAATTATTCCTCCAAGTTTAGCTACTTCACCTATGCCGCCGCTTGTATCCGCAGCCATAATTTCGGAAACCATAAATGGAATAATAACCTCTATTACCGCTTCCAAAAAAACGGTGATTACAGTGATAACCGCCGGCTTTTTATATTCTCTAAGCACACCAAGCAAGTTTATATACATAAATTTCTCCTAGAAAATGTTTGCTTAATCCTATTAAGCGTACCACCAAATAATATTTTAATCTATATAAATATCTAATATTTCTTTTAATACTGTCAAGCGAAAATAATATTTTTTAACAGTCACAAAAAATTTTAACGCTTAAAGGCTCTATATAATCGTTGCTTTCTTTGCTTAAAATATCCTTTTCGGTAAAGCCCAAATATTGTCTTTTTTCGCCTCTGTTGACAACTACGATAAGCGAGTCCAAGCCCTTTACCCTTTTCATCATAATAACATCTGAGGATATATGCCGCACAAATTCCGTTTCTCCCGTAAGCGCTTTATGATGGACAAGTCTGAGTTTTGCCATAACCTTATAAAAGTCGGTAATTTCGTTATCTCCCGATTTTGGGAAAGGTCTTCTGTTTATCGGATCTTCAAAGCCCTGCATACCGGCTTCGTCGCCGTAATAAACGGTAGGCATACCGTCAAGCATAAATTGAAGTGCAACGGCAAGTTTTAAACGCTTTTTAGCAAGTTCGTATTCTTCGCTTGTCAAACGGTAACTTTTTCGGTGGCCTTTTGTTGTATCGCTTAAAATAATTCCCGAAAGGACGTTAAGGGCGCGCACGGTATCATGCGAACCGAGCATATTCAATGTGGTTTCGATAACGCATTTCGGATAATTTTCAAGTATCGTCATAATGCGGTCGGTAAACCTGTCGGCTTCCCCTTTTACAATAAAATCCAAAATTGCGGATTTAAAAGGATAATTCATAACGCCGTCAAGCTCTTGTCCTAAAAGATAAGGACGAAGCGTGCCGTAACTGACTTTTGTCGAAGCGTCTTCCCATACCTCTCCGATAAGCAGCGCGTTTTTATTTTCAGTTTTAATTTTGTTTCGTATATCCTCGACAAATCTACTTGAAAGTTCATCCACAACGTCAAGCCGCCAGCCAGACACTCCAAGCTTTGTCCATTTTTCAAGTACTCCCCCCTCTTTTAAAACGAGATTGTGAAAGCCTTCTGCATCTTCCCTTACTGTAGGAACATTTTTTATTCCCCACCAGGAGCGGTAATCGTCGGGAAACTTTTTAAAAGTGTACCAGTTATAATAAGGCGAATCTTTGGATTGGTAAGCTCCCAAGGAATCGTAATGGCCGAAGCGGTTAAAATAAATGCTGTCGTAGCCCGTATGATTAAATACTCCGTCCAGCATAATATACATATCCATCGCTTTTGCGCTTTCGATTAAATTTTTAAAATCTTCTTCCGAGCCTGCAGTTTCGTCAATTTTTAAATAATTTCCGGTATCGTAGCGGTGATTTGATATGCTTTCAAATATAGGAGAAAGATAAATAAGCTTAACTCCCAAAGATTTTAAATAAGGAAGCTTTTCTTCTATTCCTTTTAAATTTCCTCCGTAAAAATCATCCGCTTGATATACTCCGCCGTGGCTTGTAATATTTACGTCCTCGCCCCAGCTTTTTATAACTGCGTTGGGCTTAAAGGGAGTATCTCCGGCTCTGTTAAAGCGGTCTACGAAAATATGATAAACGATAGCGCCTTTTAAATATTCCGGAGTGTCAAAGCTTCTGCTGTAGACGGTAAGCTGCCATTCGTCCAGCCAATCTCCTATTTGCGCCCTGCCGCCGTAACCTCGTCCCACAAAAAGCATTCTGTCTTCCAAAACTATTTCAAAGCGGTAGCGGTAAATTCCGGGTATTTTCAGCGAAAATTCGACTCGGTAAAAATCAAACTGCACGTTTTCCGCATTTTCGGTAACGTCCATTTTTTCAAGTTTTAGCGTATTGGATTCGTTTTCAAGCCGATAAACCAGATTGATACCTTTAATGTTTAGCGAGGCGGAAACGGGAAAGACGAGCATTATCTGCTCGCCCGTTTTTACCGCCCCGAAAGGCGTTTTATATCTCTTGTCCCGACTATTGAAAAAAACTTGCATTGTTATCCCTATTTAACAGGCTTAAGATTCCAAATGCGGTCGGCGTATTCTTTTACGCTTCTGTCGGCTGCGAAAAACCCTGCGCCTGCGACGTTAATTAGCGACATTCTGGAAAATCTTAATGCGTCCTTATACGTTTCGCCTACTCTCTTTTGTGCTGCTGCGTAAGCATCAAAATCAGCAAGACACATATAAGGGTCCGCCATACCTCCGCGACCTATGGTCAACAGATCCGCAAGTTCGGTAAATTTAATGCCGTTGTTTCCGCTTCTCAGTCCGTCTATTATACGTCTTAGCCTAAGATCGCTGTGATAATAATGCGTAGGATTGTAGCCTTCACGGTAAAGTTTATCAACTTCATCGGCAAGCAATCCGAAAATAAATATATTGCCTTCGCCTACTCTGTCAAAAATTTCAATATTGGCTCCGTCCATTGTGCCAAGCGTTACCGCTCCGTTTATCATAAGCTTCATATTTCCTGTTCCGGAGGCTTCTTTACCCGCAATAGAAATTTGTTCTGAAATTTCCGCAGCGGGAATTATAATTTCGGCAAGAGTAACGCGGTAATTTTCCAAAAATACGACCTTTAATTTTCCTTTTATATCCGGATCGTTATTTATTACTTGACCTAAAGTGTAAATCAAATGGATTATTTGCTTCGCAATATAATAGCTGGATGCCGCTTTTGCCCCGAAAATAAACGTTCTCGGTGGAATATCCAAATCGGGATTGTCCTTTAATTGATAATAAAGGTCCAAAATATTCAAAGCGTTTAAAAGTTGACGTTTGTATTCGTGCAATCTCTTTATTTGAACGTCAAAAATCGAATTCGGATCAACTACCGTTCCCGTCGTATCCAGAATATATTTTGCCAGTCTTTCTTTATTTTTGAGCTTGATTTCGCCCATTCTCTTAAGGACGTTTACGTCTCCTTGATAGGCAAGAAGTTCGGATAGGTGGCTTGCATCGTCTATATAGCCGTCGCCGATAAGATCGTTTAACAGCTCGGCAAGTAAAGGATTTGCCTGATTTACCCAACGTCTGTGTGTTATTCCGTTGGTTACGTTGGTAAACTTATAAGGAGTCATATTGAAGTAATCCTTAAATATGCTCTCCTTTAAAATGTTGGAGTGAAGTACCGAAACACCGTTTACCGTGTGAGATGCGGCAACGCACATATTTGCCATACGGATAGTACCGTCTGCAACAATAGCGTTATAGCTGACCTTTCCCCAATCGTTGGGATAGGCATTCCAAAGGTCTGCGCAAAATCTTCTGTTAATTTCGTTTACTATCTGCGAAATTCTCGGAAGCAAAGCGGAGAAAAGATTTTCAGGCCATTTTTCGAGAGCTTCCTGCATAACGGTGTGATTTGTATAGGATATTGTGTTAGTTACGATTTCCCATGCCTTTTCCCAACTGTAACCGTAATCGTCAAGAAATATTCTCATCAGTTCCGGAATACAAAGAGCGGGGTGGGTGTCGTTAATGTGAATTGCGACTCTGTCTGCGAAATTATTTAAAGATGCGTTATGCTGCATGTGTTTTTTTACGATACATTGCATAGAAGCGGATACGAAGAAATACTGCTGTTTCAGTCTTAAAGATTTTCCCTCGTAATGGTTGTCGGCAGGGTAAAGCACTTTGGAAATGCTTTCCGCCATTGCCTGCGCTTCGATGGATTTTAAGTACTCGCCCTTTGAAAAGAGCGCCATATCAAACTCTATTGGAGCTTTTGCGCTCCAAAGTCTTAAGGTATTGACCGCTTCGGTATTGTGACCGGATACGTTCATCGCGTAAGGCACTGCAAGCACGGAGGTATAATCCTTATGTTCGATTTTTAAAACTCCGTCCTCCCAATGCTGTTCAACGTGACCGTTAAATTTTATTTCAAAGGTATCCTCGTCTCTCGGGGATAACCATACGTCGCCGTTTTCAAGCCAGTCGTCGGGAAGCTCAATTTGCCAACCGTCGACAATTCTTTGTTTAAAAATGCCGTAATCGTAACGAATCGAAAAACCGCTCGCTGCGTATGAGCAGGAAGTCAAACTGTCAAGGTATGCTGCGGCAAGCCTTCCAAGTCCGCCGTTTCCAAGACCTGCGTCAGGCTCGAATTCCATAAGGTCGTCTAGGGAAAATCCGAGATCGCTTATAGTTTTCTTTGCGGTCTCATACATATCTAAGTTAAATAAATGGTTTTTTAAGGAGCGTCCCAAAAGGAACTCCATACTCATATAATAAACTTGTTTTTCACCTTTATCTCTTAATTTCTTTTTAAAATCTACCCGTCTTTTGGTAAGAATATCTCTGATAACAAGACAAAGCGCCTTGTACATTTGAATGGGAGAAGCTTCCTCGGCTTTATAAATGCCGTAATTTCTTGTAAGCTTGCCCAAAATCAGCTCTTGAAGCTGAACATCTTTAATTGTATCCATTAAGTTTTCCTCGCAAGTAGTTCGTGCGTGCGTTGCACGCACGATATCTTATTATATTTTAAAGGCTTTTGTAAAGCTTTATATACTCTTTAGCAGAATTGTTCCAAGAAAAGTCTTGGCTCATCGCGTTACTAACGACTTTATTAAAATCTGCTTCGTAGTCATAATACAGCCCTACCGCCCTCTTTACTGCGTCTAGCATATCGTATGCGTTATAGCTTTTGAAGGTGAATCCTACGCCTTCGCCCGTAATATGATTATACGCAGGAACGCTGTCTTTTAATCCGCCGGTTTCGCGTGCGATAGGTATTGTACCGTAGCGCATTGCAATCATTTGGGACAGTCCGCACGGCTCGAATTTATGCAGGCGCGGATATGCTTTTAATGCCCAGTAAATTCGAGCCGTGCGGACT
>LAHS01001432.1_pt1 | contig 12642 bp, 12 predicted proteins | sample 329651 | NCBI WGS metagenome assembly LAHS01 (sample SAMN03275699, study PRJNA271635) | activated sludge metagenome | isolation source: sample C-1 Sludge from hydrolytic chamber (first chamber) of Anaerobic... | reverse complement strand
GCGACGGAGCCGGGCACGCAGAAGGCCTGGAGGCCCTCGCCGATGGCGGCTGCAGCCTCAGAAGCGGTCTTGGTGCCCTTCTTGACGGCAATCGCACAACCGAGCGTGTAGGCCCACTTGGCGTTCTCGAACGCGATGGACTGGATGTCGGTCGTGATGTCATACGGGTTGAAGCCGAGGTCGGTGCAGATCTTCAGGGCGTCATCCAGGTCAGCGATGCCGTACTGCTCGCAGACCTTGGTGATCTTGTCGATGCGGCGCTCATAGCCTTCGAACGTAACTGCCATTGTGTTCAGCTCCTTTCTCTACTCTACGCGGGGATCGATGACCTTGGCGGGATTGTCCCACTGGCCGTAACGGCCCATGGCGCCGTCGACGGCCTGCTTGGGATCGGTGCCCTTCTTGAGGGCATCGGTGAACTTGCCGAGGTTGAGGAACTCAAAGCCGATGATCTCGTCCTTGTCGTTGAGGGCGAGGTGGGTGATGTAGCCCTGTGCGAGCTCGAGGTAGCGAGCGCCCTTGGCAGAGGTGCCGTAGACGGTGCCGACCATGGAGCGGAGGCCCTTGCCGAGGTCGTCGAGGCCGGCGCCGATGGGAAGGCCGTCCTCCGAGAAGGCCGTCTGGGTGCGGCCGTAGACGATCTGGAGGAAGAGCTCCCTCATGGCGACGTTGATGGCGTCGCAGACGAGGTCGGTGTTGAGGGCCTCGAGGATGGTCTTCTTGGGAAGGATCTCGGCGGCCATGGCGGCTGAGTGCGTCATGCCTGAGCAGCCGATGGTCTCAATGAGGCACTCCTCGATGACGCCCTGCTTGACGTTGAGGCTGAGCTTGCAGGCGCCCTGCTGCGGCGCGCACCAGCCAACACCGTGAGTGTAGCCGGAGATGTCAGAAATCTCCTTGGCCTGAACCCACTTGCCCTCCTCGGGAATGGGTGCAGGTCCGTGGTATGCGCCCTTGGCGACGGGGCACATCTTCTCCACTTCTGCGGAATACTGCATCTATTGCTCCTCTCCAGAACTCCTCGTCAGCGCCCGATGCGCTGATGCGTTGGTCGCCGACGGCGAGACGTGCCCGTCTCGCCGAGCGAACTAGCTACTGTAGTGTACGGCACCTCGGGGCGAGTACCATCGAACAACCGATATTCGTCCCCTAGGTGGTGGCGGATGGTGAGAAGCATTTCACACCGTGATGTCCGCACCTTCTCGGCAAGAGGTCGTCACCGACCACATATAATCGGCTCCATGACTGAATCCAAGGACATATCGCACTGGGGATGGAAGCTCGCGCTCGCGTCGGCGGCCGCCATCTGGGGTGGCTCGTTCGTCGTGATCAAGGACGCGCTCGACGCCATGCCCGCCACCTGGCTCATGGCCCTGCGCTTCTCGCTCGCGGCGGTCATTCTCGCCATCGCCTTCCGTCACAGACTCGCCGAGAACTTCGACTGGAGCCACCTCGCCGCCGGCGTCCTGCTCGGCGTCATCGAGGGAACGGCCTTCGTCGTGCAGAACATCGGGCTCGAGACGACCACGCCGGGCCGTAACGCCTTCCTCACGGCGGTCTACTGCGTGCTCGTTCCCTTTGTCAACTGGATCGCCGTCGGCAGGAGGCCTGGTGCCAACAACGTGGTCGCCGCCGCGTTGTGCCTGGCAGGCGTGGGGCTCCTCTCGCTGGGTGACGACCTCTCCCTCACGCTGGGCGTGGGCGACGGCCTCACGCTCCTCTCGGCGGTGCTCTATGCCGTGCACATCGTGCTCGTGTCCAAGCTCGCGTCCGCCCATGACGTCATGACGCTCACCATCGTGCAGATCGCGACGAGCGCCTTCGTCGCCCTGGGCTTCGCACTCGCGCTCGAGCCCATGCCCGGCGCCGGCGTGTTCACCCCTGGCTTCCTCGCCGCCCTCGCGTATCTCGTCATCCTCGCGTCCTGCGTGGCGATGGTGGTGCAGAACTTCGGCCAGAGCAAGGTGCCGCCCGCCCAGGCCGCGCTGCTCCTCTCGATGGAGAGCCTCTTCGCCGTCCTCGCGAGCGTGGTCTTCTACCACGAGCAGGTCACGACCAACATGCTCGCGGGCTTTGGCCTCATCTTCCTCGCCGTGCTGGCGAGCGAGGTGGGAGGCATGGTCATCGGTCGCATGCGGAGCGGGGGAGAAGTGGCATCGCGTCCGAAGGGGGAGTCATGATTCAGGACATCGGCGAGCTGACCTACGACAATCACTTCGAGCCGCTCGAGCCCACTGCCGAGAGCTACGTGCTCCACTACCGCGACCGTGGGGTGCTCGTGAGCGTGACGAGACCCGGCGAGGGCGGCGCCGACGCGGGCTCGGCCGACGACGTGATCGAGCTCCCGCGTCTGGCGGACTATCCCGAGGCGCCGGAGCGCATCGTCTACCTCTTCTCGATCGGCGACGAGCGGTACTTCCTCGCGCTCGACGAGATCGTGACGGTCCCACGGGGCTTCGCCTACGAGGCCATGAGCTGGGTGCGCCATGCCACTCCCGCCCACCTGCTCTTTGCCGCCGCGACTGGCTACCAGCTCTCCAACTGGTACGCCGACAACCGCTTCTGCTCCCGCTGCGGGCACGCGACGGAGCTCGTCTCGACGAGTCGCGAGATCGCCTGCCCGGAGTGCGGCAAGGTCGTCTACCCCAAGATCCAGCCGGGCGTCATCTGCGCCGTCACGCAGGGCGACCGCATCGTGCTCACCAAGTACGCGGGCCGGGCGGGCGCATGGTACGCGCTCGTGGCCGGCTTCACCGAGGTCGGCGAGACGATCGAGGAGACCGTTCACCGCGAGGTCATGGAGGAGGTCGGCCTCAACGTGCGCAACCTGCGCTACTACAAGAGCCAGCCGTGGTCCTTCTCGGACACGCTGCTCATGGGCTTCTGGTGCGAGGTGGACGGCGACGCCTCCATCACGGTCGACCAGACCGAGCTCAAGGAGGCGCGGTGGTTCACCCGCGAGGAGATGCCCGACGAGCGCGTGCGCGACCGTGCGAGCCTCACGGGCGAGATGATCGAGCGATTCCGCGCGCTCGGACATGGCGTGTTCGAGGGGTAGGTTCGGACGGGGGACGTGGTGCGTATCCAGGTCGGTTTGGTACGATTCTTGCCGTCGAAGCTGTATTCCTGCAATACATTGGCGACCCTCTGGAAGGGGCGAGGACATGGACACGGGCGACCTCATCAAGATCAGTGAGATGGCGAGTCTCCACGGCGTCTCTCGCCAGACGCTCATCCTCTACGACAAGAACGGCCTTCTCAGACCCGAATACGTGAGCGAGAACGGCTATCGGTACTATGGCATGGACCAGATACCTCGCCTGAGGCTCATCTGCCTGCTCAAGGGCATGGGCATCCCGCTCTCCGAGATCGGCCGGCTCCTCGACGACCCCACTCCCGAGGGCATGCGCGCTCTCCTCGAGGGCAAGCGCGCCTCGATTCGCGCGACGATGGACCAGCTTGCCAGGCAGGACGAGGAGGTGCGCCAGCTCGAGGAGCTGTTCGAGCACATGTCGGCCAAGCTCGCCGACACGGACGTCCCCTATGTGTCCTGGCGTCCCGAGCGACGGGCGATCTTCGCGTCGTACGTCTCGGAGGACATGGACGTCAAGAAGCTGCACCTCTCGCTCATGAACGCCTGGGGGAAGCTCCTCGGGCACGGGATGATTCCCTCGAGGGGGTTTGGCTCGCTCCTCCGGACGTCGAGCATCCTGGGAGACGATCCGCTCGAGGGCGCGGGGAGCCTCGTCGTCCTGCCGAGGAACGAGGACGTGGACGGGCTCGACGCCATCGTGCTTCCCGAGGGAGACTACGCGACCATGTACAAGGTCGCCATGCCCTACGACCCCGAGCCGGCGAAACGGCTCCTCGCCTGGGTCGACTCGAGGGGCTTCGAGCCCCTGGGAGACGTCATCGACATCTGCCTTCTTGACTCCGTCTTCCATACCCCCGAGCACGAGGCCGACTTCTGCCGTCTCGAGGTCAGGGTGGTTCGCCAGCACGATTGACGACGTCTGGCGCACCGAGAAAAAATCCCAAAATTCCCACTTGACTCGATACCAGCTACACCCCTCTACGATTGCCGCAACACTCGGAGTTCCGGGGATTGGCCCCGGCTCCCTATCGTTGGAGGGTACCTATGGCAGAGATTCATGATCTTCGCTCGGCTCTCGACTATCTCAAGACCCAGCCCGGTCAGCTCCTCGAGACCAACACCGAGGTCGACCCCGACGCCGAGGTGTCGGGCGTCTACCGCTACGTCGGTGCCGGCGGAACGGTCGCCCGTCCCACCAAGGAAGGCCCTGCGATGCTGTTCGACAACGTCAAGGGCTTTGATGACGCCAAGGTCGTCATCGGCATGCTCGCGAGCCGCAAGCGCGTCTCGCAGCTCATCGGCATGGACGAGGAGCACCTCGGCATCGAGATGGGCAAGAAGCTCAACCAGACCATTCCGCCCGTCATGATCGCCGACGGCAAGCACGTCGACTGCCAGGAGGTCGTCTACAAGGCGACCGACCCGGGCTTCGACCTGCGCAAGCTCGTCCCCGCGCCGACCAACACCCCCGAGGACGCCGGTCCCTACATCACCATGGGTCTCGCCATGGGCACCGATCCCGAGAACGGCACGTCTGACGTCACCATCCACCGCTTCTGCATCGAGGACGAGACGACCCTCGGCATGTGGATCACGCCCGGCTCTCGTCACCTCGGCGCCTTCCTCGACAAGTACAAGAAGCTCGGCAAGGACATGCCCATCTCCATCTCCATCGGTCTGGACCCCGCGGTCTACATGTGCGCCGGCTTCGAGGCCCCCACGACGCCGCTCGGGTACAACGAGCTCCAGATCGCCGGTGCCATGCGCGGCAAGCCCGTCGAGCTGGCCAAGTGCCTCACCGTCGAGCAGAACTGCATCGCCAACGCCGAGTACGTCCTCGAGGGCTACCTCTCGGTGACCGACACCATCCAGGAGGACATCCACTCCCACACCGGCAAGGCCATGCCCGAGTTCCCCGGCTACACCGGCGATGCCAAGCCCGCCTTGAACGTGATTCACATCACGGCCGTCACCACGCGTCAGCACCCCATCATGGAGTCCTGCATCGGGCCGTCCCACGAGCACGTCTCGATGGCGGGCATCCCCACCGAGGCGTCCATCTACAAGATGGTCGAGACGGCGATCCCCGGTCGTCTGCTCAACGTCCACGCCGCTCCCTGCGGCGGCGGCAAGTTCGTCGCGATCCTGCAGTTCAAGAAGAGCTCCAAGAACGACGAGGGTCGTCAGCGCAATGCCGCCATGCTCGCCTTCTCGGCCTTCTCCGAGCTCAAGCACGTCTTCCTCGTCGATCCCGACGTGGACATCTTCGACATGTCCGACGTGATGTGGGCCATGACCACGCGCTTCCAGGCTGACGTCGACCTCATCACCATCCCCGGCTGCCACTGCCACGTCCTCGACCCGTCGAACGACCCCTCGATGGATTCGTCCATTCGCGTCCACGGGATCGCCTGCAAGGCCATCTTCGACTGCACCGTCCCCTTCGACCAGCAGAAGAACTTCGTGCGCTCCCAGTTCCTCGAGATTGACAAGGACAAGTGGGCCTCTGAGCTCGCGTTCTAAATCCTGTCAACCGCTTTGCCCGGCCGGCGCATCCGGCCGGGCCATCCCCGAAGGGAGTAATTCGTGACTCTCAACAAGAAGACGGTGGGCCTCTTTGCCGGTCTTGCCGTGCTGGCGCTCGTCTGGGTGGCGCCGCTCAACAACCTGGCGACCATCAGCCAGCAGGGCCAGCAGTGCCTCGCCCTCACGCTCATGACCGTGGTCTGGTGGGCGTGCGGCGTGGCTCAGCCCGCCTTCGTCTCCGCCATCTACCTCTCGCTCCTGATTCTTACAGGCACGTCTGACACCGCGACGGTCTTCGCCTCCTGGACGAAGATGCAGATGTGGATGGTCATCGGCGCCTATCTCATCGCTGCGGCCGTGAAGGAGTCTGGCCTCGGCGAGCGTATCGCCTACTGGTTCGCCATCAAGTTCGTCCGCGACTGGAAGTCGCTCGTCATCTCGATCTTCGTCCTGACGTTCATCCTCTCGCTGCTCATCCCGCACCCCTTCCCCCGCGCGTTCATGATCCTCGCCGTCATGCTCTCGATCTGCGATGCCGCGAAGATGTCGCAGGCCGACAAGAACAAGGTCGGCTTCCTCGTCTTTGCCTCTGCCGCACCCTGCTCGATGTTCTTCCTCACGGGCGACGCTACCCTCAACCCGCTCGTCGCCTCCTATGCGGCTGACGGCGTCTCCTTCGTGCAGTGGTTCATCTACATGTCCGTGCCTATGCTCGTCGCGACCATCGCCACGCTTCTTCTCGGCCTCTTCCTCTTCAAGCCCGAGAAGGAGATGGAGATCGACTTCGACGAGGTTCGCACGCGTCAGGAGGCTCTCGGTCCCGTTTCCACCAGGGAGAAGCGCACCATCTTCTGGCTCGTCGTCGCCATCGCACTCTGGCTCACCGGCTCTATGACCGGCCTCAACATCGGCTTCGTGACGCTCATCATTGGCGCCGTCATGGCACTGCCCGTCATCGGTGAGGTTCTCACTCCCGCCACCTGGAACTCCGTGCCTGTCAACACCCTCGTCTTCCTGACCGCCGCCATGGGCATCGGTACCGTGGGCGGTGCCACCGGCATGAACGCCTGGATCGCGAGCGTCGTGCTTCCCAGCTCCGTTCCCTCGAACATCTTCGTCCTCGCACTGCTCATCGCCGTCATCACCGTGATCATCCACATGTTCATGGGTTCGGTCATGGCCGTTCTCGGCATCTGCATCCCCGCGTTCCTCGCCTTCACGGCCGGCTCGGGCGTCTCCGACATCGCCGTCGCGATGATGGTCTTCTCTGCCATCAACATCCACTACATCCTGCCCTTCCACAACCTCGCGATTCTGGTCGGCGAGGGCAAGGACGCCGCCGGCTACTCCGCCAAGGACGCCATGCGGATGGGCATCCCTCTGACGGCGGTCGTGTTCGTCGTCCTGCTCGTCGAGGCTGCCTGGTTCCATCTGTTCGGACTCATGTAAGCCACGTCGTCTGCCCCTCGACCCCTCGGGGCCGGGGGGCGTCTTTTCTCCCGGATTCGGACCTTTGGAGACTGTCATGCGCAAGATCATCGTGGGCATCAGCGGTGCGACCGGCGTCGAGATCGGGTATCGCGTGCTCCAGGCGCTGGGCGAGACGCCCGACGTGGAGACGCACCTCATCGTGAGCGACGGCGCGAAGCTCATTCTCGAGCGCGAGACGAGCCTCACGATCGATGACCTCTGCTCATGTGCGGACGTGGTCTATGACAACCATGACCTCGCTGCTGCCGTCTCGAGCGGGTCGTATCGCACTGACGGCATGATCGTGGCGCCCTGCAGCATGAAGAGCCTCTCCGCCATGGTCAACTCCTACGACGACGACCTCCTCGTGCGAGCCGCCGACGTCTGCATGAAGGAGGGACGGAAGGTCGTCCTCGTTCCGCGCGAGATGCCCCTCAACCGCAGCCACTGCAGGAACCTGCTGCAGGCCGTCGAGGACGGCTACGTCATCTGCCCGCCGATGCTCACGTTCTACAACGGGTGCGAGACGACGGCGCAGCAGGTTGACCACGTGGTGGGCAAGGTGCTCATGCAGTTTGGCATCGACTTCGCTCCCTTCAAGCCCTGGGAGGGCTAGCGTCAGAAGACTATCGCGGCAAGAGAGGCAGGGGGAACATGGACGGCTTCAGCGTGTCAACGGGAGAGGGAAGGCTGTGCGTGACTCTCGACGTCATCCCGACCGGTGGCGAGGGGATCTGTGCCTTTCTCCACGGCGGTGACCGGTCGCACGTGGGAGGTGTGGCGCTCGCCTCGCCGGGTCGCGAGATCCATGGAGAGCGGCTCTCGAGCTGCGACCTCTGGCAGGTCACGGTTCCCGGTCACAAGGACGCCGAGGCCGCAGCGGTCGTGGCGCGCCGTCTCTGCAAGGCGCTCGGCGAGCCGGTCTCGGTGACCTGCGGCGTGCACGTCGACTCCGCGTCCCCCGACGAGATCACGGAGCTCATGAGCAGCTTCGGCACGCTTGCCGACGAGGCCGTCAGGCGGCTGGGGGCTGTGGCATGAGCGGGGAGGACGAGCTCATCCTCGTCGACCTCCTCGACAGGGAGACGGGCACGGCGGGCAAGATGCGCTGCCACGAGGAGGGGCTGCTCCATCGGGCCTTCTCCGTGTTCCTCGTGCATGGCGACGAGATTCTGCTGCAGCGTCGCGCCAAGGGGAAGTACCACTCGGGCGGTCTGTGGACCAACTCCTGCTGCTCGCATCCGCGACAGGGAGAGAGCCTTCCCCGTGCGGTCGAGAGGCGGCTCTCCGAGGAGCTCGGCGTGACTGGCGTCGACTGCGAAGAGGTCGGAAGCTTCGTGTATCGGCAGGCGTTCGAAAACGGCATCGTCGAGTTCGAGTACGACCACGTCTTCGTGGGCTTCTACGACGGGCAGGTCGAGCCCGACCCCGAGGAGGCGGACGCGGTCGCCTGGGTGGCCTTGGGAGACGTCCTCGCCGACCTGCAGTCCCGCCCCGAGCGCTACTCGTCCTGGTTCATGACCGCCGCCCCGCTGGTCGCGGCATGGCTCGATCAGCTGATCGGAATGGCGCGCTAGCGAGGTCTCCTGAAGACGCGCCGAGCGGATGTCTGTCGAATGAAGACGACGCGGACGGGTTACTCCGCCGTCCCGCCCGTGGATTTTCGCTTCGATGGTATGCATTCCACATTTCATACTCGAGGTCGGCCGAATGTCTCGGCCTCGTCTCTCTGGGGGGGAGTAGTGGAATGATGGAACTGAACAGCTTTGACTTTAATGTGCCCGTACATCTTCTGTTTGGGGCAGGCATGCTGTCGCGCCTGCATGAGCAGACCATGCCGGGAACGAAGGCCCTCGTCGTGATTTCGAACGGCAGGTCAACACGGGCCAATGGCTACCTCGACCGGCTGATCGCGGAGCTCGACGCCGCAGGGGTGGACCACGTCCTGTTCGACGGCGTGGGACCCAACCCCACGAAGGAGGCGACGGAGGAGGGCGCCCGCAGGGTACGCGCCGAGGGCTGCGATTTCGTGGTCGCGCTTGGTGGTGGCTCGGTGATGGACGCCGCGAAGGCGATGGCGATGTTTGCCGTCCAGCCGTCTGACGACCTCTGGGACTTCACGGGCGGCATCACGGGCAAGGGGCTCCGTCCGAGCGTGCGTCCCCTGCCGTGGATTGCCGTCACGACCACCGCAGGTACCGGCTCCGAGGTCGATACGGGTGCCTTCATCTCTCGCGTTGAAACTGCCGAGAAGCTGCTCGTGTTCTCTGACTATGCGCGAATCGCCGTGGTTGATCCCGAGCTCATGCTCACCGTGCCCCCGAAGCTCACCGCCTATCAGGGCTTCGATGCGCTCTTCCACAGCCTCGAGGGATTCATCTCGAACGGCACGAACCTCATGGCCGAGCGCCTGCAGCTGGCCGCGATCGAGAACGTCGCCACCTTCCTGCCGACGGCCGTGGCTGACGGCTCGAATCTCGAGGCGCGGACCCATCTCGCCTTCGCCAACACCATGAGCGGATACTCCATGGACTTCGCGGGCTGCATCTCGGAGCATTCCATCGAGCACTCGCTCTCCGCGTTCAACCCCAAGCTTCCACACGGGGCTGGGCTCATCATGATCAGCCTGGCGTTCTTCGACTTCTATGCGGGCACGCACGCCGTGGACGATCGCCTCGTCACGATGGCCCGCGCACTCGGCATGGCGGACGCGGCGGAGCCGGGAGACATCCACGAGGCGCTGAGGAGGCTCCAGGTCGCATGCGGGGTGGACGGCCTGTGCCTGTCCGACTACGGCTTCTCCCGCGAGGACATGCCCAAGGTCGCCCGTAACGTCATGGACACCGACGGAGTCTTCCACTTTGACCCTGTTCACATCGGGTACGACGACGTCCTCGGCATTCTCGAGTGCTCCTACCGTTAGGCGGGGCCGTCGCCGGAATCCGGGGGCGTACTCGTACGTAACAACGAGGTCGCGTGTACGTCAGCCGATGTCCACGCGACCCGTGAGTGCTTCCGGACGTCCGCAGGGGACGCGCCGAGGCGGTGCCTAGCGAATGAAGTTGGTGCGGGCTGGTGGCTCTGCAGGCGGAAGGTCGACGCCGTCCTTCTCGCCAGCCGCCCTGAGCTTGATCAACCAGGCCATGTTGTGTCCGAGGACGCGCATGATGCGTAGGCCCTCGAGGTCCTGCTCGACCTCGTCCGGGGTGTTGCCGTGGACCTCGTTCCAGTAGCATGACGAGACGATAGGCATCTGCGCGAGCTGGAAGTAGCGGTTGATCTGGTCGAGCGTCGCCACGGTGCCCGCACGGCGCGCGGACGCGACGGCAGCGGCGGGCTTGAGGTAGAGAGGACCCGAGGCCGAGGTGTCAGCCGCATAGAACGCGCGGTCGAGGAACGAGGTGATCGCTCCCGCCGCCGAGGCGTAGTGGACGGGCGTCCCGAAGACGAAGCCGTCCGCGTCGTGGGCACTGTCGAGAAACTCGTTCACCTTGTCGTCGAAGACGCACCTGCCGAGCGTCGAGCACGTTCCGCAGGCGATGCACCCTCGGACGGGTGCGGCCCCGATCGAGAGGAACTCGGGCTCGATGCCGTCGGCGGCGAGTGCCGAGGCCACCTCGTCGAGTGCCCTTCTCGTGCAGCCGTGCTCATGGGGACTGCCGTTCACCAGCACTACGCGCATCGCCGTCTCCTCTCGAGACGCAGATGGGACCGTTGGTCCGGTTTCCGTGAATACGAAACCTGGAGAAACAACCTGTCCCCTTTTCCAGGTCAGATGGTACGGCGGATCGCCTCGTGCCAGCCGGCGAGAAGTACCTGCACGCGCATGGGATCCATCGACCGCGTGAAGACGTCGTCGGACTCGCGCAGGGCGCGCAGCTCGTCGGTGCCGCTCCAGAATCCGGTGGCGAGACCGGCGAGGAATGCCGCGCCGAGCGAGGTCGTCTCGGTGTTCTGCGGCCTGCGAAGCTCGCAGCCGAGGAGGTCCGCCTGGAACTGCATGAGGAAGTCGTTGGCGCTTGCGCCGCCGTCGACGTTCAGCAGGGCGAGCGGCTTGCCCGCGTCCGCCGCCATGGCAGAGGACAGGTCGGCGATCTGGTAGGCGATGGCCTCGAGTGCGGCGCGTGCCAGATGCGGGCGGGAGGTCCCCCTGGTGAGTCCGTAGATGGCGCCTCGGGCGTCGGGCTTCCAGTAGGGTGCGCCGAGGCCCGTGAACGCGGGGACGATGTAGACGCCGCCCGTGTCGGGGACGCTCTTGGCCAGGTACTCGGTCTCGGCCGCGTTCTGGATGATTCCCAGCTCGTCTCTGAGCCACTGGATGAGGGCGCCAGCCACGAAGACCGAGCCCTCGAGCGCGTACTCGGTGCCCTCGACCTGCGGCGGAGACGCCACGATCGTGGTCACGAGGTTATTGCGGCTCTCGCGCGCCTCGTGACCCGTGTGAAGGAGCATGAAGCAGCCCGTCCCGTAGGTGTTCTTCGCCTGACCGGGCTCGAAGCAGCACTGTCCGAAGAGCGCAGCCTGCTGGTCGCCGGCGACGCCCGTGATGGGGATGCCCGCGGGAACCCCGGGGTAGCTCGTCTCTCCGAAGGAGCCGCTCGAACGTCGCACCTCGGGCATCATGCTCGCGGGAATGTCAAAGAGGTCGAGAAGCTCCTTGTCCCAGCGGCCCTCGTGGATGTCGTAGAGCATCGTGCGGCTCGCGTTGGTGACGTCGGTCGCATGCACGAGCCCGCCCGTGAGCACCCAGATGAGCCAGGTGTCGACGGTGCCAAAGAGCAGCTCGCCCGCCTCCGCGCGCTCGCGGGCGCCCGGGACGTTCCGGAGGATCCACGCGATCTTGCTCGCCGAGAAGTACGCGTCCGCGAGCAGGCCGGTCTTCGCCCTGATGCTCCTGCCGACCTCGGGGGTCCCGCAGACCTCGTCGATGATGGGCGCCGTGCGCCGGCACTGCCACACGATGGCGTTGTAGACCGGCTGCCCCGTGGTGGGGTCCCAGACGATGGTGGTCTCGCGCTGGTTGTCGATGCCGATCGAGTCGATCTGCGAGGCGGAGAGGTCGTGTTTGTTGAGGAGCTCGGTGAGAGACCCGATCTGCGAGAAGAGGATGTCCTGCGGGTTGTGCTCGACCCATCCCGGATGCGGGAAGATCTGCTGGAACGGCCGCTGCACGCAGTCGACCATGCGCCCCTCGTGGTCGATGAGGACCGCCCGCGATGACGTGGTGCCCTGGTCGAGCGCGATGACGTACCTCTCGTCAGAGGCTGCCATGGCTACTCCCTCCCTGCTCCGATGCGGTCGTCGATCCACTTCGCCACGTCGTCGTACACGCGCTCGTGGCCGGTCTCGTTCAGAACCTCGTGGCGCATGCCCTCGTAGATCGTGCAGGTGACGTCGGTCGAGCCCGCGGAGCGCGCCAGGTCGGCAGCGGTACGCACGCCCTCGCCCTTGTCGCCCACGGGGTCCTCCGCACCGGCGATGAAGAGCAGCGGCAGGTCGTGAGGCACCTTCTCCGCCGTGGCAGGCGTGCATGCCTCGCCCGAGAGGCAGCC
>LAHS01006260.1_pt1 | contig 12659 bp, 12 predicted proteins | sample 329651 | NCBI WGS metagenome assembly LAHS01 (sample SAMN03275699, study PRJNA271635) | activated sludge metagenome | isolation source: sample C-1 Sludge from hydrolytic chamber (first chamber) of Anaerobic... | reverse complement strand
TCCAATATAGACAGTGTCGTTCTGATGCATGACAAAGATTTTTTCACCTTGGAGGGACATTATGAGAAAGACAATGGTGAGGAAGAGTTGGTATCTGTCGGGATGAAGAAGAGCCATGCCAAGATCTTCAGGCATAATAAGAAAGCCTATAAAAAACTTTCACAGCATATTGGCCTGTTCCCCCTTATCTTTGTATCACCTTCCGACTCTGTTCTGGTGGACGGCGGAGGCGAGGAACGAAGAAAGCTGATGGACGTAGTAATTGCGCAGTATGATCATCTCTACATAGAGGCCCTCAACAGATACAATAAAGCCTTACAGCAACGCAATGCCCTGCTCAAAATGGATGAAGAACCTGATACTGCTCTGATGGAACTCTGGGAGCAGGAGATGGCAGAACAGGGAGAAATAGTGTTTCATAAGCGCGAAACATTTGTCAATGAACTGATTCCCATCTTCCAGTCGGTGTACCGGCAGATCAGCGGTCAGAAAGAAGAGGTAAGTTTGCGCTATGTCTCTCATGGGCAGCGCGGATCTTTGCTTGATGTTATTCGTCGTGACCGATTCAAGGATCGTGCCGTGGGGTACAGTCTTCACGGAGTACACCGCGATGATCTTGAGATGCTGATTGATGGCTATCCCATGAAGCGGGAAGGCAGTCAGGGACAAACGAAGACTTACGTGCTGTCTTTGAAGATGGCGCAGTTTGACTTTCTGAAAAGGACTTCATCTTATACGACCCCTCTGCTTCTGTTAGATGACATCTTCGACAAGCTTGATTCTCATCGTGTGGAGCAGATAGTACAGCTGACTTCAGGAGATAATTACGGACAGATATTTATTACCGATACCAACCGCGAACATCTGGATAAGATCTTAAGCCACAGCCAGCAGGACTATAAGCTCTTTGATGTTAGCCATGGAGAAATAACAGAAAGGGGGCATGACCATGTTTAAGCGTGATGTTAAGCCTATAGGCGATGTTCTGCAGCGTTTCCTTCGCGACGAGGGCCTGGAGACTCCGCTCATGCAAAAGCGACTGATTGATGCGTGGGGACAGGTAGTTGGCAGAATGGCAGATAGCCAAACTTCAGATAAATATATTAAGAATCAGGTGCTGTATGTCAAAATCCTGAATCCTGCTCTGCGTCAGGATTTGAGCATGATGCGCGGCCAACTGGTAAAACTTCTTAACGAGAAGGTCGGCAGTTCGGTTATCAGCGATGTGAAAGTATATTGACGGCGATCGGCTAAAGCAACTCGTCCATCACAATGTCTGTAGGTTCACAGGGTATCTTTTCTACTTTCTGGAAGTCGAAGCATACACCTAATTTATATACATGGGGTATCGTTGCAAGAAAACGGTCATAATATCCCTTTCCTCTTCCAAGACGATGGCCATGGGCATCGAAACTCACTCCCGGTATGATGGCCAGGTCAATGCTGTTGACCTGAAGAAACTTAGGGCCGACGGGTTCAAAGATATGGAAGGTTCCCTCTTTAAGACTCTGTCTGCCTTCATATAGTCTTACCTCCATCATGTGATCAGGAAGTACCTTGGGCAGAAGTATTGTTTTACCCTCCTGGTATAATTCTTCTACAAAATCATGGGTATTCACCTCGTCGGGTAAAGAATAATATAAGAGTATCTTTTGAGCGAGGTTCACTTTAGGGTGATCCCGAAGTATATGAAGGATCTGTTCCGACATCATACGTAGTTGAGCCGATGTATATAGCGACTTTCGCTGTCTTATGATCTTACGTAGCTGGTCTTTCTCTTCCATAGACTTGATGATGAGGTTAAAAACGTAAAAAGGGTTGACGGTACCACGATGGCCCATCAACCCTTTTTACCATTATTTTTTTGAGTGACTCTTGTCTTTCCCTATAGCGGGCTTAGGGAATGCGGCTCTGTTTTTAAAGACTTTCAAAGCCGTACTGATATCAGGGTCGTCCTGATTGAGATATTGGTTCAGCGCCTGTTCGTCCAGCACGTTGTAGATGATTCGTGCGTTGATAAATCGTTCCAATAACGTATGGCTCTTCTTGATCAGTAAGTTACGTCGCTGTAGCCCTTGCTTGTCGGCAAAAGTGGCAAACTGCTCCACCAGATCCTGCTTCTTCAGATAGTTGGCCAACTGAAGCATTTCTTTGAATGCTTTCATTTTCTCCCTGTTGTTGTCTGTATAGGTGAAAGCAAACTGTAGCAGAAGTCCGCTTATAGCTGCCTGCTTATAATAGGAAGTGACGTTTGTCGTGTCTTCCGGGACGAACAGGTCTGGCGTGATACCTCCGCCGCCATATACCTTTCTGCCGTTATTGGTATGATAGGCGGGGCCGGCATGCCTGATGCTGTCACGTGAGAAGAACTCTCCATGCTGATAGCGCATGATGATGTCGGAGGCATAGTTGGGATCACTGCCATCGGCATAAGGCTTCTGTATGCAGCGTCCTGAGGGTGTATAGTAACGGGCAATGGTCAGACGAATCATACTTCCGTCTGGGAAGGGAATCTGCTGCTGTACCAATCCCTTACCAAACGACCTGCGTCCGATGATCGTTGCACGGTCGTTGTCCTGCATGGCACCTGCAAAGATCTCAGCTGCCGATGCTGATCCCTCGTTGATGAGTACCACCAAGGGCATGGTCTGATAAGCCCCGTGCCCGTCGGAACGGTAATCCTGACGTGGGGACTTACGCCCCTGTGTATATACAATGAGTTTCTTGGCAGGCAAGAACTCATTGGCCATCTGCACGGCACTCTGCAAGTAGCCTCCGGTGTTATCACGCAGGTCGATAACCAGATTGCTGAAGCCCTGCTGTTGCAGATTGGCCAAAGCTATAAGCAGCTCGGGATAAGTATTCTCTCCGAAGTTTTTAACCTTGATATATCCGGTATTTTCATCGAGCATGAACGATGAGGTCACGGTCTTGGTGGGGATCTCTGCCCTTGTCAGCAGAAACGTCAGAGGCTTACTCTTGCCAAATCGTTTTACAGATATTCTCACCTTGGATCCCTGGGGACCTTTGAGCCGGTGCTGTGCCTCCTCGTTCGTAACGATCTTACCTACAAACGGTTTCCCGTCAACGGCAATGATCTTGTCGCCGGCTATAATTCCAGCCTTCTCCGCAGGTCCGTTCTTGATCACATTCTGAACATGGATCGTATCCTGACGGATGATAAATTCTATACCTACACCCGAGAAAGAGCCTTTCAAGTCATCATTTGCTGCCTGTACATCTTTGGCACTGATATAGACGGAGTGGGGGTCGAGCTCTGCCAGAATCTGAGGTATAGCTTCTTCCACCAAAGAGTCGATATCCACCTTATCGACATACTGGTCGTCAATGATTCGCAGCAGATTATTCAGTCGGTTGCTCCCGTTGTTGATGATGGTCAGGCGATTGCCTGAAAAATGGTTAGCGTAAAATGAGCCTATGATGATACCGATGACTACGCAGAGAGCCATGAGCAACGGCATAAACCTATTTTTATTTTCGTTCTTCATCTTGCTGTTCCGTTTGTTGTTTCTCATCTAAAAGAATTACCTCGATCCCTGCTCGCTGTAAAAGGCGTATGCCATCATCTAACCTGTAGGTCTCGCCATACACCACCCGCCTGATGCCCGACTGAATGATGAGCTTCGCACACTCTATACACGGCGATGCGGTTACATACAAGGTAGCACCCTCGCTATTATTGTGTGATCGGGCAAGTTTGGTAATGGCATTGGCCTCTGCATGGAGTACGTACGACTTGGTAACATTGTTCTCATCCTCACATACGTTCTCAAAACCGCTGGGCGTTCCATTATATCCGTCACTGATGATCATCTTGTTTTTGACGACCAAGGCTCCCACCTTGCGTCGCCGGCAATACGAGTTTTCTGCCCATATACGGGCCATACGGAGATATCTCCCGTCGAGAATGGTCTGTTTATCGTCCTGCTTCATGATCATATAGTGTGTGTCAGGCCTCTTTGATTCCGTTCTTGATGAGCAACGCATCAATTGTAGGCTCCTGACCTCTGAAACGTTTATAGAGGGTCATCGGATGTTCCGTGCCTCCCTTTGATAGTACCTCGTCACGCAGTTTCTTTGCGGTCTTACGGTCGAATATCCCGTTTTTCTTGAAGACGCTGAAAGCATCGGCATCGAGTACCTCAGCCCATTTATAACTGTAGTATCCTGCTGCATAGCCCCCTGCCATGATGTGTGAAAACTGTGTGGTCATGCAGGTATCGGGGCGCTGCTCGGTTACCATGGCTCTGGCCCATGCCTTCTTCTCAAACGGAATGATATCTTCTGTAAACTCCTTCTTCTGGGTATAGTAGGCCATATCCAGAAGTCCGAAGCTCACCTGGCGCAGGCAGCTGTAAGCCACGTTGAAGTTACGACTGCTCACTATGCGCTCAATGTATTCGTCAGGTAGGGGTTCGCCTGTCTGATAATGAAAGGCAAAGGTTTTTAGGAAATCCTTTTCAATGGCATAGTTCTCCATGAACTGTGAAGGCATTTCCACGAAGTCCCACCACACATTGGTTCCCGAAAGACTTTCGAATCTTGTGTTGGCCAACATTCCATGAAGCGCATGTCCAAATTCGTGCAGGAATGTTTCTACCTCACTCAGGGTGAGGAGGGCGGGCTTGGTATCTGTAGGTTTGGTGAAATTGGTTACTACACTGACCTGTGGACGTATGTTTTTGCCCGACCGGGTGATGTATTGTCCCTGAAATTCTGTCATCCATGCACCGCCCTGCTTGCCGTTGCGTGGGTAGAAGTCGGCATAAAACACGGCGAGGAAACTTCCGTCCTCGTCAAATACCTCATAGGCTTTTACATCCGGGTGATACACAGGGATATCCGTGTTTTCTTTGAAGGTCAGCCCGTAAAGCTTTCCGGCAAGTCCGAACACGCCGTCAATCACTTTATCCAGCTGGAAATAGGGGCGTAGCATTTCTGCATCGAGATTGTATTTCTCCATCTGTAGCTTATGGGCATAGAAAGAGATGTCCCAGGGTTCCATCTTGAAGTCAGATCCTTCAAGCTTATGTGCCATATCCTCCAGCGCCTTGACCTCTTCTATCGCCTTAGGCTTATAGGCCTCAATGAGATCGTTGAGGAGCTTATACACATGCTCTGTATTGCTGGCCATGCGATGCTTCAGCACGTAGTCGGCGTACGTTTCATAGCCCAGCAGCTGAGCTATCTCACGCCTTACATTGACAATGCGCTGGCAGATCTTCAGGTTGTTCTCGGTATTGTCGTGTATTCCTTCCGTGTTGCGGGCCATATACATCTGCCTACGCAGTTCCCGCTGTGTAGAGTGGGACATGAACGGCGAATAGCTGGGGTAATCGAGCGTAAATACCCAGCCTTCGAGATTGCGCTCTTTGGCAGCTACGGCGGCGGCATCGATGGCTGACTCTGGCAGGCCTTCCAGCTCTTCCTTGTCGGTAAGATGCAGCGTGAAAGCTTTGTTTTCCTTCAGCAGATTCTGCGAAAATTGCAGTGTGAGTATTCCTGCTTCTTCTGTAAGCTTGCGGAGCTTTTCCTTGCCTTCTTCATCGAGCAATGCACCGCTTCTTACAAAAGCGTCATAGCCCTTGTCGAGCAGAGTCTGCTCTTCGGGAACGAGCTCGCCGTGATGCTCGTAAACATATTTGACACGTTGGAAAAGCTTGGCGTTGAAGATCACGTCATTACCGTGCTGAGTCAGTATCGGGCTCATTTTCTGAGCCAGGGCTTCCATGTCGTCATTGGTCTCTGCACTCATCATGCAGGAAAATACGGTAGAAACACGGTCGAGCAGATCGTAATAGTGGTCTCCTTTGGAACTGTCTTCCACGGCAATGGTATTGCTGAAAGTCGGCTCTTCGGGATTATTGACAATTTTATCGATTTGTTCGTTATCACGCCTGATGCCTTCCATAAAGGCTTCTTCGTAATCTTCAAACTTTATCTTTTCAAAAGGGACGGTATCGTGTGGAGTCTGATAGGGCTCCATAAAAGGGTTTTTTCTTTTCTCAGGATCGTTCATAACATGAGGACTTTCTCTATATTTTCTGGCAATGGTAGTACAGATGTGGACAGGGAACTTTCTCCGTAGTCGGATGAGCCTACCTTTGTATAGGCAAAGTTAATAAAAAGATCGCATACAATTTTGCAATAAGTAAAATTTAACTTATCATCGTGACCCGCTTAGAAGTTCTATAGACGGAATCTCTATCTTTGCTCTGAAGAGCTTGACTAAGCCTTTATCTTGCAGGTGGTTAAGGGCCTGTGACACCTGCAGCCGGCTGGCATTCGTCTCCTCCGCCAACCGTACCATTTTTATCTTGAAGATCTTACGTCCGCCAGGGTGGGTGCAGTGGGACGTCAGGAAACGGCAGATGCGGTCTTCGAGTGTGTGTGGAGTACTTCTCCACATGTCGTGGCTGCGTTTCTGAAGCGTGGTAGAGAGCATGTTGAGAAGGTTTAGTCTGAATATGAGCGAATCGTCGGTGAGTTTCAGAGCCTCTGTTTTGCTGATAGAAAGCAGGTTGCATGCCGTGGCCGCTTTCAGCGTGCAGGTGTAACGCTGCGCCAGTCCGAAGGTATGCTCCGGCTGGATCGCTGCAGGTGCTTTTACCCATTCGGTGACGGCGTAGCTACGATCGTCTGACGTTTTGACCATCTCAGCCTCGCCCCCTGCGAGCAGCAGTAGCCTGCCTCCCTTTTCTCCTTCGGTAATGATGGTCTCACCCCGGCTGACATTAAGTATCTCAAATTTGATTTGCGCAATCACCAGTGCTAGCTCACTGCGACTCATACCCATGAACAGGGGCAGGGCCGCAAGCTTGTTGTACAAATCGCTCTGTTGCATGGGGCTGCGAGGTTGATGTTCTACTCTACGATCTTGTCTTTCATCTTTGGCGAATACCACACCACATTACTTCCGTCCTTGCCAGAGTAGATGATATAGGCCATGAGTTCGGGGTGGTTTTCCAGCAGCTTCTTCGCTCTGTCTAGCCCCATGACCATCATCGATGTGGCGTATGCATCGGCAGTAGCGCAGTTGTCGGCCAGAACCGTAGCCGACAGGATGTTATGCTGTACCGGATAACCGGTCTTGGGATCGATAGTATGGGCATATTTACGCCCGTTCTTATAGTAGAAGTTGCGGTAGTTCCCGCTTGTGGCCATTGCCTTGTCCTTGACGTTGAGAATGGTCTGGAATTGTTGGTTGAGTTGCAAGGAGTCGTCTACAGGCTTCGTGACGCCGATCTTCCATGGCAGTCTTTTTTCACTCAATCCACGGGAGACGATCTCACCACCTATCTCTACTATGAAGTTGTTGATGCCGTTACGCCGTAGGAAGCTGGCCACTACGTCCACGCCGTAGCCCTTGGCGATGGCCGAGCAGTCGAGCATGGTGCGAGGATCATCTTTGACGATGCGGTTACCCCGCAGGTGCACTTTGTCGTAGCCCACGAATGTCTTGATGGAGTCGACGGCATGCTGGGTAGGGGCAGTGCCATGCTTAAAGCCGAAGCCCCATAGGTTCACCATCGGTGCTACAGTGATGTCGAAGGCGCCGTCGGTCTCTTTGGCCACGCTCTCTGCCAGGGTAAAAACATCGACAAACATCTTGTCAAGCTCGATGCCCTTGTTCTGATTGATGGCCGAGATGGTGGAATTCTTGTTGAATGTAGAAAGCGAGTTATCTACCTTTTTCAGCTCCGCCTCTATCTGCTTCTGCAGATTCTCATTGCTCTGGTAAGTCACATGATAGACCGTTCCGAACACAAAGCCCTCATCATGCTGATACGGCATGCTCCGCTGTTGCCTTATAATGAAGATGGTACCTGTGATGAGGAGGAGCAGGAAAATGGCCTGACCTATCTTTTTTGTCTTGTCCTTGTTCATAATTATAGTTCTATGATGACATCGAAGGTTCCCGTCAGTCTTGATGCCCCCTGCCTGCCAAAGCCGGGAACGTACCACACATTGTCCATCTCGCCGTTATCGTACTTGATGCGGCGTTTGTATCTCACCGTCCAGCCGAGCCTGACGGGTCCCCATATTTTGGCATCAATGCCTGCCAGGGCCTCCAGCCAGTGGTAGCTGGCCTTGATGCCTTTCCCGTCAAATGGCGTGGTGCCGCCCCAGACGGGATCTGCCACATCGGGGTGGTGAACATCGTACTTAAAAGAGGTCATGGCATATCTTACGCCCGCATACGCCCGATAGATGTCATGCTTGTTCTTCATGATGTTAAAATCGACACCGATCTTACCGTAGGGTGCCGAGGTTTTGTAGTCGATACTCGTCACGATGTCTTTATGATTTGCTTTCCCTACGCCAAGTTCTATGGTGGGGAAGTATTTGTCTTTCAGATTGATACGAGCTCCTACTTCAAGCTGTCCGTAATCAGATAAAATCTTCTGCATTGCCCCCACCATGTCCATCTTCACCTGTATGCCACGGAAGAGCGGAATGGAGTCGTCCACCTGTTTCATGCGTATTTCCTCCTGCGTCATCTTGTGATGTCGTTGGGCAGAGAGGGCAGTTGGCAGACATAGGAGCAGCGAGCTAAAAACGATACTCCTTAAAATAAATATAGAAATGCTTGGGCGAGGCATCATAGGTAACTTCCTTTTGTTTTATAACGATGGAGTCGATGGCATGGCGGGTATATCTCACTCCGGTGATGGTGTGAAAATAGTTCACACCGCAGTCAACCGACTCAAAGTGGGGGTGATTGGTTTTCTGTACATATACGGTGTCATCCTGATTGCCTGTCTTGAAGTGGAGCACATCTTCATCCTGCCCGTAGCTCATGGGCAATGAGAAGCTGTCGGTGTTAACCTGCTGGTTGATCAGGATCGAGTCGATGCCGTCGTGCCGTATGGCAGAGATGGTCATGCTCTCGGGCAGAGTGGTGACTCTGCCCATGAGTTTATAGTTGCTATAGACCGTATTGTTGAGTGGACACTCCACCGACGAGCATGCTATGAGGAGTAGCATGGCAAACAGGACGAGACAATACTGTACGTTTCTTCGAATAAAACGAGTCATCAGTCTATGGTCTTTTCTATTTGATAATCATTACGCGCTGGGTTTTGTCTGCTGAGCAGATCTCCGAGGAATCCGGCAAGAAAGAACTGTGATCCCAGGATAAGTGCTGTGAGCGCAATGTAGAAAGAGGCATGGTTGGCCAGCAAGTCACCATAGGTGCCATGACAGAGGTTGACAATCTTATCGATGCCGAGCCAGCAGAGGGCCACAAACCCGATCAGGAACACAAAGCTGCCGATGAGTCCGAACACGTGCATGGGCTTCTTGCCGAAATTGGTGAGGAACCACAGTGTCAACAGGTCCAGATAGCCGTTGAAAAATCGGTTGATACCAAACTTTGACACACCGTACTTGCGAGACTGATGATGCACCACTTTCTCGCCAATACGGCAGAAACCGGCGTTCTTGGCAAGGTAGGGAATGTACCGGTGCATCTCGCCATAGACCTCGATATTTTTAATCACGTCGCGACGGTAAGCCTTCAGGCCACAGTTGAAGTCGTGTAGGTTGTGTATGCCCGATATCCACCTTGCCGTGGCATTGAAGAGCTTGGTAGGCAGGGTTTTGCTCAGCGGGTCGTAACGTTTCTGCTTATAGCCGGATACGAGATCGTAATGTTCCTCGGTAATCATGCGATAAAGCTCGGGAATCTCGTCTGGAGAGTCCTGCAGGTCGGCGTCCATCGTGATGACTACGTTACCTTCTGCCTTCTTAAATCCACAGTAGAGCGCAGGACTCTTACCGTAGTTGCGGCGGAACTTAATGCCCTTCACGTTGCTGTCTTCCCGTGCCAGCTGCTCTATGACGTCCCAGGAACGGTCTGTAGATCCATCGTTGACAAAGATGATTTCGTACGTGAAATGGTTTGTCTCCATCACACGCCTGATCCATGCATAAAGTTCTGGCAACGATTCTTCCTCGTTGAAGAGGGGTACTACTACTGATATATCCATAGTTTGATTGAAGTTACTTTATGATTGACTGCCCGGACCCTACAACGCGTCCGAAGAAGGCAATAGGCAGACTGAAGATAAATCCCCACAGCAGGTTCTGCATCATGAAGATAAACGAGATCTCTATGGGAGTCATCTGGCCCATGAGCTCTTCTGTCTGTCTTAACGGCTCAAGCATGTCTTTATTGTTCTGATAGGTCTGCTCCAGCATCTTCATGGCCTGAAGCAGCAAAGTCATCATCGCTCCGTGGTCAAAATATTGGAAATACACATATTGAACCACGGCAAAGATGAGTGACGCGTAGAAGAAGGTGTAACAGGAGAAGACAAAGCCTCGCCTGAACGAGATGACACCGTCGAGGGCATAGTTGCGAAAACGGATGAGCAGCCAGCCCACGAAGAAGGGTGAAGTCATGGCCAGCAGACCTCCGATGGAGGAGGTGGGGACGAGCAGTGTCATGAGGAAACTGGCGGTCCACCATAAAGCCAGAAAGACACCGTCCTGACGGGCAAAGGCCTTGAGTTGCACGAGTGCAGCAATATTGATCATCTGTTTATTCCTTATCCTTAATATTTAGATGCAAAGATAGTCATTTTATATAACATGCGTGAGGTGTGGAGAAGACGAGTTGTCTGAAATAATGTTAAATGGGGATTTTTTCTTTACTTCATGTTCACTTCTTCCCCGATAAATTGCTACCTTTGCACCCGCTTAGACAGAACGTCCAGGCTTACATGGGCAAGTCTCTTACGGTCAGCTCCCTCGGAATCCCCCAGGATGGGAACATAGCAAGGGTACTTGGTTGTAGCGACGCGATAAGAATCGCTTGCCCACCTGCCTCTTTAGCTCAGTTGGCCAGAGCACGTGATTTGTAATCTCGGGGTCGTTGGTTCGAATCCGACAAGAGGCTCAGACATAAAGGTTGGCAGCCAGAAGTATATCACTTACTTCTGGCTGCTTTTTTTGTTCTGCACCATGAAGATTATGAACTTGGGAACATGACGGAGCAGCTCTGCCTGGAAAGAGAAAAAGACAGATCATGAAAAGGGGAGGTGACGGCAGTTCAGCTCAAAAGCAATCTTCCATCGTGAGTATGTCCTCTTGCGTTTATTTCACCGTTTTCTCCTGTTTATGTTATTGTACTCCGAGTTTAAGGTCATGCCCTCTCGTGTTGATGTATTATTGCTGGTGCGATTAATACTTATTGGCGATGCGAATAATATCTATTGACGATGCGATTAATATCTATTGGCAATGCGATTAATGCTTACTCGCACCGCCAATAGATAGAATTGTCAAAGCACTGCTGTTTGATCCGTGCGTATTGTGTTGCTCATCTACACAGACGAGTCATCGTAAACTCATATTATCTGTACGTTTTATGATGGGGGTATGTCATATTCTGCCGATGCCTCACGGGTGAATACGACCGGCGGCAGATCATGTCTTTTACTCAAAATCGTGCAGGCGCGCGATGTATTTCCCAAGGATGTCGAATTCCAGATTCACCACACTGCCTACCTTGATGTCGCAGAAGTTGGTGTTCTGGCGCGTATAGGGAATGATGGCTACCCTGAACGTGTCGTCGGTGGGGTCGCACACTGTCAGCGACACGCCGTTGACGGTCACCGATCCCTTATCGACCGTGAAATAGCCACGACGCGCCATTTCTTTGTTGAGTGGATACTGGAATGTGAAATAAGTAGAGCCGTCGGCATCTTCGGCTGCTATACATGTCGCAGTCTCATCTACGTGCCCCTGTACAATATGGCCGTCCAGCCGGCCGTTCATCATCATGGATCGCTCCACGTTGACCTTGTCGCCTACCTTGAGCCTACCCAGGTTTGACCGGTTGAGTGTTTCTTTCATGGCCGTGGTGGTATAGGTGTCGCCGTCTATGCTCACTACCGTCAGGCATACGCCGTTATGGGCAATGCTCTGGTCTATCTTCAGATCGCCGACAAACGAGCATCGCAATGTAAAATCTATATTCTCCTGATACTTTCTGATGGCCACTACGGTAGCCATTTCTTCTACTATTCCGCTAAACATGGTTTAATCCTTTTATTTGATGTCTTACTTGTAGCCCGCTTACCTTCCATTACGTGTACTGTAAAAGAGAGATAGGAGCCGCCTATATATAAAAAGGGAGAACTGAGAGGCGGCTACTGCCTCCGTTCTCAATTCTCCACAGTTTAGAAAAAGGGGATCATAACGATGATGTGATGAAAACTCCGACTTAAAAAGTTGTGAGAGCTCTCCGCTTTTGTAATCCACCGGCCCGAAAGCTTGGTTGCAAGCAACCGTTGTGGCCCGCCATCGGCAAGAGAAACATTCTCTGTTTTCAATGTAATTTGATGAGTATCCCGATCGAACCGATACAACCCCCCAAACTCTTTTTCCTTTATTCTTATGCAAATATACAGCTTTTGTTTATGATAGCCAAAAGATATAGGATCTTTTTACACAATTTCTTTCTCCCGCTGATACCGTTGGATTTCTGAAACCACTGCCAAATGATGGAAAGATATCTTTGGTGACCTACGATCGTGGAAGGGAGGCGGAACTTGTCCGACAGCTTTATGCTCTGATGGTCAGATAGCCAGCACTTTGAGTATGTCGTGCATTTTCTGCTTGGTCTCGAT
>LAHS01000026.1_pt1 | contig 12692 bp, 11 predicted proteins | sample 329651 | NCBI WGS metagenome assembly LAHS01 (sample SAMN03275699, study PRJNA271635) | activated sludge metagenome | isolation source: sample C-1 Sludge from hydrolytic chamber (first chamber) of Anaerobic... | reverse complement strand
CTCTCTGCCGAGATGCCCATCAAGACACAGCTCACCATCACCCACAGCGAGCCGGGCGTGAAGGGCAACACTGCCACCAACGCCACCAAGCCCGCTACACTCGAGACCGGTGCCGAGGTTCGCGTACCGCTGTTCATCAACGAGGGCGAGACCATCATCGTAGATACACGTGACGGCAGCTATGTAGGCCGTGTGACAGACAAGTAAAGATAAAGCAAAAAGATAAAAAGGTAAAAAAGTAAAAAGGATTCGTCCATTTGCTTTTTTACCCTTTGTCTTTTTTATCCAATGCTTTCTCTTCACCCTTATCCTCAGCCATCATGAGGGTAGTGGCCTCTGCGGTCTCCGCCACCCTTCTATTCTATCTTTCTGACCTTTCGGTCCCTACGGCGCTTTCAGCCCTATCGCTCCCCTCGCCCAATCGACTTGCATAGCAGTTCCGCTTTTTTGCTTTTTTATTCTATTACGTTTTTATCCTTTACTTTTTTCCTATGACATACTCCATCATCGTTCCTGTGTACAATCGTCCCGACGAGGTCGATGAACTCTTAGACAGCCTTACTCGTCAGACGCTGACCGATTTTGAGGTGGTTATCGTGGAAGACGGATCGCAGATACCCTGCGAGGACGTATGCAAGAAATACAAGGAACGGTTATCCCTCAAATATTTCATGAAACCGAACAGCGGTCCCGGGCAAAGCCGTAACTACGGTGTAGAGCGTGCCAAAGGCGAATACGTCATCATACTTGACTCCGACGTGGTGCTGCCCGAAGGATACCTGCAGGCCGTAGCCGATGAGCTGACTACCCGTCCATGCGATGCCTTCGGCGGTCCTGACCGTGCACACGCCTCGTTTACCGACATACAGAAAGCCATTTCCTACGCCATGACGAGCTTCTTTACCACCGGAGGGATACGCGGGGGTAAGAAGAAGCTCGACAAGTTCTATCCCCGTTCGTTCAACATGGGACTGCGCCGAGACGTATATCAGCGCCTCGGGGGCTTCTCGAAGATGCGCTTCGGCGAGGACATCGATTTCTCCATTCGTATCTTCAAGGCCGGATGCAAGTGCAGACTGTTCCCCGGGGCATGGGTGTATCACAAGCGCCGCACCGACTTCCGCAAGTTCTGGAGGCAGGTATATAACAGCGGTATAGCCCGCATCAACCTTTACAAGAAATATCCCGAGAGCCTGAAGGTGGTGCACCTGCTGCCAGCCGTGTTCACCATCGGCGTGCTGCTGTGCAGCCTGGTGGCACTCATGGGCGTCTGCTTCTCCATCTTCTCCTTCTTCATCTCATCGGCTGCCGGCAGCGATACCGTCCAGCTGTCACTGTTTATCAGCGGCCTCGTGATAGCCCTGCTTGCTCTGAGCCCCCTCATGGTCTATGCCCTGGTGGTGCTGACCGATGCCACCCGCCAGTATCATAGCCTACGCATTGGGTGCCTCTCCGTCTATGCCTCCTTCGTTCAGCTCTGCGGTTATGGCAGCGGCTTCCTCGATGCCTGGTGGAAACGATGCGTAAGGGGCAAGAGTGAGTTCTCTGCTTATGAGAAGAATTTCTACAAATAAGAGATGCCCCCAACAGAGAATTAACAGTGGATCACTGATAATATACACTGATGAAACTTAATATCAACCAATGGTCTGAAGAAGACCGGCCACGCGAGAAGCTGGAACGGCTTGGTGCCTCTGCACTGAGCGATGCCGAACTACTCGCCATCCTCATCGGATCGGGCTCGCAGAAGGAGAGCGCTGTGGATCTGATGCGGCGCGTGCTGTCGGGCTGCAGCAACAATCTCAACACCCTCGGCAAGAAAACCATTGCCGAACTTACCCAATACCACGGCATGGGGCCGGCAAAGGCCATCACCATTCTGGCGGCCTGCGAGCTGGGTAAGCGCAGGAGCATGACGGCATCGGAGGAGCGTCAGGACCTCGGATCGGCCACGGCCATCTACCATTACATGCACCCGAAGCTGCAGGATCTCGACGTAGAGGAGTTTCATGTGCTCATGATGAACCAGGCTTACAAGCTCATCAGGGAAGTGTGCATCAGCCACGGCGGCATCACGGAGACTGCTGTAGACGTGAGGATTATCATCAAACAGGCCCTTCTCTGCAACGCCACCGTACTCGCTGTATGCCATAACCACCCCAGCGGACAGGCCACGCCGAGCCGTCAGGACGACGAGATAACCCGACGCATAGCCAAAGCCTGTGAGCTGATGCGCATCTATTTTCTCGATCACCTTATCGTGACCGATGGATCTTATTACAGTTATCGTGAGGAAGGGCGAATCTGAAAGGCAACAGAACTCGGCGGCGGAACTAATTCATCATCTTACAAGACTGGCGCAGGAGATATTTTAACCACGAATGACACGAATGAACACGAATATATTCGGTTCCTCCGACAGAGCATGTGATGGGTATAACACGCTGATGGGGGGCTGAATCCGAGGAGACGGAGCAACGAATTTATAAGACATAGTAACACTCTAACACTCTTTTTCCAGCTCTGTAACGTTTCGTGTGAGTACGTCGTTGTTTTCTCCTATAACTCTATGTGCCTAGAGGGCACCCCGTAACTTCTCGGAGAGAAGCATAAAATTCTCCCATTACTCCCCTCACTCTGTGCCTCTGTGTGAGTGCACACGCCTCAATGCACATATGATGCCTGCCACTGCTGCGGGTAATCACTGCCCAGAGGGCAGTGATTACCCGCAGCAAGCGATTCGTAGGATAAGCCGAAAAAGAATGTTATTTTGTTACTATGTCTTATATGTGGGTATGTATTATATACTCTCGACCCCATCGCCGCGTTACTATAACATCTCTGCGAGCTGCGCCAGATGTATGCCATTAGACCCCTTGATGAGGATATAACGGTCGCGGGGCGGGTTGGCAGTGAGGGCTGCCCTGACCTCCTCTACATCTTTAAACTTACGGTAAGGAGCATCGGTGGCAGCAAACTCCGCGCCCACGAGCCACACCTCGTCGATGGCAGCATCGTGCAGTCGGTTCACGATGCGCTGGTGCTCCTCGCGGCTTACGTCGCCGAGCTCGAGCATATCGCCCAGAATGGCGAGCTTGGGGTGGGGCACCTGCATGAGGCTGAAGTTGTCGATGGCTGCCGCCATGCTGGTGGGGTTGGCGTTGTAGGCATCGACGATGAGCGTGTTGCGGTCGGTGTGCACGAGCTGTGAGCGGTTGTTGCTCGGCGTGTAGGAGCTCAGGGCATGACAGATCTGCGCCGGCGTGACCCCGAAGTAGAGGCCCACGGTGATGGCTGCCAGCACGTTGTCGAGGTTGTAGGCACCTATGAGGCGGGTGGTTACTTCGAGCGAGTGGACGGGAACGGGCAGCGAGGCAAGGGTGCTGCCCCACTCCATGCGGAGGAAGGGCGCGCAGTCGATGACGCGTCCGTAGACCTGTGCCTCCTCGTCGTGACCGTAGCTCACCACGCGCTGCAGCTCGCGCTCGGCAGCCATGCGGGTGAGGTGCTCGTTGGAGGTGTTGAGGAAGGTGAGGGCCGAGTGGGCCTTGAGCCAGTCGTAGAGCTCGCCCTTGGTGCGCATCACGCCCTCGAACGAGCCGAAGCCCTGCAGGTGGGCGCGGCCTACGTTGGTGATGAGGCCGCAGGTGGGCTCCACATACTCCACGAGCTGACGAATGTCGCCGGGGTGAGAGGCCCCCATCTCCACCACGGCTATCTCGTGTTCGGGACTGAGCCGCAGCAGCGTCTTGGGCACGCCGATGTCGTTATTGAAGTTGCCCTCGGTGTGCATCACCCGGTATTTCTCGGCCAGCACGGCCGAGAGGAGCTCCTTGGTGGTGGTCTTGCCGTTGGTGCCTGTGATGCCTATGACGGGTATGTGATGGCGGCGGCGGTGCTCGCGGGCCAGCTCCTTGAAGGTCACGAGGCTGTCGGCTACCAGGATGAGGCGTGGGTCGGCAGGGTCGGCATACTCGGCCTCGTCGATGATGGCGTAGCTGCAGCCCTTGTCGAGGGCCATACGGGCAAACTTGTTGCCGTCGAACGATTCGCCTTTAAGGGCGATGAAGATACTGCCTGCCGGACAGTCACGGCTGTCGGTGGTGACCTGCGGGTGCTGCAGGTAGAGCTGATATAGATCTTTGATGTCCATAGTTGTGTGTGGTTTATGCCTGTGTAGGGCGGACCGCGGGCTGCTGAAACTCTCCCATGAGTGAGCCGTACAGATGGCCTGTGCCATGACGATGCAGCCCGGTGGAGCAGTGGCACGGTTTCTCGCAGGGACGAACGTCGTGCCCGATGGCCGGTGACTTTGCCGCAGCGGTGTTGCCCGTATGTCATGCAAAAATACTGCAAAACTTCTTTGTGTCCAAAGATTTGCCTGCAAAAGATGCGCCTCCCGCATGCTTTCCACCCTATTTCCTGCTGATAGCTGATGGTACACGGCGACGCCCGAGTTGTCATGTCGACCTACGGGGGGGGGCCACAAAATGATGAGGATTCTCTTGGAGCGGATCGATAAAAGTCCTATCTTTGCATTGCGAAAAGTTCGCAACGAAAAGTTCGCAATGATACAAACCGCTGTATACGAATCCATTTTATCCCTTTCTGCTGACGGGCGGCAGCTTTCCGATGCCGCGTTTGTTCATCTTGACGACAGGCTCCACATGTGGTATGTCCAGATGATGCTCAACAGACTTTATGAGATAGGTGAGCGGCAGCTCACGTCCGCCCAGCATGGTGAAGTCGGCCCGGGAAGCACTGGTCGAAAAGGAGATGCTCCTGCAGGAAGGAGACCGCTATCAGGTATATGACCGCTTCTTCGGAATATGGCTCGAAGAAAATATGTAGCATCAATGTGGCTGGAGCATTGGCCGTTTGACGGAAATTTTGTAAGTTTGCAGGAAATAGTTTGACGTATGGATTATACTATCAATATTCGTGGGCGGCTCATGTCTCTGGCTGAGCCGCAGGTGATGGGTATCATGAATGTCACCCCCAACTCGTTTTACGCTCCCAGCCGTGTACAGAGCGAGGAGGCTATCCGGGCGCGCGTGAGACAGATCAGGACCGAGGGCGGTACCATCATCGACGTGGGTGCCTGCTCCACCAACCCCTACCTGGAGCGGCTCACCAGCGAGGAGGAGGAGATGGCACAGCTCGACATGGCGCTGGCCATCCTGAAGGACGAGGATGCCGACATAGCCGTCTCGATCGACACCTTCCGCCCCAGGGTGGCGCGCAGGTGCATCGAGCGGTGGCATGCCGACATCATCAATGACGTCTCGACCGGCGAAGACCCTGAAATGTTCAGGGTGGTGGCCGAGACAGGTACCCCTTATATATTAATGTCGCAAAAGGGAACCCTCGAAGACATCATGGTGGAGCTGGCGGCCAAGGTGCAGGAGCTGCGCAGCATGGGTCAGAAGGACATTATCCTCGACCCGGGCTACGGCTTCGGCAAGACGATGCCGATGAACCTGCGTCTGCTCTATGAGTGTGACCGCTTCGCTGCGCTCGAGCTGCCCGTGCTGGTAGGCATCTCGCGCAAGCGTATGATCTACCAGACGCTGGGCATCACGGCCGACGAGTCGCTCAACGGCACCACCGTGCTCAACACCGTGGCCCTGATGCGTGGTGCCAGTATCCTGCGTGTGCACGATGTGCGGGCTGCAACGGAGGCTGTCACGCTGTACAAGGCGATGATAGGAGAAGGAGGAGGTAAGAGTTAGGAATTAGGAGTTAGAAATTAGGAAATAGGATTTAAGATAATGAGGTTTATAGCTCTCGTTTATGCGCAACAACCGGCAAGGTTCTAAATTTCCCCCACCTCCCTTCCCTTCGATCTCTTCATTCCTAACTCTTCATTCCTAACTCCTAACTTCTAACTCCTAACTCAAAATTCCTCACTCCTCACTTCTAACTCATAATCTATGTTTTTTGAATTTGGAATAAAAGACTTTATCGACATCTTCCTTGTCGCCCTGATGCTCTACTACATCTACCGACTGATGAAGGAGAGCCGATCGCTCAATGTTTTTATCGGCATCATGTTCTTTGTGCTGATCTGGCTTTTTGTGTCGCAGGTGATTGAGATGCGTTTGCTGGGCAGTATCATGGACAAGCTGGTGAGCGTGGGTGTGATCGGCCTCATCGTGCTGTTTAAAGATGAGATCCGTAAGTTTCTCTATCAGATAGGAGAACGTCAGCGGGTGAGGCACCTTCTGAGTTTCTTTGCACCCAAGAAGGAGGCAGCACAGCGCGAGGATAAGCAGACCATCATGCCTATCGTGTGGGCATGTATGGATATGTCGCGTGCCAAGGTGGGGGCGCTCATCGTCATAGAGCGGGCTACCCCGCTCGATGATATTGTGCAGACAGGAGAGAAAATAGATGCCAACGTAAACAAACTACTCATAGAAAACATCTTCTTCAAGAACTCCCCCCTGCACGATGGTGCGATGATCATCTCCAACAAACGGGTGAAGGCCGCCGGGTGTATTCTGCCCGTGAGCCACAGCATGGATATACCCAAGGAGCTGGGACTGCGCCACAGGGCAGCTATGGGTATCTCGCAGGACTCCGATGCCATTGCCGTGGTGGTGTCTGAGGAGACGGGACGTATCAGCGTGTCTATGAAGGGGCGCTTCAGACTGCGCCTCTCGGCCGAGGAGCTGGAGAGCATTCTGACGCAGGAGATGAAGGGCTGAACAGAAACCAAAACGCTACCGAGGGCAGGTTGTGGCGTAGGGCAACCCTCTGCCGGATAAGGTAGGGAAGAAGACTGTGCCGGTATGGACAGTGGATGGCGGAGAGCCCGCAGGTGCACTGCAGCAGCTCGTGTCGGACATGCGGGAGGAAGGCTGATGGGAACCGGAAATAGACTCATGAGGTATGATTTTTATTTGTAATGTCCGGATTGCAGAAACTGTAAGAAAATGTTAACGACATTTAACCCGCCAATACCCTATATCTCATAAAGAATAACTACCTTTGTACCATGAGTTAATGATACATCTAATCAAATAGAATCAAAATTATATGAAGTTATTGGAGACAATTGTAGCGCGTGCTAAGGCTGATAAGCAGCGCATTGTCCTTCCCGAAGCAGAGGAGGAACGTACATTAAAGGCAGCCGACATGGTGCTGGCCGACGACCTTGCCGACCTGATTCTCATTGGCAACCCTGCAAACATCAAGAAAGAAGCTGCCGACTGGGGACTGACCCACATCGACAAGGCAACGATCGTTGACCCGCTCCACTGCGAGAAGACCGAAGAATATGCCGCCCTGCTGGCCGAGCTGCGCAAGAAGAAGGGCATGACCGTGGAACAGGCCCGTGAGCTTGTGACCAAGAACAACCTCTACTTAGGCTGCATGATCATCAAGACAGGCGATGCCGACGGTCAGATCTCAGGTGCGCTGAGCACCACAGGCGACACCCTGCGCCCCGCCCTGCAGATCATCAAGTGTGCTCCCGGCGTAAGCTGCGTGAGCGGTGCCATGCTGGTGCTGACCCATGAGCAGCAGTACGGAGAGAACGGTATCGTGGTGATGGGCGACGTAGCCGTTACCCCTAATCCCACGGCCGATCAGCTGGCACAGATAGCCTATACCACGGCACAGACGGCCCGCAGTGTGGCTGGATTCCAGAATCCCACAGTGGCCATGCTGAGCTTCTCTACCAAAGGCTCGGCTACCGATGCCATTGACAAGGAGACGGGCAAGAGCGTCTATATCATCGACAAGGTGATCGAGGCTACCAAGATTGCCAAGGAGAAATATCCCGACCTCAAGGTCGATGGAGAGTTGCAGGCTGACGCAGCCCTCGATCCCGCCACCGCTGCCAAGAAGGCTCCCGGAAGCGACGTGGCCGGTAAGGCCAATGTGCTGGTGGTGCCCAACCTTGAAGTGGGAAACATCGGCTATAAGCTCGTGCAGCGGCTCGGCGGTGCTACGGCCATCGGCCCCATTCTGCAGGGTATCGCCCGCCCGGTGAACGATCTCAGCCGCGGATGCTCGGTAGATGACATCTATTATATGGTAGCTATCACAGCTTGTCAGGCACAGGACGCGAAGAGCAATTCATAATTCAAAATTCATAATTCAAAATTACAGGAATGAAAGTTTTAGTACTGAACTGTGGCAGCAGTTCCATCAAGTATAAGCTGTACAATATGGACGATGAGAGCGTTCTGGCCCAGGGTGGCGTGGAGCGCATCGGCCTGGACGAAGCATTCATCAAGGTAAATCTTAAGAACGGCGAGAAGAAGCAGATCATGGCCGACCTGCCCACTCATAAGGAGGGCGTGGCTCTGGTGTTCAAGGTATTGCTCGACCCGGAGATCGGTGCGCTGAAGAGTCTTGACGAGATCGATGCCGTGGGACACCGCATCGTGCAGGGCGGCGACCTGTTTGAAAAAAGCTGCATCGTGACGCCCGAGGTGGAGAAAGGCATCGAGAGTCTGATAGATCTGGCTCCCGTTCACAATGCCGGGCACCTGCGCGGGCTCCGTGCCGTAGATGCCCTGATGCCCAATGTGCCGCAGGTCACCGTGTTCGACAATGCTTTCCACAGCACGATGCCTCCCAAGGCTTTCCTCTATGCCGTGCCTTACGAGCTTTATACCAAATACCATGTGCGCCGCTACGGTTTCCATGGAACGAGTCATCGCTACGTGTCGAAGCGTGCTGCGGAGTTCCTGGGGCTGGACTACAACAACTGTAAGATCATCACCTGCCATATCGGCAACGGTGCCAGCGTGGCAGCAGTGAAGAATGGTAAGGTGATCGATACCTCCATGGGACTTACCCCCCTGGCAGGACTGATGATGGGAAGCCGCTCGGGCGACATCGACGCCAGTGCCGTGACCTACATCATGGAGAAGCTGGGCAAGAAGCCTCAGGAGATGGCCGACTACCTCAATAAGGAGAGCGGCGTGCTCGGCATCACAGGTATCTCCAGCGATATGCGCGACATTGAGAATGCGGCTAACGAGGGTAACGAGAAGGCTATACTTGCCCTCGACATGTATGCTTACCGCATCAAGAAGTATATCGGCTCATACGCTGCTGCCATGGGCGGCGTAGATGTCATCGTCTGGACTGCCGGGGTTGGCGAGAACCAGATCGGCCTGCGCATGGATGCCGTGGAAGGTCTGGAGTTCCTCGGTATCAAGATGGATGCAGAGCGCAACAATGTCCGTGGCAAGGAGACAATACTCTCTGCCGACGACTCTAAGGTGAAGGTGGTGCTGATTCCTACCGACGAGGAGATCGTGATCGCACGCGACACCAAGGAGCTGGTAGAAGCACAGAAGAAGTAAACGCTTCGGAACTGTTGCCATAGGGTGAGACGGTTCCGATCCATCACAATATCAGAGCCACCCATCGTTTGTGATGGGTGGCTTTGTCGTTCATGACCACAGGCTTTAACCGTAAAGACGATGAAGAAGATAGTTACATTTGGTGAGATCATGCTCAGGCTGTCGCGTCATGGCAGTCAGCGGCTCTTTCAGCCGGGCGGCTTCGATGCCGCATACGGTGGCTCTGAGGCCAACGTTGCCGTGAGCCTGGCCCAGCTCGGCGATAACGTGGAGTACGTGACCCGTGTGCCCGACAATCCCGTAGGCGATGCGGCGCTGATGCATCTGCGCTCGCTGGGACTCGACGTGCGTCACGTGGTACGTGGCGGAAAGCGCATGGGTACCTATTATTTTGAGCCTTCTGCCTCGCTGCGCTCCACACAGGTGGTGTATGATCGCGACGACTCGGCCTTCAACACGCTGCAGCATGGCGACATCTCGTGGGAGCCCATCTTCGAAGATGCGGGCCTCTTCCACTGCTCGGGCATCACCTGTGCCACAAGCCGGGCGGCAATGGATACCACGATGGACGCCGTGGAGCTCGCCCACGAGAAAGGCATCGGACTGACGTGCGACATCAACTATCGTGGGTCGCTGTGGAAATATCCCGGTGCCGATGCGCATAAGTCGATCCGCGAGCTGATGCGTTACAGCGAGTTCGTGTTCGGAGATCAGGGCGAATGGTATGTAGCCAGTGGCATGGAGTCTCCTGCTTTCACGGCGACCGACGAGTCATACCGATGGGATCTCGATGCCTACGGCCGCTATTTCGACCGCCTGCACCACATGTTTCCTTACTGCAGGCGTATGATGATAGCCCACCGCAACCAGCTGACGATCCAGCATCATGTCAATGGTGCGATACTCTGGGTGGAGGGGAAGATCTATATTTCGCGCATCTGGGACATCAATCCGATCATCGACCAGATGGGAGTGGGCGATGCCTGGGTGGCTGCCTTCATGCACGCTCGTCTGAAATGGCCCGATGACGACCAGCGATGCCTCGACTTCTCCGTGTCGGCCTCTGCCCTGAAGAATACCATTCCGGGCGACCAGAACCTGGTGACGGAAGAGGAGATACTGACGAATATGAAGAATAAGGGCGGAAGAATAGAGCGGTGAAACCTTCCCCCGTACTCCCCCGCGGGGGAAATCCGTACGCGGAAAGGGAGGGAAAGAAACTGAAAACCGGCACATGGCTGATCTCGGAGAGATGGCCATGTGCCGGTTTTGCTTATTGGGTCCGGCCTCCTGGAAGCATGGGTGATGCCATGTTGACTTACGGTTGGCTCTCCCCCTCGATGTACTGCTCCATGAAGAGATGCTCACCGTCAAACACGGCGTAGGTGAATTGCCATATCCAGTCGCCGAGAATGAGCATGCGCGTCTGCTTGTTGAGGCTGAGGTCGAGCTCTATATGGCGGTGCCCATAGAGGAAATAGTCGATGTTAGGGTGCGTCTTGATATATTCTTTCGTCCACTTCACCAGGTACTCCTTATCTTCTCCGAGGTAGGGAAGCTCCTTGCCGTCGGCCCGTTTCAGTCGGCTATGCTTCGCCCAGTTCAGCCCCAGCATCATGCCCCAATAGGGGTGAATGGCATTGAAGAGCCGCTGGCAGGTGCGGTTATGGAATATCTTGCGCAGGATCTTGAAGCTGTTGTCCGGATCGCCGAGGCCGTCGCCGTGAGCCAGATAGAACTCCTTGCCGTAGATCTCCGTGGTCAGCGGCTTACGGTGGAGTATCACTCCGCACTCCTCTTCCAGATAGCCGTAGGTCCAGATGTCGTGGTTGCCTATGAAATAGTGCACCTCCACGCCCATGTCGGTTATCTCCGAGATCTTGCCGAGAAACCGCGTAAACCCCTTGGGTACCACATAGCGGTACTCGTTCCAGAAGTCGAACATGTCGCCCAGCAGATAGATGGCTGCGGCCTTATCCTTGATGCTGTCGAGAAACCGCACCAGCCGGCGTTCCTGTGTACGCCTGTGCGAGATGGCAAGCGAACCGAGATGGGCATCTGATAGGAAATAGATATTCTTCATAATGAGCAATGAATAATGAGAAATGAGCAATGAGAAATGAGAAATTATGATTACTAATTCCTAATTTCTAACTACCAAATAGCCTTGCAGGTAATCATAATTACTAATTCCTAATTAGCAACTACTCAAATCCCAGCTCCACGCGAGCCTCTTCGCTCATCATGCTCTGGTCCCATGCGGGCTCGAAGACAAGGTTGACATTGGCCGCCTTCACACCCTCCACGCTCTCCACCTTCGTGCGCACGTCCTCCAGAATGAAGTCGGCGGCCGGGCATGAGGGCGCGGTGAAGGTCATATCCAGATCCAGCACGCCGTCTTCCCTGACGTCTATCTTATATATCATACCCAGATCCCAGATGTTGACAGGTATCTCCGGGTCGTAAACCGTCTTCAGCACATCTACGATATGCTCCTCTATCTTAGTCTTTTCTTCTTGTGTCATAATGTTTTCCGCATTTATTCACTGCGAATTTAAGCAATAATTCTGAGAAAAGCAAGCAATCGGCCACTTATTATGATGCCCCCTTAACTTATTATGATGCTCCGTAGTCAGAACGAATCCTTCTCGCCTGCGAAATGAATCCGTCTTACCCGCGGAAAGAATTTGCCTTACCCGATAAACCGTGTGGCGCGAGTCTCTTCCCACGATATAGCCCGCTTAACATCAGCGGAGCCCGAGGGGAAAAAATGACACTTTGCGCACCCTTTGGCCGAAAAGGCTATCATATTGAAAAAATGAATGGCCTCAGAAATCGCTTCCTTGCAAAAACTTTGCCCCTCGTGCGTTTCATCGGCCTTAATTTCGATATTTTCTTATTCTCTGATAATCAGAATGTTATGTCGTAATACCCCTGTAAACGTTACGATTTCAGCCCAATTTATCCCTCAAAACGCCTGAAAATCCCTGTATTTTGGCCTGATTCGGAGTCAAAACAGTGTTTATAGGCATTGCGAGTCAGTATTCATCGCAACGCGAATAAGTATGAATCGCAATACCAATCAGTGGTAGGCGCAACACCAATCAGTATGAATCGCAACGCCGCCCATGTTTTTCGGCCCTCCGTCGAGCTGGAACGCACCTCCGGGTCGATCATTTTTAAAAGTCAAAGTGTCACGGAAAACGGCCTTTTGCTATCATTTTGATTCGCTACGTGATGAGCTGATTGAACCTAAACAGCCCATATTCATACCTTAGGCAGCTCGTATTAGAACATAATGACAGGTTTGTTTTTTTCATAATGACATATTTTTACCAGCCCGAATTGAATGACAGAAGAAATCGC
>LAHS01000775.1_pt1 | contig 12730 bp, 12 predicted proteins | sample 329651 | NCBI WGS metagenome assembly LAHS01 (sample SAMN03275699, study PRJNA271635) | activated sludge metagenome | isolation source: sample C-1 Sludge from hydrolytic chamber (first chamber) of Anaerobic... | reverse complement strand
GCCCTTCGGATTTTCAAATTCCTTGCTTATGCACGGGCAATTAATTGCGGGAGCGGTAAAACGGCTGTTGGGATGCGCGCCTTTAATCTTTGCTCCGGTACTATCCACCATATCGGCAGTCCAGGGATTTCCCTTCCAGTCGATTGCGTTTTTAGGAGGATTCTTATCCAAACCTTCCCACCATACCGTGTTATTGTCAAGATTAAGAACTACGTTAGTGAAAATAGCATTTTTCTTAGTTGAAGCAAGCGCGTTGGGATTGCTCTTTGCGTTTGTTCCGGGAGCTACGCCGAAGAAACCGTTTTCGGGGTTGATGGCGTAAAGTCTGCCGTCTTTTCCCGGTCTTATCCAAGCGATATCGTCGCCTACGCACCATACTTTATATCCCTTTTCACGATAAATCTCGGGAGGAATAAGCATAGCTAAATTGGTTTTTCCGCAAGCAGAGGGGAAAGCCGCGGCGATATATTTTACTTCGCCCTGGGGATTTTCGATACCGAGGATAAGCATATGTTCTGCCATCCAGCCTTCGTTTTTACCTTGGAAGGAAGCAATACGCAGAGCAAAGCATTTTTTACCGAGAAGAACGTTTCCGCCGTAACCGCTGTTAACGGACCAAATAACGTTATCTTCGGGGAATTGGCAAATATATCTCTTTTCTTCTTCGATATTGCACTTGCAGTGAATACCGCGGACAAAATCTTTGCTGTCGCCGAGAACGTCAAGCACTTTTTGACCGACTCTGGTCATAATAATCATATTTAATACGACGTAAATGGAGTCGGTAAGTTCGATACCAACTTTTGCAAACTTACTGCCGGGCTTGCCCATAGAGAAAGGTATAACGTACATTGTGCGTCCCTTATATGCGCCGTCTGAGATTTCGGTAAGTTTTGCGTAGGCTTCGGTTGGATCCATCCAGTTATTTGTAGGACCTGCCTGATCTTTTGTTTTAGTACATATAAAAGTCCTTCCCTCTACGCGGGCTACGTCGTTTACTGCGGTGCGGTGCAATACGCATCCGGGAAGAAGTTCTTGATTAAGTTTAGTAAGCTCACCGGTTTTGCAAGCCTCTTTGGTGAGAGCGCTCTTTTGTGCCTTACTCGCATCAATCCAAACGATTTTATCGGGCTTAGTCAGTTTTGCGGTGTCATAGACGAAATCCAAAACATACTTGTTGTTAGTCATAAAATGCTCCTGATTTTTTTATTTCATCGGCGGTCGCCGTCTGATTGCATATTATAAGATACGTGAAAAAATCCACGTACCTCTAATACCAAATTATAGATGAAAAGAGAAGTTAAATCAAGGAAAATTTAAAGGTTATCCGACACAATATCCAAATTAGTTTTATAGTAGCTTTCAAGCGTACCGACATCCGACCAATACTCTCTCATTTCCTTAGCGTATACAAGTCCGATAATATTTGGCAAAAGATCTTTTCCGAAATCGAAAAAGCCTTCGGGAATAAGTTTAAGCATACCTTTTGTAACGATATAAATTCCCGTATTTACAAAGCTGAATCTTCTTTCCGACTGAGCGGGCTTTTCAATAAAGCTTGTTACTAAGCCTCTTCCGTTCATTTCCACTACTCCAAAACCCTTTACGTTCTCTCTTTTTACTACCGCAACGGTAAAAGCGGAACGGCGCGAGCGGTGAAAACGGATAAGTTCGTCAAGATTGATTTTCGTATAAGCGTCTGCTGCAATTACAATAAAATCGTCGCCTACAAAATTTTGGGCTTGCTTGACGCTTCCCGCTGTTCCCAAAGGCTCGTGTTCGATAAAGTAAGTGAGCTTTACACCAAGATTGCTTCCGTCGCCGAAATAATTCATAATCTTATCGGGCATGTGGCTAAGCGTAACGCCGATTTCGGTTATGCCGAAGCCTCTTAAGTGCTCGATAACACACTGCATTATTGGCTTTCCGACCATACTAACCAAAGGCTTAGGAATTTCCGTTGTCAAGGGGGCCAATCTGCTGCCTATTCCGCCAGCGAGAATAATTGCTTTCATAATCACCTCCCTCGTAGTATTTTGATAAGCGCTTGTTTTATTCTTATAAAAAAATTGAAAAAAATTATGGCTTTTCATATCGTTATATTTGCATTTTTATCCAATACTAAGTATAATTTTCACAAATACAATTAAGGAGTTCAATATGGACAGAGTATATAATTTTTCCGCAGGACCGTCTATGCTTTTTGAAGACGTTCTGCTTTCCGCACAAAGGGACTTTTTAAATTATAACGGATCAGGGATGAGCGTTACCGAGATGAGCCACCGCGCCAAATGTTACGAAGAAATACACAACGAGGCTATCTCTTTGGTTAAAGAGCTTATGGGTATTCCCGAAGATTATTATGTTTTATTTTTACAGGGCGGCGCTTCTATGCAATTTGAAGCTATACCCTTAAACCTTTTATCTAAAGGTCGCGCAGATTATATAGTAACCGGCAATTTCGCAAAAAAAGCTTATAAGGAAGCGATTAAATACGGCGACATCGTATGCGCAGCTTCAAGCGAAGATAAAAATTTTACTTATATACCCAAAAACGTAAAATTCAGAGACGATATTGACTACGCTTATTTTACCGCAAACAATACGATATTCGGAACAAGATATACTTCTCTTCCAAAATCTTCCGCGCCTCTGGTTTGCGATATGAGCAGCAATATACTTTCCGAAACTGTTGACGTAAGCAAATACGGTTTGATTTATGCCGGAGCGCAAAAAAATATCGCACCCGCAGGCGTTACCATCGTTATCGTTAAACGCGACCTCGTTGACAACGGAAAGCCCCTTCCTTTCTGCCCCACAATGCTTAAGTACAGCACTCAGGCAAAAGAAAACAGTTTATATAACACTCCTCCGACATTCGCAATTTATATGGCAATGCTTACATTCCGTCACTTGAAGGCAATGGGCGGAGTCCCCGAGATTCAAAAAATCAACGAATATAAAGCGGGACTTTTATACGACTTTATCGACAATTCCAAACTCTTTAAAAACTACGTAAATAAAGAGGATCGCTCGCTTATGAACGTTCCTTTTGTAACGGGAAGCGAAGAGCTGAATGCAAAATTTGTTAAAGAAGCAGCAGGAAACGGATTAGTTACCCTAAAAGGTCATAAACTTGTCGGCGGTATGCGCGCATCCATATATAACGCAATGCCGGTTGACGGCATAAAAGCGCTTATTACGTTTATGAAAAAGTTCGAGCTTGAAAATAAATAGAGGATTATATGTTTGAAATACTAAAATTAAACTCAATCAGCAACAAAATAAATTCACTCATTACCGATAAATATAATTTCTGCGATTGCGCCGCTAACCCCGACGGAATTATTTTGCGCAGTTTTTCCATGCACGAATATGAAATACGCGATAATCTTAAAGCGGTTGCGAGGGCAGGCGCAGGCGTTAACAATATTCCTATTGATAAAATGAGCGAAAAGGGAATATGCGTATTCAACACACCGGGAGCTAACGCTAACGCAGTTAAGGAACTAGTTATTTTGGGCTTACTGCTTGCTTCCCGTGACGTAATAGGGGGAATATGCTGGACAAAAACGCTTGAAGGAAATCCCGAAGCCGCAAAACTTGTCGAAAAAGGAAAAGCAAAATTCGGGGGAACCGAAATTTACGGAAAAACTTTAGGAATAATAGGTCTTGGCGCAATAGGACTTCTGGTTGCAAACGCAGGTAGCGCTATGGGTATGAATATTATAGGATACGATCCTTACCTTAGCGACTACGCAAAAGCGAATTTGCCCCAAAATACGAAGATTTCCGATTTAGAAAATTTATATAAAAACTCCGATTATATCACTATTCACGTTCCGCTTTTACCCTCTACTAAAGAGATGATAAATAAGGATTCAATAAGCAAAATGAAAGACGGCGTAATAATGATTAATTTCGCCAGAGCAGAACTTGTAGCGGAAACTGACGCTTTAGAAAGCTTAAATAACGGAAAAATCAAAAAATACGTTGTAGACTTTCCTACCCCTGATATGATTAATAAAATAAACGTAATCGCTATTCCTCACCTTGGCGCCTCAACCGAGGAAGCGGAAGATAACTGCGCGGTTATGGCAACAAAAGAATTAAAAGATTATTTAGAAAACGGAAACGTGACTAACAGCGTAAACTTCCCTAATGTAACCTTAGAAAGAACAGGCGCAAAATACAGAACCGCCGTTGTATTCAAGGGAACTTCCTTTGGCGAAATCAAAAAAGCGATGGGCGTAAAAGCCGTAGCAGAAAGAGAAGGAGTTAAAGGCGATATATGCTACGCGATAATCGAATCGAACGAAAAACCGAATTGCGTATGCAAATTAAGCGGAGTCAAAGCGGTAAGAAATTTATAAAAGCTGCAACGCATTAGTTTTTCTTTTTTACTGCGAAATTTTACGAACTTAACTTGTATTTTTTTAAGTTGATAACTCAAATAGTACCCTCAGCAATAAATAAGCCCCGATTTTTCGGGGCTTTATTTTATTTTATTTCTTTTAATAAATCAGAAATGCTTTTATTGTAAACGGGATGAATTACGTTTGGAGCAATCTCAAAAAGCGGTTCTAAAACGAACAAGCGGTTCTTCATATCTGGATGAGGCACCGTTAATTCTTCCGATTGAATTAACTCATTATCATATAATAGGATATCCAAATCTAGTGTTCTGGGACCCCAATGCTCAATTCTTTTGCGGTCTGCTTCATTTTCGATTGTATGCAAAAAATCAAGAAGCTCCTTAGGATCGAGAATCGTTTCAAGCTCTAGAGCTGCGTTTAAAAACTTCCCTTGAATAACGTTGCCGTACGGTTCGGTTTCGATTACTGACGAAGTTTTAATTACTTTCGTGTGCGTTTGTTCGCCTAATTTTTCTATACCGAATTTAATAAAATTTTCCCTTTCTCCCATATTGCTGCCGATAGAAATAAACGCCCTGCTGCGTTTCCTTTTCACTTTTACGCATATATCTTCAAAGGGTATTGATATGGGCGCTTTTGGTTTATGAACCGTTATTTCGACTTCCTTAGCGGGATAAGCAATGATTATTTTTTTTGCGATTTTTTCGGCAAGCGTTTCGATAAGCTCTACGCTTTCTCCTTCGATTTCCGCTTTTACAGTTTTTGCAATTTTTGCATAGCTTACCGTGCTTTCGATGTCATCGCTTTTTATATGCCCCTCAAGCATTACAAAAACGTCAACTTTAAAAGGCTGAGGATTTATTTTTTCTTCGGGGTTTACTCCGTGGCAAGCGGAAAAAACAAGCCCCATAAGATTTATTTCATACATTTTCAATCTCCCATAGCATTTTTAAAAATTGTTTATTTTCCTCTATATCGTGAACTCGAATAATATTTATCCCTGCGGTAAATGCGAGCGCGGTTGTTGCAAGAGTACCGTAAAGCGCGCCCGAAGGGTCTGTTTTTAGAGTTTTAAATATAACGGATTTTCTTGATGAGCCAAGTAGCGTCGGATATCCTAGCGAAGAAAACTTGGATAAATTTTTTAAAACCGTTAAATTTTGAGTTAAATCCTTATTAAAGCCTATCCCCGGATCAATAAAAATCCGCTCGGGTTTTATTCCCAAGCTTACCGCCAAGTCCGCGCGGTCAATTAAATCTTTTGTAATTTCTTCGATTATATCACCGCTTGATAAGGGAGAGTTATTCATAATGCATATGCTTGCTTCGTAATCTTTTACGAGCTTTAATAGCTCTATATCGTTTACGCCGGATATATCGTTTATCATATCTGCGCCGAGATTCAGCGCGACTTTTGCAACTTCGGTTTTTGTGGTGTCGATAGAAACCGTTGCGCCGAGTTTTTTTGTTAAGGTTAGGGCGGGCAAAATTCTCTTAACTTCTTCTTCTGAAGTAACACTTGTAAAATTCGGCCTTGTGGATTCTCCGCCAATGTCGATAATATCCGAACCTTCAAAAATCATAGTGTTTATACGGCTTACAAGCTTTTCGTTATCCGTATAAGCTCCTCCGTCATAAAACGAATCGGGAGTTACGTTTAAAATTCCCATTAAAAGTGTTTTATTAAACGGATATTTTTTTTTACCGATATATATTTCTTTCATTTATTAAGTAAACTGTAAACTTCCTGTTTTAGGGCTGCGTTCGTTTCAAACTCCCCTAAAGATACCGCGCTTGACGCTTTTACGCCAATTTTTTTAATTCCGCGCATGGTCATGCAAGTATGTTCGGCTTCGATTATTACCATAACTCCTTTTGTATTTAGTTCTTTCTTGATTGCTGATGCAATTTGGCTTGTCAGCTTTTCTTGAAGCTGCAGTCTTTTTGCGTACACGTCTACGGTTCTTGCAAGTTTTGACAATCCTACTACTCTTCCGTTTGGAAGATAGGCTATATGAACAACTCCGAAAAACGGCATTAAGTGATGTTCGCAAGTGCTGAAAAACGGTATATCACGCTCTAAAACTACCGTATTTCCTTCCGATTCAAAAGTTTTTGACAAATGTTTTTTTGGATCGTCAGAATATCCTCCGAAAATTTCTTCGTACATTTTTGATACTCTCTTCGGTGTATCTAAAAGCCCTTCACGGTCAGGATCTTCCCCTATCCCTTCGATAAGCATTCTAACCGCTTTTTCAATCTTCTTTGTGTCCATTTGTGCACTCCTCGTATGCCGTCTTTATCTCCTTTAAATGTGATAAAGAACCCGTCCCGACAATTATTTTATCTCCTTGAATCGATAAAGCTTCCCTTACCGCAGTTTTTATATCCGCTATTATTACGTTTTTATTAAAAAGTGTTACCTCTGCTTTTAACTTTTCGGGATCACTTGCTCTCGGATTATTCCATTTTAACACATATACCTTATTTGCACCCACTAAATACTCACACATTTTTAAGGTATTTTTATCTTTAAACGCCCCGAACAAAATAATTTTTTCTTTTCCTTTATATTCTCTTCTTAGCAAGGAAAAAAGCTCTTTAAAACCGTCTTCGTTGTGCGCCCCGTCAATTATAAAACTGTCCGAAAGCTTTTGATACCTTCCCGCCCATACGGTTTTATCTATAGTTTCTTTACATTTTCTTTCGTCAAGATTGTAGCCTTTATCTTTTAACGCTTCAATTACCCTACAGGCAACTTTTCTGTTTACGCTTGGATAACCGTCATCCTTATCTGCTTTAGTTAAATATAAATCCGCGTTTCTTTCTTTGCATATTTTTTCAATTACGTTTAATACCTCGGGTTTTTGTGGCGCAGATACCGCAACCTTATTTTGTTTAATTATATCTGCTTTAATCTCGGCAATTTTTTCTACGCTGCCTGCTAGCTCTTTTATGTGGTCTAGGCTTATCGAAGTTAAAACGGAGACAATCGTTTTTAAGTCTGCGTTGGTCGCGTCGTCACGCCCGCCCATTCCGCATTCGATAACGCCTATATCAATCTTATTTTCCGCAAAATATAAAAAGGCTATTACCGTTTCCGTTTCAAATAGACTCAATGTTATTTTTAGTTTTTCTTCCGCGCCTTTTACTTTTTCGGCGTATGTCAAATACTCGTTTTCGCTAATTTCTATATTGTTTATCCTAATCCCTTCAAAGCGGGAAAATACTGCGGGAGAATTGTAAGTCCCGACTTTGCAGCCGGAGTTAATAAGCGCAGCAGTTACATAAGCGCTAACAGAGCCTTTTCCGTTGGTGCCTGCGATATGAATAGATGGAAATTTTTGTTGAGGATTCTTTAGTTCAATTAAAACCGCTTTTATTCTTTCGGTACCAAACGTACTTCCAAGCTGCATTTTATTAAAAAGGTAAGTCTTTACTTCTTTTTTTTCCATAGAGTTATTTTAACACAGGGATATCCTAAAAACAACATTTACGGATTAAATGGTAATTGACTTAAATACTTAATTTCTTTATAATTTGTTTATGGAAAAATACGACGTTATTATAATCGGAGGGGGAGCTGCAGGCTTAGCTTCGGCGGTTTTATCCTCTAAAAAGGGTTTAAAAACTTTAGTTCTTGAAAAGAGCGACCGTGTCGGAAAAAAGCTTCTTCTTACCGGAAACGGCCTCGGAAATATCTGTAACAAAAATATTTCAAATACTAATTTTCATAGTGAAAACGAAGTTAAAAAGAATTCATATTTAAGGAAATTCAGTCTTAATGATGCCCTGGCTTTTTTCGATTTTTTAAACTTACCGATAACATCGATAGGAAATAAAATTTATCCTCTTAGTCTTCAATCGTCTTCCGTTTTAGACGCATTACGCATTAAATGCAACACTCTTAATGTAATTACAAAAACCGATTTTGGGGTTACCAATATCGAACCTTTGGGTGACTGTATCAAGGTTTATGGAGAAACAGAATTTTTTATCGGAAGCAAAGTAATTGTTGCAACAGGTGGCTCAGCTTATCCAAGACTATACTCCGACGGCAACGGTTATAATCTGTTTTTAACATACGCTCATAAGCTGATTAAGCCATTTCCTACTCTCGTTCAGCTTAAATGCGAAGGCGTTTCTTCTATGAATCTAAAGGGAATAAAAACCGACGTCATCACAACTCTTTTTGTAAACGGAACGCCTATAAAAAGCGAGAGCGGAGAACTTTTATTTACCGATTACGGAGTATCCGGTCCCGTTATTTTTAACCTTTCGGGAGAAGCATCTCGTTCGCTTGGTAATTCTCAATCTGTCGATCTCAAAATAAATTTAAGCCCCGAATTAGAACCTTATGGAGAATTAATTAAACGCAGAAGCAAAATGGGTGAAGCGCCCCTTTCGGAGCTATTTAACGGATATCTTAAAAAGCAATTTACCCGTACCGTATTTAGTAAATCCTCAATACCTTTTTTAAACAGAACCGTATCTTCTCTTAGTGACGAAGAAATAAAGGCACTATCTAAAACCATTTCTTCATTTGATCTTAAAGTTACCTCTTCACTTGGATTTGATAGTGCGCAAGCAACTATCGGCGGACTTTCTCTTGACGACTTTGATGATAATCTAATGTCACTTAAGATTAAAAACGTTTACGCAGCAGGGGAAATTTTGGACGTTGACGGCGATTGCGGAGGTTTTAACCTCTTTTGGGCTTGGGCAAGCGCAAATATTATAGTAAACAGTTTTTAAAATATTTTTTCTTTTTTTTTGATTTGAAAATCATAAAATAGGAAATTAATTTCAATAAAAATTTGAATTAAAATCAAAAAAACAGGAAGCAATTTAATGCTTCCTGTCTTATTTTTATTTTTGACATAAGTCAAAAACCAGATTTTTATAAAACTTTGGATAAAAAGCTTTTTAGGCGTTCGCACTTCGGGTGCTCAAAGATTTCTTCGGGAGTGCCTTGCTCGGCGATTATTCCCTCATCCATAAACATTACTCTGGTTGAAACTTCTTTTGCAAAGCCCATTTCGTGAGTCACGATAACCATCGTCATTCCGTCGGCGGCAAGCTCTTTTATAACTTCAAGCACTTCGCCTACCATTTCGGGATCAAGCGCGGACGTCGGCTCGTCAAAAAGCATTACTTTCGGGTTCATTGCAAGAGCTCTTACTATTGCAATTCTTTGCTTTTGACCGCCTGAGAGCGTTAGCGGATAGCACTTTGCTTTATCTTCAAGTCCAACTCTTTTTAAAAGTTTATACGCATTATCTTCAATTTCCCGCTTTAACTGCTTGGAGGTCTTTAAAGGCTCTGTTTTTATCTCCTGCTTTTTTATTTTTGCAATTATATTTTTAATTTTTTGATTTCTTAGGTTTTTAAGCTGAAGCTTTTCGGGAGCAAGGGTAATGTTCCTTAGCACGGTTAAATGCGGAAACAGATTAAAATGCTGAAAGACCATACCCATCTTTTGACGGTGAACGTTTATATCTATTTTGGGATTGTTGATTTGTTCGCCTTCAAAATATACTTCTCCTTCGTCGGGGATTTCAAGAAGATTTAAGCATCGAAGAAACGTGCTTTTTCCGCTTCCCGATGGCCCTATTATCGCAATTTTTTCGCCTTCGTTTATCGTTTCGGTTATATTTTTCAAAACCGTGAGGTTACCAAATTTTTTAGTTAAATTAGTTACGCTTATCACTTACTCTGAGTCTCCTTTCCAAAAGTTTTACAAATAGCGTCAACAGTCCTACTATCACAAGATAGATTAGGGCAAGATTGATATATGGAACAAGCGCTTGATACTCTCTCGCGACGATTCTCTGCGTTGCCATAGTAACGTCGATAACCGTTATATATCCCGCTACCGAAGTTTCCTTTAAAAGGGCGATAAATTCGTTAAGCATTGTGGGTAGAATATTTTTTATAGCTTGAGGAAGGATGATTTTTACCATAGTAGCAAGATAACTCATCCCAAGAGATCTGCCTGCTTCCATCTGTCCTTTTTCTACGGAAAGTATACCGGCTCTCATAATCTCCGCCATATATGCGCCGCTATTTAAACCGAAAACGATTATAGCGATGACAAGAGCCGGAAGACCGGTTTTTGCAAGAATGGCAAAATACATAAGTAGCAGCTGAACAACAACCGGCGTTCCTCTTATTACCGTGATATAAATATCGCATATTCTGTTTGCAAAAAACAATAAAGTCTTTCCCGATTTGTTTTTATCCTTAGTGGGAATGACTTTAATTGCAGCTATTATTGTGCCGATAATTAAGCCGATTAAAAAGGCGGAAGCGGCAATTATCAGGGTGTTTTTCAACCCTGATAATAAAAACTTACTATATGTATCTATTAAAGATATTAGTTTTGGAAAGAAATTTTCAAACATTAATCTTCTCCGTAGTATTTGTCGACGATTTCTTGGAATTTTCCGTTCGCTTTCAAAATAGTCATAGCAGCGTTAATCATAGTCAATGTCTTTGTGTCACCCTTTTGTACTGCAAAAGCATATTCTTCTTCAGTTAAAGGAAGGTCGATTTTTGCAACGGTTCCGGTATATTTTTTAACAAATTCTTTTGCGGGAAGCTCATCAATAACTATATAGTCTATTTGACCGTTAGAAAGAGCCATCATAGCTGCAGCGCCGTTTGTAAAAAGTTGGCCATCTACGTCTTCTATACCGTCAAAATCCCATTCTTCGTTACCTTCGACATAATATTCACCTACTGTACCGCTTTGGTAACCCACTTTCTTTCCGACAAGCGCAGCTGCAAGAGCTTCACTTGTTGTGGCGTTGGCACCGGCTGAACCGGTTTTTGCGATAACGACCTGGGAAGCGTTAAAATACGGATCACAAAAATCTACTGTAAGCAACCGGGTTTCGCTTACTGTAAGACCTGCCATTGCAACGTTTGCAGTTTTAGATTCAAGCGATTCAATAACAGATTCGAATGGCATATCCTGAATATCAACTTTATAATTTAATATTTTGCCGATTTCGTATGCCAGTTCCATATCAATACCTATATAGTCGTCAATTGCAACGCCTGTCATTTCGAAGGGAGGGAATGCTGCGTTGGTTGCAACGGTAAGCGTTCCGTCGTAGGTTGTTTGTACGTTTGCATCATCTTTATCGCAAGCTGTTAAACAAAACGCGCAAGTTAATATTATGCTGAGTGTTAAAATAATCGTAATTGCCTTTTTCATTTTATTTACCTCTTTATTTGTAATTGTATTTGCAGTATAAAACTTAGAAATTCATATGTCAAACATTTTTTGCATATTTTTTATAATTTATTCATATTTTTTTATAATATTCTTGCTTTATACATTTTTAATGCGTATATACTGCATATATATGCAAAAATAAAGCCCTCCGCAACAATCGGAGGGCAAAAAAAGGTTTTAAAAATATTATACGCTTTCGTATCCGAGTTCAAACGCTTTGATATTTGAAGGAATAACCTTGGGTTTTTTTGCAAATTGTTTTTCTATCGTTTGTATAATAAGCTCTTTACTGAAAATTCCGCTGAGCTTTATATATACTCCGAGTATTACGATGTTTGCGGTTTTTACGTTTCCTGCTTCAAGTCCCAGTTTATTTGCGTCAACGTAAACGGTATTAACGTCTTCTCTTTTTACCTTGTCGCTAATCAAACTGCTGTTTACTATAATAGTTCCGCCTTCAACAACCGAATTTACGAATTTGTCGAGTGAGGGCTTATTCATGGCGATAAGACAGTTGGGACGGGCGATAATAGGACTTGCTACCGGAATATCGGATATAACAACGCTGCAGTTTGCGGTGCCGCCGCGCATTTCCGGTCCGTAGGAAGGAAGCCAAGTTACTTCTTTATTGTCATACATTGCGCTGTAAGCAAGCATTTGCCCAAGAGCAAGGGAGCCTTGACCGCCGAAGCCTGCTACAATAATCTTTTCTTCCATACTCTACTCCTTATCCTTAAATACGCCGAGCGGGAAAACTTTTGTCATTTCTTCCTTCACGAACTTACACGCGTCAACGGGTGACATTCCCCAGTTGGTGGGACATGCGGAAAGCACTTCGACCAAAGAAAAACCTTTTTTATCTATTTGGTTTTGGAAAGCCTTTTCGATTGCGCGCTTTGCCTTGTTTACGTTTGCGGCGTCACACAGCGCGACTCTCGCAATATAGGAAGGTCCGTCAAGCGTTGCAAGCATTTCGGCAATTCTGATAGGATTACCGTTAACCGCTACACTTCTTCCTGCTTGCGAAGTCGTAGATTTTTGTCCGATAAGGGTAGTGGGAGCCATTTGACCGCCTGTCATTCCATATATTGCGTTATTGATAAAAATAACG
>LAHS01000009.1_pt1 | contig 12765 bp, 7 predicted proteins | sample 329651 | NCBI WGS metagenome assembly LAHS01 (sample SAMN03275699, study PRJNA271635) | activated sludge metagenome | isolation source: sample C-1 Sludge from hydrolytic chamber (first chamber) of Anaerobic... | reverse complement strand
GGCTTCTGCAGCAGGTCGAAAGCGGCCTTCACCTGCTTATCGGTGCGCAGTGAATTCTGGACGGCACCGCGCTGATAATAGTAGGCCGACATAAGATCGTTGGTGATGATCTGCCTGATGCTCTCCTTGTTATAGTCGAGATCCTTGGCAAGGTCATGCTTCAGCTTCTTCTTCAGAGCCTCGAACTCGGGCTTGGCATCCTCATAATAGCCCTCAAACTTAGCTACCTTCTCCAGGTTCTCCAGCGACTTCTCGCTGATGGCATCATATTTGAAGGAGCTGGCCAGAACACGCTGTTTGAAGTCGGCATAGTCGGCATCGCTCAGCTCAAACTGATCGGGCGAGGCCACGGTGGGGTGCTTCGCGATATAGTCTATCTCATAACTGCTGAGCACCTCTGACGAATCTTTCACGCCGGCGAGGTAGTAAGAGATGTTGGGCAGCGAGTCAGGCTTCACCTCTACATCGGGAACGATGCCGCCGGCATCCTTCACCGGGCGGCCGCCGGCCGTGTAGAAGGTCTTCGCCAGCGAGTCGGCCACCTCCTCGGTAGAGCCGCCATTGGCATGCTTATAGTTGATACGCTGGATACAACGGCCCGAAGGGATGTAGTATTTGTTGGTCGTAAACTTCATCTGTCCGTTGTAAGGCAGGTCGATCATTGTCTGAACCAGTCCCTTGCCATAGGTCTTCGTGCCCATGATGACCGCGCGGTCGAAGTCCTGCAGCGCCCCGCTCGTGATCTCTGAAGCCGATGCACTGCCGCCGTTGACGAGCACCACGACGGGCATGACGGTGTCAACCGGCTCCACCGTCGTCTTGTAATCGTGGTTCGCACGCGCCAGTTTGCCGCGGTTAGACACCACCAGACGGTTCTTGGGAATGAAGCAGTTGACGATGCTCACGGCCTCCATCTCCGATCCGCCGCCGTTGCCACGCAGGTCGAACACGAGCCCTTTCATGCCCTTGCTCTTCATGTCGATGATGGCGTTGCGCACGAGTTTGCCGCAGCCCTCGGTAAAACTGTTCAGGTTGAGATAGCCGAATCCGTTCGGCTGCAGGCCATAATACGGCACGGCGGGCAGCTGAATGGCACGACGGGTGACCTTCATCTTCATCACCTTGTTGGTGGAAGGGCGCAGGATCTTCAGCTCAAAGCTCGTGCCTGCATCGCCGCGCAGATGGTCGCTCACATAGTTGTTGTCCTTCTGGGTCATGTCCTCACCGTCGATGGCGAGAATGATATCGCCCTTCTTCAGTCCCACCTCGGCAGCTGGCATGTTCTCGTATGGCTCATCAATGCAGACGCGCCCCAGCTTGAAATTATACCGAATGAGCGACCCGATGCCCGCATATTTGCCTTGCAGCATCATCTTCACGTCCTTGGTCTTATCCTCCGGATAATACTCCGTATAAGGGTCCAGACTGCTGAACATGCCGTTGATCGCATTGCCGATCACCTCCTTGGCATCGAGCGTATCGACATACATCATGTCGAGATTCTTATAGATGACGTTGAAGACGTCCAGATTCTTAGCCACCTCAAAGTTGTGATCCTTCTGCGCCATGGCACCCGTGAGGCACAACCAGCAGCCTATCAGTATTACGATTTTCTTCATTATAATATATGTATCTTGATGGCTGCAAAGATAGGGAAAATATAGCGAGCAACAAACTCTTTTTGTTTTATTTCAAAAAAAATCAGGAAAACATTTGGTCATTTCTCAAAAACTTAATACCTTTGCAACCGCAAACGAAAAACAATGCTTCAGTAGCTCAGTTGGTTAGAGCACCTGACTGTTAATCAGGGGGTCGTTGGTTCAAGCCCATCCTGGAGCGCAACAAAGAGGATTACTTCGGTAATCCTCTTTTTGTTATATACCCTTGCCAGGTCAGTCCTTCGGAATGTAAGCAGTAAGGGTGTCGCACGATCTCATGGGTGAACTAAAATTTATCCGCCATTCTACTCATAGAATGGCGGATAAACATTTTATAGAGACTATCGGGTAACAATCAGCCTGAGGCTGTCGGCGTGGCTCCGCGCCTTCAGCCATTGCCGCAGCTGCTCGCGCAGGGTCTCGGGCATAGCGCGCTGCGTGCCGACTATGGCCGTGACATATCGGCGGGAGGGCAGTGTGTCGGTGCTCACCTGCAGCGAGTAAGAGAGCATGAGGCTCTGCACCTGCGGAGCAATCACCCTTACCTCCTTGCGTATCTCCCTGCTCAGCTGTTCGTATTGCTGGTAAGTGGCGAGCTGCTGCCGCAGTTGGTTGTTTTCCTCGGTAGCCTGTTCGAGCAGCCGTTGCTGGTCGGCACGGTCAAGGGTGTAACTCGACATCTTACTGTTCAAAGCCATGACGCTGTCTGACGCCGTTCCCTGGATCACCCTGAGCCGATAGCCCTGCAGCGCACTGTAATTGCCAAGAGCCTTCTGTGCCTCGGCAATTTTGCTCTTCGACAATGCCCGCCCAACGGCCACCACGCGCAGGGTGCTGTCGCTGCTCACGCTGTTGGCCACAACCTGCGAGCCTTCCCAGTTGAGATTGTCGCGGATAAACGTGTTCATCTGCGAATCGAACACGCTCCGCCGCATGATGCGCCACGTCATATACCCCGCAGGAATCATGGTCAGCACCACCACAATGATGATGGTGCGGTGCACCACCTTGGAGCGATGCTCATCGAGAAAACTCTTGGGGCGGAACTTCATCAGCTTCACACCGATAAATGTAGAGAGGGCGATGAAGACGGTATTGATAAAATAGAGGAAGAATGCTCCAAAGAAAAATGGCCCACTACCCGAGGCCAACCCATAGCCGGCAGTACACAGGGGCGGCATCAGTGCCGTGGCAATGGCTACGCCCGGCAGCACATTGCCCTTGTCGCGTATGCAGAGGGCGAGGATGCCTGCCGCACCGCCGATGAAGGCTATCAGCACATCGTAGAGGGTGGGTGTGGTGCGCGCCAGCAGCTCCGACTGCATACCCTGATAGGGCGAGAGCAGAAAATAAACGGTAGCCGTGATGATACTGATGAGCGTGGCCACGAGATAGTTTTGCACCGCACGCTTGAGCAGCTCCAGATCGTTAGTCCCTACCGCCAGCCCCATGCCGATGATGGGACCCATGAGCGGAGAGATGAGCATGGCACCGATGATGACTGCCGTCGAATTGACGTTGAGACCCAGCGACGCAATGAAGATGGCGAAGATGAGAATCCAGAGGTTTGCCCCTTTGAAGGAAACTCCGCCCGATATCTGTGCCACACATTTCTCCTGACTCTCAAGGTCGCGATTGGCGTTGAAATAGTCTTTAAAATCCATAATCGTTTTATTGCTTGTATTCTTTTTTATCTGCGAACATCGTGACGTTATTCTCGTCGGCCATGATGCTCAGACAGGCTACCCATGCCACCCCATTAATTTTTATCGGGTGAAATTTATCATGACACATGAATTCTTTTACTGTTGCGTGGTTCGAGACGCAGCAGGATATAGCCCACCATACCGCCAACGAGCGATGCTGCGAAGATGCCTACCTTTGCCTGAATGATCTGACTGGGATCGGTGAAGGCCAGTGCCGTCACAAACATCGACATGGTAAAGCCGATGGAAGCGAGGAAACCTATGCCCACCAGCTGTCGCCACGACATGGCGTGAGAGAGCCGGCCGAGCCGCAAACGGGTGAGTACCCACGTGGAAACCAATATGCCGATGGGCTTTCCCAACAGCAATCCAAAGAAGACGCCAATCACAACATGAGACGAGAAAAGGCTCCCGAAGTGCATATCCACAAAGTTGACACCGGCATTGGAAAGGGCGAATATAGGCATGATGCAGAACGACACAAAGGGGTGCAGCCCGTGCTCCAGCCGCTGCAGCGGCGGAACGGCACCCTTTGACGTCTCGTGCACCTTCGAAATGATTTCCACCTGTTCCTCTTCCAGCGTAATGACATCGTTCGACTCCGCACCTTCAAATCGATGCAACTGTTTTTTCAGGCGCGAGATAAAGGCTGCTTCGGGAATGGAAGCGTCGGCAGGAATCATGAATGCCGACAATACGGCCGAGATGGTGGCATGCACGCCCGACATGAGGAAGGCTGTCCATACACCGCCGATGCCCAGAACGGCATAAAACCAGACGTTCTTCACGCCCAACTTGTTGGCGGCGAACATGACGGAGAGGAACACCACCCCAACGGCAATGCTCGGAAGCGAGATCTCAGAAGTGTAAAACAGGGCTATGACGAGCACCGACCCAAGGTCATCGACAATGGCAAGCGTGGTAAGAAACACTTTGGCCGCCAACGGAACGCGGTCACCCAGAAGATAGACCACGGCCAGGGCGAAAGCAATATCGGTCGCCATCGGTATTCCCCAGCCATGTGCAGCCATCGTGCCACCATTGAAAAGCAGATAAATCATCGAGGGTACCAGCATGCCCATCAACGCCGCTCCGGAGGGAAGGACCACCTGACGGATATGCCTCAGCTCGCCACCGATAAACTCTCGTTTCAGCTCCAGCCCTACAACGAAGAAGAACATCGACATCAGTCCATCGTTGATCCAATGCTCCAGACTGAAGTTCAGATACGCTTTGCCGTCAACGAGGAAGCCGAAATGATGGTGAAAGAACTGCCCATATTGCTCACGCAGGGGCGAATTACCCAGGACGAGGGCCACAATCACGGCCAAAGCCAACACGATGCCGCTGGCCTTCTCGTTGTGCATGAACTGCTGAATGGGGTAAACTAACTGCTTGTTGATTTTGTGCTGATATTTATGTATCATAAGGGAATAATAAATATGTATGAAAAACATGACATCCCTGACCGACCTCATGCCGCATACCAACAGAGTATCAATCAGAAAATGTAGTATCTGCTATGGTTACAAAGATAACTAAAAAGCAGGAAAAAAACCACGGAACGACCTGATTTTAGGACATAATAAAGATCTTTTGGGGGTAAGGAGTGGACGTATAAGACAGATAACTCGCTGGTTGAATGAATCAGGCTCTGTAACGTTTCGTGAAAAATACTCTGTGCCTCTGTGTGCAAGTGCGTACCTCCGATGCACATAGGTTGGGCCGCACACAGAGGCACAGAGTGCTTTTCACGAAACGAAGTGAGGATTTTCTCGAACGAAGCGGTAAAAAGAGTGACGAAGTTTTACTCATCTCTTCCGAAGAGTTACAGAGCCATTCTTTCCCTTTGCGTCAGCCAAAATCTGTTCAATCCGCTCAATCTGTAGAGGGATCTGATTCGTGGCCATTCGTGTCTATTCGTGGTTGTGACCAGACCTCCATGACAGCCAGCCCTAAATGACACTTTGATGCACAAATTCCTGTTTTACTTACACTTTGAAAAATCGGAGCAGCCGAGAAATCGCGAAATCTGAAGCAAGTAGAGGGTTGGGCGGATCGGAGGGCATAAAAAACAGGGATAAAACCGTGAGAAAATGCCATCGAAAGAGCAAAATGTACCTGTCGGGTCTGCGATTAATACTCATTCGCACCACGAGTAAATATTAATCGCAACGCGAGTAAGCATTAGTCGCAGTGCCAAGGCTTATTAATCGCACCATCATTCATCATAAGACACGACTGCAAGGTTGCGTTTGGGGAGCAATTTTAGGTTATGATAGATCCACAGGTAATCGGAATTGGGCTGCGAAGAGGCATGAATGACGAAATGTTGACAGAATATGGAGGGAGGAAAGGGGGTGCAAGGGGTGGTAAAAGTAGAAATTTCAGGCTTGGGAACGAGGAAAATTTTCTGGAGCGATGACCAACGAAGAACACTTCGAAAAATCAAAGTGTCACGGAAATGAAGAATTCTGTGACACTTTGATTTTGTACCCTTTTGCCATGAGACTCCCATTTTAGGCTTCATCAGCAGGGTGGTATGGTCAAAATTATGAAGGCTATCTCTCATCACTCCCCAATGCCAACAGAGCCTCCACAAACAGCAAAGAAATAATATCGACTCTATAACGAATCGGGGGGGGTAAGCCGCTGCTTACTCTTTTAACTCCATAGTGCCCAAAGGGCACCTCTTGTAACTCTCCGAAAGAGATGAAGAAAAACTCCGTCACTCCTTTCACTCCGTCACTCCGCGTGAGATAACCCATAGATAAAGAAGCGTTTGAGTCTCACGCGGAGTGACGGAGTGAAAGGAGTGACGGAGTTTTAAAGGTTGAAAATGGAGAATACAGAGGTGCCCTTTGGGCACTATAGAGTTAAAAGAGTAAGCACCGATGTACCCACCCGAAACATTACAGAGCCATTTAATTCAACCAATGAGTGACAAACATATTCGTGCCAATTCGTGCCATTCGTGGTTAAAATTCCTCCCCCATCAGTCTTATTCGGTGAAGAACTCAATCTGAAGATGAATCAGGTTAACATAAATTAACTGGGTCGTCGGGTTTGGAAAATCATGATTCGTTCGTTTATAGGATAAAAGGCGAAACGAAAACGCAAAATGAATCAACAGGAGTTTGAACACATCTTCCGAACCCATTACGCCGCCATGCTGCACTTTGCCACGGTGATACTCAAGTCAGCCGACGAAGCCAAAGACGTGGTGAGCGACGTGATGGAGCAGCTTTGGCAGGGGCAGCTGACCTTGCCGGAGGGCAAGGAGCGCGCCATGCTGCTCACCTGCGTGCGCAACCGCTGCATCACGCTGCTCAACCGGCAGACGATGAAGCAACGCGTGCATCAGCGCATCACGCTCGAGACATCACCCATGGTAGGCCCCCTGCAGGAGGATCCCGACACCGAGCACCGGCAGATACGCAGGATCATCGACACCTGCCTGTCTGACCGTGAACGGGAAGTGATCAGAATGAAGTTTGACCGAAAGATGAAATATAGGGAGATGGCCGCTGATATGCAGATCAGCGAGACTGCTGTCTATAAGCATTTAGCCCATGCCCTAAATAAAATAAAAAACGAACTGAACGATGGAAACAGAGGATAAAATCGTACGTTTGCTCACCATGATGGAGCAACCCGAACGGTTGGACGAAGTCGAGCTGCAGGCTTTGCTCGCCGACGACGAGTGCCGTGAGATCTACGAGACGATGGTCAGGACTCACGATGCGTACGCCGACGGCACAGAAACCAACGACAACGTGACCGACGCTGAGGTGGAAGCGGCCCTTCAGGACTTTGAAGCCGCACACCAGATGCAGCCGATCCGCCGATGGACCAAGGTGGCAGCGGTCGTGGCAGCCATCGTGATGGTGACGGGACTGAGCTTTGCCGCCTACCATTTCAGCCGCACCACACCGCAGCCATCGGCCCCGAAGGCCACGGCCGTAACGCGCGACACCACTGCTACGCCGGTGGTGAGACACGCGGAGCCGACCGACACCGTGGTAACGGGCACCAAGAGTTTCGACGACGTGACACTGCAGACCCTGATCGACGAGATCGCGGCCTACTATCATGTCGAGGTGGAATATGCCCCGACGGCAGTCCGTACGCTGCGTCTCCACTTCCGCTGGGATAGGGCGCAGAGTATGGAAGAGGTGGTCGAGACACTCAATCATTTTGAGCATGTCGATCTGATGTTGGACGGTAACAAACTCGTGGTACGATGAAACAGTGCATAAAAACCTTCGGGATCCCCCTTAGCCCCATGAGAAAACTCTCCCTTCTCTTCCTGTTATGCCTCACGGTACTCGGCGTGCAGGCTCAGAAGATCTCCCGATCCTTCAGCAACACGCCGATATCGGCCGCGCTGAAGAGCATTGAGGCTGCCCAAAACAGCTACACCATCAACTTTGTCTATGACGAGCTGGAAGATTATAAGGTCACCACCCGCATTGTCAATGCCACCGTGCACGATGCCATTCGCCAGGTCATCGGCTTCTACCCCATTCGCCTGACCGTCACCGACCGCAACATCTTTGTAGAGCCCATGCTCAAGGTCGATACCAAACTCGCGGGGCAGATCATCGACGAACGCGGTCAGGCCGTGCCTTTTGCCAACGTCAGTCTGCTCTCCGTGGCCGACTCTACCTTTCTAGGTGGCGGCGTGAGCAACGAGGCAGGGATGTTTGTTATCCCGTCGAAGGAGCGCAGTGTCATCGCCCGATTCTCATGCGTGGGCTACCGCACCGTCACACGCACGGTGCGCGTCGGCCATATCGGTACGGTGCGTATGCAGGAGCAGACCTTCAACCTCGCCGGCGTGAAGAAACTGGGCGTACGCCCCACCACACGCCTCTCCACGGGTGGATTTACCACCAACGTGACCGGTACACTGCTGGCCGACATGGGTACGGCACAGGATGTGCTGCGCCATATTCCCCGCGTCACCGAGCACGACAACGCCTACGAGGTCTTTGGCAAGGGCACGCCGCTCATCTATCTCAACGGAAGGAAGCTCACCGACAATGCCGAACTGGCCCGCATCAATGCCAACGAGATCAAGCATGTGGAGGTGATCACCGCCCCCGGAGTAGAATACAGTGCCGACACGAGGGCCGTAATACGCATCAAGACCATACGGCGCGAGGGCAACGGACTCAGCGGAACGCTGGTCTCACGCTATGAAAACAACAGGCAGAACATTTGGACGGAGCAGGCTTCGCTCAACTATCGTCACGACAATCTGGACATTTTCGGATCGGTAACCTTTACGGATTTTCGTTTTTGGAACTCGCAGGTGGTCAACACTCAGCAACAGGGCAGCCAGCACCGCATCGAGAAGGTACAGGCCACCAGCATGTATTCGCATGTGGGCGAGGCGCACGGCAATACCGGTTTTAACTATCAGATCGACGAGAACAACTCCTTCGGTGCCACCTACAGCCTTGCAAAGTTCCTCTACAGTCCGATGCAAAGGGTCGTACAGCATTATGACGTGACCACCGACGGACAATATACGGGTGCTGTGGATTATACGGCCAATCGCGATAATTCCAGCGACGGACCCACGAATGAGATAGACCTCTATTATGCCGGCAAGCTGGGCAAGGTGGCACTCAACTTTGACGGTACGACATTGTGGAAGAAGAATTTTACCGAACAGATATCCAAGGAGACAAGCCGGGAGTTTGAAAACCGCACCATCACATCGGACAACACCAGCCGTAACCGTATGCTGGCCGGCAAGCTGGTGGCTTCTTATCCCATGAACGAGCATCTCAGACTCACCCTCGGCACCGAATACAGCCACACCAGAAGCCATGCCGTCAACATCAATACGGTGGATTTCCTGCCGTCGTCCGATGATAACATCACCGAAGACAATGCAGCTGCCTTTGCCTCGGCAGCATGGACGCGGGGACGATGGGGCGCGAATGTCGGCCTGCGCTATGAGCATATCAACTACCGTTACTACTCTTACGGCGTGTTTCAGGACGACGTGAGCCGCCGATACAGCAACCTTTTCCCTCATCTATCACTGGCTTACGAACACCAGGGATTCCATTCGGAGCTCTCGATGGCCATCAAGACCAGCCGGCCGGGCTACTATCAGTTGTCCAACTTCCTCCAGTACGACGACCGTTACTTCATGGAAGGCGGCAACTCGCTGCTGCAACCCGAAAGGATCTACGACGTGGATTGGAACACACAGTACCGCTGGCTCACCCTCTCGGTGAACTATGCCTACCACAAGGATCCCGCGATGGCAATGTCACGCCTGTACGACAACACGTCGGACGTGGTCGTAACGACCTACCAGAACATCAGCAATCAGCGCACGCTGAGCGTCAGCGCGAGTGCCCAGCCTGTGGTCGGGTTCTGGCACCCGTCGATAGAGCTGGAATTTTTCAAGCAGTTTCTCGATGCCAGGCGGTATGGCGTGGACAAGACCTTGCAGCGCCCCATGTGGAAAGCCAGGCTCAACAACAGCCTCGTGCTGCCACGAAAATGGGTCGTGGGCGTGGACTACTTCGCCCGAACCGGCTACGACAGCGGGTTCAAAAGAAGACAGTACAACCATGAGTTGGATCTCAGCGTCACCAAGACGCTGCTTAAAGGCGCACTCGTGCTGCGCATGGAGGGAGATGACCTGCTCAATACTGACCACAGCTCTAACTTCGATTATTACGATACAGTGATGTCCTTCCAGAAACGATGCAAGCCCCGGGAGCGTGCCATCGTGCTCACCGCCCAGCTCCGCCTCTCCCCCGTGCGCAGCAAATACAAGGGTACCGGAGCAGGAAACGAAGAAAAGGCGCGTATGTAAGAAGTCGTTTTCCGATAAAAATTCAAAATGCCAGTTTGAACTTTTGCAGTAAACTTCAAAATATATCTAACAAAATACCAGATAGGATCAAGCTTCAGGAGCTGTCCTATCCGGTATTTTTATGTTGATTAGCCGATAAGAGAAACCGGCGCGGTGACATACAGGAGCGTGGAGGATCAAGGCTGATCGCCAAGCAGCTGCACGGCTCTGCGCACCACGTCGCTCTGCTCATTCATGATCTGGAAGTACTCGCTCATGTCCCAGAGGTCACGGGCGATGAGGGCCTTGAGCTGAGTACGGAGATAAGGCAGGGTGTGGTCGAGCTCGGCAGAATCTTTTGGGGTGACCTTCTGCTTCTTGCCTTCGGCAACGATCTCATCGATGAGCGACTGCGGAACTTCGAAGTTCTTCAGGAAGCTGCTGAATGTGGGGTACTGCTTCTTGAGCTGGGCGCGGTGCGTATCCACATAGCGCAGGTTAGCATTGATGATGATGCCCTTGGCGGCGAGTTGGCGATGGAACCGCGAGTACTGCGTGGTGTCGAGCGGAACAAAGTAGTCGGGCATGATGCCACCACCGCCATAGACGGTGCGATACAGCCGCAGCGTAGTGTATTTCAGCGAGTCGGCGAAGTGGATGCTGTCGGCAGAGTAGAGCTCGCCATGCTCCAGGCGGTTCTCTATGTCCTTGCTGTAGTCGTCAAGGGCTCCTTTCTTATAAGGTTTCTGTATGCAGCGCCCCGACGGCGTGTAGTAGTGGGCGATGGTGAGACGCATCATCGATCCGTCGGGGAAGTCGATGGGGCGCTGCACCAGTCCCTTGCCGAAGGATCGGCGACCCACCACCTGTCCGCGATCCTGATCCTGAATGGCTCCGGTGACAATCTCGGCGGCCGAGGCCGAGAACTCATTGATCAGCACGATGACCTTCCCGTCGATGAGCTTGCCGTCGCCCTGCGCACGGTATTCCTGCCGGGGCACGCGCCGTCCCACGGTATAGACGATGAGATCGTTCTGATGCAGGAACTCGTTGGCGATCTTCACCGCAGCCTGGAGATACCCGCCGCCGTTCTCCTGCAGGTCGAGTATGAGGTCCTTCATGCCCTGAGCCTGCAGGTCATGCACGCAGGTCATAAACTCGTCGTAGGTGGTAGCCCCGAAGCTTCCGATGCGGATATAGCCCACCTGTGGCCGAATGAGATAATAACCATCGATGGTCTTCACCGGGATCTTGTCGCGCGTGACGGTGAAATGGAGCTTCTCGCCGATGCCCCGGCGCACGATGCCCAGCCTGACCTTCGTGCCTTTCTTGCCGCGCAGCCGTTTCATGATCTCTTCGCGAGCCATCTTCACGCCGGCGATGGCGGTGTCGTTCACGCTCACGATGCGGTCGCCGGCCACGATTCCAACCTTCTCGGAGGGACCGTTGGTCACGGGCTGAATGACGAGCAGCGTGTCCTGCTGCATGTTAAACTGCACGCCGATGCCCTCAAACGATCCGTTGAGCGACTCGCTCATGGCCTTCGTCTCCTTCGCCGTGGTGTAAGAGGAGTGCGGGTCGAGCTTCTCGAGCATGCCACGAATGGCGTCCTCAGCGAGCCTGTCCTCATTCACGCTGTCCACATAGAGGTTGCTGATGGCCATCTCGGCTATCTGGAGCTTGCGGATGGGGGAGTTGGAGCTCAGGTTGAGGCGGAGCTGAGCCGATGAATCCAGCGATAAGAGCACTGCGATGAGTACTATGAAGAGTTTTATTTTCATTTCTATGGAAGAGTTATTGTGGTTTTCTTGAAAATCTGGCAAGCTCACAGGGAGTGTGGCGAGAAGTTTTTTCACGCGGAGTTACGGAGTGAAAGGAGTTGCGGAGTTTTTGTATGGCGAGCATAATGACCTTCTTCAATAATAGGTATTGACGACTCTATGTATGCCATCACGTAAAGAAACAACGTCGAAATTGATGAGATAGCCAAGTTTCAAATCAAGGAGGCGGAGATAGGTCAGCAGCTGCTTGTAGTGAACAGGCTGTACTTCTGTCACAGCCTTTAACTCTATAACCACACGCCCGTCTATCAGTAGATCCAACTTCAGCTACGTACCAAGTTCTACACCACGATAAGTTATGTTGACAGGTACCTGATTTTCTACACAAAAGCCATTCAACTCCAGTTCACGGGTCAAGGCTTTTTCATACACACTTTCAAGTAAGCCAGGCCCTAAGGCTGTATGAACAGTATATGCACAAGCTAACAGTCTGTGAGTATAATCAGACGAAAGATTCATCCACTGCTCTTCATTAATCATGATTCTGCAATCTTTTACCTTTTAAAACTCCGTGACTCCCTTCACTCCGCAACTCCGCGTGAGAGAAGAACACTGTCGTACTCTGTCACTCCACGGCATCACTCCACAGCATCTTCGACCACATCTTCCTCTATGACCAGGTTGTCAATGATGAAGTTCTGGCGCTCCATGGTGTTCTTGCCCATATAGTATTCCAGGAGCCGTTGCACCTGATCGGTCTTGTGGAGCGTGACCTGTTCGAGGCGCATGTCAGG
>LAHS01004607.1_pt1 | contig 12791 bp, 9 predicted proteins | sample 329651 | NCBI WGS metagenome assembly LAHS01 (sample SAMN03275699, study PRJNA271635) | activated sludge metagenome | isolation source: sample C-1 Sludge from hydrolytic chamber (first chamber) of Anaerobic... | reverse complement strand
TGTCATTGAATTAGTGCACAAAAATAAATATGTCATTCTGAAAAAACGACATGTCATTATGTTCTAGTACATTATGTTCTAAGGTGGCATTAAACCTGTTTACTATGTGGATATGTCTAAAACTCTCCAGCACCTTCATGATAATAGGGTGGAAATAAACATATCCACATAGTGAACATGTCTAAAGCACACCAGCACCTTCATGGTGATAGGGTGGGATTAAACGTGTTCACTATGTGGATATGTCTAAAGCACGCCAGCCCCTTCATGGTGATAGGGCGCTGTCGGAACTGTAGGGAACCCGATAGGAAATCGCTATGGGGAGGGGCAAATGTGTCCCTCCTCTTGCTTATTGTTGGTTCTCCTCCGGAGCCTTGTCTATCAGCTCCATAAACTGATCGAGCTTCGGGGTGATGATGATCTGCGTACGGCGGTTGCGCTGTTTGCCCAGTTCGGTATCGTTGGTGGCAATGGGGTTGAACTCGCCACGGCCGCCGGCTGTGAGCCGTTTGGGTGCCACACCGAAATGATCGATGAGATACTGTACCACCGAAGAGGCACGCAGGGCCGAGAGATCCCAGTTGTTACGAATGTTCTTCATCGATGCTGCCTCGGTATTGATGGGCACATTGTCGGTGTTACCCTCAATGAGCACCTCATAATCCTGATAGTCGGTGATGATCTTTGCTATCTTGCTCAGCGTCTGTTCCGCGCGGTCGTTGATCTCATAGCTTCCGCTCTTATAGAGCATATTGTCGGCCAGCGAGATATATACCACGCCCTTGAGCACCTGTACGTCAACCTCCTTCATCTCTTCGCGTGAGAGTGAGCGGGTAAGATTGTTGGTAAGCACCATATTGAGCGAGTCGCTCTTGCTCTTCACCTCCACCAGATGACGTATGTACTGGTTCGACTCGTTGATCTGATCCACGAGCTTAGATATATTGATGTTGTTGCTGTTGGCATTCGTCAGGCTCTTGTCCAGCGACTGCTGCAAGGCTGCATAGTCGCGCTTCTGCTGGGCAAGCTGATCCTCGAGCGAGGTGACGCGGGCCTGAGAGGCCGCCAGCTGCTCCTTGGCGTCCTGATAGTTGGCGGTAAGTTCGCGGTTCTCCGTCTGACAGTTTGCCAGTTCCTTCTTGCTGGCACAGCTCGACACGAGCAGCGCGCCCGCCATGAGTGTTAACACTAATACGTTCTTTTTCATATTATTCCTTGTTTTTAGTTTGTCACAATGCTATTCTATGCAGAGCGTTTCGTTTATTCATAAAATAGACGATGAAACAGGGGTGTTGTTGCATAACTTAAAATTATTTAACAGGGAAAATATCCTTTTTACCTATTTCCAGAGATAATTTCATATCTTTTTCAAGTAAAATATAGTATTTTTGTAGATATATTATCTTATAGGGAAGATTTCACATAGTATAGGGGTACCATCCTGCGCATTACAATCCAGTACAGGCTGATACGTACCGAACATGATCAAGCAACATCATCATGGCAGAACAACATAACTATCCGCGACTACGGTTCGCGCTCATCGGCAATGAGTATCAGGTTCGGAAGTCGATGGCCATCAGCCGTACACTCGACTACCTCGATGCCCACGCTGCCGAAACTTATATAGAGCGTACTTATTATAAGTTTCTCACCGAAGACCAGCATCTCGACATCCACTGTACGGGTGTGTTCGACGAGCTCGACTTCGAGGCCGACTATGTCATCTCGCTCGGCGGCGACGGCACCTTCCTCAAGGCTGCAGAGCACGTAGGCAGCCGGGGCATACCCATTCTCGGCGTGAATATGGGGCGGCTGGGCTTTCTGGCCGACGTGCTGCCGTCGGAGATAGAGAAGTCGCTCGACGAGATCTACGCCTCCGAGCATCACCTGGAGGCTCACTCGGTCATCAAGGTAGAAGCCGACGGCGAGGAGATCTCGTGCAGTCCGTACGCCCTCAACGACATCGCCATACTGAAACGCGACACCGCCTCGATGATCTCGGTGGACTGCCGCATCAACGGTCAGCCCATAGTGACCTATCAGGCCGACGGCCTCATCATCTCCACCCCCACCGGAAGTACGGCCTATAACCTGTCGAATGGCGGCCCGATCATCGTGCCCTCGGCCAACAATCTGTGCCTCACCCCCGTGGCTCCGCATAGCCTCAACATCCGTCCCATCGTCATCAACGATGACAGCGTGATCGACCTGGAGGTGGAGAGCCGCAGCCACAACTTTCTCGTTGCGGTAGATGGACGCTCCGCCAAATTGCGTCAGGGCACCACGCTCCGCATCACCAAGGCTCCCTATAAGATCAATATTGTGAAGCAGCACGGCAGCCACTACTTCTCTACCCTGCGCGACAAGCTCATGTGGGGGGCAGACCAACGTTAGAGTTAGGAGCTAGGAGTTAAGAGTGAGAAGTTAAGAGTGAGAAGTTAGGAGTTAGAAATTAGAAGTTACAAGTTTATGCGTGATTCTTCTGGTATTATGCAATGGCCTCACCCCTCACTTTCCACTTTCCACTTCTCACCCCTCACTCCTAACTTCTCACTCCTAACTCCTAACTCCTAACTATACTTAACATATGGATCAAAAAGCTATGATTCAACCTGGCGAACAGCAGCAGCCCGCAGCCGGCACACAGCCGCCGAAAGGCTGTGGCGGCACGATCGGTGCTCGCATGGCGCGGTGGCTAAACCTCGGTTCAGGCAGCTCGCAGTATGACGCAGCAACCATCATGCGCTGGCTGTGGAAAGCATGGCGGGGCAACAGGCTGCAGGCCACGCTCAATGCCTCGATCGGCATAGCTTCGGTCGTCGTGTCGCTCGCGCAGGTCTGGGCCGTACAGCACGCCATCGACACCGCATCGGGCTCGGCCGAAGGCTCCATCTATTGGGCCGTAGCCATCATGGGATTGCTGGTTCTTGGCGGGTTCGCCCTGAACATCTCGGGCATCTGGGTGAGAAACATTCTCGGCATACGGGCACAAAACCGCATGCAGCAGCAGCTGCTCGACCGCATACTGCGCTCCGAATGGCATGGCAAGGAGCGGTTCCACTCCGGCGACATACTCAACCGGCTGGAGAACGACGTGGCCAACGTGGTGAGTTTTCTCACTGAGGTGATACCCAACACGCTCTCGGTGCTGGTGCTTTTCCTCGGCGCCTTCTCTTACCTCTACATCATGGATCACATGCTGGCCCTCATCACCGTGGGTATCATTCCCGTGGTTATCCTGCTGAGCAAGGTCTATATCCGCCAGATGAGACGGCTCAACCGCGATGTACGCAACTCCGACTCGAAGGTACAGAGCATGCTGCAGGAAACGGTGCAGAACCGTATGCTCATCAAGACGCTCGAGAGCGAGACGCCTATGGTGGGCCGACTGGAACAGACGCAGGGCGAACTGCGCCACCGTGTGGTGAAGCGTACACTGTTCTCGGTGTTCAGCAACCTCATTCTCAACCTCGGCTTCGTCATGGGTTACCTCGTAGCTTTCCTCTGGGCAGCCCTCCGCCTGTCGTCACACACGCTGACATTCGGCGGCATGACGGCGTTTCTGCAGCTGGTAAACCGTATCCAGAGTCCCGCAAGGAGCCTCACACGCTTAGTACCTTCGTTCGTATCGGTGTTTACCGCCGCCGAGAGACTGATGGAGCTGGAGGAGAATCCGCTGGAGGAGCAGGGCAAGCCCATCAGGTTTGAGAGCCCGTGCGGGGTGAGGTTCAAAGACGTGAGCTACCGTTATGATGATGTCGATGGCGACGTAATTCATCACCTCAACTTCGACTTCCGCCCAGGGTCGTGCACCGCCATCCTTGGCGAGACGGGGTCGGGCAAGACCACCTTGGTACGCATGATCCTGTCGCTCATCAGTCCACAGAGCGGCAGGGTGGAGATGTACGATGCGAATCGCAGCGAGGCCCTGTCGCCCCGCATGCGTACCAACCTCGTCTATGTGCCGCAGGGCAACACGCTCATGAGCGGTACCATACGCGACAACCTCCGACTGGGCAAGCTCAACGCCACCGACGAGGAGATGGAGGCGGCCCTGCGGCAGAGCTGTGCCGACTTCGTGATGGAGCTGCCCGAGGGGCTTGACACCCTGTGCTCGGAGAGTGGCGGCGGCCTTTCGGAAGGACAGGCGCAGCGCATCGCCGTAGCCCGCGCCCTGCTGCGCAACCGCAGCATCATGCTCTTCGATGAAGCCACGTCGGCACTCGACCCCGAGACCGAACGGCAGATGCTTCATAATATCCTCGCCGCACAAGACAAGACCGTAATCTTCATCACCCACCGTCCTGCCGTAGTGGACTATTGTGACCAGACCTTGAGAATAGAGAAAATAAAGAATGGATAACAGAGCAGCTCCGACCGGCCGTCATCAGCCAGCCGGAATATCGCCAAGAAATAAGAATCACCCAACAAAGAAATTAAAATAACCCAACAATATGAAAACAAAATCATTCTTCACCGCCCTGCTTCTGATGCTCGGCACAACGCTCACCTTTGCCCAGCAGGACACCATCAACTATGATGCGAACCTGCTATCGCCCGGCACCGAAGCCCCTAACTTCGTCCTGCGAGACACCCAGGGTGAGGAGTACGACTTTCATAAGTTCGCAAAGCAGGAATACATCCTGATCGACTTCTGGGCATCGTGGTGCCCCGACTGTCGCAAGGATATGCCCGAGATACAGCAGCTGATGAAAGACTATTGGAAGGACGGTCTGTCTTACATGGGCGTATCGTTTGACACCGACTCCGCACAATGGAAGAATTATGTCAGGAAGCACCCCGTCACCTTCGGCGCACAGGTGTCAGAGCTGAAAAAATGGAAGGAGACACAGGTATCGAAAGACTACCATGTGCAGTGGATCCCCACCACCTACCTCATCAATCCGGAGGGCAAGGTAGATTTTGCCACCGTCGATCTGAACAAGATGAAACAGCACCTGGCAGAACTGAAGAAGCAGGGAGCCTTCAAGCCATACGAAAGAACTATGCCCCAATTCCCGGGCGGCAATCAGGAACTCATGAGGTATCTGAGCGTTAACGTCAAGTATCCACCCTACTGTCAGAAGCAGAAGGCAGAGGCCCGGGTGATGATCTCGATCACCGTCAACGAAGACGGGCTTGTCACCGAGCCTACCCTGCGTTCCTATCATCGTATCGGGATACACGCGAAACACAGGAAGGGAGCCACTGGCAGCGAGACAGCTGAAGTAGAAAAGAATTGCCGTCAGCAGTTCATCAGTGAAGCTATGCGCGTGGTGAACAATATGCCCAAATGGAAACCGGGCACTATCGGCGGCAAGCCTACAAAGGTGAAATACACAGTACCCTTCGCCTTCAGACTAAAATAATTGCTGCCCATAGCAACCTTTTCCACCTTCTTATCGTCAAACCCACATAACGATACATTTACAACGATACATTTACAACGATACACCTACAACGATACATCTGCAATGATACATCTACACGATATCAACAAGACCTATCAGGGCGCACAGCCGCTCCATGTGCTCAAAGGCATCGACCTCGACATCGAGGAGGGCGAATTTGTGTCGATCATGGGTGCGTCGGGATCGGGAAAGTCCACCTTATTAAATATATTGGGCATACTCGACAACTATGACAGCGGCGAATATCAGCTGGCAGGCACGCTCATCAAGAACCTCAGTGAGCGCCGCGCCGCCGAATACCGCAACAGGATGATAGGGTTCATCTTCCAGAGTTTCAACCTCATCGGCTTCAAGACGGCCGTGGAGAACGTGGAGCTCCCCCTGTTCTACCAGGGCGTCTCACGCAGGAAACGCCACCAGATGGCTCTGGATTATCTCGAGAAGCTGGAGCTACTGCCCTGGGCAGAGCATTATCCTAACGAGATGTCGGGCGGACAGAAACAGCGCGTGGCCATTGCACGTGCCCTCATCACCAATCCCAAGATCATTCTTGCCGATGAGCCTACCGGAGCACTCGACTCAAAGACGAGCGTGGAGGTGATGAGCCTGCTGAAGCAACTCAACGAGGAAGAGCACAAGACCATCGTGGTGGTGACACACGAGAGCGGTGTGGCCAACGAGACCAACAAGATCGTACACATCAAGGACGGACTCATAGGCCGCATAGAGGAGAACCTCGACCATAATGCCTCACCCTTCGGCAGCAATGGTCTCATGAAGTAAACCATAAGCCATGCGTGACATCTTAGAAGAAATCTTTGCTACCGTACGATGCAACAAGCTGCGTACAGCACTCACGGGATTTGCCGTGGCGTGGGGCATCTTCATGCTCATCTTCCTTCTTGGGGCCGGCAACGGACTCATTCACGCCATGCTGCACAACTCCGGTCGATTCCTCGCCAACTCCATGAGCGTTGGCGGTGGCACCACGTCGAAAGCCTACGAAGGGCTGAAAGAAGGACGCGACATCACGCTGAAGGATATAGACCGTGAGACCACGACCAAGAAATATGGGCATATCGTGGAAGAGATGGGGGCTTCGATCGAGCATGAGGGTACCCAGATCTCCGTGGGAGACAACTACGTGAACAGTACGCTCAACGGCGTATTCCCCAACCAGGCCAAGATAGAGAAGAAGGAAATGCTGTACGGACGATTTATCAACGACATCGACAACGCACAGCAGCGCAAGTCGATTGTCATCAGCGAGAATCAGGCCCGAGAGCTTCTCGACGGCGACATCGCCACGCTGATAGGCCAGCATGTGAAGGTAGATAATTTCTCCTTCCAGATCGTTGGCATCTATCAGGCCGACCAGAGTGCCATGAACACCGATGCCTACTGCGCCTTCAACACCCTCCGTACCATATATAATAAAGGTGACAACGTGGAGAGTCTCAACTTCTCTTTCCACGGATTGGAGAGCATGGCCGATAACGAGACCTTCGAAAAACAGTATAAAGCCGACCTGAACGAGAATCATCATGCCGCCCCCGATGATGAAGACGCGGTATGGATATGGAACCGATTCACGCAGAATCTGCAAATGAACCAGGGCGTAGGAATCATTCGTACAGCCCTCTGGATCATCGGAATCTTCACCCTCCTGTCGGGTATTGTGGGCGTGAGCAACATCATGCTCATCACGGTGAAGGAGCGTACGCGCGAGTTTGGCGTACGCAAAGCCATCGGAGCCACTCCCTGGTCGATACTGAAACTGATTATCATAGAGAGCATCATCATCACCACCTTCTTCGGTTACATCGGCATGCTGCTGGGCATCGGTGCCAACCTCTATATGGACGCTACCATAGGGCACACGCAGGTAGATTCCGGACTGTTCAAAGCCACGATGTTTGTCGATCCCACGGTGGGCTTTGACGTATGCATCGAGGCCACCATCGTCATGGTTCTGGCAGGCACCATTGCCGGACTGATTCCTGCCCGGAAGGCCGCCCGCATCAGACCCATCGAAGCACTGAGGGCTGAATAACGACTGAAAACTAAGCAAAAAGAGCATGAGAATAGATATCGACACCTATCGTGAGATACTCGACACGCTGACACGCAACAAATCGCGCTCGCTGTTGACGGGCTTCGGCGTGTTCTGGGGCGTGTTCATGCTGGTGGCACTGCTCGGCGGAGGTGAGGGGCTGAAGGAGATGTTATCCAAAAATTTTGCAGGCTTTGCCACCAATTCCGCCATCATCTTTGCCCAGCCCACCACCAAACCCTGCGACGGTTTCCGCAAAGGCCGCGTGTGGAACATGGTGACCCGGGACATGCAGCGACTCAGGGAGCAGGTCCCAGAACTGGATGTCATCACCCCTGTCAACTCGAAGTGGGGGGCATCGATCATTCATAAGGACAAGCGAACCACTGCCAACGTAAAAGGACTACAGCCTGAATACGCCAAGGTTGAAGAGCCCCAGCTCCACTACGGACGGTTCCTCAACGACATGGACATGGCCCAGAAGCGTAAGGTCTGCGTACTGGGGAAGAAGATTTACAAGCTCCTTTTCCCCGGCGGCGGAGATCCCTGCGGACAGCTTGTGCGCATCGACTCCGTGTATTATAATGTCGTCGGGGTTGACTATGCTACAGGCAACATGAGTATCAACGGCTCGGCCGAAGAGAGTGTCGTGATTCCCATGTCGCTCATGCAGCAGGCTTACAACTGGGGAGACGACGTAGCACTGATCAGTGTGACGGGAAAACCCGGCGTAACACTGAGTAAAGTGACGCAGCATATACGTGAAGTCATTGCGCGAGAGCACCACGTAGATCCCACCGACGAGAAGGCTATCACCGTGTTCAACACCGAAGTGATGTTCGGAATGATGGACAGTCTGTTCCAGGGCGTCAACTTTCTTATCTGGCTTGTAGGCATCGGCACGCTACTGGCCGGGGCCATCGGCGTGAGCAATATCATGATGGTGACCGTGCGCGAACGTACCACCGAGATAGGTATCCGTCGCGCCATCGGTGCAACACCACGTGTCATCCTCTCGCAGATCATCACCGAGAGCATCGTGCTCACGGCCGTGGCGGGCATGAGCGGCATACTCTTCGCCGTGCTGATCCTACAGATGCTCGAGGTAGGCAACACCACCGACGGCATCGTCGAGGCTCACTTCCAGGTGGGATTCTGGACTGCCGTCGGGGCCGTCATCGTGCTGAGCGTGCTCGGGGTGCTGGCCGGACTGGCCCCTGCCCTGCGCGCCATGAGCATCAAGCCCGTAGATGCCATGAGAGATGAATAATCAACAACCCTTATGAAAAAATACATCAAGTTTATCGTCGCAGCCCTGGTGCTGCTCATCTTTGTGGGAACCTTCGTGTTCCTGTGGATCAAGAGTCAGCCGCAGCCCACGGCTTACGAGGAGTTTGCACCCACGGTGCGCGACCTTCGCAAGACCACCGTGGTGACCGGCAAGATAGAACCGCGCAACGAGGTGAACGTCAAGCCGCAGATCTCGGGCATCATCACCGACCTCTACAAGGAGGCCGGCCAGCCCGTACAGGCCGGAGAGGTCATTGCCAAAGTCAAAGTCATACCCGACATGGGGCAGCTCAGCTCCGCCCAGTCGCGCGTTCGCACGGCGGCCATCAACGTGAAGCAGCTCAAGGTGGACTATGACCGCGAGAAGGTGCTCTACGACAAGGGACTGATATCCGCCGACGAGTACGACCAGAAGCGCAAGGAATATCGGCAGGCCGTAGAGGAACAGCGTGCCGCCAACGACAATCTGGAGGTGGTACGCGACGGTGTCTCGTCGCAGAATGCCAATACCAGCAGCACCCTCATACGCTCCACCATCAGCGGACTGATACTCGACGTGCCCGTCAAGGTGGGCAACACGGTCATCCTTTCCAACACGTTCAACGACGGTACGACCATCGCCACCGTGGCCAACATGGGCGATCTCATCTTCCGCGGCAACATCGACGAGACCGAGGTAGGCCACATTGTGGTGGGCATGCCTATGAAGATCACCATCGGAGCCATGAACGACGAGAAACTCCTGGCTTCTCTGGAGTACATCTCCCCGAAAGCCGTGGAGAGCAATGGAGCCAACCAGTTTGAGATCAAGGCTGCGGTACACGGAGTGAACGGTGTGAAGATCCGCTCGGGATACAGTGCCAATGCCGAGATCGTGCTGGCCGAAGCCCGGCAGGTCCTCACCGTTCCCGAGAGTGCCATCGAGTTCAGCGGCAATCAGACTTACGTGTATATCATCGGCGGCACCGCTGATAGCAAGACCTATACCCGCCGACGCGTGACCACTGGGCTGAGCGATGGCCTCAACATCGAGATCAAGAGCGGACTGAAGAAAGGCGAGAAGGTGCGCGGACCGAAGATTGTGAAGGAGGAAGAAAATAAGTGACGAGGACGTGTCTAAGCCCCATTCTGACCGACACTGACCTTCAATCTGAAGCGTAACCGTTCGTAGAGGATGACGAAAAGAGCCCTATCGGCACCCGGATAAACGAGTGCGATAGGGCTCTTTTGTATTTTGACGGTTACACGTAGCAATTTCTGGCAGCAGTCATACCGTTTTTCACTTCCCCCCGTTTCATGAGGAGGAGGAAGCGAAGAAGGATATAAGTGGGGGTGATCTCAACCTCTGCTACAGGTTCATTTCATAATTTTCTTTCCACCTCTTATATATAGGCCTTTTGCCGGGACATGCCCGAGCTGCCGCCCCTGCAGGTCATAGATCCTGCCGGATGAGGGTAACGCTGTCGGCACCGTAGCGATCCCCGTGGGATCCTTGCCGACGAACCGCTGCAGTTCGAACATGGCAGCGAGGGGTCTGCCCGTATTCTGCGTGTAGAGGGAACCATTCCACCATGCCGGGCGGGCAGGATTACTGTCTGCCCAATACTCATTGTCTTCAGGCTGCCACCAGAAGAGTCCCGTGACGCCGGGGTGCCGGTTGAGCATCGTTACAAGGTCAACGGCAAACTTACGCTGCCCTTCCTCGCTCAGCGGCCATGCGTTTCTCACCTCGGCCGAAGCCTTATCGCTGATGCCCCACTGGCTTCCATAGCCCGTCTCTACGATCATGATGCGCTTATCGGCATGCTGCGATTCCAGGGTGGTCAGCGTGGAGGCAAGCCCGCTGAGCGTGCCATGCCAGTCGGGATAATAGCTTAATCCTATGATGTCATAATCTACCTGCCCTCCCAAAGTCTGGTAGAAGGTAGTAACGTTCCATGCCTTGCTCATCTCCGTATGGATCACGATCTTAGCCTCCGGACAGCTCTCACGACAGGCCTTCACACCTGCCTGCAGATAGGATACCAGATGAGTGAAGGTTCCGGTATCGTAGTCCTTGCCATCGGGATAACACTTGCCCGTGGGCCACATCATGCCATACGTAATCTCGTTGCCCACCTGAATGAAATCGGGCACGGCACCGTGGGCTTTGAGATGATCCAGGCAGCGCAGGGTATAGCGGCCGACACTGTCGGCCAGCACGGCAGGGTCGGTGCTTGTCCATGCCGCCGGGGTACTGTGTTGCCCTGGATCTGTCCAGGTGTCAGAGTAGTGGAAGTCGAGCATCAGCGCATAGCCGGCCTGCTTGATACGCTGACTAAGCCGGGTGACGTAATCCAGATTCTGCACCGCTCCCTCCTTCTGATCCTCTGCAGAAGCCTTCGACGGATCGACGAACAGCCTCACCCGCATGGCGTTCCACTGCGGGGCCTGGCCCAGATACGTCAGCACATCGCTCACCGGCTGCCCTTTCCGGTCAAGATAATGCACCCCATGCTCCTCGTAGGTAGGCAGGAGCGAGATGTCGCCACCCACGTATTTCTGTGCCCTGCCCATCAAGGGGGCAAGCAGAAGAAGGGTTGCAAAGAGAAATTTTCTCATGTTCTTCCGATTCGTTTTGTAGTTTATTTGAGGATCAGCAGAGATCCGGAGTGATACCTCTACGGCTTATAGCCAGTATAGGTCGGGGTAGTCGGCCCACCCTACCCTATATCCCAACATCTCACCCATGCAGGAACACACATTTCCTATTCTTAGGTCAGTGGGCGGGCTGACCCCGCCCCTACAGTCTAGCCACATCATGCACGCAGGAAGGAAACAGACCCTGTCGTGCCTGCCATCTATCAGGAAGTGCAACAGCACTCATACTGTTGCACACTCCTTTTTATCTTATCACCACCTTCTTGCCCTGATGCACATAGATACCACGCTGGGTGGGCTTGCCCATACGCACCCCCGTGAGGGTGTACCAGGCATCATCGGCCGTGGTTTCAGCCTTCATGCCATCAATATCGAGCGTAGGCTGGCTGGCCGTAGAGCTCAACTCATACCAGCCACCGTCGGTAAACGTCATGTCGGCCGTCTGATTGGTGCCCACGCCGCCGTTGCCATTGTTAAAGATGACTTTGGCAGGCGGCACCGTCTGCGTGCCATAGTAGCACCACTGCCAGATGTACCGGCCGTCCTTCGCCTTACCTATGCGATAGACATGGGCGTTGTCGCCGGGCCAGCTCTCACCGTTCTCGCCGGTGTAGTTGTGCCCATTGTCTATCCATGCCCAGCAATACACGTCGGCATCGGTGCCCCACGACGTGGGAGCAAGGAAATAGGCATTATAGGTATATCCCGCCGCCGGAGTCTCAAAGGTCTCCTCCTCGGCGGACTTGAAGGTATAGCTCCGCTCTATGGTGCCGCTCACGGCTCCACCGGCCAGCAGGGCTGCTTTCAGCGTACAGTCATGATCGACGGTGATCGCCGTACCGCTCGCCACCTTGGTGCCGTGGGTCGCTGTGGGCTCCGTGCCGTCGAGGGTATAGACCACCTGCGCACCAGCCTTGTCGGAGACAGCCGTCAGCACCGTCCTGAAGCTTTCGTCGTACACGCCCGAAGGCTTATCGGCAAACACGATATTGGTCGAAGGCGAGACATAATAGGCGTAGTGATAGCCACTGGCTACCTTGGTCCAGCGGCTCGGCACAGGCTCGGTCCACCCGCTTCCCACCAGCACGAGAAGCCTGCCCTTGTCGCCTGTGGTGATGGCACCGTAGTATTTCTTGTCCGTCTGATACGTCTGGCTCGCACTGGTATTGCCGATTCCCACCGCCTTGCGGGCATCGATCATCGCCTTGATGTCGTTGGTGTAGTCGAGATAATGCTTATAAAACACGCAGGGCGTGCCTGGCATGGCCAGCAGATAGGCGTTGGCGGCGAGCGTATCACGGCGTATAGGATCGCCGTCGCCGTTCTGGCGCAGCTCCGTGTCGTGGTTTTCCACAAAGGTTACGGCATACCGGCCATAGCCGGCCTTGATCAGT
>LAHS01015358.1_pt1 | contig 12832 bp, 8 predicted proteins | sample 329651 | NCBI WGS metagenome assembly LAHS01 (sample SAMN03275699, study PRJNA271635) | activated sludge metagenome | isolation source: sample C-1 Sludge from hydrolytic chamber (first chamber) of Anaerobic... | reverse complement strand
CACGACCGCTGCGGGCTACGTTGCCCGAGGTGCCTACGCTGCCAATGGCGTTGTCTACCTCGCCGACAACGACGGCCTCCTCGCCGGCCCCGGCTGGGTCGTCGGGGACTACGGCGACGGCCTGCAGCGCTACTGGGTCGACTCGACCGCCCACGCCTGCGTGCCGGGCTACTCGACGGACGGCTGGGCGCACTACACGACCGACAGGGGCTATGTACTTAGGGGCTCCATGCGCTACGACTTCGATGGCATTCTCGTCGCGGATGACGAAGGAAAGCTCGCCGAGTGCTACTCCTCGGGCGGCTGGCTCGTCACGAGCGCCTTCACCGGCTCGCTCGAGCGCTACCGCATCGATGACTGCTGCGACGGGATTCTCGGCGCACGCTCTGGCTCCTTCAGCATTGACGGCAACTCCTACTATGGGACGTCCTCTGGCTATGTCGCGCGCAACACGAACGTCGTCGTAGACGGCAGCTTCTATCATGCCAACAACGATGGCATCCTCTCTGAGATTGACACGGGTGGGGACTATGCCATGTGGGCTAAGGCGCAGGGATACACCAGCGACACGAACTATCTGATTCTCATCAACTGCTCTGAGCACCTCGTGGGCGTGTACTACGGCGGGTTCATGAACTGGTCGAGCATCTGCATGTATCCCTGCGGAAACGGTAAAGACTCAACCCCAACTGTCAAGGGAAGCTTTACTGTTGGTGCCAAGGGCTATTCCTTTGGCTCTGGCTATACGTGCTACTACTACACGCAGTTCAGCGGGAACTACCTCTTCCATTCCATCCTTTACTACGAGAACACATGGAACGTGATGGACGGGAGGCTCGGCTTGGGCGTGAGCCACGGATGTGTGCGCCTTGCCCCCGAAAACGCCAAGTGGATCTACGACAACGTGCCAAGAGGCTCGAGAGTCATCTCCTACTAAGGCATCGTGGACATTGCATGAGAGAGGGCCCGCATCAAAAGATGCGGGCCCTTTTTATGATTGGGGCTGCTGGTTTTGCAGGGGAGAGTTCTTACAGGTGATAGCTAAAGATGAATGGGTCGTCGTGTGTGAAGTTGTGGTTGAAGTAGGGATCCCCCTTCACGTAATACTCCGCCCAGTGATAGTTCATGTATGCGACTTCTCGATGGAACCGGATGCGTCTCGCCGCTCCGATTTCTGTACCGCGCGAGAGTGACTCGTGGTGGTAGAGCTCGACTTCAGGCGTATAGACGACGAGTTCGTCATTCGCCCTGACCTTGAGGCAATAGTCAACGTCATTGAAGGCGACGGAGAGTTCCTCGGTGAAGCCGTCGACCGCTTCGAACGTGCTTCGCTTCGTCATGAGGCATGCCGCCGTAACGGCGCTGAGATCCTGCTGCGAGTCCTGCATCGCGAAGTAGCCCCACCTGTTACGGGGGAGGTTCTTGCTCAGGTGGCCTGCGCATGCACCGCCGATGCAGACGCCTGCGTGCTGAATCGTGTTGTCGGGGTAGAGCAGCCTGACTCCGACAATCCCCACGTCCTCGCGAGCACAGAGACCGAGCATGATCTCGATCCAGTCGGGAGTGATGACCTCGGTGTCGTTGTTGAGAAGGAGCAGGAAGTCGCCCCTCGCCTTCTCTGTCCCGAAGTTCATGAGCTTCGAGAAGTTGAACTCGTTCGGCCAATGCTCGATTCGAACCACGTCAGGGTGGCTCTCCACGAGCGTGTCATAGTACTCGAAGGTCTGAGGCTCAACGCTGTTGTTCTCGATGATCACGATTTCGTAGTTGTCGTAGGTAGACTTCTCGAGAATGGACTGGATGCAGGTGTCCAGAACCTCGATGTGGTCCATGGACGGGATGATTATCGAGACGAGAGGGCGGTTCTCCGGGGCGTCATAGATGACACGGTAGGTGAACGGCCTTCGGGATTGGGAGACCGTCGCGTGGAGGCCAAGGCGATTGAGGTGCTCTCGAACGGCACGAATCCCCGCGTCCGTGGCATATGACTTGCTGCTCGCATCTGCCGCCGTAGAGGTTGCGCTCATGCGCCAATGGTAGAGCGGCATAGCGACGTGATTGACGTATCTGGCCTTCTCGATTGCGCGAAGAGTGAGATTGTGGTCCTGCGCACCATCATAGGCGGAGGTGTTGGGCTCAATCTGGTCGAGCAGGGACTTTCTGATCGTGAGCATATGGCAGATGTAGTTTGAGGTGCGCAGCAGGTCGAGGTTGAAGTCGGGCTTGAAGAACGGCTGTGAGAGCGAGCCGTCAGGCATCAGCTTGTCCTCGTCGCAGTAAAGAAGGTCTGTGTCCTCTCGGTCGTTGACTGCCTTGGCGTATTCGAAGAGGATATCTGGTTCGAGAAGGTCATCATGGTCGAAGAAGCAGACAAAGTCGCCGTTGGCAACCTCGATTCCCCTGTTGGTGTTCCCCGAGATGCCGAGATTCTCAGGGAGGTTGACCACGCGAATCCGCGTGTCCCTTCGGGAGAACTGAGAGACGAGATCGGAGAGACCAGCATCCTCTGGGGTGGCATTGATCAGGATGAGCTCCCACTTGCGATAGCTCTGTTCCATCACCGAGGTCGCCATCTCCCTGAAGAAGGAGAGGGGAGTCTTGTAGAGGGGAACGACGATGCTGAATGTGGGCTCGTATTCCAGGTGGATGCGATCCTGCTTGGAGAGCGTGGCGATGTCGGCCTTGTGCGCCTCAAACCACTCGGGGTACGTCCTGTCCGACTGGGCATCGCGCATGAGGTTCGCCGTCAGCATGCGAAGGTCCGCGAACATTGGTCCATCGAGGACCTCGAAGTTTCTGAACGAGGGATGATTGGCGTCTTCGATGGTGAAGATGAAGCGCTGAACCTTGTTTGGAATCCTGACCGAGTACTGCGCCTCACGGCGATACTTGTTCGCGCTAAAGGGAACAGGCACCTTCGCAGCTCCGAAGGAGATGGGGTTTATCGGGATGGAATGGAGCGATGCATCCGTGCACGTCAATGAGATGGCGTTGTCATCACGGTAGGGCGTGTTGACTGCCATACGCAGGATTGCCTCGTCTCCGTCCTCGATGCATTCAATGAAGTCGATCGTTGCCTTGTCATAGGTGCCGATCTTGTCGTAGTCGCGAATTTCTCGGCAGAGATGCTGGTTCAGCCGGTAGTTGATGCGCGACTCCCACTTGGCGATGGGGAAGTTCACACGAAAGATGCCGCTGTCGCTCGGCGCCTCGTTCTCTTTCGACTGGGTGAGGGTAATCTGGCAGTTGGGCACATCGAGCATCGGAACGACGGCGACGAAGGCGCGGTTTGCCGTCTGGGTAGAGTCAAGCTCATACAACGAGCATGGCACGTCACGTCCATCTGTGGTGCTGGCCGAGATTCCCACAGCGTTCTTCCCTGGAAGGGACGCGAGAACGACCTTAGAAAATACTTTACCGCTTCCTCGACAGACGCCAGCTTCCTTGATTCTCATAGACAACCCTTCGAGCCGGTCACATAAACGCATCAATGATACGCAGCAATGGCCTTCTGTGCGGCGTCATCGGGAAGCGTGCACTAAACGACTGGATTCCACGCTCTGCTCGCACCAAGAGGGGGACGGGTGCGAGATTACATAAACAATGATGCAGCTGCCGGGCTGGGGTGTGGCGGCGCGCTTGGTGACGAGAGGTACTATGGCCCGCGGAGAACCCGCCGTCAGCAATATCTCGCTCGTCCCTCTTTCAGATTGTTCGTATCATGCCTCCGTGTGAGGCTCATCGCCTTCTGCCGTGAGCGCCTCGACCTCATCGGACAGCTCAAATGCCACGTCCACTGGTATTTTGGGCTTGAACCATAGGTTTGACATGTGCTTTTGGGCAAGGGGGGCGGCGATTGCTATGCCGTCGAGCGACGTTGGCCTACTATTTAATCTGTATGTTGCTCGAGGCACCTCGCACGAAATCGCACCCCACGAGAAGACAAGGACACCAACATGGCTGATTCCTTCGAGCCCTCCAACATCATCGTCACCGGTGGCTGCGGGTTCATCGGTTCCAACTTCGTTCACTACGTCGTGGACAATCACCCGGGCGTTCACGTCACGGTGCTCGACAAGCTCACCTATGCCGGTAACCCCGCCAACATCGAAGGCCTGCCGGCCGACCGCGTCGAGCTCGTCGTGGGAGACATCTGCGACACCGAGCTTCTCGACCGCATCGTCCCCGGCCATGACGCCATCGTTCACTATGCCGCCGAGTCTCACAACGACAACTCCATCGCCAACCCCGAGCCCTTCATCCAGACCAACGTCGTGGGGACCTACCGTTTGCTCGAGGCCTGCCGAAAGTACGACGTCCGCTATCACCACGTGAGCACCGACGAGGTCTACGGCGACCTCGCGCTTGATGACCCCCGTCGCTTCGAGCCAGACGACCCCTATCGTCCGAGCTCCCCCTACTCCTCGTCCAAGGCGAGTTCCGACCTTCTCGTCCGCGCTTGGACCCGCACCTACGGTCTGCGCACCACGATCTCGAACTGCTCGAACAACTATGGCCCCTACCAGCACATAGAGAAGTTCATCCCTCGCCAGGTCACCAACATCCTCTGTGGCATTCGCCCCAAGCTCTATGGCGACGGACAGAACGTCCGGGACTGGATTCACACGGAGGATCACTCCCGCGCCGTGTGGGACATCCTCACCAGGGGCCGCATGGGGGAGACCTACCTCATCGGTGCCAATGGCGAGAAGAACAACATTGACGTGCTCCGTGCCATCCTCGAGCGCATGGGTCAGCCCGCGGACGCCTTCGACTGGGTGCGCGACCGTCCCGGCCATGACCGTCGCTACGCCATCGACCCCACCAAGCTCGAGCGCGAGCTCGGGTGGAAGCCGATTCACACCAGCTTCTCCGACGGGCTCGACCAGACCATCGCCTGGTACACGGAGCACGAGGACTGGTGGCGTGGCGCGAAGGACGCCACTGAGGCGAAGTACGCCAAGCAGGGGCAGTAGCGCGTCTCGCTCGTACGGTGGGAAGGCCGCCCCGTTGGGGAGTGCCTGAGCGTCGCCCGCACGGCGACTGTTTTACTATAAGTGCCGATGCTGTGTACGTGGCTCCTGCCGGCCATGAGCGAGCCATCGTGCGATTGGGTCAGAAGAAGGGTCTTGCATGGATTTCGAGAAGGATCTCAAGGTCACCGAGACTGGCATCGAAGGTCTTAAGGTGCTCGACCTCGCCGTTCACGGCGACGGGCGCGGCTGGTTCAAGGAGAACTGGCAGCGTGCGAAGATGACTGCCCTCGGGGTGCCTGACCTCCACGTCGTTCAGAACAACATCTCGTTCAACGCGCAGCGCGGCGTCACGCGCGGCATTCACGCCGAGCCGTGGGACAAGTTCATCTCGATCGCCTGCGGCTCCGTCTTCGGGGCGTGGGTCGACCTCCGTGCGGGCAGCAGCACGTTCGGTAAGGTCTTCACCTGCACGCTCGACCCCTCGAAGGCCATCTTCGTTCCTCGCGGCGTTGGCAACTCCTTCCAGGCCCTGGAGGATGGCACTGCCTACACCTACCTCGTGAACGCCCACTGGTCGGCCGAGCTCAAGAAGACCTACACCTTCGTGAACCTCGCAGACCCCACGCTCGACATCGCGTGGCCGATTCCGCTCGACCAGTGCGAGATCTCCGACGCCGACCTGCATCATCCCCAGCTTGCGGACGTCGTTCCCATGGCGCCTCGTCGCACGCTCGTCACGGGATGCAACGGCCAGCTCGGCCGTGCGGTCAGGTCGCTCGCCGAGAGCCGGGGCTGCACGGGCTTCGACTACAACGACATCGACAGCTTCGACTTCTCGAATCCCTCTGCCTATGATGGGATTGACTGGGACCTCTACGGTACGGTCATCAACTGTGGTGCCTACACGGCCGTCGACCGCGCCGAGACCCCCAAGGGGCGTACCGCCTGCTGGAAGGCCAACGCCCTCGGACCGGCCCTCCTCGCGCGCACCTGTGCGGAGCACGACATCACCCTCGTCCACATCTCCTCCGACTACGTGTTCGACGGAACCGCCGAGGAACATACCGAGGAGGAGTCCTTCTCGCCGCTCTCCGTCTATGGCCAGTCCAAGGCGGCAGGTGACATTGCCGTGGCAGGCTGCCCCAAGCACTACATCGCTCGCTCGAGCTGGGTCATCGGAGACGGTCGCAACTTCGTCAAGACCATGGCGGCGCTCTCCTCGCGCTGCGCCGACCCCTCTGACGGTCTCAATCAGGTGACGGTCGTCGACGACCAGCTCGGCCGTCTCACCTTCACCGACCAGATGGCGGAGGGCATCTTCCACCTTCTCGACGCTCACGCCCCCTATGGCACCTACGACCTCACGGGCTCCGGCGCAATTCGGAGCTGGCAGGAGATCGCCGCACGCGTCTTCGACCTCGTGAACGGCAATGCCGACAAGGTGCTGCCCGTCTCAACCGAGAAGTACTATGCCACGGCACAGGGCCCGATCGCCCCGCGGCCGCACTTCTCCGCGCTCTCGCTCGAGAAGATCGAAGCCGCTGGCTTCACGCCTCGCGACTGGGAGGAAGAGCTGACGGATTACGTGAGGACCAAGCTCGACTAGACGGAGCCCAAGGAAGGACGGAGAGGGTGGACAGCCCAATCAACCTGGCACGACGAACCTACGGCTTCGTGCGGAGGCACCTGGCCGCGCCCGTCCCTCCCGAGGGTCAGTTCCCGGTGGATGCCTGGACCGCCCCCACCTATCCCGCATGGTTCGAGAGTCATCGTCGCAGTGCGTCCGAGCTCTCCGAGCAGCGGCACAGAGCATCTCGGCTCGCCATCCGCCCGCGCTTCTCGATCGTGGTCCCGCTCTTCCGCACGCCCCTCGACTACCTCTCTGTCATGGCCGATTCGGTCCTCTTCCAGACCTATGACAACCTCGAGCTCGTCCTCGTGAACGCGAGCCCAGAAAACGTCGAGCTGCGCTCCGCAGTGGACGCGCTTCGCAGGCGAGACCCGCGGGTGAGTGTGGTGACGCTCGACGAGAACCATGGCATCACCGAGAACACCAACCATGGCATCGAGGCGTCCACGGGCGACTTCTGCTGCTTTCTCGACCATGACGACTACATCGATTCCGACCTTCTCTTCGAGTACGCCGAGGCCATCAACGCCGACAGCGCAATCGACGTGCTCTACTGCGACGAGGATCTCGTCGAGTGGGATGACGAGACGGGCGAGTTCCGTCACATGAGCCCGCTCTTCAAGCCGCAGTACTCGCCCGAGCTTCTGTTCTGCAAGAACTATGCGATTCATCTCATGGCAATTCGTCGCGAGCTCCTCGACGCCATGCCCACACCGGACGCACGCTTCGACGGCTCTCAGGACTTCAACATGATCTCCTGGTGCGCTGGACATGCGCGCCGCGTGCACGGCGTGCAGCGCGTGATGTACCACTGGCGGATAAGCGCCAACTCCACCGCCACAAATCCTGACTCCAAGCCGTACAGCCTTCGCTCCTGCCGTCTCGCCATCCAGGGGCAGCTCGAACGCGGCGACATCGTCGCTGACATCATCGGCTCGGGCATCTTCAACCTGCATGACCTGTGGTTCCGCAACGTCTCGGGAAGCGTCTCCGCCGTGGTGGACTGCGGCGGAGACCTGACGATGACACGGCAGTTCGTGGAGACGTTCTGCCAGTCGGACGCCTATCCCGACGTGGAGCTCGTGCTCGTCGGCTGTGCGGACGCCCGGGTCGCCGAGGGCGTACGGGCTCGCGTTCGTCTCGTCGAGGCGCCTGAGGGGACTCGCTACGCGCGCCTCAATGCGGGTGCCGCTGCCGCGACGGGAGACTACCTGCTCTTCCTCGATGACCGCTGCCTGCTCATGACTCCCGAGCCGCTCGAGCAGCTCGTCGGCATGTGCTCGCTGTCCGGCGTGGGCGCCGTCGCGCCGAAGGTGCTTTATCGCGGGGGTGTCAACAAGTGCTATGGCGTGGCGGTCACGCGTCAGCGCATCATGCCGCTCTATCGCGGTTATGACGACGACTTCCCCGGTTACGAGTGCAACATCCGCGCCTTCCAGGACGTGAGCGCCCTCGGCCTGCAGGGACTCCTCACCTCGCGCGCGTCCTTTTCGGCGGTTGGCGGTTTTGACGAGTCGTTCTCCGACGAGACTGGCGCAGCGGAGTACTGCGTCCGGCTTCGCGAGACGGGCTTGAGAATGGTTGCCACGTGCACCGTCAAGCTCGAGGTCGCCGAGACCATCGACTTGGGGGGACGGTACGACAACCACTCCAACGCCCCCGACTACTCGGCAGGTGACCTCGGGCTCTTCGACGAATGCCACCCCGGTCTTCGTGCCCTGGGTGACCCCTTCTTCAACCGCAACCTCGACCAGGGGTCGAGTTACCTCCAGGTTCCGTAGGCGTCGCTCCCATGTGGTCAGCGTTCGTCATCGCTGCGGTCGTAACCGTCCTTCTCCTCTATGTGCCCGGAGCCCTGGTCATGCGGGGGATGGGTTTGTCATTACCAATTGCTGCGGCGTCCGCCCCCTTCGCCTCGGTGTTTCTCTACGTCGTCACCGGCATCCTGCTCTCGCGTATGGGCATCGTCGCCTCATGGGCCATGCTCGCCGTGGTGGTGCTCGCCGTCTCCGGCGCGGTTCTCCTCGGCTCGAGGGTTCGGGGTGGGGGAGAGGTGCTTTCGCTCGGCCCTTCGCGGCGCTCGGCGCGCTCCGCCTGGCTCGTGCTTGCCAGCTTTGTTGCCGTCGGAGTGATTGTCGGCACCTGCTGCCTCCTGAACGTGATGGATGGGCCAGACGCCTTCCCCCGACAGTACGACGCGGTCTTTCACCTCGCCTGCATTCGCTCCTTCGCCGAGGGAGGGTGCTTCTCGATCCTCGATGTGACCAACTTCCGAGACGGTCTTGGCTACGGTGCCGGATGGGGAGGGAGCTTCTACCCCGCGGCTTGGCACGTCGTGGGTGCGATGGTCTTCCAGGCGACGGGGTTCTCGGTGCCCCTGGTGCTCAACGCCCTCGACTTCGTCTTTGCCGCGGTGGTGTTCCCGACGAGCATGTTCGTCTTGCTCTCGTATGTCTTCGACGGTTGCCCCGCGGTCGTCGTGGTTGGCTCGCTCGTGACGGTCGCCTTCGTGTCATTTCCCTGGCGACTCCTCACCTATGGCCTGCTCTGCGGCAACCTCGCGAGCTTTGCCATGACGCCCGCCGTGGCGGCCGCCTTCGCCTGTCTCATAGACCCTGATAAGGGGCGCGGGCATCGTCGTGGTCTCCTTGTCGCTTTCCTGGTGGGTTGCGTCTCCCTCGTGGCAACGCAGCCGAACGCCATCTTCACGATGGCCGTGATGCTCTGGCCGCTCTGCGCCTGGCGCGTGGCGGGACTTGCCGGGCGTATGCACGTTACCGAGCAAGCGCGTCCTGTCGTCCGCGTGGCACTCGTCGCGGCATTCCTTGCCTTCGCGGCGGGCGTATGGGTCGCGCTCTATCGCGCCCCCTTCATGCGGGGCGTGCTCGAGATTGACTGGTGGCCGGTCTACGGCAGGCGCGAGGGTGTCGTGGAGCTTCTCCTCCTTGCGTATCGAGAGCCCATGAGACAGGTCGTCCTTGCCGCCCTGGTCATCATCGGAGGCATCCACACGCTCAGGGACCGTCGCTACCTCTGGCTCTCGTTCTCATACGCCTCCATGCTCGCGATTCACTTTCTCGTTGTCGCGACGGACGGTCGATGGAAGCATCTGCTCGCAGGCTTCTGGTATCGCGATCCCTTCAGGACGGCGTCTTCCTGCGTCCTCATGGCCGTCCCCCTCGCTGCGCTCGGGCTCTATGTCGTCTGCCATGCTGCGGGTATGGCTTGGACCAGGGTCTCGTCGCGGCATCGGTCGGCGCAGGCAGCCCAAGCGCCGACCGGCGAGCTCTCGCCTGCGAAGGCGCCCGTGGCGGTCGTCTCGTGCCTCGCTGCGGTCGTCGCCTGCGTCCTCGTCTACGTGGCGCAGCTCCCTGGTGAGAGCGCACCCGCCTTCTCGCTTCTCACGGCGGTCGATGCGTCTGAGTACGACATGCGCGACAACCCCTTCCTTGATGCCAAGGAGCTCTCGTTCGCCCAACGTTGCAAGGCGATCGTGGGCGATGACCTCGTGTACAACTATCCTGATGACGGAAGTGCCTTCCTCTATGGGGCGATCGGAATCCATACCTACTACCGCAGCCTGAACGCAGATTTCGGGAGCTGGGAGCCCGAGGCGAGCAGGGACCTGCGCCTTCGTCTGGATAGGATCGGCACCGATCCTGACGTTGCTGCCGCCGCGCACGATGCGGGCGTGAAATACGTCCTTCTCCTCGACGTGGGTCAGGCCGAGGTGCAACCGCATTTCATCGCATACGAGCCGGACAAGTGGGCGGGCGTCGCCGCAGTGGGTGACGACACCCCGGGTCTGGAAGTTGTGCTCTCCGAGGGCGACATGCGCCTCTATCGGGTCACCGCGTAGCTCACTGGTACAATCATCAAAGTCGACGCCTCGCGTCGTACGTCCCGTTCCGGAACGAAGGAGTCATACGTGACCATCAGACACAAGCTTTCCAATGTCATGCTCGAGGTCGCCGAGCACGTCTCCGCGCATCCCGACCTCTACTATCGCACCAGCGGTTCCGTCTCGTACGACGGGTCCTCGTCGTCGCTCGTCGTGAGCGGCTCGGCCGACTTCCTCACCTACCTCAACGCCTGCCCCGTCATCAAGTGGCGCAGGTATGCCGGGGTGAGCCGCGTCTGGCTCCACCTCGAGACGTCGGCCGTGAGCAGCCTCCTGCGCATCGTCGGCGTGCCCTCGGGCGAGACGAACGATGAACAGTGCCTCTCGACGCGCGCCCTCGATCCATCGGAGGGTACGCCTGTCGCCGGCGGCGTCGCCTATGACGTGGAGCTTCCCGTCGCCGGCATGGACCTCGTCGCGTTCAGGTTCTCGTCCGATGCCGAGCCCGTCTCGCTCCTCTCTGCGTACTACTACGCGGAGGTGGGGGAGGAGGACGTGAACGACGTCCGACTCGCGCTCTCCACGACCACCTTCAAGAAGGAGAACTACATCGTCCCCAACATCGAGCTCGTCCGCGAGGGTCTCTCCTGCGAGGACGATCCGGTGGCGGGCCACTTCCACATGTTCGTGGTGGACAACGGACGCACGCTCGACGCCGACGCTCTCTCGGACGAGCTCGTCACGGTGATTCCCAACGAGAACGTAGGCGGTGCCGGCGGTTTCGCGCGGGGCATGATCGCCGCGCTCGAGTCTGACGAGGGCTTCACGCATGTGCTCCTCATGGACGACGACGTGCGCATCTTCCCCGAGAGTCTCAAGCGCACCTACAACCTGCTCGCGCTCGCCCGCGGGAGGTACCGCACGGCCTTCGTCAACGGAGCCATGCTCTCGCTCGACGATCCGACGCGCCAGTTCGAGGACGTCTCCTACGTGGACAAGACCGCGGTCTACCGGAGGATCAAGGAGGACCTCTACGTCGACGACCTCGCCGACGTCGTCGAGAACGAGCGCGTTGACGTCGAAGTCGACCATGCCTACGGTGCCTGGTGGTTCTCCTGCATCCCCCTGTCCGTCATCCGTGAAAACGGGCTGCCGCTGCCGCTCTTCGTGCGCTGTGATGACGTCGAATTCGGCATGCGCAACAAGCCGACGTACATGACCATGGGAGGCATCTGCGTCTGGCACGAGAGCTTCGAGGGAAGGTTCCGCGCCTCCGTGGACTGCTACCAGTACGCTCGGAACTTCCTCGTGATGATCGCCATGGACGACTGCGCGAGCGAGGACTACTTCCTCATGCGGCTCAAGCGAAGCATTCGCATCAACCTTCGCGACCTGGACTACACTGCTGCCGAGCTGCTCCTCGACGGCTTTGCGGACTACCTCAAGGGTCCGAGCTTCCTCGCCGCGGCGGACGGCTCGGCGCTCATGAAGTCCAACGGCGCACGCAACGAGAAGATCGTGCCCGTCTCCGAGATGGACCCCGAGGTTCTTGCCGCCGCTGGCGTGACCGAGGAGGTCACCGAGAACCCGAGCATGGAGTACCACGTGCCGTACGTCATGCGCTTCCTGCGCGGTCTGCCCTATGACAAGCACTACCTCCCTGACTTTGCCCTTTCAGAGCGTCCTCGCTGGGTCGTCAAGAACGGCACCGCCACGTTGGCGGGCAGCTCGACCGCTGCCAAGACGCTCGTGTTCCTCGATCCCACGCGGACCAAGGGCGCCATCCGTCACATGGACAAGGACCGATACCGGGCCATCCGACATCGCGAGGCGAGGCTGCTCCATGAGTACGATGGCAAGCGCGAGGCCGTCCGGAGGGAATATCACGACGCAAAGGGCTGGCTGACCTCGATGGAGTTCTGGAAGAGGTACCTCGGGATGTAGTCTCCGCGGGATGCGCTCGAACTTGTGCTGATTGGTACCTATTGCGCGTTCAGCGGATTTCCGAGCAAAGCCAGGCGATTTCGGGGTAACATACCACCCGTGGCCAAAGGCCGCAGGTATCGCGCGAAAGCGCAGCGTTTTGCCCCGTGGGGCAAAGAAAGAAAGGCACGACATGGCACAGGGTACTGTTAAGTGGTTCAACCCGGACAAGGGCTACGGCTTCATCTCTCGCGAGGATGGCGACGATCTGTTCGTCCACTACTCCGAGATCAAGATGGATGGCTTCAAGACCCTGGACGAGGGCCAGACTGTCGAGTTTGACATCACCACCGGCCAGAACGGCAAGCTTCAGGCTTCCAACGTCCACAAGATCTAAGTAGTCCCGACTACATAGAGCTGAAAGGGGAGTCGTTTCGACGGCTCCCCTTTTCTTGTCTCGAT